>Ga0163144_10015065_pt1 | contig 15992 bp, 8 predicted proteins | sample OliLak19BULKMAT1_FD_123175 | JGI IMG/M metagenome (GOLD analysis project Ga0163144, IMG submission 123175) | Freshwater microbial mat bacterial communities from Lake Vanda, McMurdo Dry Valleys, Antarctica - Oligotrophic Lake LV.19.BULKMAT1 | ecosystem: Environmental > Aquatic > Freshwater > Lake...
CTGTGTTGGAGCAACCTGTGTTGGAGCAACCTGTGTTGGAGCAACCTGTGTTCAAGCGAACTGTGATGAAGCTGAGCGTCGCCGTGTGGGCGACGCTCCTCCTGGCCGGATGCGGCGAGAGCACGGACAGACCGGCCGGGCAGGCCGAGCGTTTCACGCCCTCGCCGCTGAAGGGAGTCGCCTTCGCGGACACCTCGGCTGAGTTTCCCCACCTGCTCTATACCGACGGCGCGCAAACCCTGAACGACCGCTGCCCGGTGCGTCGATCCAAGCTGAATCGCCGGATGCCGCCGGTTTACGTCAACCACCGCCCGATCGGCTTCTGCTGAAGCCCTTGCGTACCGGTCTTCGGGAAAGACCCTGACGGATACCTGCAAGAACTCGGAGTGGCCCTCGGAACCTACGACTCGCCGGAAGCGCCGGCGGTCTTCACGCCCGATCGGCGCGTCTTCGTCAATCACGACGTTTTCTATTTCTCTTCGGCGGCGGCGGCCAAGCGCTTCGCCGCCGACCCTCTGCGTTGGTGCGCGCAGGTTCGAGATCCGGTCACCAGCATGTGGTTCGAGCCGTCGAAGGGCTCACCGCGCCGTGAGCACGACGGTCGGATCTTCTACTTCTCGTCCGATTCAACCAGCGCCGTCTTCGCCGGGATCGCCGACAGCCTCTCGGTCCCGCGCTCGCGGATGGTCATGGTGATGTAGTCCGGATCAGGCGCGGAGCGCGCGCAGACGGGCGACCACCTCATCGATCTCGTCCGCCGTGGTCGCGCGGCCCAGACTGAACCGCACCGCGCCGCGTCCGAGCTCCGGATCGACACCGATCGCGCGCAGGACCGGCGAAAGTTCGATCGATCCGGCATGACAAGCCGAGCCGGTCGACGCCGCCACTCCGTCGAGCTTCGCCAACAACTCGGCGCCGTCGCGGCCGCGGAAGCAGACATTGAGCGTGTTCGGCAGCCGCAGGTCGGGATGTCCATTCAAGACGATCTGGTCCGGCAGGGCCTGTTCCAAACCGAAGTGCAGACGATCGCGGAGCGCGCGCGTCGCGCTCGGTCCGCTTCTCCCCTCGCTCGCCAGCCAGCGTTGCGCCGCCGCGCAGGCGGCGCCCAGTCCAACCGCGAGCAGCACGTTCTCGGTGCCGGCTCTGCGTCCCGACTCGTGCCCCGCGCCGTGCATCAGCGGCTCGAGTTCGACGCCCGCGCGGATGTAGAGCGCGCCGACCCCTTTCGGCGCATACAGCTTGTGCCCGGCGATCGACACGAGATCAGCGCCCATCGCGTTCACATCGACCGGGATCTTGCCGAGCGACTGCGCGGCGTCGACATGGAAGAGGATCCCCCGCTCGCGCGTGATCCGGCCGATCTCTTCGATCGGCTCGATCGTGCCGATCTCGTTATTGGCGTGCATGACCGAGACCAATACCGTGCGATCTTGGATCGCACGGCGAACCTCGTTCGGGTCGACCCGCCCCTCATGATCGACCGGCAAGACCGTGACCTCCGCCCCCTGCCCCTCCAGAAACCGCAGCGGATTCAACGTCGCCGGATGCTCCACCGCCGTCGTGATGAAGTGCCCATCCGCCCGCCCCGCGCGATACCACGCCCCCTTCAGCGCATGGTTGCTCGCCTCGGTCCCGCCGCTCGTGAAGACGACTTCCGCAGGAGCCGCGCCGATCAACTCCGCCACCCGACCGCGCGCCAGCTCCACTGCTTCTCGCGCCGGACGACCGGCCCAATGCGCGCTGGAGGGATTCCCGAAGCTCGCTTCGAGAAACGGCCGCATCGCCTCGATCACGTCGGGATCGAGCGGCGTGCTCGCGTTGTAATCCAGGTAAATGGTCGACATAGCTAGATCGTATCCCGCCGCGCGAACGCCGAACTCACTCGATCTCGTCCCAACGGAAGCGATAATGCGCGGAAGCCGGCTGGCCGCCGACGTCCCCGTAGTAGCTCTCCAGCTCGACCTTGTAGACCGCGTCCGCGGTCCGCACCAGGTAAACGGCGTCCTTCGGGGACAGTTCGTGGGTCGCGCCGTTGTAGTCGTACCACTCGCTCAAGGCCGAGCCGTAGGTGTCCGGGAAGGTCTGGGCGAACTCCGGCTGCGCGGCGAAGGCGGCGAGGTCGGTCGGGTCGTCGAGTTCCGTGTGAGCAAAGAACGCGGTGGCCGCGCCGCTTCCGCTGGCGCCGCCGTTGAGGGCGAGGGTGAAGTGGGAGAAGGCGATGTCCCAGTCGAGTGAAGTCCCGGGCGTCGACGGCGTGACCTGCTGACCGGCGGAGAAGTCGAAGTAGCCAGTTCCATCTGCCACGACGATCGACGCCGTCTGGATCTCGCCGTCGAGGACGAGAGATCCGGCGGTCGACTGATAGAAGTAGGAGATCTCGACCGTGCCCATGTTGTTCTGGCCGGTGGCGCCGACGACCGCGTCGACCCGGAACTTGACCCAGTGTTGGCCGGACGCGTCGAGGAGCGAGTAGACGTTCCTGGTCATCGCGATCTGCTGGTTCGCGTAGCTATACCAATCGTCGATCGCATAAGCGACGCCCCCGCCCTGCCACGCCTGGCTGTTCTCCGCGGGAACGTCGGCGGCGTCGACCTCGGCGAACTCGGCGCCGGCGAGCCGCGCCCCCCGGAGGGATGGGGCCGCGGGATTCATGGCGATGTCCTCGCGGCGAAACGCGATGTCCCAGCCCGCGCCTCCCTCGACCTCGACGTCCGACGTGATCTCCCGATCGGCGAAGGCAAAGCCGACGAACTCGTCACTATCGCTCGCGTTGATGCTGGTGACATAGGCGCCGCCGGCTTCGATCGTCCCCTCGACGAATCCGACGTCGCCCGGCCCGGTCGGATCGTCGTCGTCGTCCGAACAGCCGATCCCCGCGGCCAGCGCGAAGGTCAGGGGAAGAATGAAAAGAAGCTTCTTCAACATGCTAGGAACCCTCCTTGGACAGTTCGTGGCGGACGGGTCGTCGCGTCATGGAAACGACCGATGATATCCGAGGCCCAGCGTGATCTCGAGACCGGGCCAGTAACCGTAGGTCACATTCGTCTCGTCGAAGAGATTCTCCATTCGGAGGTGCGCGGAGAGATCGCGCGCCAGCTTTCGATTCAAGCTGAGGTTCCAGGCGGCTCGCCCGGGCGCCCACTCCGCGGAAGACTCCTGCTCGCCGGTGTTGCTCAGCGAGACCCAGAGCTTCCGCGACTGGACTTCGCCCCAGACGCTTCCGCTCCAGCCAGAGGGATGGTCCGCGGAGAGGACGAGCTTGCCGGTGTGTTCGGGTCGACCGAGCAGTTCCCCACCCGTCGAGAGGTCACGCGAGCTCAACCAGTCATACGAGAAGGAAAGTTCCGCGCTCTCCCAGAGCCGGATCCGCGACTCCCATTCGATCCCGCGGGTGAAGGCGCGATCGATGTTCTGATAGACGTAGATCCCGCGCCAGTAAGTCGGGTTCGTCAGGTCGACGAGGACGAAGTCGATGAGATCGTCGAGATGGTTGTAAAAGTAGGTCAGCCGGTGGCGGCCGATCGTCCCGTAACTGAACTCGCCGGAGACGGAGGAGTTGATCGAGGTCTCGGCCCCGAGTTCTCCGAAGTCCCTTCCCCTGGCGATCTCCGCGGGGACCTCGACGTCCCCCCCGTAGACGATGTATCCGGCCGCGGTGTGATCGAAGACGAAGTACTGCTGTTTGATGGAGGGGGCCCGGTAGCCCCGTCCGACGAAGCCGCGCAGCTTGAAATGCACACTCGGCATGTACATGGCGTTGATCGACGGGTTGACGTGATCTCCGAACGAGGAACTGTGCTCGTAGCGCACACCGGGTAGGAAGGTGAGCGTCTGGACCGGGGCGTACTCGTACTGGAAGTAGCCGTCCCAAGCCCGGTTCGCCTTCTTCCCCGAGGAGATCTCGGTGGAGGAGAGATCTTGGTAGGTGGCGTCGAATCCGTAGGTGGCGACGTGCTTGTCCCCGATCACATAGTTCGAGTAGTAAGCGGCCTCCAAGAAGACGTCTTCGGTCTCGGAGCTGTCCGCGAGCGCGCCGATCCGCGTGTACTTGCTCCAGCGATGGTCGTAGAACGTGCCGAAGAGTCGGAGGTTCATCTCGTACTCGTCCCCCGACCTGTACTCGAGGGTGGTGGAGCCGTCGTACCGCTGGTTCGACTCCTCGTCGTCGTAGACGAAGGTCGAGCCGCCCCGCAGTTCCGACTCGAGCCAGTCGCGGCCTTCGTCCATGAATCGCGCCGCGCCTTTCAGGCGCCACTTCGGATTGAAGCGAAAGCTCCCTTTTCCGTCCAGGTTCAGTCGAGTGATCGCCTCCTGCCCATTCGTATGCGGCGTCGCCGAATCGAGATCGAAGCCGTCGGTGCGCGAGAACTGCGCGCCGAGATCACCGGCAAAGCGACCGCGCCGCGGGAGCGAGAGCGCGGCGGTCGAACGGAGGCTCGCATGGGAGCCGTAGTCGGCGGAGAGTCGGACCTGTGCAGGCGCCTTCTCGGGATCGGTGGTGATGATGTTGATGACTCCGCCCATCGCCTCCGATCCGTAGAGCGTCGATCCGGTCCCCTTGACGACCTCGATTCGATCGACCTGAGTGAGGGAGAGCTGACTCAGGTCGATCGACCCGCGCACCCGTCCCACCGCACGCTCGCCGTCGACCAGGACGAGAACTCGCTCTCCGTCGATGCCACGGAGTGAGGCGCCCTGGCCGGAAAGATCCGCTCTCACGTCGATGCCGACGGCGCCCGCCAGCGCCTCATCCGCCGTCGTGGCGCCGATCCGCCGGATGTCCCGCTTCGTGATGAGTTCCGTCTGAACCGGAACCTCCTTGAGGAGATGAGGGGAGCGGGTTCCGGTGACGACGACCTGGTCGATGACCCAGGCGGTCGGCGTCAGCAAGAGATCGAGCGAGATCGATTCGGTCAACTCGACTTCGAGCGTGTCGGAGGCCACGAAGCCGACATGCGTCGCGAAGAGCGCACAACGGCCGGGGAGCAGTTCGGGAAACGCCACCGCGCCCTGGTGGTCGGTGAACTCCAGTCGCAACGGCGCCACGAGATGGACCGCCGCTCCGGAGATCGGCTGCCGGGTCTCGGCGTTGAGGAGCCGCAGTCGGAGTTCGGCCGCGGTGGCCGGGACAGTCCCGGTCAGGCAGGCGAGGCAGGTGAGCCAGGCGACTGCCGCGAACGTAGGTACGGGGCGGATCGGATACATCTTGTTGCGGGCGATTCTAGCCGGATCCCTCGGCGGGGTAAACACGCTCTCGTACCGGCGCGGATAAAAAAATCGAACGTGAGACTCACTCCGCCAACGCCAACGCCACCCCGCCGGCCACTCCGAGGGCGGCCCCTTCGCTGTACAGCCGCGCGAAGCTCTCCGCGCCGACCGCTTCGTTCATTCTCGCGCGATACAGATCCCACTCCGACCCCTCCTGTGGAAGTCGGGGCGTCGCGCTCGAGCTCCGCACGGCTTCCGCGGCGGCGAGGAGGCGGACCGATCGCGGCGCGTCGCCAAGGCGTTCCGCGAGCTGCGCGAATCCCTCCAGCGACGAGGCGACGACATCCATGATCTCGAGTTCATGTGCGAGGCGGATCCCTCGAGCGAAGGCCGCCCGCGCCCCCGAGAACTCGCCCAGCTCCAGCAGGGCGATACCGTAGTTGGAGTGGACCATCGGCGCCCAGGTCCGCACACCCAGCTCCTCGATGACCGGGAGACACTCCTCGTAGATGGCGCGAGCGTCCTCGAACCGGCGAGTCAGCATCGCCACGACCGCCGAATTCGCCAACATGACCGTGGCCTGCACGCGGTCGCCGGCCTGCCGCAGCATTCCGACCGCCACGCGGTACGAAGCTTCCGCCTCGGCATAGCGACTCTGCGTCAAGGCCACCGCCGCGAGATTGCCGTGCGCCGAAGCGATCATCCAGTGGTCCGACTCATCCAGATTCTCGAGGCACTCGGCCAGGATGGCGGCGGCGGCATCCAGGTCGCCCTGCATTCGATACAGGCCCCCGAGATTCAACTGCGGGACAGCCGCGCGCCGAGGGAAACCGGCCGCGCGGAGAACTTCGATCGCCTCTTCGTACTTCGCCCTCGCGCCGTCGAACTCGCAGAGGAACTGCAGACAGATCCCCAGGCCGCTCAGGCACATGGCGCGCGCGAAGGTCGGCGCGTCGGCGCCGGGGAGCGACAACGCTCGTTCGAGTGTCTGCCGACCCTCTCGGAACTGCCCCCGGATCGACCAGTAGCGAACCATGAGCTGTCCGAGGCGGATCGCGGCCTCTGCGTTGCGCGACGCGACCGCGGTTGCGGAGGCGGCCCGCACGTTGGCGACGTCCGCGTCGACCCGCGCCAACGACTCCACCTGTCCGGACCCGACCAACCGCTCTGCCGCCCGCTCGGCCAGCCCGGTGAAGTATTCACGAAAGCGCGTCTCCAACTGCCCGCCATCGGGCGCGCTCGCACGACGACTCGACCCGAACTCCCGCACGGTCTCGAGCATCCGGTAGCGTGTGACGCCGAAGACGACGAGCGACTTGTCGATGAGGCGCGAGAGCAGGTCGAGCACTTCCCACGACTCGATCGCCTCATCCGAGCAGACCGCCTCGGCCGCCTCCAGCGTCCAACCGCCGCGGAAGATCGACAGGCGCCGCAGGAGGATCTGCTCATTCGGGGTGAGGTGCGCGTAGCTCCAATCGATGAGCGCTTCCAGCGTCTGATGGCGCCCGAGCGTCGCACGAGCGCTGCTGCGTAAGAGCCTGAAGCGGTCGTCGAGTCGCCGCGAGATCTCCTCCAAGGAGAGAGAGCGCACCCGGGCGGCGGCCAGTTCGATGGCGAGAGGGATTCCGTCGAGACGCTCGCAGATCTCGGCCACCTTCCTCCCATTCGCCGCCGAGACCGCGAACCCAGGCAGCGACTGCGCCGCTCGCTGGGCGAATAGCTCGATCGCCTCGGCGCCGAGCAGCGCCTCGACACCGCCTTGGTCCTCCACGGACACCTGCAGCGGCGGGAGCTGGAAGACGGTCTCGCCCGCCAGACCGAGAGTCTCCCGACTCGTGATCAGCACCTTGGCTCGCGAGTTCACCGAGAGGATCGCGCGAATCAGCTCCGCCACCGCCTCGATCACATGTTCACAGTTATCCAAGATCAACAAGAGCTGACGCGACGCCAGATGGGCCACGATCGCCTCCGCCATCGAACCTCCCGGCGTATCGGAAAGGCCGAGCGTCCGACCCACCGCGGCGACCACGTGGGTGGACTCCTCCACGGGCGCCAGTTCGACGAACCAGACACCGTCCGGAAACTCTTCGAGCGACTCCTCCGCCACTCGGATCGCCGCGCGCGTCTTTCCACCCCCTCCGACCCCCGTCAGCGTGAGCAATCGACTCTCGCCGAGGAGCGCGCGCAATCGAACGAGGTCGCGCGACCTCCCGACGAACGGAGTCAGGGCCGAGGGGAGGTTGTTCGGATGGGCGGAGCCTCGCGCCCCCGAGTCGCCGGCGCCTTCGCCGCTCGCCTCCCAGGAACGTCGCGCGAGAGCGTGTTCGAGGATCTCTCGCGCCTCCCGCGCGCTCTGTAGCCTGGCGTGCCGGTCGAGCTGGAGACAGGAATGAAGCAGCTGCTTCACCGAATCGGGGGTGCTCGCGGGCAACGCCGCCAGGTTCGGGACGAGCTTCAGCGACGATCGAACTCGCTCGAGCGGCGTCGCGCCGTCGAAGGCGCGGGTTCCGGCGAGCAACTCGAAGAGGACGCAACCGAACGCCCAGATGTCGCTGCGTGGGTCGAGATCCTCTCCTCGAATCTGTTCGGGACTCATGTAACCGGGAGTGCCCGCGCCGGTGCTCACACTCGAAGCGCGTGAAGACGGAGAATCCGAGCGCCCCAGCTCGAGCTGGATCGTCGCGTCAACATCGTCGATCCGCCCATGGCGCCGATCCCCTAGCCGCGGCGATGGCTCGCCGGGCGAGTCCGGGATAGCGACGAGATCCGCCGCGCTCGTCGCCAATCCGAAGTCGAGGAGCTTCACATGCAGCTCCGACGTGACCATGACGTTCGGCGGTTTGAGATCCCGGTGGATGACGCCAGCTTGGTGCGCCGCTTCGAGCCCCCGCGCGATCTGCCGGCCGATGGCGAGCGCATCGGCCAGCGAGAGCGAGTCGCTCGCGATCACCTCGCCGAGCCGTCGTCCCTCGATGAGCTCCATCGTGAGGAACTCGACCTCGCCATCTCGCTCCAGGCTGTGGATCGTCGCGATGTTGGGATGGTTGAGGGAAGCGAGGAGGCGCGCTTCCCGTTGGAAACGCGCGCTCCACTCGACATTCCGGGAGAGCCTCTCCGAGACGACCTTGATCGCCACGCGCCGGCCCAGGCGCGGATCTCGTCCCGCATAGACGACACCCATCCCGCCTCGGCCGAGTTCCTCGAGGACCTCGTACGGTCCGATCGTTTCGGGTGGAGTGGCCCCGTCTCCAGCCGCCATGCGTCGATCCATCCTGTCCACTGGTTCGAGTCGGAAAAGGCAAACGCGATCCGCCGCGGGCGACAGTGCGACCCCTCGGGGCATTTGCGCAACGACGGAGTCTCCGCCTCGAGACTGGTCCGCCTCGCCCGCTGCCGACGGCGCAGAGCGGACGGGGCGCGGCCAGCGAGAGTGGCCGCGCCCCACACTCGAACTCAGAGCGCTGTCACCGCACGATCGAGATCTTTCTCGGCGCCGTGACTCGAGTCCCGTCGCCGACGCGGTAGAAGTAGACGCCGGGGGCGAGCTTTCGTCCGTCTTCGTCCTGCGCCGTCCAGGTGACGCGCGAGAGCCCCGCCGGCAGCGGTCCGAGCGACTCGCGGACCAGGACGCGACCGTCGACGCCCCAGACCTCGAGCGTCGCGTTCGCATGGGGCGCGGCGCTGACCAATCGGAGTTCCGTGCTCTCGCGAATGGGATTCGGAAAGTTATCGAGCAGCGTCAACCCGAGCAGCGGCGCGGAACTTCCCGGCGGTGCCGCCGCCGCTGCTTGGAAGTACTGCAGCAGCTCGCGGAGCGCCTCGGGTTGATTCGTGGGAGTCTCGTGTCCGGCCTGATCGTCGCGATTCAGCGCATGACAGTTGTGGCAGGTGCGGATCTCGCCGGGCTGCAACGTGACCCAGTATCTCTCGCGCACCACACCGACGCCGTCGGGATCGGTGCTCTGCCAAGTCATGGCGCGACGGGCCGGCACGAAAGCCGCCATCGAACCGTCCGCGGCAATCGCGACGCTCCCCGCGGGCCCACCGGGGTTCGGCGGGTTGGTCACCGCCGGATCGTGCATCGGTTGCGCGAGAACTCGTCGTCCCGGCGAAGGATCGCTCTCGCCGCCGTATCCGCGGATCAAATCACCCTGGAAGAACTGCAGCGACGCGACGTCATAGATCTTTCCCGGGGCGCCGATCGTCTGCGCGCCGCCGGGAACGCGCAGATTGAACGGTTGCTGCCGGTCCGCGTCGTCGCGCACCGTGACATTGCGACTGACCACCAACGCGAGGCCGCGTGCGCGCATCCACTCCTGGAAGTCTTCCACGGAGACGTTCTCCTCCGCGAAGACCTGCGCTTCGATGGCTGGAAGTTGCACGACTCGAGGGGAGGGACGCGGCCGCCCACGCACCTCAACCGGATCGAGCTCCCAGAGTTGGCCGGAGTAGCTCACGAGGACATCGGGATCCCAGTAGCTCACGCTCTTGCTGATCCCCGGAGTGAGCGGCGCGCCAGCCTTCCAATAGTTCCCGACCGGCACGGTCTGCTTGAGGCGAAGTTGATAGCGCGAGATCGGCGCCGCGCGCGTCCCTTCGTTCTCGTCGTTCCGAGTCTCCGGAGTGTGCACGCAGATGACGCTGCCGTCGGCGAGCGGAACCGGGTTGCGATAGAGACCGCTGTGATTCGGACTCGGATTGCCGGTGAAATTCGCCGTCTCCCGGTGCGTGATGTACTCGAACGCCAGGTCATCGGCGTTGTCTTGCGGCGACGCGAGCACGCGGATGAGCTGTCCACAGGCGTGTGTATAGAACTCGGGCGCGTCGACGCCGTAGAAGGCTCCGGCCGCGACCGGGCTCTCCTTCATCTGCAGCACGTTGCGGATCAGCTCGTCGTAGTTGCCGCTGAAGGGGTCGAGATTCGGATCGTCATCGAAGCTCCGCTCGAAATAGCTGAGCATCTCCTGGCGTCCGAGGTGCGACAGCGTTTCTTCCTCCGTGCCGTCCTCGTTGATCTGCCAGGGGAAGAACTGATTGAAGGTGTGGCCGACGAGGTTGGTCCCCTCGAGGAGATCGGTCCGTGTCGGACGCGGCTCGGGGAAGACCTCCAGGCGATTCGAGAGCGCCGTCGCGCCGGAGCCTTCGCTGGACCAGTTGAACGAGCCGTTGGATCCGCCGTACTCATCCGCGTCCGCCTGCTGGTCGCGCTGCAGATGATCCCACCGCGTGAACACGACCCGTCCGAACGAGTCGACCGAGGGTGAGAAGACGCCCGACGGCGCATGGTTCAGCAGTCGCAGGTCGCCGTTGGCCGGATCGAGGCTCCAGAGTCCGGTGATCGTATCGGTCGATTCATACTCATCGCGCTGCGGATGTAGGTGCGCCTGTCCGTCCCGGGGGCGATCCGAAGTGAACAGCACTCGATCGTCGGTTCCGTAGAACGGACTCACGTTGTTGTACGCCGCCGGTTGATTCGGGACCTTCGTGATGACCGGCGTGTCGGTCGGCCCGAGTCCCTCGATCTCGTAGATCTGCCAGAGATACTCCTCCCACTGGTACTGCACCGGTGAGCCCATGACCATGCTGAAGAGCGCCTTCGTCCCGTCCCAGTGCACGCTCGGCTCCCGCACCGCGATCGATTGCTCTCCCTGGAACCCGCTCACGCCGTAGCCGGCCGCTTGGGTGAGGTTCTTCAGCACGCCGTTCGGATAGAGAATCCAGAGGTCGCCCCCCCGCCCCACTCGGCCCATGTCGCCGAGATGATTCGCGAAGACGGAACCGACCGTGGCGAAGTCGGCCGGAATCGGCACCTGCGTCACGAAGAGGATCGGATGCGGGAGCGCGGCAGCTTGCTCGCCGTCGGCGTCGTGGCCCGCCAGCGCTGGTCTACTCGGACTCTCGGTGGCGACGAGGAGGAGAAGAAGAAGGAAAAGACGCAGAGGGGCGACGGATGCATGGGACATGGAGACCTCCCGCTAGTTGCGAGAACCAAGACGTTCGAAATGGCTTCGAACGTCGTGGCGCTCAACGCACGATGCGAGCAACTCTGGCCCCGGGAGGTCGCCTCGAGGCCGGCAGTGTGGACCGGAAGCGGGACGCTAGCATCAAGAAACGGCGCCGGCTACCGCCAATCCTCTTCGCCCGTCGCGTATTCCCCGCGAGGGCGCTCGCCCCCGTCCCCCTACTTCGAATATCCCACCCGCTCCTTGAGCCTGAGCACCGGTTTCTCCATGTAGATGTACGAGAGGTGTGCGAACGCCATCGAGACGAAAGAGGTCGCGGCGGCGATGCCGATCACGATCGAGATCGAACCGTGCGTCAGCGGCAGACCGAAGAAGACGACTCCGGCCCAGAGCACCAGGACCATGGCGAGCATGTGATAGGCACAGAGACCGTAGGAGATCTTCCCGAGATAGGTCAGCGCCGGGGAGTCCCCGACTTTGAACAGTGAGTGCTTCGAATAACACTGCTCCAAGATGATGCCGACGAAGAGTAGACAGAAGACGCACGATTCGAGCGCCCGCAGCGTCTGGGGCAGAGCGCCGGAGATCGGCTCCGTGCGCATCCCACGCAGGACCAAGCAGACCAGAAGGAGCGCGTAGTTCAGGACGATCGCCCACCTCGGCAGGTTCTCGAAGAGCCTCCAGACGCCTGCCTTGAAATAGACGAGGTAGGCGAACAAGCAGCCGATGGCCAGGTCCGAGAAGACCGAGAACGTCATGTAGTGGATCACCTGGTAGCTATCCGCGTTGATCCATCGATAGACGAACGACGCCGCGATGACGGTCCCGAGAATCCACGGAACTCGAGACGCCCGGACCCGCTTGAAAACCGCCGGCCAGACGAGATAGAACTGCTCCTCCACCGCCAGGGACCAGAGGATGCCGACAATGACCGAGGCGTGTCCCAGATAGACCAGATCTATATTGCCGGCGAAGAACAGATAGGCGGGGAGCCGGGAGAGCGGGGCTTCGAGCGACACGGCGAGCGGCGTATCGATCAGGTGCGGAAAGACGAAGAACCCGCACACCAGCACGACCAGGTAGACGGGCCAAATTCGCAAGATGCGACGAATGTAGAAGTGCCGGAGCGACACGACCCCGGATCGTTCTCTCTCCTGGAACAGCAGGTAGGTGATCAAGAACCCGGAGAGCGTGAAGAAGAAGCTCACCCCGAGATCGCCATGCGTCAGGAAGAGCCTGCGGATCGGCCGATAGAATCGCGCCTCGTAGCCGGTGAAGATGCTGAGGTGAGAGACCAGGACGATGAGGAAGGCGAAGAACCTGAGTCCGTCGATGTTCCTGAAATACAGTTGGGTCATGCGAGAGGCCGGGCTGATTGGACCATCGATGGAGACATCCCGCGGCTGACCTGGAGGAACGGCGTCGCAGTGTATCGCATGATCCCGTCGTGCGCCTCGGAACGGGCCGCCGCCGCCCGTCCTCGCGAGTCACTCCCGCCGACAATGTTTCGGGTATCTTCTGCGCCGATGCCGACCCTTCCCGACTCCACCGATCCCCGCACTCTGGACTCCCGCCTGCGGAGGCGTCCGACTCGCGTCGTACCGGTCGGGTCGGTCTCCATCGGGGGCGATCACCCGATCGTGATCCAGTCGATGACCGTCTGCGAGACGATGGACACCGAAGCGGCGGTCCGTGAGGTTCGAGCCCTGGTCGAGGCGGGCTGCCCACTCGTTCGATTGACCGCGCCGTCGCTCAACGAAGCGGAGAATCTCAGGGAGATCAAGCGACGCCTTCGCGCCGACAAGATCGACGTCCCGCTCATCGCCGACATCCACTACACGCCCGACGCCGCGCTGCGCGCCGCCGAGATCGTGGAGAAGGTTCGGATCAATCCCGGCAATTTCGCCGATCGCAAGCGGTTCGCCGTCTTCGAGATCTCGGAGGCCGACTACGCCGCCGAACTCGAGCGGGTCCGCGGCCGGTTCGCGCCGCTCGTCCGCGCCTGCAAGCTGAACGGATGCGCCATGCGCATCGGCACGAATCACGGCTCGCTCTCCGACCGCATCATGAACCGCTACGGCGACACGCCCGCAGGCATGGTCGAGTCGGCGCTGGAGTTCGTCCAGATGTGCGAGGACGAGGGGTACCGCGAGATCGTCTTGTCGATGAAGTCGTCGGTCCCGAGCGTGATGATCGCCGCCTATCGGCTTCTCGTGCAGCGGATGGACGAACTCGGCATGGACTACCCCCTGCACCTCGGCGTGACCGAAGCGGGCGACGGCCTGGAGGCGCGCATCAAGAGCGCGATCGGCATCGGTTCGCTCCTCAGCGACGGCCTCGGCGATACGATCCGCGTCTCGCTGACGGAAGACTCGGTGCACGAGATCCCGGCCGCGCGCGCGATCCTCGACGCGGTGGAGAGAGACGGCGCGCGGTATCTCCCCCCGGTTGCCGAGACCCGAGTCGCAGCTCGGCCGGTCCGCTGGGTCTTGGGGAGCATCCCGTTCGGAACCGGTGCGCCGGTGAGGGTGGAGCAGCGAGTGGCGCCCGACGCGGAGGGGCGGATTCCGGCGCCGGCGTCCACCGAGGATCGGCCGGTGGAGTTGGTTTCGGTCATGTGCGGGAGAGATGAAGGGAGCCGCGGGGCGTTGACACTCGGGCTACAAGACTTTCGCCGACGGACGTCCGGTGCGGTTCCGGTGTTGGTCGAGCTGGGGCTCGACCAACTTCAGGATCTCGTGCACAGCGCTGACGCGATCGGGCTTTCGATCGATCCGACGGCGGCGGGCTGGCTGGAACGAGCACAGGCGGCCATCCAGATCTTGTTAGCGGCGAGACGGCCGGTGCGGTGGCGGCTGTCGGACTCAGACGGCGCGCAGTCGGACTGCGCACTACAGATCGCAACCCTCTGCGCGGAGTCGGGCCTCGAGGCGTTCGGATTCGTCGCGCCAGCCGGACCCCGCAGGATCGAACGTGCCCGTCGGCTCGCCGCGGTGGCGCGCGAACACGGTGGGCTGCTCTTCGTCGAGGCCGACTTCCCCGGCGCGGACGCCGCGCTCCAAGCGGGCGCGCTCTTGGTCGACGGCATCGGTCACGTCCTCTGCCTCGCGCCGACGGGCGGCGGCAACGGTGTGGACGGCGTCGTCGGCTTGCACACGTGGCCGACCTCGGAGCGCGCGTGGACCGAAGCGCCGGTCTCGAGCAGCTACGCGATCCTCCAAGGATGCCGACTGCGCCTGACGCAGGCCGAGTTCATCGCCTGCCCGTCGTGCGGCCGCACCCAGTTCGACCTCCAGACCACGACCGCCCGAATCCAGGCGCGAACGCGGCATCTCGCGGGGGTCAAGATCGCCGTCATGGGCTGCATCGTGAACGGACCGGGCGAGATGGCCGATGCCGACTTCGGCTATGTCGGGAGCGGCTCCGGGCGGATCGATCTCTATGTCGGCAAGGAGCGCGTGGCGCAGAAGATCGACCAAGCGGAAGCGGTGGATCGGTTGATCGCGCTCATCCACGAGCATGGCCGATGGATCGAACCGAAGGCTTCGGACGCGAAGGGGCGCGGTTGAAGCCGAACTCGGACGAGCCGCTGTGGATCGAGCCCGACGGCTCGAACGTGGAATCGGTCCGCGCGCTCGGGCACCGCATCGTCGACCTCATCGTCGATCGGGCGGCGAGCGCAGGAGCGCGCCCACCGCTGGAACGCTCCATCCCCGACTCAATGGCGCCGTACGAGCCGTCGCGCACCGGCCGATCCGCCGATGACCTGGTGGCCGAACTCGCCGAGTACCTCTCCCACGGCATGAATCCGAGCCATCCCGGCTATCTCGGCCACATGGATTCGATCGCGTCGACGCTGGGGATCTTCTCCGAGGCGGCGGTCTCGGCGCTCAACAACAACATGCTCGCCTTCGAGATGGGGCCGCGCTTCACCGAGCTGGAGCAGCGGTTGATGCAGTGGGCCGCGCGGCTCTTCGGACTCGGCGCCAATGGCGCGACGGCCACTCTGACGCCGGCCACGACGCCCGAATTCCACCCCGCCCGTCCGACCGGCACGCTCGTCAGCGGCGGCACGTTGGCCAACATGACGGGGTTGCTCGTCGCGCGAAACCGCGCGGCGGGACGCGAGCGGTTGTCTCAGGGATTGGCGGCTCGCCCCGAACGGCTCGTTTTCCTGGCGACCGAGAACGCGCACTTCTCGTTCCTGAAGACGGCCAATCTCCTCGGGCTGGGGCGAGAAGGATGGATCCACGTACCGGCCGACGCGCTCGGGCGCGTGCGCATCGACGCCATGAAAGCGGCGCTGCGGCAGGCCCGCGCGGAAGGAGCGCAGCCGTTCTGCATCGTCGGCGTGGCGGGCACCACCGTGACCGGATCGCTCGACCCGCTGCCCGAACTCGCCGCCCTCGCCCACAGCGAAGGGCTCTGGTTCCACGTCGACGCGGCCTACGGCGGCGCGCTCGCGCTCGCGCCGTCCCTCCGCGCGCGACTCGCCGGGATCGAGCAGGCCGACTCGATCACCTTCAATCCGCAGAAGTGGCTCTTCGTGCCCAAGACCTCGGCGTCGATCCTCTTTCGCGACGAAGACGACCTCGACCGACATCTGCGCGAGGCCTTCCTCTACGGGAACTCGAATCAGAGCGCGAACGGGCGCACGACCCGGAATCTCGGCGAGTGGACGCTCCAGGGGACGCGGCGCGTCGGCGCGCTCAAGCTGTACCTGACGCTCGAGCACTTCGGCGCCGACCTCCTGGGACGGCTGATCGAGCGCTGCCACCATCTGGCGGGCCACCTGGTCGCGCGGATCCAGTCGGAGCCCGA
>Ga0163144_10015067_pt1 | contig 15991 bp, 13 predicted proteins | sample OliLak19BULKMAT1_FD_123175 | JGI IMG/M metagenome (GOLD analysis project Ga0163144, IMG submission 123175) | Freshwater microbial mat bacterial communities from Lake Vanda, McMurdo Dry Valleys, Antarctica - Oligotrophic Lake LV.19.BULKMAT1 | ecosystem: Environmental > Aquatic > Freshwater >...
ATAAGGGATTTTTGTCGCTGTCAACACTCGACTATTTGGAATTGTTGGACGAAACCGCCCGCATCACACGAGCCGATAAGGCTGGCGCGACTGCGATGGACTTACCACCAATCTTTGAGCGGCTGAAGCTCGATGTGGGGTATTGGAAACTGCTGGTCAAGGACTTTGGTCGACTGTTCAGTTTGGTAGCAGGTGCTCCAACGAATGTGTACAAAATGCGGAGTCTGATATCGAAACGCCGATTCAATCTGAAGCGCCTTGATCGGCAGCTCGCTGCGACAAGCTAATCATCTTCTGATCGATCCAAATCAAGTTTATCGGTTAATGGTACTGGCTAAAGGTCTGCGCAGTCGGTCACGATATTTCTGGGCAGGAATGGATAAAGTCGATTCGCGTACGGTGGCTACTCTAAAAGTTCGCGTCTTGACCGCTTTTGTTGTGAGCTTTGATTCCGCCATGCGGCAACTAAAATGCGAAAGTACTGTGTCCCCCTCGATTCCCTCTGAAAGTCGTTTAAACGTTTAACAGCAGCCATATTTCTGTTCCGGTTGTCGAGAGTGTTACATCGCCTTAATTCTGAATCTAACTCTCTACAGAGAAAGCAGTTAGTGAGTACAGGACCGGAAAGGTACTCCCGCACATTCATTCGAACCGCTGACACTCTGTTTAACGACCATTGAGTACTCTGCGATCGATCTGACAATTCTATTGGTTGCCGATTTCGTTTGGTTCGCGATCCAGTACAGATTACAGATGCTTGTTCCGGTGAAAGCACGAATGCGTCGAGGCCCCGTTCTTTTGCCGCTGCTTGGTTCTCTTTGCTTTCGTAATTGTATCGATGTGGTCTATCAATTCTGTCGCGATTGGTTAGTTGGTGCAGCGATGGGAGCATCCATGCAAGGTTGCGTTTTGTTTTCAATCGGCAGATGCGGTCACGCGTACCAGTTGTCCATTGCGCCCACCGACGACCAGGCTGCCATCGGTTGGATGAACTGTTAGCGCGTAGGCCCAACCATCCAACGCGGGCAGGTCCTTGATAATTCGTGCGTCGTTGGGATCAATCCATCGTACGTGGCCATCAGTGCAAGAAACGACCAGTTGCGTTCCATTGGGGAGCCAGCAGATTGCCAGCGGTGGTGCGTCGACTCGCGTAAACCGGATCATGCGTCCAATCGTCGGTTGCCACAGCCTGACAGTCGAATCATCGCTGATGGAGGCGATCATAGGTAAGCCCTCGGCCGCAGGGCGAACGGCCAGCCCTTGCACCTCGCGAGTGTGATTGTTAAGCGTACGGAGCAGCTCTCCCGAATCCAGATTCCAAACGCGTAGATTCTGATCCAAGCCTCCGCTGATTAGCATACGTTGGTCCTTCAACAGGCATAGTGCCGACACTCCGCGCGAGTGTCCAGCCAACCGCAGCAACGGCTTGCACGTTGGCACGTCCCACACTTTTACTTCATGATCAAGACTGGCGGTTGCAAACGAAGTATTCTCTATCCATCGAATAGAGAATATGCTATCAGCGTGATCACTGCACAAAGAATCCGTTTTGAGATCGGGCCAGGAGAACAGTTCGACCTGTCCAGATTCCGATGGAGTGCCACCGGCCACGGCCAGTTGAGAGCCAGATGGCGAGAAAGCTAGATCGAGCACCTCCACCATCGCTGACTGAATGGTTCTTTGACGTTCTAACTCTGGCCAGCTATAGATGCTTAAGCCCGCTTGTGACGCGGTGACTAATGACCTACCGTCCGGCGCAAAGGCGAGAGACGTGATAGGAGGGTCGGCTGCATGCACTCTTGGGCGCAGAGCCGTTAAACTGGCTAGACAAAAACTCGCGCAGACGATGATCGCGGGCACGCATTTGCTCAGGCCGGCGAATCTTGTAAGATAACCCATCTCAGATCACTACATTTCGGCTCAAGCTGCTACCCGATGACTTCGGAAATAACTTCGGCTTCACGAGGCGCGACCCGCACAGGCCGACCATCGCTTGTATGCAATTCCAGCTTCGGATCGATGCCGAACAATTTGTAGATTGTTGCCGATAAATCACTGGGAGTCACCGGTCGATCTTTGGGACTTTCGCCGACGGAGTCACTACTGCCGATGATCTGCCCACCCCGAACTCCTCCGCCCGCTAAAACGGCACTGAAAACTCGTGGCCAATGATCACGCCCCGAGGCCGTGTTCAACTTGGGCGTTCGTCCAAACTCACCCATCACTACGATCAGCGTCTCATCGAGCATGCTGCGGTCATCTAGGTCTTGGACTAAGGCAGACAGCGCCAGGTCCAAGGAAGGAACCAATCCGACGCCAATCTTCGCGCCGGTGAAACCATCTTTTAGTCGCGTCACCAAGTCGTTGTGTGTGTCCCAGCCTCGGTTGTTTACTGTGACAAACGGCACTCCCCGTTCAACCAACCTTCGCGCTAATAAACAGGCCTGGCCGATCGATTTGTCGCCAAAGCGTTGGCGGACGCTCGGCGACTCGTCTGATAGCCGAAACGCACTCTTTGCCTCGGCTGAGGAGATCAAATTGTAAGCTCGTTCGAGATCGGGGTTGGACGCTGAGGAAGTTGATTGATCCAGCCCACGGTTGAAGTTATCGAGCGCGGATACAAATTGGCGACGTCGATCAAGCCGAGTCAAGTCCAAGCCATGGTAAAAGTCAAGGTCTCGGACTTTGAATTCGGGCTTAGCGGGATCACCTCCGACAGCGAAGGGCCGAGTATTCGCGGGCAAGTAACCAGCACCCGACAGATTTCCTCCGCCAACTCGAAAATCTGGCACGGAGATATGCGGTGGAAGAATGCTTGACGATGGGTGCACATGAGCTAACACCGCGCCGTATGTCGGATACTCAAGCACCTGAGTCGGTTTATAGCCGGTCATTAAATAATGCGTACCGAAATTGTGTTCGCCCAGCGGTGACGTCATCGAACGAATGATCGTTAATTTATCGATCAACGCAGCGGTTTTCGGTAAGCATTCATTGAGCCGCACTCCCGGCAATTTTGTGGCAATCGAATCCAGCGGGCCGCGAACCTCGGCGGGGGCATCTGGTTTCGGATCAAAGGTTTCCAAATGACTTGGACCACCATCCAGCCAAATCAGGATGCACGCTTTGGCGCTGCCTGTGGCTATTCGGCCCTCGGCAGCCGCGACCCGCTGCAGGCGAAAAAAATCGCCAAGCCCCAAGCCGAGTGCGGTCAACCCGCCGACTCGAAACAAGTCACGTCTATTGACGCCATCGCATCTCTGCCAATTACTCAAAGTCATTTTCGAGTCTCCTGTATTTCAACCTACTTGTTTGAAAAATTGTTTCACACGGTTGGCGCATCAATGATTTGTCACAAACTCACGGCAAGAAAGCAAACTCCAAACAAAATCTTCCAGAACTGCCCGTAGCCGTTGTTCATCTAAGCCCTCCATTTGCTCCGTCCAGTAATCTTTTTCCGACTTATTGGGACCGCGTCCCAACGCAAGCTGGTAAAACTCATCAACAATTTCGCGCGACGATTTTCGCTCGGCCAGCAATTTCAATAACCTAGATTCTCCAGCAGCAATCCGTTGATTGAGAAGGGGACCGTTGAACAGATGCAACATCCGCGAAAGTCCAGCACTCCCTTCACCAGCATTCTCGCACGAGTCCTCGCGCGAGCAGCGCCCTAAGATATCCAATGCCCCCGACTCGATTTTTGCATCCACCAACGCAACAGCTCGTGTCCCCAACGGCTCGGCACCATACTGATCTGCAACACCGGTTAAGTCACTAATCGCGTCGGCAAGGATTTCAGCAGGCAGCGGACGAGTTAGAGCATGCGAGTAATACCGATCATCCGTTTGATTGTCGACGGTTGGATAGCCGCTGCGTGAATAAGTGGTGCTCGTCGCAATTTGTCGCAGCAGATGCCGCAGATCGTAATGACTCTCGACAAAATCCGCCGCCAACTGTTCCAACAAGGCTGGATGGGTAGCAGGGTTCGTCGAACGAAAGTCGTCAGTTGGCTCGACAAGTCCGCGTCCCATCATGCTTTTCCATAAACGGTTAACGATGGCCTTGGCAAAGTACGGATTCTTCCGATCGGTCAACCAAGTTGCCAGCGATTGTCGCCCGTCCTGATCGATGGCCAGGAAGCTTTCGCCAGGTATGCGTGGCACGGCGGCCTCTCCGGTACGCGGATGGGTTACCTCGCCGCTTTTGACTAATTTGATCACGCGTCCCGATTCGATCTTTGCGAAGATGGCTGCCAAGCCGTGGTAGTCATCCTGCGTCCAACGATCAAGCGGATGATTATGGCAATTCGCGCAACGCAATCGGCTACCCATAAATAGTTCGCTCACGAACTCGGCTTGTTCACGTGCCCCAGCCACGCTGCGATAGAAATTAGCGGGGCCAACCTCGTGGCTATCACCCACCGCCAAAAGCAATTGCCGTGCAAGTTCGTCATACGGAACTTGATCTGCGATCTGCTGCTTTAACCAAAGATGATAGACAGGAGCTGTTTGAGAGTCTTGCGGCAGCGAGCGAATTCGAAGCAACTTAGCCAACTGCCACGTCCAGTACTCGGTGAACTCATCGGAAGACAACAATTCATCGATCAGTTCATCCCGTTTGGAGCGACTTTGATTCCCTAAGAACTTGCAGCTGATTGCACGTGACGGCAGTCGACCTGTGACATCCAGCGTAACGCGGCGGAGGAAAGTTTCGTCATCTGCTATGGGTGCTACCGGTATGTGAAGTGTCGATAGCATATCGATGACGCGCTCATCGATATAGTTTCGCAGTGGCTCATGCGATAGGTCGATGACTGCATCTGAAAGTGGCACGCACAACTCGATCGGTTCCACGTGATCGAGATAACGCGCGACGACAATTTGTCGTCCTCGTCGGAGCAGCGTGGCCAACGCTGTACTTGGATCGACCTCTACCGCCGCAGGATCCTCGGCCGTAAAAACAGTCCATCCCGTTACGTCCAACTCCACGCCGTCAGAAAACTTGGCTGTGGCCGCGAGTTTGATCGTCGCACCAACATGATCGGCAACATGTCGAATTGGTGACACGCGAAATTCTTTTAGCTCCCTACTTCGCGAGTGCTTTGCACCTTGCCGAACCCACTCACGCAACAAATGGGCTCCTTCGCCATCATCCTCAAGCCTGTAGCCACCGCCGTGGGCGATCGATTCGGTTGGCTTGAGTACAACTAGGCTCTCTTCTGGATGTGCAAGATTCACTCGGCGCCCTCTCAACGCGAGCACCATTGACTGATAGTCGGCTGTCGGATCGCTGCCATAAAGCGAAAGCTTAAAGCCACCTCGCCCGACTGCCGCGCCATGGCAAGCCCCAGTATTGCAACCGGCCTTTGTGATGACCGGAATGATCTGATTGTCGAAATCGACTGCTGTTTCATTTCCGCTCGGGAGGACTGCGCTCAACAATAACAAAATCCATTGCATGACATTTGCCATTTCCTTAGTAGTCCTAGTTCACAAAATGACCTATTCATCTTTTTTCTCGGCGGGCTGCGACTCCACGCTACCGTACTTCTTGACCCATTTACGAAGCATTGTTTGTGCTGCATCGGTTCCGTAATTGGAAAGCTTTCCAGAGTTGACTACCGTGGTCGCAATGCGTCCCAACTCCTTGCGGGCACTCTCATGCTCGTCGACGTACTTCTCCAGTTCCGCCGCAGCTTTTGTGACTTGCTGCTCGTCGGCTTGCTTATTGATGACCGCTCGCAACAGGGCCGTTAGCTGAGGATCGCTTTGCCTTGTTGCATCCATCTTCTCGCGATTATCCATCTTCCCACGATTTGCGTATTGTTCACCAGCCAGCTCTTCCATCGTTGGCACCTTTCCACCACCTGTCACGTCCACAATCGCTTTTGCGATCTTCGGGCCATCGGCTTGCAATTGCGGTTGAACGAGCGCAAAGTTGGCGGTCACTTTGCCTTCCTTAGCGATCAAAATTGTCAAAGAAACATTGCGGTTGAGTCCATAGGCCCCTGGACCTTCCTGCCCGTCGCGTGAGATGCCATACAAAACGCCTTTTGGGAGTTGCTTCTCAGTTAGGCTCATCCACTTTTCAGTAGCCGTGGGATCGTCGGTCAAAAAGATCACGCAGCTTTGTAAGCCGGATTCCGACTTGCTGACAGCGAACTGTGAAATGGCCTTCATCAGACCAAACGCGGGTCGAGATCGGGCATGAACGAAAATCAATAGTATTGGCTTTCCATCGGCCGTTTGAAGCAGGTCAAACGATTTGCCCGCTTCATCCCCACGGGGAGTCGTTGCTTGGAAGGAAGAGAGCTTCTCACCGACTTGCGGACCGGAGTAGATTGAGTCCTCCGCAAGTAGAGAGAATTGGCACGAAAGAAATACAGCACATCCGAACAAACACTTCGCAAGCATATACTTTTCTCCCGAAAGGAATATTATTTACGTTTCAGCTTTCAATGTAACGGTCACTACTTGGAACCCAAAAAGGTAGCGTTCGTTTCGCAAGCCCTTCAAAGGTTTCTGCGCTTCCTGAAAAAAATGAGTTTGATTTCAAAGTTAATTCTCTAAACTGTGTCATACAAATCGAACCTTTGGTCACTTACTCTAGCAACAGTTGTGGAAGCCGTATCCCTGAATTTCTCTGAATGCCAGTCCCACCCCCTTTTTTTTGCATGCCACCCCCCGAGCAATTACTCGACGCACTTCAACCGCTGCATGCGGGCGCCTTCACTTGGGCTGTAGTGTGCTGTCGCGGCGATACTGCGATGGCTGAGGATGCTCTACAAGAAGCTTATGTGAAAGTGGTGATGGGGAAGACTAAGTTTGGCGACTCGTCAGCACTTAAGACTTGGTGGTTCGGCGTGGTGAGATTTACTGCCCTTGAGCAACTGCGTAAGGCACGCCGTTGGCAACGGGCGGTGTTGAGTTTGTTCGAGCGGCTTTCCGCGGGCAGCGTTGGCGAGAAAGGGGACCTTGAGGGAAGCGTGAGAGCGAGTCCGGATGGTTGGGGGTTAGCTTTTGCACTACGTCAGTTGCCAGCACGGCAAGCTGAAGTACTTTACTTGGTTTTTCAGCAGGAGAACAGCTTGACCGAAGCGGCAACGGTCATGGAGATTTCGGTGGGCTCTGCCCGCCAGCACTACGATCGCGCCAAGAAAAAGTTGCGAAAGCTGTTGTCAAATCCATCATCCCCGCAACCTTTAGATTTACCCACGACTCAGCCAACAGCTCGACCTGCAAAATTCAATTGTTCCGTTTGCGATATTTCATAGCCCACGTTTCATTTTCCGCCAGGCGCTTTAGCTATGTCGAACAGCGATGATATCAACCTAAAAGAAACCTTCCATGTTTTGGATCGAAAGCTTCGGGAGCAAACGCCGTCGTTCGACACCATGCGATCCAATGCGTTGCAGATTGCGGGTGCACGCAAGTCAACTAAGATGGCGCCAATCAGTGGACATCGCACATGGCTGGTTGCTGCCTGCGGCGGGCTGTCACTACTCGTGATTATGCTTTCGATGGACTGGATTCGCAGTAGTCGGGAGACAGCCATGTTTCAACCAGTACCGGAAACGCATTCCGATCCAATTCCGGTTCCTCGACAGGAAGTTGACCAATTGCTTGCCGCGATCGAGCGGCATTTTGAAGTCAACCAAGCAGTTTACGCACCTTTCTATCTCACGGATGAGCTTCTCGCCCCACTTGATTTTGGGATTACATTATGAAATTGCAACAAGTGAATTTGAGAATCGTATTTTGTTTACTGACTGGCCTCATGTTGAGCAGCAATGAACGATTGCAACTGCGAGCAGACGAACCCGCTCGCGTTACAGTGGCACATGGGATAATGTTCCTACCATTGGACTTTTATCCAAAACATCGCGAGGAATTAGGGCTAAGCGCGAATCAAGTTCAGGAAATGAAACACATCCTAGAGGATCTTCACAAGTCTAGCGAAGGTCTTGCGAGAGAGCTCCACGAGCGCACTCAAGCCCTGCAGGAAGTGATGGCTGAAAGTTCCGTCAACATGGACCAAGCCATGGCGCGGTTCAAAGCAGTCATGAGGGTCGAGGAAGAAATGAAAGCACTTCAATTCCGCACTCGGCTGGTTATGCGAAAGGTCTTAAAACCTGAGCAGCTCGAGAAACTGCAAGACTTAGTTGCCAAAGCCAGGCAGTCAAGAAGCGAGCAAATGAATCCCGGCAAAATGCAAGCGGGAGATCTTCTAGAAAAACTTCAGCAGATTCGCCAACAAATCAACCAGCGTTTCGATGGACAGGTGCCTCGCGAATTGGTGGCACATCTCGAACGAGTCGAAAAAACAGCTCGGCAGGGGAATCCGGTAGAAGCCGAAGAACAACTGGATGCGGTACTTCGCGAATTATCTGGTGGTAAAGAATCGGGCCGTGCGAATGACGACAAATTCCGACAGCAGATTGAGAAGATGGAGCAAGCGATCGAAAAGACGAGCGATCCGGAACGGCGCGAGCAAATCGAAAAGCAAATTAAAAAATTGCGTCAAGTGCAGCAATCGAGTAGCCAAAGCAAAGAATCACTCGAACACCGCGAAGAGTTAGAACGGCAAATCCGTCAGATTTCTGAGTTTGCGGAGCAATCCGACAACCCAGAATTGCGAGAAAGACTGCATGATGCTCTTCGCAAGTTGCGCGAAGCTGCTGCTGCCGAGAACAGCAAAGTCGTTGGCGATATCACGAGATCTGTCAAGCTGCTGATTCAAGGTCAAATCAAGAAACCGTAGGTCGACGGTGCCTAGCCACAATTGCAACTTCAATGTGAAGTGACGGCTTTGAAGGAATCGTTACTTGCATACTCGTACCTCTCCCTACCTACGGTTAAGTGACACTAAACATGAATCTACTCACTACGAAGATACTTTGGTCGTTTTGTCTGATGACCAACATCGCTTTTATTGGCGTGTGCTGCGGAGCGCCGTCGCAGAAGGAACGTACTGCGATCGAATTGCTTCCCAAAAGCATAATTGCTTACGCGAAGATTTCCAATCTCGACGAGCTTACTAAGCTAATTCTCGAGCATCCCTTACGCGAGCGTTTACTGTCGCTTCCTGAATATCGTGCGGCCCTGAAGTCGGGACCGTTCAAGCAATTGCAATTGGGGCTAGCCGCCTTTGAAGGCAGCATGGAGCTACCGTGGGACCAGGCGGTCACGAAGCTTACCGATGGTGGTATCACCTTAGCCCTAGATGGGTCGCAAGGTGGATTTGTTGTTCTATTGAAGTCATCTGACGAAGCGACCATAGATCGCTTTCGTTCTTTCGTTTTGGCTTTAGGACAACTTCAGAATGGTGGGAAAGCTGCCAAGGAAGGTGACTATCGCAAGATCACTGCTTATTCTTTGAGCGATCAACTTAAGATGGCTCAGATGGGGCATTGGCTGTTTCTGACCAACAAGTCAGAATTGGGCAAAGCGGTCATAGATCAGTATCTTGATGGCACGCATGATTCATTGCAATCGAATCAACAGTTTCAACACGCATTGGCAAAGATGGAATCGGTGGATGCCCAAGGAGGGTCACTGGCGGCCTATGTTGATGTGGCAGCCATGCAAAAGGCGGGGATCGCTAAAGGTATGTTTAGCGAGAAGCTTGACAATATTGCCGCCGAAGTTGTCTTGGGCGGCATCTTAGCGAATCTGCGACATGCTCCGTACGCGACTGCCAATCTAAAAGTGAACGTTGAGGGAGCGCGCCTGCGATTGGTAACGCCACACCAGCGAGATTGGGAAGCTCCACGCGAGTATTTCTTCGGAGCACCCGCGCTAGCGTCGGCACCACCGTTGATCGAAGTGAAAGAGCGTCTTTTCGCTCTTTCCGCTCATCGCGATCTTTCGCAAATGTGGTTGCGAGCTGGCGATCTTCTCACGGATAAAGCCAATGATAGTTTAGCAAAAGCCGACACGCAGTTGACAACTTTCTTTTCTGGTCGCGATTTCGGCGAAGACATCTTAGGTTCGCTCTCCAGCGGAATTCAGTTCGTAGCTAAGACGCAAGATTTTACGGGAATACTTCCGTCACCGGCCATCAAATTACCTACGTTCGCAATACAGTTCGCGATGAAGAATCCTGCTGAAACGCAGCCCGAACTGCGACGTGTGTTTCAAAGCTTTGCGGGCTTTTTCAACGTGACTAGTGGAGCAAACGGTCGCCCGCAATTGGACGTCGGCATGGAGTCGCTGGGCAAGGCTCAATTGATAACGGCGAGTTTCGTTCCCGATCGTGCGCAACGAGATAGCGAAGCAGCCCCAATCTTTTTTAACTTCTCTCCAACCCTCGCCTTCATCGGCGATCGGGTCATCTTGTCCAGCTCTTTGAAGTTGGCTAAAGAATTGGTCATGCAGGAGCAACCTGCGGAAAGTCCATTGCAAACCTCAAATACTGCCGTGACCTTGGACGCATCCGTGTTACGAACCATTTTAGCCGCTAACAAATCGCAACTGGTGGCTAGTAACATGCTCAGCAAAGGACAAAGCCAAGACTCTGCGGAAGCGGAGATTGGTTTGCTGTTAGAATTGATTACATTCCTAAAAGATGCGCAGCTCAAGCTTGATACAACTGACAGTCAAATGCAATTAAGCCTTGATCTGCATTTGGGCTCTGGGAATGCGAAGTGAGAACCATGAATGAGTTGAATTCGGTTGACCCAAAGTGGGCTTGGCTGCCTTTCGAACCGACGAGCGATCAACCGTGGAATCAGACGCTAGCGGCTCACCTTTTCCGTCGCGCAGGGTTTGGAGCCGACCTTGCTACGCTGGATGTAGCAGTCAAGCAATCACCTGCCGAAGTTGTCGAGCAGTTGGTTTTGCGAAACACGGAAGCGAACGACTTTCGAGCGGCTGCCGATACTTTGGCCGAGACTGTTTTAGCGGGCGGCGACCCCAAGCAACTCTCCGCTGCTTGGGTTTATCGCTTGCTGTTCACACCTAATCAGTTACTGGAAAAGATGACTTTGTTTTGGCACGGTCATTTTGCAACCGGAGCAGAAAAAGTCCAAGATGCGAGGATGATGTGGAACCAGAATCAGTTCCTGCGTCAACATGCTTTGGGGGACTTTCATGAGCTCACGCAGAAAATCTCGCAAGATCCCGCAATGCTGGTCTACCTTGATTCCGCCATCAATCGCAAGGCACATCCGAACGAAAATTTTGCTCGTGAACTGATGGAGCTATTTTGCCTTGGTGAGGGCAACTATGGCGAGAAAGATGTGCTCGAGCTAGCGCGCTGTTTTACGGGCTGGGAAGTCAAAGGCAAACAGTTTCGCAAAAACCGGTATCAGCATGATTCAGAAGCCAAGACGATTCTAGGGCAGAGCGGCAACTTTGATGGAGAAGATGGCGTGCGCATCGTGCTTGAGCAGCCTCAGCTTGAACAATTCCTGGCCAGAAAGTGGTTTCGCTTTTTTGTATGCGACGAACCTCAGCCAAGTGCCGAGTTGCTGCAACCGTTGGCGGATGCTTTCCGCCAGCACGATCTGCAAGTAGCTCCGGCTCTGACGATGCTGCTCAAGAGCAATATCTTCTTCTCCAAGCATGCACTCGGTCGCAAAATTAAGTCACCCGTGGAACTCATGTTGGGAACACTGCGCAGCTTGCAAGCCACGACGAATACCCAGTTGCTGGCCAGCGGATTGCTCGCCATCGGTCAAGGTTTGTTCTACCCACCGAACGTCAAGGGTTGGGATGGCGGTCGGACCTGGATCAATTCGTCGACCTTGTTGGGACGCGCTAACCTATTTGGCAAGATTCTGGAAAACAGTGCGACGCGATTCGATGGCAAGAGCCTCACGGAAGCCCTTCGCAACCTTGGTGTACGTACGGCTGATACAGCGATCGGGCATTTTGCCAAATGCCTTTTGGCGGTACCTCTGAGCGATGTGACCAAATCGGAACTTCGACAAACTTATCAAAACCAGACAGGCGACGAAGAACAAAAGCTTCGTTCGCTGCTTCATGCCATTACCTCGTTACCTCAAAGCCAGCTCGGTTAACTAGATCATGCCACACATTTGCTCTTCAAGTCGTCGACGATTCCTGCAGTCTTCCATCGGTGGAGCCGCAGCTATCGGCATTGGTACGGCTGTCCCAGCTTGCTTCACCCAAGCGGCTGAACACACGGTTGCATCCGTCGAACGGATTCTGATTGTCGTGCAGATGTCCGGAGGTAACGATGGACTCAACACGGTAGTTCCCTACGCGGATGATGCTTATAAGGCAGCCCGACCGAAGCTCGGTATCGCTGCGTCGCGCGTGTTGAAATGCAACGACGATGTCGGCTTGCATCCCTCGATGTCTGGTCTACACGATTTGCTACAAGACGGTAAGTTGAGCGTTGTTCAGGCGGTGGGTTATGAGCAGCCGAATCGTTCGCACTTCGAAGCGATGGACATCTGGCATACCTGTCGTCGCAAAGAAGAATCTCGGGCCGATGGGTGGCTGGGGCGTTTTTTGGATTCACAGCCGGCTAAATTGGGTGGCGATGTTCCGGCATTGCATCTTGGTCGAGAGCAGCAACCCTTTGCTATCGCTTCACGAAGTATCCGTGTCCCCACCATTAAGGAACTCGCCGAGTTTCAACTTCAAGGCCAGGATCGGCAAGCCCTGCGCTCGTTGCTGAGCAACAGTTTGCCTGCGGTTGAAACGGAGTCGAATGACCTGCTGAACTTTCTGCAATCGAGCACCACGTCGGCGCTCGCTGCCAGTCAGCGAGTCACTGCGGCTTCGCAAGACTACCGCAGCGATGTGAAATACCCGGAGACGGAATTATCGAGGAAATTGCGAGTGATCGCGCAGTTGATCGATGCTGGGCTCAACACGCGGGTCTATTATGTTCAACTGGATGGTTTCGATACGCATGCTCAACAAGCTGCCACACACGAGGTCCTACTGCGCGAGTGGAGTGATGCGGTCAGTGCGCTGGTGCGAGACTTGCACATTCAGGGGCACGGCGAGCGAGTTTGCGTGATGACGTTCAGCGAGTTTGGTCGACGCGTGGCAGAAAACGCGAGCGAGGGAACGGACCACGGAGCGGCTGGCCCAATGTTCCTTTGCGGCGGAGGCTTAAAGGGCGGCATCATTGGCCAACGACCGAACCTTACGGATCTCCAAGAAGGTGATGTCAAGCACGAAATCGACTTTCGTCAAGTTTATGCGTCGGTAATTCGTGATTGGATGAAAGCCGATCCAACCCCGATCCTTGGACATTCCTACGATTCGTTACCACTATTTGCTTAATAGTGTTTTTCTCAGCTCAATCCAAGCCTAAGAAGCAGAAATCCCCAGAGTTCTACAAACGAGATGACTACACAGACTTTTCGTTCACCCGCGTCTTCTTGGGCTACGGAATTCCAACGATCCTGTGCATAGGTTTAACGACAATCATTTTCGACCGACGCGATTTGTAACAACGTTGATCCCTCGCTTGCGTAATCATTGGAGACACAAGAAATGGACTATCAAATCAACCGCAGGAAGTTTGCAGTAGGAACTTCGGCCTTCGCGTGCAGTCTTCTAATCAATCGTAATCACGTATGCCTTGGAGAGGAACGGAGTCTCGCGGAGAAGAGACTGATTCTGCTTGGACTCTACGCTTTAGCGAGAGCTCCAGAGAGGAGTTACTTTGCCGATGGGCATCGCGGCGCGGCTATGATCTCGGCACATTTGATGTGTGTCAATAACCAATTTGACGATGCCGCAGCGGGTCGGATCGTCGAGCTATTTGATCTCCATTGGGCTCCGTCGGCACTGTGCAAACCATTCCCCCAAAAACGATCCGGTCGCGGATGCAACGGAAAGGGTTGGCAAAGCGCTTACCGAAGGGGATGGGGTCTTACGGGAAGTTGGCCACGATGCAATCTTTGCGATGCATGCCATCAAGGCGTTTCGCAATGGGTGATGTCGAGTGGGCAGAAAGCTGTCGTACGGCGTTTCGCAATTACGTGACAGTCACTTTAGTCTGAAGCAAATTAATCAGAATCGAATCGAAAGCTCGAACGTGGTGAATTGAAATTGAAATTGAAACAAGATTCAGAGCTCAACCAATGACGCAGCGAATAAGAAGTTTCTTCGTATTGATAGCGTGCCTATTGGTTCAGCCAGTACTCGTCGCGCAAAATCAGGTATAGTCAAAATTAGAAACAGTTTTCAAAAATTGGATCGGAGAATTTTATGACGCGAAACATTTGGATCGTAACTGTAGTCGTCGGGTTCGTAGTATCGTCTCTTCAGTCAGCCGAGAATGTTCTCGCGGAGGATGCGGATGGCCAGACAGCGGCTCTGGAGCTGTTTGAGCGGCGGATCATGCCGATTTTTCGCTCGCCGCAGCCCTCCAGTTGTGTGCAATGTCACTTGGCATCGGTGGAGCTGAAAAATTACATCCTCCCTTCCCATGAAAAGACTTTCGTCTCGCTGCGCGATCAGGGGCTTATTGACATGACGAATCCTGAGCAATCTAAGATCTTGACCCTTATCCAGAAAGGTGAGCAGGATCTCGACCGAGGGACAAAGCTGATTCATGCAAAAATGCGACAGGCGGAGTTCGACGCTTTTATGGCATGGATCAAGGCTTGTTGTGTCGATCCGAAACTCCGAGATCTGCCTCCAATGAACGCCGCCGAGTTGGCAAAACCCGACAAGCCAGACGCTGTAATCGAGCACAATCGCAAAGATCGCCTGCTGGACTCATTCGTCCGCAATGTGTGGTCGCAGAGGATGAGGTGCTTCCCATGCCATACGCCGAATGAGCTCGATGCGACGTCGGTACAACATTCGAAGCCCCGTGAAAATCATCGCCAACTGGAAGAGCAGTACGGTCAGCGGATGAACATTTTCCGAGAGACGCCGGAAGCCACGCTGCGGCAACTCATGATGAGCAGCCGAAAGCCGGCAAAGGACCATTTGCCGCTCATCAACGTGCAGGAGCCGACGAAGAGCCTGCTCGTGCTGAAGCCGACTTCGAAGCTTCCTCCGAAGAGTGAAAACGGCCAATTGGAAAAGCCTTCGTACGCCGAGCCCGTTACGCACATGGGAGGGCTGAAAATGTTCGTCGATGACCAGTCTTACAAATCCTTCCTTGCCTGGATTCAGGACTATGCCAGCGTCGTAGGTGACCAGTATGCGGCAGCGGATGATCTTCCGAACGACAACTGGTATCCAACCAAACAAGTGTTGCGTTTATCAGAGGTGCCCGAGAGTTGGCCTGTAACCACGGGTGTGCAACTTTTTGTCCACGCATGGAATCCCGACAAGGCAAGTTGGGAGACGCAGCCAATTGCGTTCACACAGGGTACGGTTACTCCCCGTCGCATGGTTAACGGCACGCTCTTCTTGCTGGCCGCGAAAGCTGGAGAAACTGCGTTGGACCCCCAAGGTGCTGCGTTGTCACCCGGCCGGTACCTCGTGAAAGCCTACGTTGATTTACAGCACCGACTGTCGATCGATCCAGCCTTGATACTTGGCAACGATGAATTTTGCGGTCAAGCCGAGATTCAAGCCCAGTGGCGCGAAGGGTTTCCGAAGGCTGAACTACTTTCCGCAATGCGTTTGCAGAAATAGTGCTAGAGTGACTGCATTGGTCCGATGTTGTCCCCACGCGCCTGGAATTGACGACAATGTACGCTGCCGGCTATCGCTTAAAATGTGGTGGGGTAACTCCGTTCAGTTTGCATTGCTTTTTACTTGAAACCGTTTTACAAAACGCTTGTCGATGTAGGTTTTCAGCCACCAGCACCAGCGACCATAAAACGTCAGCCACTTGTATTGGAGCAACGCCTTACCATCGCCGGTGTTCAGCAATTTCAAAAAATCGCCTTGCGGGACGAATCGCGTAAGCTCGCCGCTGCTAAATGTGGCTTGAAGATTGTGCCAGAGGATCGGTGACTGCCGAACTGCGTAGACCCCGGCCTTGGGCGCGGGGTTGTCGATCGTCGTGCCTGAATCTCCCACTGCGAATATAGGCCAGC
>Ga0163144_10015068_pt1 | contig 15989 bp, 12 predicted proteins | sample OliLak19BULKMAT1_FD_123175 | JGI IMG/M metagenome (GOLD analysis project Ga0163144, IMG submission 123175) | Freshwater microbial mat bacterial communities from Lake Vanda, McMurdo Dry Valleys, Antarctica - Oligotrophic Lake LV.19.BULKMAT1 | ecosystem: Environmental > Aquatic > Freshwater >...
TCGCTGATCAAGGCGGCCAGGCTCGAAGGCGAATTCGACGAGGACGAGGAAAAGGCACTCTACACCGTAGCCAAGGACATGACCGACGACCTGATCGGCGACTTCGTCAAAATCGAGAAGGCCCAGGATGCGACGGAAGCCGCGCCGGGCAAGGAGAAGATCCGCCTGTTGTGCTGTCCCGCGGGCGATGTCTGGGATCAGCTTTCGCTGGCGTCCTTCGTTGCCGTCATGACCGACGACCGCTGGGACACCAAACTGATTGGGACCGCGAAACTGAGTTCCGAGTTGCTGGTGGAAGTCGCCGCCTTCGCGCCGCACGTCATCTGCATCGGCTCCTTGCCGCCCAGTGGAGACGCCCACCTGCGCTACTTGTGCAAGCGGCTGCGCAGCCGCTTCCCGGACATTCACATTCTCGTCTGCCGCTGGGGCGAAGCGGACTCCAATGCGACAGCCGAAGCCATCAAGGACCAGGGCACGATCCGCGTGGAAACGACCGTAACCGGTGCCCGCACCTACCTCTCCGCCTGGTTGCCCATCTTTCACCACGGCAGCCCGGACACGCAAGCGAAGATCGTCGCCAAGGTCGAGGAATTCTCCGCGGCCGGCACGACATCTGCATAGTTCCTCTTTCATTGAGACGAACGCGGACGATCACAGGGATCCTCCACCGCAGTCGCATGTTGAGGAGTTTTACCATGGCGAATGAAGTCAAGGATCGCGCGGCTCAAGGAATGGATCACGCCGGGCAAGCAGTCCGGTCGCTGAACGATGCCGGCAGCAAGGCGATGGATAAGATCGGCGACAAAGCCGGCGAAGCCGCCGACAAGGCCAAGGGAGTCGTCAACCGCATCGCCGATGAAGCGACGCATGCCGGCGAAAAGGTCCAAGGTTGGGCCGAAGACGCTTACGAAGCAACCCGCAAGGAAGTGAAGGCCGACTACCGAGCCACGGCCGAAGTCGTAGAAAACTACGGCCAAGAAGTGACCGACCTGGTCAAGAAGTACCCGATCCAATCGCTGCTCGTCGGCTTTGCCGCCGGTTTCCTCGTCAGCCGAGCAGTCAAATCCTAAACGGTTTTGAGTTGTAAACTATGGGCTGTGAGCGATGGGCAGTGTGTGCTGCCCATAACTCACAGCCCATATTCGTTGAACATCACTCTCCATACACCCGCGTTGATTCTTCCTTGACAACCGAAGTGCTCAGGCTCGGGCTGTTCATCGCTGCCTTGAGGGGAATTCAACCCAGCTCCTTGATCGGCTCGCCGCTTTCGAGCATCGACATCGGCCTTCCCGTCGAGTCCGGGAAGGCGGCGTTGCGGTAGTCGATGTTCAGGTGGCGGAAGGTGGTGGCCCAGAGGTCGTTGGGGGTGAGCGGGCGGTCCTTCGGGGTTTCGGCGCGGCTGGTGGTGCTGCCGATGGTTTGGCCCATCGTCAGGCCGCCGCCGCTGACGATGATGGACTGCGCCTGCGGCCAGTGGTCGCGGCCGGGGCGGCCGTTGTTGTACTCGATCTTCGGTGAGCGGCCGAACTCGCCGGTGAGCACCAGCAGCACCTTGCGGTCCAGACCGCGGGCATACAGGTCGGCAATGAGTGCCGTCACGGCTTGGTCTAGGAAGCCGAGCTTGTACTTCGTATCGGTGAAGATGTTGCAGTTCACCGCGTGGCTGTCCCAGTTGTAGGTCCCGTCCTTGATCATCTCCTGGCCCGGCGGCGTCGAGTTTTCCAGCACCATCGTGACCCATTGCACACCGGACTCGACGAGCCGCCGGGCGAGCAGGCAGCGTTGACCGTAGCGGTGCCGGCCGTACTGGTCCCGCGTCGCATCCGTTTCTTTCGTCAGGTCGAAGGCACCGCGGGCGCGGTCGTGGGTGAGCAGGTCCATGGCGGTGGCGCGGGCGGTGTCGATCCCTTGCGAAGTCCCGGTCGTGTCGTGGATGCGATTGTCGAAGCGCTGCAGCAAGCCCAGGCGATCCGTCAGCCGGTCTTCGGTTCCCTTCAGGGGCGACAGGTTCTTCATCTCGAAGTCCTTGTTCGCGGGGTCGCCGACGACCATGAACGGGTGCGTGCTGGGTCCGAGATACGCACTGCCGAAGCTGAACGTGTCGATGCCCTGCCGTCCGCCGTCGACGCCGCAGACGTAGTTCGGCACGCCGCGGCCCACACTGGGCAGCAGCTTCGCCGCCATGCTGCCGGCCATCGGGAAATCGTTGATGAAGCCGACGGGGGACACGGGATTGCGGCCGGTGAGGAACTTTTTGTGGCCGCCGCCGTGGTCCGCGAAGGTGTGGGCGACGCTGCGGATGATGCTGAACTTGTCCGCCACACCGGCCATCTTCGGCAGGTGCTCGCAGATTTGCATGCCGGGCACTTTGGTACTGATCGGCTTGAAGTCGCCGCGATACTCCGCCGGGGCATCCGGTTTCATGTCGAACGTGTCCTGATGCGGCGGGCCCCCAGGCAGCCAGAGGAAAATGACCGCGGGGTCGTTGGAGGTCTTGGGGGTGCCCGAACCCGCCTTGAGGGTGTGAGCGCTCAGCCCGCCGAGGCCGGTCGCCGCCATCGCCACGGATCCGAAGCGGAGAAACTCGCGACGATCGGGACCGAAGCACGATTTGGCGTTCATGGTGGAGATTCCAGCGATGGAGAAGCGCGAACCGGCAGGAGAATGAACGATAGCCGAGGCTCCGACCGGTGTCAAACGGCAACTGGAGGCATCTCGGCGGCAGGCGGTGGCGAGGACTCCGCGGCAACGGCGTTCAGGCGCCGCAAGCCGGCGTCGAGCAGCAACAGGCCGGCGACCAGGACCGCAAGGCCGCCACCGCCGACGTAGCCCCAGTTGAGGTTGCCGGCCGCAACGTTCGCAGCATTTCCCAACAGCGCCGTGCCGAGCGTGGCCGCCGCCAGGGCGATGCCGACCCGGACCCGTTGCAGATCATCCACGAGGAACGCCGTGCCGAGCAGGATCACGGGAAGGAAGAGGAACAAATGGCGGTTCTGAGTCTGTGGGGAGAACGCGAGCATCACCGCCAATAATCCCGAATATTCCAGGATCATCAACCCTCGGCGATCCGCCTCGGATTCGCGGAAGCGCAGCGAACTCCCCCGCACGATCGACCAGCCGTTGCGTCGATAGATCCACACGGCCGCGGCGAGTACCACGATCGCCAGTACACCGCAGGCGGCGAACGCCTCGCGGTGGCCGTAGCCGAAGCGGGCAGCAACGCGGGCGAACCCGCTGGGAACGGAGACGCTGTAATCGTACTCCAGCGGGTAGACGGTCCCCGGTTGGCCTTCCTTGATGATCCCGACGAGTTTCCCCAGACCGGCAGCCGCCCGGCCGAGGTAATCGAGGTTGAGATCCCAGCCGTAGACGAACGCCGGAAGCAAAGCCCAAAGCACGACCCCGACGACCGATGCGGCGGCGGCCGTCCAGCGCCGCCGCACGACCATCCAGACGACGACCAACAACGGCAGATACTTGATGTGGATGGCGAAGCCCAACAGCAGCCCGGCCAGGATCGGCCGACGGACGACAATCACGGCCCCCAGCACGATCGGCGCGAGCATCAACCAATCGCATTGACCGGTCTCGAATTCCCGACGCACCTGTTCGATCCACAACAGCAGCGCCGGACCGAGCGCGGCAATGAAACCGCCGGAGGAAAGTCGAAAGCCGGTCGCGGCCGCGGACCACCATGCCCGCAGCGACGCCAGCGTCACGACCAAGGACAAACCGAACCAGATCCAAGACGCATCAAGGATCGACAGGTCGCTCAGCGGCGTCATCCAGCCCGCCAACATCGGCGGATAGACGTAAGTTTGGCCCGCGACTTTGTAGATGTCCCCGCCGGTCACGGCCGCATGGGCGGCATCGTAGAACGTCCGAAAATCGCAGTAGGGTTCCACGGCGAGTCGCCGCACCATCCGGAACCCGACCCATGCGAGACAACCGACGGCAATCGCGGCGCCCCAAGATCTTCGTCTGAGGCTCGCCTGCGTTCTGGTTGAACCGGAACTCGGTGCCCGGTCGGTGGAAGTCATGGTCGGGCGCCGTACTCGCGACACACATCAGGCGAACAACCCGCCCGCGAAGCGAGGCCGACGCAGGCAAATCACGATGACTGTGTTGTAGCGAATCCGAGTCGCTTGCCCGCGAAGCAACCCCGTCAAAAGACGACTCCCGGCCGTTGCGGGGGCAGCGGTCGGGAGCGGGGGATAAGCCGGGGGATGGGGACTCGACGTGCTGGGGGAGTGGGGGTCGAACCGTGCCGAGCGGGGGGCGTCGGCGAATGATCCTTAAGCACGCGGCGTGCCAATCGGCCGGCTGCGAGCGAGGGGAACATGGGGGCCGCGCAATCCGCGCCGTTTGCCGGCTCGGCGAGGATTCGTGGTCAATGTTGCGGGGCGTTGTAAGACCTACTGCATCGTTTTTCCCGGTCGGGAACTTTCGCCATGGTCATCGACAATCTCACGCGCGATCTCACGGCGGCCCTCGATGCGATTCCGCTGGTCGATCCGCATTCGCACATCGACCCGCTCGCGCCGACGTCCAAAACCTTGGACGACATTCTCGGCTACCACTACTACACGGAACTCGCTCATTCGGCGGGCATGAGCCAGGCGGTGCTTGCCAAGGAAGCCGACCCACGCGACCGCTGCCGCGAAATCCTTCGGTTCCTGGAACGATTCGACAACACCGCCCAGGCCGCCTGGTTCAACGACATCGCCCGAACCTTCCTGAACTTCCAGGGCGACCTGGTCACCGTCGCCGATGCGGAACAGCTGTGGAACGCGGCCGAGACCACCTTCGCCGCCCCGGACTGGGAGGCCCAAGTCTTTGCGACGACCAACCTGGAAAAGATCTTCCTGACCAACGAGTTCGACGACCCGCTCGACGGCTTCGACACCGCCAAGTATGTCCCCTGCCTCCGCACCGACACGCTGGTCTTCCACCTCGACAAGCCGGATACGCGTACGCGGCTCGCCAAGGCGACCGGCATCCGAGTGGGTGATGCCACGACCTTACGCAAAGCCATCTGGAAGCTGTTCGCCCACTTCAAGGCGAAGGGGGCCAAGGCCTGCGCGATCAGTCTGCCGCCGGACTTTGCCCCTGCCCACATCAGTGAGGCCGACCTGGATCGCGCACTGCAGGTGGTGTGCGGCGACGGCCTGGTGGCCCGCGGCGTCTTCGAGGCCATGAACCTGGCGAAGACGGTCATGGGCACCGCCGACGGCACCGCGAAGTCGATCGTCGCCATGGGTGTCTTCGGCCTGCTCGCCGAGCATTGCCGCGAGTTCGGCCTGCCCTTCGATCTGATGATCGGCGTCAACCGCAAGGTCTACGAACGCGGCGTGTTCCAAGGCCAAGACCTCTACGATCAACGGACCTCGCTGATCCAATACCGCGACCTGTTCAACCGCTTCCCCGAAGTCACCTTCCCGATCTCCGTGCTGACCAGCGGGCAGAATCAGGAACTGGCGTCCTATGCGTGGATCTTCCCGAACGTCGTGACCAACGGCCACTGGTGGTACTCGAACATCCCGGCCTACATCGACCGTGACCTGCGCGAACGCCTGCAGTGCGTGCCGAAAACCAAGCAGATCGGCTACTACTCGGACGCCTACAAGCTCGAATTCGTGAAGCCCAAGTTCGCGATGTATCGCCGCATCCTCGCGGAGGCACTCGCAGACGAATACGTCCGCCCCGGCCGGCTGAGCGAAACCGCCGCCGCCACGCTGGGCAAGCGCCTACTGCGCGACAATGCGGTGGAATTGTTTAAAGTGTAACGGCCGGAGCGCAACGTGTTAGGCTACCGACGCGTCGAAGCGAACATCCAAACTGCGGCACATTTTGGACGCTTTCGAAAAATCCAACTCGCGTCTGATTTGGTCCTTGACATGCTCAACTGTCACGTTTACGCTAAATTCGCCCAATCACTTCAAAGACAGGGAGGCGAATGTGTTCCGTGTTCCACGATTAGCGTCAGTCGCTTTACTGAGTGGAGTTTTGTTTCTGTTTCTTTCCGATAACGCTCACGCCCAACTCGTGATCCCGACAATCTCCTTCGACACCGGACTGCCCAAATCAACAGGCATCGGTTCGGTCACTTCAACCGGCAAGTACACTTTGGTAACACCTCAAGGCAACACCAGTTTCATCCCATAAGCGAATATGAAAGGTACGCGATCATGATCCGCCGCGCGCTGACGCTCCTGGAATTGCTGATCGTTGTCGCCATCATCGCTCTGACGATCGGCTTGTTGCTGCCGGCAGTGCAGAAAGTGCGGACGGCGGCGCGGAGGGCTGATTCGATGAATCGATTGAAGCAGATCGGCCTGTCACTGCAACACTATGAGAGCGACACCAACGGTTTCTTTCCTGGTGCCGGCGGCGACAAGCATTTCTTAGAGTTCGCCCGTTCGGGCTATCGATTCGAACTGGTCGGCGTCGGTTCCCACTTCCTGACGCTGTACCGCTACATCAATCCCGCCGCCTTCGCGGCCATGAGCAACACCGAAACCAGCAACGAGACACTTGGGCAGTCACTTCTACCCGAGTATCTCGATCCGGCCGATCCCACCATCGGCTTTGACACGGGGCCGAACAATCTCCAATATCGACCGATCAATCGGGGAACCTACGTAAACAACTGGCAGGTGTTTCAGGATGACTTTCGGGTGCCTTCCGCGCATGTAAGCGACGGCCGATCGCAAACCATCGCCTATACGACGCGCTATGCTGTGCGTTGCGGTAAGCAAAGGGACAACTTCTATGGCACATACAATGACTATACGACACACCGGGCAGGTACTGTCACCCGTGCCGTGTTCGCGGACGGAGGTCCGAATACGTTGATGACCTTGCCGCGCAAGATTTTTCCGCCGCAGACGATCGCTGACTACCCGATGGACCATCCTGTGCCCGGACCAACACCGGGGCTGACGCTGGGCAGCAAACGACGAACCTTTCGCACGAACTGCCCAATCGAGGAGTGCGATTATCGCATCGTGGTTTCGCCGTATTCCGTGCAACTCATTGGTTTCTGCGACGGCAGCGTTCGCGGGTTGAGCCAAGCAACCGATGAGAGCGTCTATTGGGGCCTGGTGACGCCGAACGTCGGTGACATTGCCTCGCTCGATTGAACCACATCTTTCCTCGAAAGGCATCTCCTATGAAGTCATTCATGATACCACTCGTCGCCGCGATGGCGGCCGTTGCTCTTGCTGCAACTTGGTACGGGGTCGGCACGGCAGCGCCGCTGCAGGCCGAGGACAAAGCCAAAGCGAACGACAAGCCGTTCCCCGTCGAGTTCGACGGAAAGGCCGGCAACAACCCATTGTCTGCCGAGAAGAACGTCGTGACCGCCACGGGCACGGTCAACGTTCCTGGGGCTACCGCGATTACCGTCGAGTTCTGCCAAATCGTAAGCTACAACAACGTCGGCGGCAACTCGCGAACGGTCGCGGCCGAGGTCGAAACCAAGGACGGCAAGACGACTTGGAAAGCCGTCATGAAGAATGTTGAAGTCGTCACCAACGACGAGCAACTTTTCTACGTCACAGTCAAGTTTCGCACGGCCGACGGCGAAACGCAACTTACACGCAGCAAGGATGCCCGCTTCGTATACGTACTACGATAAGGCTCTGCAGGCTTATACCCACAGTTCGGATCCGCTCAGCGCAGCAGCCCGGCTTCTCGTTGTGCATTCGCCCCGTCGGCCGACTACCATGACACCACTTGGTGCTCGCTCGGCCTGATGGGGTGTGCTCGATGCGGTCATTTATTGTCCTGGTCGGTTTGACTTTGCTCCCGACTGTGCTGATTGCAGCCGAGCCGTCGGCACAACGGGGGCGGACGGCGTTGGAATCGAAAGCGTTCATCCGCGCTTTCTGGCCGACGTTTTCGTACGGTCAGGCGTGGAAGCAATGGGGTGTGAGCACCAAGCCGGCGGATTATGCCGCAGCATTTCGCGATCGCTACGGCCTGCACGCGGCACCGTTCGCCAACGATGGCTACCCGATGGGGCTTCGCAAGGCGGATCTCATCATCGGCAAGGGATTGGCCATCGATTGCCTGACCTGCCACGGCGGCTCGATCTTCGGTGAAAGCCGCATCGGGCTGCCCAACAGTTCGCTCGACATCCAGGCCTTGTTCGAGGAGTTGTCCGCCGCGTCGCAGGCGCCGCCGGTCAAGATGCCTTTCGTCTTCTCGCAGACCCGCGGCACCAACGAAGCCGGGGCCTTCTCGGTCTACCTGCTCGGGCTGCGCAACGACGACCTTACGCTCGCAGGCAAACCGCGGAACCACGGTCTGCACGACGACACCTGCGAGGACGTGCCCGCTTGGTGGCTGCTCAAGAAGAAGACGACGATGTACCACGTCGGCTCCACCGACACCCGTTCGGTGCGGAGCCTGATGCAGTTCCTGATGCATCCGCTCACGACGCCGGCCGAGTTTGAGAAGGCCGAGCCGAGCTTCGCGGACATCCGCGCACATCTGATGACCATCGAAGCCCCGAAATCGCCGCTGCCCATCGACAAGGAGTTCGCCGCCAAGGGCGAAACGCTGTTCGCGGCGAACTGTGCGAAGTGCCACGGCACGTACGGTGCCAAGCCGAGTTATCCGAACCGGATCGTCCCGCTCGACGAGATCGGTACCGACCCGAAACGGTTCCACAACATCGGCGCCGCCTTCGGCAAGGCGTACTCGGCATCGTGGTTCGCCAAGGAACCGAGTGCGGACGGCGGCTACCCGATCCGTGAAACCAAGGGCTATCAGGCACCGCCGCTCGACGGCATCTGGGCGACCGCCCCCTACTTCCACAACGGCAGCGTGCCGACGCTGGCGGGCGTTTTGAACTCGAAAGCCCGCCCCATGCGCTTCACCCGCAGTTTCCGCACCGAGCGCGTCGACTACGACGAGATCAATGTCGGCTGGAAAACCACCGATGTGCCGAAGCGCGATTCGACCCTGTCGCCCTACGAACGCCGCAAAATCTACGACAGCACCGAACCCGGCCGCGGCAACGCCGGCCACACCTACGGCGACGACCTCAGCGATGCCGAACGCCGGGCGGTGATCGAGTATCTGAAAACACTTTGATGGCGGGCGACGACGTCGGTCCCCCGCTCGCCGAGACGGTACTCAACCTACCGCGACGCAATTCGACCTTGGTGACATGATCCTGTCCGTTTCCCTGAAATATTTCGCCGTTGTCGCGGCAACCCGTTGTGGCTATGTGTCTACCGCCGTCGTTCCGAACTTAGGGGGTTACGCATGAAGCGATCCATTTCGACCAGAGTCTGCTTGCTCGGCGCGACCGGGCTGTTTGCGACTGGTTGCTCGACCATGCGACCGGAACCGACCCGCTCGGTCAGGCCTGCCCTATCGACGGTCGCGACCGTCGACCCGACGGACGTCACCCTGTTCGTCCCAGGGATGCACTGAGGCGCGTCTTGTAAGGCGCGGGTCCGCGCCGCATTGCGATCGTTGCCGGCCATTGACTCGGACACGATTCAGCCATCCCTGGCCAGCCGGACGGTGACGTTCCGCACCCGCCCTGGTGCCACATTCGACTTGGCGGATGCCCGCCGTGTGCTGGATGCGAAAGGGTATTCGGATGTGACTCTCGTATCCGGCACGGATCGCTGAACCGAGTCGCCCCCGGTCGCACGGCCGGGGGCAGCCTGCGACTGTTTCTTCTTGAGCTTCTCGGCCGCGGCGACCAACTCATCGACCGAGTGGCGTCCCCTTTTACCCGTCCGCGGACAGCTTCGCCCGTACCACGCCGTCCATGTTGGGAGCCTAAAAGGAGCCGGCACGAAGTAAGCGGTTGCTTCTTGACCACTTACTTCGTGCGCGGCTCCTTAAATTCGCAAGGGTGAAACTGAAACTGCTCCAAGCTTGCGGGAACCGAGTGGAACTCGGCGCTCAACCTCGTGCATGAAAAAACGCCTGCGGCGTGTGCCGCAGGCGTTCGTGTTGGTTGTCTGAGCGGCAGCGGCTACTGGCCGCGGACCGTTTCCAGCAGTGCGTTGACGTTCAGCTCATGGTCGCCGGGCATACGGCCGTCGCCGCCCGGATTGACCGGCTTGCCGTTGACGGTCACCTTGACGTCCAGCTCGGCCGGTCGGCCCTCGGCAAGCTTGCCGGTGATGACATAGGCCGCGTCCCCCTTCTTCGCCTTGATCGTGAACTTGCCGTCTTCGACCTGCGTGCTCATCGACTCGAACCGCACTTTTTGGACGGGGGCGGGCAGGCGGATGCCGGCACCGGCGGGCCGGGGTTCGGGTTTGAGCTTCGGCATCTCAAATCGGACTTCCTTGCCTTTTCGCAAGATCGTGAAGCGGATTGTGTCGCCCTCGGCGTCGGTCAGCCATCGACCCAGAAGGTTTTTGATGTCGGAATCGGAACCGGAAACGGAGTTGGCGTTGACCTTGAGAATGATGTCGTTGGTTCGCAGGCCGGCTCGGTGCAATATGGACTCGGGAACGATGTTTTCCACAAGAAGCCCTTCATCCGGTGCCAACTGCGTGAATTCCGAGATCACCTTCGGCACGGGAACGACCGTCAACCCGAAAGAACCTTGTGTACCTGCAACACGGTCGACGATGATGCGGCCGCGCATCGGCTGTCCATTCATATTCAATAAAACGCCAGACCCTTGGGCCGCATCGCGTTGTTGCACCAACTGATCGACGGCCTTCTTGAGCGCTTCGCGGGCGTTGGCATCGGTCATCAGCATCTGGGTGGCACGCAGAGCACGGATGGCTTCATCCATCTGCGCTTGCGGCGCTTGCGGGAAGTAGGGAGCAGACGGATACGGCGGTGCGAAGCCCGGCGGCGGTGCGAAGCCCGGTGCGAAGCCCATCGGCGGGGCGGCGGGGGTCGGCGGAGCGAAGCCTCCGCGGTTCGGCTGAGCGGGTACCGCCGGCGGGGTCGGGGAAATATCCTGAGGGGGGGCGATGCGATCAGGAATGGGCGGCAGCGCAGGAGGGTTGAAGCCGTTCAGCATCTTCTCCAGTTCGTTGACGAACTTCATCACCGATTCGACGTCGCCTTCCTTGACGGCCGCCGCGATCTGTCGCTTCAGCGACGCGACCTTGGCCGGGTCCACGACGCCGCGGCCCATCTTGTCGCCGAACATTCGGACTTCGGGGCGATCCGCACGCGGCTTGCCGCCATCCCGAGGAAGGTCGGCGCCGGGGCGCGGGGCGGGCCGGTCGCCGTCGCGCGGTTTGGGCGCTTCCGCCGGGCGCGGTTCCTCCTTCGGCTTGTCGGCTTCCTTGCGTTCTTCCTTGGGCTTGTCGCCTTCCTTGGCCTTGTTGGCATCGTCGGCCTGAACCAGGTTCAGGCCCGAGAGGGCCACGGCGACGGACAGCAGTCCGCCTGCGGTCAAGAGGCTCCAGCGGCGCGAGCCGCCCGGGCTTGCGCCCGGCTTCGCATTCAGAATCATCGTCACTCTCCGGAAAAGTTGAGATCGCCCCGCACGGACGGCGTGAGCCGGCAAAGCTCGCGCCTCCATCGGGGTCGGTGTGCCCGTACTTAAGCGAACCAGAAATGCCGCGTAATCGGCGGGACGACCGCAGGCGGCGACGGCGGCAGCGTCGGCCAGCAGTTCCTGAGCGGTCCGCAATTCGCGGCGTACGCTCCAGAACCAGGGGACAAAAAAGTAGAAGCAGCGGGCGACGGCGGCGACCCAACCCAAGAGCGGGTCACCGCGACGCAGGTGGTCCAGTTCGTGGGCCAGAATCCACGTCAGTTCGTCAGCCGGCAGCGAACTCGCCGTCGGCTTCGGCAACACGATCGTCGGCCGAAGGACACCGAAGCAGACCGGCGAACTCAGGCTCAGGTGCGTCAGCACTCGCGGTGTCGGTTTCATCCCGCCCGCCAAAGTCGAAGCCGCCGCCGAGACCCGCATGGAAGCCGGCACGGATTCGCTCCGCAGGCGGTTCAACAGCAGCGTGCCGCGAACGAAATCGAACGCATAGACCAGCCAGGCGATCGCATAGAGGATGCCGAGGATCCGCAGACCATCAGCCCAAGTCGGCATGTCAAACGCAGCTTCCGGGGTCGCCGGTTCGCCGGCGTCGGCCGGAGATTCGGGGTTCAACACGGCGTCGCGGAACGCGGCAACCGGGGGTTCGGGCAAGCGGGAATCGACGAGCGGTTCCGGCAGAAAGATCGGCTCGGTCGCCGTCGGTTCGTCGTCCAGGTTCGGGACGAACGTGTCGGTGGCCACCAGCGGCGGTGCCAACTCCGGTCCATCGGCCACGGGCAGCCGACTCGCCAACTGCGGCTCACGGAGCGCTTCCCCATCGGGTGTGGACGATCCCGTCAGGACCGGCGGCACAGGCAGCGACCACCACGCGGGCAGAATGCACAGGAAGGGCACCAGCACCACCGCCCGGAGTATCCAGCCTGCCGTCCGGTACCGCGCCTCCGGAGTGCGGGTGAATGCCAGGGACGCTCGGCCCAACAGGAGCAAGACCGCACCCGCAGTCGCGGCCTGCAACGCCCAGAGGGCCGCGGCCGTCGTGAACTCGTTCATCGGGTGACCTCCGAACGGCGGGCGGTCGCGATCATCGTCTGCATCTCAGCCAGCTCCGCGGGCGAGATTTTTTCGGAGTTCAACAAACTCAGCATCAGTTGGGCCGCGGCGCCGTCGAAAACGCGATCCAAGAAGCGGGCCGCCGATTCGTCCCGGCTGAACATCGGCCGATAGACGAAGGTTCGCCCAACAGTCTCGTGGGTGACCAAACCTTTGGTTTCCATGATGCGGAGCAGCGTCTGCACGGTATTGACGGCCTGCTGTTTGCCGTCGGCGGGTCGCAGGAGTTTATGCACATCCGAAACGCTCTTCGCGCCGTGCTCCCACAGCACTTTCAGGATTTCGAGTTCCCGAGGAGTCGGGGTTGGCAGATCGTCCAAGGGAAGGTCTCCGATGAAGGTGCGTGAATCGTATCAATGCTCGCCGCCGCCCCTTCACCTAAGACTTTAGGTATTAGGTGAAGGGAGGTCAAGAGGTTTCGCCGGGAATTTTTCCCGGCTTTTGGCCTGGCTCTCGGGCTGAGGGCTTGTCAAGCCCGGCAAATCGTTCATAATCGCATTTTGGTTTGGGAACCCCGTCGGCGGTGAGGGTAACGGTTTGCTTCTGTTGTTCGCTGGAGAGGCGGAAACATTGCGACACCGTGAGAGTAACGCCCGAGAGGTCGAGACATGTCGGATATTGCGAAACTCGCCGTGCACCCGCGCCCGGCAGTCGGTGGTCGTGCCTCCATGAAGCTGCGCCGCGAAGGCAAAGTCCCGGCCGTGATCTACGGGCACAAGGAAGAGACGGTGCACATCGCCGTCGTTGCCGAGGAACTCGAGCGCGCCATCCGCGTGCTCCACGCCCGCACGTTCCGCCTCACGGTCAACGGCAAGGAAGACACGGTCCTCATCAAGGAACTGCAGTGGGACTACCTCGGTTCCGTCATGTTGCACGTCGACTTCGAGCGCCGCGCGCTGACTGAAAAAGTCAACGTCATCATCCCGATCGAACTCCGCAACAGCCCGAAGGCCACCGGCGGCGGCGTCATCGACCAGCCGCTGCACGCTCTCCACATCGAATGTACCTTCGGCAACATTCCCGAAGCCGTCCGCGTGGACATTCTGAATCTGACCGTCGGCCATCCGATTTACGTGTCGGACCTGATCCTGCCCGAAGGCGTGGTCGCCACCGATGCTCCGGAAGCCGTGGTCGTCCAACTCAAGATCCCGGGCGCCGAGCCGGAACCGACCGAAGCGACCTCCAACGAGCCCGAAGTCCTCACGGCCAAGAAGCCGAAGGACGCCGAGGAGGAGTAAGATCGTTCTTGATTCTCGGTCGCTGGTTCTTGGTACTTCGCCTCGCGACGATCTTATGGTTGCCATCCGCGGCTTTAAAGGCGAAGCCTCAAGAACGAAGAGCCAAGAACGAGCGAAGCGATGAAATTGATCATCGGCCTCGGTAATCCGGGGGCGAAGTATTCGGGGACGCGGCACAACATCGGTTTCGAGGTCGTGTCGTATCTCGCTCAGGCTCCGGGCTGTTCCTCGGCCCGCATGAAGTTTTCGTCCCTGATCGTCGAGATGAAGCACAACGATGAAACCGTGCTGCTGGTGCAACCGCAGACGTTCATGAATCTCAGCGGGCGCTCGGTGCGGGAGATCCTCGATTTCCACAAGCTCACCCCCGTGGACCTGCTGGTGGTCAGCGACGACATCAACCTGCCCTTGGGCAAACTTCGGATGCGGACGTCGGGAAGCCACGGCGGGCAGAACGGCCTGCGGAACATTCAGGAGTGCCTCGGGACCGACCAGTACCCGAGGCTACGCCTGGGAGTCGGTGCCCCGGCCACGGGCGAAGCGGTGGACTATGTCCTCGGACGCTTCAAACCGGGCGAGAAAGCTGCCGTCGAGGAAGCGATCGCCAAGGCCGCCGACGCCGCGATCGTCTGGCTGAAACGAGGCCCCGAAGCGGCGATGAACATGGCGAACTCAGGGGTCAGTCATCAGGGCTCAGGAGGCAGTGAAGAAAAGAAAAAACTGACGCCGGTGAAGATCGTGAAGAAACGAACGCCGGACACCGATCCGCCATCCGGCGTAGCCGGCCCTGCTTCACTGACTCCTGACCCCTGACGACTGGCCCCTGAGGATGGGTTGCTCTCCCCGCCGCGTGTGCGGGGAGTCGTTCCGCACGAGCGGAATGGAACCGAGGTAACCGGCCGCGTTCGAGCGGCCTCAACGAAGGACGATTTTTTCCTATGCCGATCGAAATCTACGAAACGCTCTACATGTTGGATTCGACGCGCTTCGCCGCTGAAGGCGAAGCGATCAAGACTCAGCTGCACGCGACCCTCGAACGCTACGGCGGCGAGATTCTCGTGTCCCGCATGTGGGACGACCGCAAGCTGCTGTACCCGATCCGCAAGCAGAAGAAGGCCACCTTCTACATCATCTACTACAAGCTCGAAAGCACCAAGCAGATCGAGATCGAGCGCGATTACCGCATCAACGAGAACGTGCTTCGGCTGCTGACCAGCCACATCGACCCCAAGTGGGCCGACACGATGCTGGAAATCGCCCGCAACGACACCAGCCCCGCCTTCGCCCACCGCGGCATGACCGACGACACGGCCGGCGACAACGTCACCCCGAACTTCGGCGAAGGCACGGAAGGCGAAGCGTTCGCCGCCGCCGGCGCCGGTCGCCGCCGCCCGCCGCGGGATGAGAAGCCGGAGTAGTCCGTTGCTGGTCGTCCGCGGTTGGTCGTTGCTTCGCCTATGTCTCGGTCGACAACCAGGAGCTTGAGGCGAAGCGACATTCAACTGCGGACGACGAACAACTAACCTTTGAAGATGGCCGGTCGAACGATTAACTTGTGGATGGATGCCCAACCTCAGACTTCAAGAACGTACCACCACCCGCAAGGCATCCCAATCCAGGAGATCGACGATGGCGAACATGAACAAGGTGATCCTGATCGGCCGTTTGACGCGAGACCCGGAAACCCGGGCGTTCCCGTCCGGCGGCATGGTGGCGAAGTTCGGTTTCGCGGTCACGAACCGCAAGAAGAACTCGCAGACCGGCCAATGGGAAGACGAGCCGATGTTCATCGACGTGGAAGCCTACAACCGCGGCGATACCGGCAAGCTCGCGGACCTCGTGCGGGATCGCCTCCGCAAGGGTTCTCAGATCATGCTCGAAGGCAAACTGCACCTGGACCAATGGGACGACAAGACCACCGGTGCCAAGCGCAGCAAACATAAGATCGTCGCCGAGAACATCCAGTTCCTCGACCCCCGTCAGGACGGCGGCATGGGCGGCGGCCAAACCGGCGGCGCCATGAACGACGACGACGACATGGACGGCGGCAACGCCGCGGCCCGCAAGCCGGCACCGCCCCGGGCCATGGGCACGCCCCAGAAATCGGGCGGCTACTCCGCCCCCCAGCCGGCCGATGACGA
>Ga0163144_10015069_pt1 | contig 15989 bp, 12 predicted proteins | sample OliLak19BULKMAT1_FD_123175 | JGI IMG/M metagenome (GOLD analysis project Ga0163144, IMG submission 123175) | Freshwater microbial mat bacterial communities from Lake Vanda, McMurdo Dry Valleys, Antarctica - Oligotrophic Lake LV.19.BULKMAT1 | ecosystem: Environmental > Aquatic > Freshwater >...
CGGTGGTGCCTCTGGAGCTGGAGGTGTTTTCGCCGGATGTAATCGCGCCGTTAAAAAATGACGCGGTGCGGGCCTTGCCGGTTTTCATGGGGAAACGGCAATATCGGCTCGACGACTTTTTCGACGTCGAAGGCGACGGCAGCGACGACTTGGAAGTACACGGCGACGTGGGGCGGGTGAAGTGGTTGGGGCGAGGGATGACGCGTGGGCGCATCCGCATTGAGGGCGACGCGGGGATGCATCTGGGGGCGTATCTGAAGGGCGGGACGATTGAGGTCGCGGGCAACACGTCGGACTGGGTCGGCGCCGAGATGTCGGGCGGACTGATTCGCATCGCCGGCAATGCCGGGGGCCAGATAGGGTCGGCGTATCGCGGTAGTTTGACCGGTATGAAGGGCGGCGCGATCCTGATCGAGGGTTCGGCGGGCATCGAAGTCGGCATGCGGATGCGGCGAGGCATCTTGGCCGTGCGGGGGCCGGTGCGGGATTTCGCGGGCTTGCAAATGAAGGGCGGCACGATCGTCTTGATGAGCGGCGCCGAGATTCGCACCGGGGCGTGGATGGTGCGCGGGACCATCATCTCGATGAAGCCGTTGCGGCTCCTGCCGACGTTCTCGTACGCGGCCCTATATCAGCCGGCGTTCTTGCGGCTGTATGTGAAAGCGCTGGGCGGCATGGGTTTCGCGTTTCCGCTGGAAAGCCAGGGCGGCGCGTTTCAGCGTTATTGCGGCGATGGGTCGGTGCCGGGGAAGGGCGAGATTTTGATCTGGAAGCCAACGGCTTAGAAGAAAAAAAGAGCCGTGCCGACTCGGTAGCCACCTCTCCCATGACTAGTCGAGCCGGACGGCTTGTTGGTAGTTGATAAGCAAATCGAAGGCCAAACTTGGATTCGGTGGCAAATAAAATAGGATCTGAGCCGCAAGTCATATTCAATAAATAAGTTGTACTAAATTATTTGTCGTGATTATTCTTGCCGAGAGGCTGGCAAGATGGAAAAACTCGCCAAGGAACTCGGCATTCCTGCCCAGCCTCAGGGCAAGGCGACTTTGGAAATCGCCGGCGGCCCTCTGTCTTCGGATTCTTTTCTCCAGTTTCGCCGAATGTAACGACCCGCACGATGGGTTTGCTCAACACCCAATCGCGCATTGTCCGAATAAGATGGTAGAATAGAGTTGTAATCTCACCGCAACACGGGTGTCACGAGATCTCACAAACAAAGCCCTGGAACCGCGATGAACGCCGCTCTTTCTCCCTTTCGCTGTATCTGTCCGCCGGCGATCGCCGGGTGATTTTCATTTCCCCGCGGATCGCCTGATTCCCACACGCATCTAACTATCGATTGGAACCTGACGCCCAGCGCGGCATTGCCGGCGCGCGGCGGGTGAACGAGTTTCCTCGAAACTGCCTTTGTCCTTTCGCGGATGGAACAAACATGGCTACGGATATTCTCCTAAAAGAAGCATTGCCGGAGATCACCGAGGCGATCGTCGCGAACTACACCGAATGTCGGCACATCACGCATCTGGGCCACAAGCCGCTGCCCAGCAAGGAATCCGTCACGGACATCGTCGACGAGTTGTTCGACGTTTTGTATCCCGGCTTCATGCGGCGGCAGAACCTGCACATCGGCAACGTCGAGTATCACGTCGGCGATCTCATCGACCGCCTGCACGACAAGCTGACGCAACAGATCATGCGGGCGATGCGGCATGAGCATTGCGGCCAACCGGAAATCGACTTCGAACCGTTGGCCCAGGAGAAGACCGTCGAGTTCCTGCGGCGGTTGCCGGCGGTGCGCTGTCTGCTGGAAGACGACGTCGAATCGGCCTTCCTGGGCGATCCGGCCGCCAAGAGCCATCACGAGATCATCTTCTGCTATCCCGGTCTGGAAGCGATAACGGTTTACCGCCTCGCCCATGAGTTGCTATTGCTCGGGGTGCCGTTGATTCCACGCATGATGACCGAACTGGCACACTCGCGCACCGGCATCGACATGCACCCGGGGGCGCGCATCGGCCCGGGCTTTTTCATCGACCACGGCACCGGCGTTGTAATCGGCGAGACCTGCGACATCGGCAAGAACGTGAAACTGTATCAGGGCGTGACGCTCGGAGCGGTCAGCTTCCCGCGCGACGCCTCCGGAAACATCATCCGCGGCATGAAACGGCATCCCACGCTCGAGGACGACGTCGTCGTCTACGCCAACGCCACCATCCTGGGCGGCGACACGGTCGTGGGGCACAACGCGGTCATCGGCTCGAACGTCTGGCTGACGCAGAGCGTGGACCCGCACACCGTCGTGTTGCTTGAGAAACCGCAATTGCGGATCAAGGGCGACAGCCGCGCCGCGGGCTGGGCGTATCAGATTTAATGTGTTTATGACATTCGGAAAACAACTTCCCGATTCACCTGCCGCTTGCGGCTTAGCGTTCGCCTCGGCCGCTTGCGCGGCTCGGCTGGTGGTTGGGAAACGGGGGCGCCTGTCGTCTCCTCTTGTGGCCTGCATTCATTGGCATCACAATGAAGGGAGGTCTTTTTGAGGAGTTATGATGGCGCGCGCTTGCCTGATCGCATTCTGTTTTCTGACGCTTCCCTGGCGGACAGCCGGCGCGATTGAATTTCCCGTCCCGCGCGGACCGTCGCGCGAACCCAAGCCGTATCGGCACGACGTCAAGCTGGTCGAGCGGTTGCCGCGGGTTTTCTTGGAAGAGGCGTCGGCGGTCATTCTGTACTCGGGCACAAGCCATATCGTCGAGGAAGACGGAACCGTCGAGACGGTGACGCACGAGATCACGCGCTTCAACGGGCGAAAGGGGATCGAAAGCTACGGCGAGTTTCGGAGCATCTACTACGATCCGAGCTATCAGAAGTTGACGCTCAACGAGGCCCGCGTGCTCAAGAAGAACGGGACCATCGTGCAAGTGGAGCCTCGGCATGTGCATTTGCGCGACGCGTCGACGGATTTTCAGGTGTACGACTCGGATAAGCAGCTCGTGATCTCGTTTCCCAGCCTGGAAGTCGGGGATGCCTACGAGGTGAAGTGGACGGTGCGGGGCAGGAATCGCGAGTTCGAGGGCGAGTTTTTCACGCGCTACAACTTCGGCGATCAACGTATTCCGATCGTGTTGGACGAACTGCATGTGTCGCTGCCGCGCGGGAAGCCGTTTCATCATGCGTGCGTCAACGGGACGTTGGAACCGACACGTCGGGACGAAAAGGGACGGAAGCATTTTCATTGGCATGTGAAGGAACGTTGGCCGACGGCGGCGGAAGAAGATCGGCCTTCGCGCGAACTTCTCAAGTTGCAGGTGATATGTTCGACGTTTCGCAACTGGGAAGCGGTGGCGGCGTGGAAGGAAAAGCTGCGCAAGGATTGCTGGGAATGCGACGCGTCCGTGCGGAAAGTGGTCAAAGACTTGACGACGGGCATGTCCCAGGCGACGGATAAAGCGAAGGCGCTCACCTATTGGGTGCGGCGAAACATTCGCTATCTGTCGCGCGGTCCGGCTGGCACGGGTTACACGCCGCATCGTCCGGCGCAGGTTCTGGGCAATCTTTTCGGCGATTGCAAGGATCAAGCACAGTTGCTGGCGGTCATGCTGCGCGAGATCGGCCTGGATCCCCACTTGGTCACGTTGGGCGTGCTCGATGACGGGCAAGTGATCGAAGCAGTGCCCTGTCCGTGGGGAACGCACGGCATTCTAATGGTTACCATCGACGGCAAGGAGCACTGGATCGACACGACGATCACGATGGCGCCCTGGGATTGGCTACCGCGCGCGGACCGCGATCGGATGGCGTACTTGACCCGCCGAGGCGAGATCACTCTCAAACGCACGCCGCCGTATACCGCGGCGGATAATCGCTATGAGCAGACGACGTATGTCGCCGTGCAGGGAGACGGAACCTCGCATTGCACGCGTAGCATGTTCTTTCACGGCGGCGTCGCGCTAGGTCGGCGGGAATCGTGGATCGAGGCGACGCCGGGAGAACGGCGGCGTTATCTCACCAACGAATTGCAAGACTCGTATCCGCGCTGCCGATTGGAAGGAATCGACATCCCCGAGCGAAGCCTGACGGATTGGGACAAGTCGGTGCAGGCATTGGTGCGGTTCGTCGTGCCCAAGCACTTCTCGGGGGAGACGTCGAAAGAAGCGAGCGTCACGGATAGCCCGGTGTGGGGGCGCATCATCGCTTATCGCCCGGGCGAGGAGCGGACGCTGCCGTTGAATCTGGGCTCGCCGTTTGAGTCGCTACACTTGTACGCGATTCAGTTGCCGCCGACCCATCGTTTTGACGGCCTGCCGCGCGACAAAGAGGTGACGTCGCCGTGGGGATCGTTTCGGTTGTCGGTGAAGCCGGTGGACAGAAATCCGCGTCGGCTCGATTTGGTAATGCACACGAAGTTGACGCGGACGAATGTGGAGCCGAAGGAATTCGCGGAGTTTCGCAAGTTCGCGGACGAACTGGCGAGGTCGTATCGCGTGTGGCTGTATACGAAGCCGACAAGCGACATTGAGGACGCGCCGCTTTTGGAAGCGCTCTTCGCCTTCGCGCCGGGCAGCGACGCTTTCGCGGCGCGGACGTTGGCGAAGCTGTACCAGGATCATGAGCGCTGGGCGGACGCCCGGCGCGTGCTGGATGTCGCCACGACCTATCACTCGGCCGACTTGGAACTGTGGACCTTGCGGCTCAAGGTAGCGAAGAACGCCGCGGATACCGAGCGGGTGTATGAATCGCTCGTGCGTTATTTTCCGGATCAACCGAAGTATGCCCTGGGCCTGGGCGAAGAGCGGATGAAGCGATCCGAGTTCGCGGCCGCTCGCAAAGTGCTGGCGCCGCTGACGCGCCATGCCTCGCGCGAAGTACGAAGTCAGGCATATTACGAATTGGCGAAGCTGTGCATGCGGCAGGGACAACTGGGGCCGGCGGCGTTGCATTGGGAGGCGGCCGGGCAATTGGATCCGGAGACCGTCGCCGGGGGAGAGGCGTTACGGTTCGCGGCCGATCTGCACGAGAAACGCGGTGACGACGATGAAGCGATCCGCGCCTACGTGGGAGCCCTCAAGTCGGATCCCGGCGATGCGGTGACGCTCGCTCGGCTGATCCGCCTCGAATGCAAGCTGGGCCGAGAACTCGACGCGCTGGATCACATGCGCCGCTTGGTCATGGCTGCAAAGGGAAATGTGACGCGTCTGATTCAGGCGGCGGAAGTCTACTACGAGATGCAGCGTTGGGACGAAGCGATGGAGATCGCGCTGCGGGCGCGCGAGGCGGGCTTTCAGGGACGGGTGCAGCGACTCCTGGGGCTGCTCCATTTTCAGAAGAACGAATGGGAGAAAGCGATTTTTCACCTGGAACGCGGGGATCAAGACGCGGCGGCGCTGGAAGCGTTGCTGCAATCTCACCTGGCGCGCGGCCAGTTGCCGGAGGCGCATCGGTTGCTGGAGACGATCGGACGGTTGACGAAGTCGACGCCTTCGCTCTCGGAGTGGGAAGCGGAGCTGCGAAATCTGACGCAGGCGCACAAACGGTTGATGGCGTCCGATGTAGGCAAGGCGGGATCGGCAAAAAGGAGCCGGGCCGTGAGCCTATATCTGTGCGCCGATTTGGCATGGCGAAAGGGCCAGCCGCGCGAACGAGTGGAAACTCTTTTGCTGCAAGCGCTGGAAGGGAATGCGGAGATCGCACCGGCGTATGGTCTGCGAGCGTTAATGTCTTTGGAGGCGGGTTTACTCCGCAAGGCGAACGAGGATGTCGAGAAAGCGTTGGCGCTTTCAAAGGGGGATGCTCGCATTTTTTACGTGCGCGGCCGGATGCGTTTTGAGAAGGGCCAACCCGGCGCGGTGGAGGATTTGACGCGGGCGGCAACGCTTTCCGACGAGAAGGACGCGACGATATTGCACTGGCTTGCCAGCGCGCTTAACCAAGCCGGACGGCTGGACGAGGCGGTTGCTGCTCAGCGGAAGGCAGTGGCACTACGGCCTCGCGACGGGGCGCTGGCGGAGCAGTTGGCGGCGCTGGAGCGGGCGAAACGGGAGCGATGAGACCTGCCGCTTGCGGCTTAGCGTTCGCGCCGTCCGTCCGCTTGCCCGGCTCGGTTGGTTGCCTATGTCGAATGCCGTCTACCCTCTTCTCCGTTAACCCGCTACAATAGCTGTTTCCCCAACTTTTGGCGTATCGGCCGGGCGGTCGATCGGTGTGGGGAATTGGTTTTCTAACCCTGGCGCCGGGATGTTTCTTTCCCGGATCCTAAAGGATGACTGAATGAGCAATCGGAATCTGCTCCGGCAGTTCGATCCCACCGAGGACGAACTGAATGAGACTTTTGCCGAAGAAACCTGGCTTCCCGAAGATCCGCAGATCTTCGAGGCCAATAAGATCGTGCGCGGCAAGGTTTTGAGCGTCAACAAAGACATCGTTTGCGTGGACGTCGGCTTCAAAAGCGAAGGCATCATCGCGCTGGAAGAATGGAAAGACGAGGGCACCGACCTGGAACCCCCAAAGGTCGGCGATGAAATTCAAGTTCTGATCGAGGCGGGCGAGAACGAAGAAGGGACCATCGTCCTTTCGTTCCGCAAGGCCAAGCGGCAGAAAGAATGGGAAGACGTCATCTCCAAGCATAAGGAGGACGACGTCGTCACCGGCCTGGTTACCCGCAAGATCAAGGGCGGCTTGCTGGTCAATATCGGCGTCAACGTGTTTCTGCCCGCCAGCCAGGTCGACATCCGCCGCCCCCCGGACATCGGCGACTACATCGGCAAGAACATCGAGTGCAAGATTCTCAAGATCGACGAGCAACGCCGGAACATCGTCGTTTCGCGCCGCAAGTTGATCGAGGATCGCCGCAAGGAGATGAAGGAGAAGCTCCTCTCCGAAATCACTCCGGGACAACTTCGCAAGGGCACGGTCAAGAACATCGCCGAGTTCGGCGCCTTCGTCGACCTGGGCGGCATCGACGGTTTGTTGCACATCACCGATATGAGCTGGGGCCGGGTTTCCGATCCCAAGGAGATGGTGCACATCGACCAGGAGCTCGAGGTCTACATCCTTTCCGTGGACAAGGACCGCGAGAAGATCGCGCTTTCGCTCAAGCACAAGAGCGCCAGCCCGTGGGAAAACGTCGAGGCGAAGTACCCGATTGCCAGCCGGCACACGGGTGAAGTCGTCAACGTCATGAGTTATGGCGCCTTCGTCAAGCTGGAAGCGGGCATCGAGGGCTTGGTCCATATCTCCGAAATGAGCTGGACCAAGCGGATCAATCATCCGAGCGATTTGGTTTCCATCGGCGATCCGATCGAAGTGCAAGTCCTCAACATCAACAAGGACAAGCAGGAGATTTCGCTCGGCATCAAGCAGGTGCAGCCGAACCCGTGGGAGAAGGTGGCCGAACGCTACCCGACCGGCACGCAGGTCGAGGGCGTGGTGCGCAACCTGACCAACTACGGGGCCTTCATCGAAATCGAAGAGGGAATCGACGGCCTGTTGCATGTGAGCGACATGAGCTGGGTCCGCAAGGTTGGGCACCCGGGCGACGTCCTCAAGAAGGGGGACAAGGTCAAGTGCGTCATCCTCAACGTGGACCAGGAACGCAAGCGCGTCGCCCTGGGCCTGAAGCAGATGGCGAACGATCCGTGGGAAGGCGACATCCCGAGCCGATATCACCCTGGCCAATTGGTCAAAGGCAAGATCACGAAGATCACCAATTTCGGCGTCTTCGTCGAGTTGGAGCCGGGGCTGGAAGGGCTGTTGCACATCTCCGAATTGTCGGATGACAAGGTGGAGAATCCCAAGGAACTCGTCAAGGAAGGCGAGGAAGTGGAAGTCCGTGTGCTGCGAGTGGACGCGGCCGACCGGAAGATCGGCCTGAGCCGGCGTCTGGAAGGCGAAGAGGATATTCCGGTCGAAGGCGGCGAAGAATCCTCGACGGCAGCGGCGTCCTCCGGCAAGCGCGAACTGCGCGGCGGCACCAGCGGCGGCGGTCCTCTCTTCACCATGCCTGAGGCGCAAGTCTCCGAGACGCCCGCTCCGCAAGAGCAAGCTCCACAAGAGCAAGCGTCGAAAGAACAATCTCCGGAAGAGCAGAAGACTCCAGAGCCGGCGCCCGAGCAAGAGTAATGTCCAATGCGACGGCGCAAGCCCTCGAATTGAATCGAAGCGGGAGAGGATATCCTCTCCCGCTTTTTTCGTTGGGCCGGCGAAAGATGGTATAATCGTGAAAGTGATCCCCTGGGAGCGAAAGCGATGCAGACGAAAACACTGATGACTGCCAAGGAATTTGCCAAGAGCGGTCCCGAAACGGACGGCTTTGAACTGGTGCGAGGGGAGTTGGTGCCGATGCCTCCGCCGAAACCGAAACATGGTGCGGCCTGCGCTCGAGTCGTGTACCTCTTGACGGCATACGTGCAGACGTTCGGCAGAGGAACGGTGTACTGCAACGACACGGGATTGATCACGCAAGCGGATCCCGATACCGTGCGCGGCGTGGACGTTATGATTTACTTGAAGCCCAAGTCACAAGAGAAAGCAACCTCCGAAGAATACAGCGCCGAACCTCCCGATCTCGCCGTCGAAGTGCGCTCGCCGGATCAATCGTGGAAGCAACTGGTGGAGAAAGTCGCGGAGTATTTGAAGCTGGGCGTGCCGCTGGTGTGGGTGGTGGATCCGAAGACGGAGCGCGTGCATGTTTTTCAGCCGGACCAAGAGCCGCAAGTTTTCGCGGCGGGCAATGAGCTGACCGCCGGGACGGCGCTGCCCGGTTTTCGCTGTATGGTAGAAGAGATTTTCGCATGACGCCTTTTTGGAATGCGGAGATTTATCGCCGCTTTCGCTGGACAACCAAGCGCCCAAAATAGTCGCCCCACCGCCATGGCTGAAAAAACCCATCAAGGAATGGCCACGCGTCACGAAAAGCGGTGATAAATCTCCGCACTCCAAAACTCAGGAAAAGCTCGCTTGATTGCGATTCCGGCAAAAGGTATACGCCTGCCAGGGGGAATGGGAGACGTATATGTACGGCGGCATTGTTTTGGCGATTCTTCTTGAATGCCTCCCGCTCGGCGGAGAGGGTTTCGACAAAGTTTCAATGCGGTCGCTGCCCATCGTCCCCGTCGATTACAAATCTGACACGGAAGGTCGCGGAGCGAAGTGGATCGCTACGGCATCCGCCTTGCCGCTCCCCAACAAGGTCGCGGCGCACCTTCTGGAAGATCTTGCCGAGGAATTCACGCCACCCGCGCCGGTCGTCCCCTCTCGGAGAACGCAGAAGGTGGACTTTTACTGGAACGTTTGCTGCCCCGACATTTTCATCGACATGGCCGAACCGTGGGAAACTTTTGGGGTCAAGTCGTGCCGAGGCGAGTGTTCGCTCGATTTTCCGGATTGTCCCTGCCGCAAGAAGGCGAGAAAAAGGCCGACATTAACGTATCAGTGGAGGATTTGCTGCCGCGACAGTTTCTTTGATGTGACCCGTTCGTGGGATGCGTGGGACATTTGGGTCGAAGAGCGTGTATCGAGTGAAAAAATCAAATTCTCCTTCTGGAATAGGTCTTTTCGCTAGCGGTTGCCAATAGTTCGTTGTCTCGCCGCTGGCGTGCGCCATGATCCAAGAACAGGGTGGCGATCGATCAACCTCATGCAGACGACAATACTCGCAACTTCGATCCGCGCGCCAGCGAACCAAGGAGCGTAAGGATGCCTTCATGCAGTCTGCTCGCGCTGCGCAAGGAGGAGTCTGGCTTTCGCCTGGAGTAGAGCGATCACTTCACCGGCCATGACGTAGCTTTCGTATTCCGCGCGCTCCTCGGCCGTTAAGGCGCCGTCATTGCATTTACGAGCCAGTTCGGCCACTCTCGCTTTGGTCGTTCGGTCTGGCTTCAGACCTAACAGGCTCCGCGCCGCTTCCTCGTTGAGCGAGGAACTGACGGGACCAAGGAGGCGATTCAGGCGTTTGCCGTTTTTCGACTTCATACCGCGATTATACACGACGGTTTGCACATCGACTATACTGCCTGTAGCGATCAATTCGCTCCTGCCGGTGGAGGTTGCTGGCGGGGTCGTGCCTGATGGATGGGGCACGCACGCGCCGATCCCATCTTGCCCGTCTCGGTTGCGTGGCTTGGGTCCAGAGTCCGGCTCTGTGGGACGATAAAAGTTAAGCGAACCAGGATGGGGCAGTCCAGACCCGGACATTTCCGGCTGGTCAGCCTTCTTCGCGTGCGTTACCTTGATTAAGCGTCTATTCCGAAACGAGTTCCGCAGCTTTCGGGGCGGCCGGCTTGGAATGGGCCTTGCGTCTTCGAGTATCAACAGGCTTTGGGAATATCCATGTCGCGACCAAGACGGCCACGCAGTGAGTCCGTGCAGTCTCCGCTGGAAACCTACCTGCGGGAGATCAACGAGACCGCTCTCTTGAGCGCGGACGAGGAAAAACAACTCGCCTACCGCATCGAGGAAGGCGACAGCGAAGCGCGCGACCGCATGGTCCGCGCCAACCTGCGTCTCGTCGTCAACATTGCCCGCGCCTACGCCGGCAAGGGACTCGCGCTGCAGGATCTCATCGAAGAAGGCAACCTCGGCCTCCTGCGCGCCGTCGAGGGCTTCGACCCTTCGATGAATACGCGCTTCTCCACCTATGCCAGCTACTGGATCAAGCAGTCGATCAAGCGCGCCCTGGTGAACACGGCCAAGACGATCCGCATCCCGGCATATATGGTCGAACTGTTGGCGAAATGGCGGCGGGCGTCGGCGCGACTGCAGGACGAGTTGGGCCGGCCTCCCACGCACGAGGAAGTCGCCAAGAGCATGAGTCTGCCCAAGAAGAAGCTGGCAATCATCAAGAAGGCGATTCGCGTCTACAATGCCGCCCCGCAGACCGAGCAGGCCGACAGCGGTTGGTCGCTCGACGAGATGGTGATGGACGGCAATTCCAAATCGCCCGACCTGGAAATGGTCGAGGCGGACGACTTGAGCCATGTGCTGATCCTTCTTGACAAGATGGACAAGCGCGAGGCGACGGTGTTGCGCATGCGTTTCGGACTGGACGAGGAAGAGCCCAAGACGCTCAAAGAGATCGGCGAATGCCTGGGCCTGACACGCGAGCGCGTCCGCCAAATCGAGAGCGAGGCGCTGAGCAAGTTGAGCGAGAGTCTGCAGGCGGATTAGCATCCGGCGGACAGCGGGATTGCCGGGATGGGGCGAGCGCGAAACGGGGAGGTCAGCGCGTGACGCGCCCGATGGCATGATATTGGAATCCGTGCGATTGGACGGTCTTCGGCTCGTAGAGATTGCGGCCGTCGAAGATGACGTGGCCTTTCATGAGGCGGCGCATGAGGTCGAAATCGGGCCGGCGGAACTCCTGCCATTCGGTGACGATGACAAGGCCGTCGGCGCCTTCGAGGGCGCCGTAGGGTCGGTCGCAATAGATGAGCTTGTCGCCGTAGATGGCGCGGATGTTGCCCAGCGCCTCGGGATCGTGGACGCGGAGGCGGACGCCTTGGTCGAGCATTGCGTCGATGAGCGTCAGGGCGGGGGCTTCGCGGATGTCGTCGGTGCGCGGCTTGAAGGCGAGGCCCCAAACAGCGAGGGTCATGTTGCCCAGAGCGGCGCCGAAATGGCGTTGGATCTTCGAGGGCAGGACTTGCTTTTGGCGATCGTTGACGCGATCGACGGCATCAATGAGTTCGACGGGAACGTCGAGGGATTTGGCGAGGTGGATCAGGGCGGAGACGTCCTTGGGGAAGCAAGAACCGCCGTAGCCCGGGCCGGGGAAAAGAAACTGGAAGCCGATGCGTTGGTCGTGGCCGATGCCGCGACGGACGTCGTTGATGTCGGCACTGAGTTTCTCGCAGAGGTTGGCCATCTCGTTGATGAAGCTAATCTTGGTGGCAAGCATGGCGTTGGCGACGTACTTGGTCATTTCCGCGCTCTCGGGCGACATCACGAGGAAGGGATGTTCGGTGCGGAGGAAGGGAGCGTAAAGTTCCTTGAGCCGGTCGCCGACTTCCGGACGTCGGACGCCGACGACGACGCGATCGGGTTTCATGAAATCGTCGATGGCGGCGCCTTCCTTGAGAAACTCGGGATTGCTGGCGAGGTCGAGGGGCCGGCCCGCGGCTTTCGTCATCAGATTCAGGAGCTTGGTGTTGGTGCCGACCGGGACGGTGCTCTTAACGATGACGACGGCGTCTTTGGCCAAGTGCGGTGCCATCGCTTCGCCGACGGCCCAGAGATTGGTGAGATCGGCGGCGCCGTCGTCTGCTTGAGGCGTGCCGACCGCGATGAAGATGAGTTGCGCCGACTTCACACTGGCGGCCAAGTCCGTGGTGAAGCGGAGACGCTGTTCGCGGACGTTGCGTTGCACCAATTCGAGGAGGCCCGGTTCGTAGATCGGCAGTTTGCCCGCTTCGAGGGTGTTGATCTTGTTTTGATCCTTGTCGATGCCGACGACGTCGTTGCCGCTCTCGGCAAGACAGGTGGCGGTGACCAGGCCGACGTATCCGGTGCCAATGACTGCGATTTTCACGTAGCAACTCCGATTTCACTTTTCCGTAGGACAGGCTTCCAGCCTGTCCGAATGCATTTGATCTCAAATCCCTGGCTTCGATCCGGACAGGCTGGAAGCCTGTCCTACGGGGGAGCGTCGCGGTAGGCGCCGGTGCGGATCTGTTCGATCCAGGACGGGTTGCCGCGATACCAGGCGACGGTTTCGGCGAGGCCCTGCTCGAGCGTGATGGTCGGTTTCCAGCCGAGTTCGCGCTGGATCTTGGTCGCGTCGATGGCATAGCGTCGGTCGTGGCCGGGGCGGTCGGGGACGTAGCGAATGAGGGTCGATGGTTTGTCGAGAATCTTCAAAAGCAGGTGGGTCATTTCGAGGTTGGTGCGTTCGCAATCGCCGCCGATATTGTAGATCTCGCCGGGCGTGCCTCGCTTCCAGACTGCATAGATGGCGGAACAGTGATCGTGTACATGGAGCCAATCGCGGATATTGAGGCCGTCGCCATAGATGGGAACCGACTGGTTGCCCATGAGGTTGGTGATGAAGAGGGGAAGCAGTTTTTCCGGGAATTGGTAGGGGCCGTAGTTGTTGGAGCAGCGTGTGATGAGGGCGGGCAGGTCGTAGGTTTTGATGTAACTGCGAACGAGCAGGTCGGCGGCGGCCTTGCTGGCGGCGTAGGGGCTGTTGGGAGCCAAAGGCGTTTGTTCGGTGAAGGCGCCGTCGTGGCCCAGGCTGCCGTAGACCTCATCCGTTGAAACCTGGAGATAACGACCGATGCGGGCCGCCCGGGCCGCGTCGAGAAGCACTTGGGTGCCAAGGACGTTGGTATGAAGAAACGGGCCGGCGTCGTCGATGCTGCGATCGACGTGGCTTTCGGCGGCGAAATGGATGATGTCGGTGACGCCCTGATCCAGGATGCTCCGCACCAAGGCGCGATCGGCCACGTCGCCGCGGACGAAGCGGTAGCGAGGATTGCCGAGCAAATCGCGGACGTTGTTGGGATTGCCGGCGTACGTCAAGGCGTCGAGGTTGATGACCTGAACGTCGGATTCCCGCTCCAAAAGGAAGCGGAGAAAGTTGCTTCCGATGAAGCCACATCCTCCGGTGACAAGAATGGTCTGCATATACATCCTTTCACTTCTTGGCGGCGGCAGCGTCGGTTTTGTCTTGCCGACAGACGATCGGAAGGACAAGGGAAACATGGATCGAAAGACCGGGCGCCTTGTACTAAGGGGGAACAAGCTGGCAGCTTGTTCTACGGAGGAAATGTACTTGGTTGGGAAAGGCGGAGGCAAGAGGAATGGGAAATCAACACGAACGGGAAGGGTTGGCCGGTCGTGGAAGTCCCGCATAGAATGGAGAGGGTTCGCCGGATCGAAACCTTTTCCCTTGACATTAACCCAAGTCGTTTCTACACTTAAAAGCATTCGACGGAACGGGACAGACGAAGTTTTTGTAGGAGACCCAGTCGTGACCAAGAAAGAGATCGTCAAGCAAATCTCCGAGGAACTGGGACTGACTCAGCTCAAAACCAAAGAAATCGTTCAAAAGACCTTCGACGCCATCGTGGATACCCTGTTGTCCGAACGCCGTATCGAATTACGCAATTTCGGCGTGTTTGAAGTCAAGAAACGCAAGGCACGCAAGGCACGCAATCCCCGAACCGGGGAACGGGTGGATGTCGAACCCAAATACGTCGTTACCTTCAAGCCGGGCAAAGAGATGGAGGAACGGGTGCGGCAGCTGGACAAGGAACCCGTGCTCGCGATCTATGGCGGACGGGGATCCGACGACGGCATGTCCGGATTGAACAACGGCGAAGCGTAAACATTTTCGCGATGAAGGCGCCGGCGCGATTCATGGCGAGCGCCCAAATTGCCTCTCTTGTTTGTTCGGAAATATCGGCAACTTCCGAACAAATTCGCTAAAGCGAACAAGCGGCAAAGCCGATACTTGCTTTAGAACGATGCGGCTCGGGGTGGGTCGGCGTTCCGCAGGGAGTATGGGAACATGCGCCGCTTGCTATTAGTTGGTTTGGCAGCCTTTCTCGGCCTTTCGAGCACGGGCTGTATCTTGAACATTTATTCGAGCGATCCGAATCGGCGCATGCAGCAGATGCTGAACATCTCGGAAGGGCTGCGCCAGATTCAGGACGAATGGGACCGCTTCTGGTTTACCGACCAGCCTTCCCACTTGACGCCGATCCGGGTACACGGCGGCATCGGGCCATAACGGATATTTGTTGACTAGCAAACAAAAAAGCGGCCAGTCCCAACGAGAATCCATAAATTCTCGATTGGGACTGGCCTTGCTCGTTTTTCTTCAACATTTTGACTTTTTGATTGAAATGCGGACGACGCCCGTTTAGGACATACCCTAAGCCGCGTAGACGACTCGCGTTTGCTGTGCTTCAATACGAAGTGTGGGAAATGTCGACGCCTGCCTAAACGTGGCATTTCCATGGCAAAAGTTCCACTATCTAAATGACGCAGGACGGAAATCGCACTTTTGTTTCCCTTTTTGGCCTGCGGACCGAAACGAGACTCAGATCATGTCCGTAAAAAACCGGGCGAATGGGCTGGACGGAATTCGATTTAGCAAAGAGATCAATTCGGGTTCGTCAGCCGTCCCAGATGGAGAAGTTGCCGATCAGGAAGATCTCGATGAGCGCCTCGCCAAGGCGCTCGAGCAAATCGCCAAGCTGGAACGCTTGAATCAATCGCTGGCGCGCAACGCGCAGCGCTCCGAACAAACAATGCAGCGGCACGAGAACGCCCTCGCGCTGGTCCATCAACATGGCTCCGACCCTGTGTTGCGCCTGGGCAAGGACGGCAAGATCCGCTTCATTTCCGCGGCGGGCGCCGCGCTCTTGGGCCAAGAAGTCGGCGAACTGGAAGGTCGGCCCTTCACGGACTTGACGCCGCCGGACGATCGTTCAAGCGTGCGGGGTTATCTCCAGGAAATCCTTCGCGCGGAGAAGGTCGAGACGACCCGGCTAAAGATCAAGACGGGGCGGGACCAGTTTTCCGAAATGGAATGCTTCTTCCAGATGGTCCCGCATCCGCAAACGCAATCGCCGGAGTTGTTGCTCCTGATGCGTTCCCCGGTGGGAAAGCCTGGCAAGGAAGATGCGACCCTGGGAGAACTGGGAGCGCGGCTGGCGCATGAATTGAGCCAACCGCTTACGGCGATTGGGACGACCTGTCGCGTGTGCGCCCGCCATTTGCGCGAGTTGCTTGGCCCCGACCATGAGATTACGCAAGCGACGGAGCAAATGGCCGACCAGACGGAGCGCGCCAACGAGATGATACGGCGTCTGCGTCAACTCTCGGCGGGAGGCACCCCGCATCGTTCGTCCGTGGACATGAATGATCTCTTGGAGGAAACGGTCGGTTCGTTGTCCGGTCCGATCCGCCAGGCGCAGGTGCCGGTGATCCTTGATCTGGCGCAGAACATGCCGCTCATCCAAGCTGACAGCATTCAAATCGAGCAA
>Ga0163144_10015074_pt1 | contig 15985 bp, 9 predicted proteins | sample OliLak19BULKMAT1_FD_123175 | JGI IMG/M metagenome (GOLD analysis project Ga0163144, IMG submission 123175) | Freshwater microbial mat bacterial communities from Lake Vanda, McMurdo Dry Valleys, Antarctica - Oligotrophic Lake LV.19.BULKMAT1 | ecosystem: Environmental > Aquatic > Freshwater > Lake...
AAGTCCCATGCCGTGATCCTGCCAGCGTTCATAATCCGGTGCTTGCGCGAGATGATTGTTGCGCTTATCTCTGTATTGAAGATATTTGAGTGTGGCTTTCAAGCCCTGCCGCCCCGTACCACGTCCACTGCGTTTCAGTCCCTTGTAGGCGAAATCCACGACGATGATCGCTTTGCTCATTGCTCATCTTTCAAGTCGCGGACGGCATCGATTTGTGCCAGCAGCGCCGCACCGTCGCGCTTCGCGGCGATAATTGCTTCATCAATGGCAGACTCGTCCGCAAGGATGGCAGCAAGCAGATAGACGAGGACATTCATCTGAAAAGTGAGTGTGCTTTCGAGTCGGTCAATCCGCAGTTGCAACGACTTTTGAAAGTGGCGTCGGCTGCCGACGAGATCGGACTGTTCATCGAGAAACTGCCGAATCGCTTCACGGATCAGACTCGCTTCAGTCACATCGCGCTCGCGCTTGGCGACAATCTGCGCCAGTAGATCGTGCATTTCCGGCGTCATACTAATACTGCGTTTGACGGTTTTCGCTGCCATCGACTGCCCTCTGCATTTTGCTCCCCTGTGATTGTCGCAAAATGAAAGCAGCGAACTTCTGGAAAATTTCAGTTTGGGGTTAGTAAACTTACGGGGCAGCGGAGCAAAATTTCAGGAAGGCTTCGGAAGCTATCTGCAATGCAGTGAATGGCTTGAATGCGTTTCGTATTTCAGTTTTTTGGATGCACGCCGAAGGGGTGCATCCAGTGAGTGCGACACGTCGCGCTCACAAACCCGCCGGAACCCCAAAGGGGCGGCGGGGTGGCGTGCGTAGGCGCGACACATAGCCCCCACCGGCGCATGAGGTGGCAAGCTTTTAGCTTGCGCCCAACCCCGCCGATGATTCAGCTACGCTGAACACACCGTCGGCAGCCTCCAATGCCTCCGTCTACGACGGTTGCATTGCGGCGGGGTTTGGTCGGCATCGCGCAGCGATGCGGCGCTGCTGCAAGGCAGCGCCAAGTGCCGTAATACATCACACAAATCCAAGAGAGTAACGCATAATATTGCTACAACTTACTATAAATAACCTGTCTGTAATATAGCTACTATTAAGTCAAATTTTCTACATCACGGTTGCGTTAAACTCAATGTGTTGTAGAATGTCTGTATCTGGGAACGTTGTTGTCATTTCTATACTGCACCTTCAGCATTCCCAGATAGCAGAACTGCCCACTAGTTGTATCGAAAAAGACGGGATTGAGGTGCTGTGATGCAAGAACGAGGAATTTTTTGGTGTGACGACTGTCAAACCGTATTTAAAGCAGAAGCGCTAGGCGATCGTAAATCGCACCCTTGTTTTCATTGTGGCAATGCAGCACGTTACCTAACTACAGATGTTCGTCCCGTTTTTGCACGCGAGCGACGAATTTTACAGTTTTATGGACACGGACCACTGTTGACAGAGCAAGTGTGGCGGAGTAGCAAATCGCCAAATTACTATATCAACGGTCGCTCTGTCGCTTTACCACATTTTGATCAACTAAAGACTGACCTTCCTTCAATCGGGGATTTTATCGCTGATAGCGATCATTATGATGCTGTTGATGTACAACTAATTTCAGACTACCGAAATATTCTTCAAAACAATCGCGCATATCTCAATGGGATTGAGGATGAGTCCTTTCGTTTTGTCCAAAAATGCGCTCAAAGATTTCAACGCCGAATGTTAATGGTCTCATTTAGTGGTGGTAAGGACTCAACAGTCGTTTCTGATGTTGTTCGACGCGGTTTAGGGCGTTCTGACATACTACATGTCTTCGGTGATACGACCCTTGAAGACGAAAACACTTACGCCTATGTCAAAGACTTCCGTGAGCAAAACCCGCTTGTGCCATTTTTTGAAGCGCGCGCTGAGCACAATTTCCATGAGCTAGTGGATGAAATTGGTCCGCCGAGCCGAGTAATGCGTTGGTGCTGCACAATCTTTAAGGCTGGCCCCATTAATAATTTGCTTCTCACATTAGGTGATCAGAAGGTGCTTACATTCTACGGCATACGTCATGATGAGTCTGCCCAAAGAAGTCGTTATCATCGCCTAAACTGGAACAGTCCTGAACGGGTTGGCACAGTTGTAAAAGTTGATCAAGATGATGAGCTTAACGGCGTGACTGTTGGCGCAAAAATTGGTCAACAAATAACGGCATCACCGATTGTCGATTGGTCAGAATTCGATGTTTGGCTTTACATCTTGCTCAACGACGTACATTTTAATAAATCGTATCGACTAGGCTATACGCGTGTGGGTTGTTGGTTGTGCCCGCTCAATTCAGATTGGTCGGAACTAATTGGGAACATATTCTTTCCCGAAGACTCCAAGCGGTGGCGTACTCAGCTCATTGACTTTGCTCGTCGTATCGGAAAGCCTGACCCTGAAGAATATATTGATGATCGTGCGTGGGTAAAGCGTTTTGGTGGTGCAGGATTGCCAAATAGTTTTTCCGGTATGAGCGTGAAGCCATGTGGCGATATGGATAACACTATTCAAGTAGAAGTTGAACGCCCCGTGTCGGTGGAAATTGAGGAATTTCTCAAACCACTAGGCAAAATCAATCGAGATCGGAGTCGTCCTGCACTGGGTGAACTCTATTTAGAAGGACGTCCCAATCAAAAATGGAGCGCCATCATTGTGCAAGCTCCTGAGGGAAGCACAACCATTCGTTATACGGTTGTGAATCCACAGGGTGACTTTAAGCACATCATTGCGTATCTGAAATATCAATCTACAAAGTTTCAGACATGCATTCAATGTACCGCTTGCTCAGCTGTATGCCCGCACAACGCAATTACAATAAAACCCGATCAACGCATTTACGAGATAGATCAAGATGTTTGTACTGGTTGTATGGAATGCGTGACTCACTTTGGCTCGACTGGCTGCTTAGTTGCGAAAAGCCTAAGCGTTTTCGGAAAATCAGCCGAAGCTAAGGAAGCCAATTTTATCCCTTTGACATCTCTTTAGTCGGTGACGATACCAAATGCCATTTGCAAAACATGAATCGTTCTATATCCGTGAAGGATGGCTTTTCAAGGGCTTAAAAGCTGTCCAAGAATTTCCATCAATTTTTGTTTCACCCGACGCCCCTGAGCGATTAGGCGTGGGCAAAAATATGGTCCGCGCACTTCGCTTTTGGATGCAGGCGACTAACCTTACCCGGGAGACAAGTGGGCGAATACGAGAACAAAAGCTGACAAGTTTTGGGGAAGTCGTTTTTCGCTATGACCCCTACCTCGAACTGGAGGGGACTTTATGGCTTATCCATCATCAATTGGTTTGCAGTCAAGATTTAGCTACAGCCTGGTATTGGTTCTTCAATCACTATGTTCCTACGAATTTTTCTCGTCAGGAATTTATAGATCGACTTGCTCAATGGATTAACGCGCAGTCACAAGCCGAGAATACAGAGGGTATAGCTGAGGGGTCATTGCGCAAAGATTTCGACTGTTTAATGCATACCTATTTGCCCGAGACACCAGAACACGGAAAGTCGCCGGAGGATCAAATTGAGTCTCCTCTAACAACGCTGGGCATTATCTCCGATTTCAGAGCGATTGATGAAGATCAAGATAAGGTCGTTCGTCGGTATCGACTTCAATTTGGTACAAGCACAAATGTTCCACCTCTGATATTTCTTTACGTACTCATGAGCCGTCAAGAAATAGAGCGTTCTGGAGCATCTCAAGTTAGTTTGAGTGCTGCATTGAGAGAACCAATGAATGTGGGTAGAACTTTCAACATTGGAATGAGAGTTTTTGAGGAATTAGCAGCTCAACTTGAAGATTTAGATGCGGAACTGCGTATTCGATTATCTCGTACAGCAGGTTTAGATCAAATCACACTTCCAGAAATAAGCGCCGCAGAAATTCTTGACATGTATTATGAACCTCAATCCACTTTGGAAAGTAGCGTCTGATGTTAAGCATTTCTTCATCGCAAACATTAGATGGACTGATTAGTCCTTCACCGCGTTTTCAACGCGCAGTACATCTACGATACGATTTACGCAGTGTTGATGCAATTGATCGATATATCCCCACCCTAAATGCAACGGAGGCGATTGATGCAATCATTAAAGGGACAGAACCGAACGGAACTCAACGCGCACATGTTATCTATGCGACATATGGCTCAGGAAAGTCACTTTTAGCAGTTAGTATCGCCGCCCTTTTGGAAAACAGCGCCGAGTTAGCGGATCAGACAAAGGCTCTCGGACAACGTATCACAGAAATAGATCCTCAAATTGGCAAACATGTCGAAAGGCATTTGTACGCCAAGCAAAACCGTAAATTGTTGCCGGTTGTTTTATCTGGAGACGAAGGGGATTTTGCGACTGCCCTTGTCCGTGCTTTGACACGTGCGATTTCAGCGGCGAACCTCCATTATATCAATCCACAAACACGATTTAATGCTGCGATTCGAACTATCGAAGAGTGGCAATCCTCATACCCAGATACAGTAAAGCTACTCGAAAAGTTAATCAAAAAATCCAAGAAAACTTGGAATGTAAATTCACTTTTGAAGAAACTTGAGGAAAGTGATGTTGAAGCGTATATGTATTTTGAGCAAGCGTATACGCAAATTACATCTGGGGTTGCCTTTGATCGATTTGCCGAGGAATCTCCAGAACTTGTCTTCCAAGATGTAATAAAAGCACTTAAAAGCGATGGTCGTTATGACGGGATTGCGGTGCTTTGGGATGAATTTGGGCGATACATTGAAGCCCGCACTGCAAATGCATTTGGACATGAAGCTGCTCAATTACAGACATTTGCTGAAGCCTGTAGTCATAGCGCAGAAGGACAGCTTCACCTTCTCTTGTTTACACACAAAGAATTACAAAGCTACGCCTCAGGATTACCTAAAGGCTATCAGCAAGAATGGTCGCGGATTGAGGGACGATTTCAAAGTCACAATGTCACTGGTGACCCTCACATCGCCTATCGCTTGATTGCAAATTCGCTTCAATATACTGATGAAAATGTCGTTGAACAGCTTTTACAAAAGTCCAATCTCGATAGCTTGGTGACTCAAGTTGTAGATACACATATTTTTGGTGTTCTAACAGCTGATCAGGTGCGTGAAGTCATTCGAAGAACTTGGCCTTTGCACCCGCTGACTGTATATGCGCTCACAAGGCTATCAAATCGTGTTGCTCAAAATGAACGCACCCTATTCACGTTTTTAACGGTGGACGAACCCAATTCCCTCAATTTTGTACTCCGTGAGATGAGGATTGAGGATGAGGATTATTTTGTTCGTCCAGCAAAGCTGTGGGACTATTTCGCTGACTCAATACGTTCAAATACGGGAGTAGGAGGCGTTCACCGTATTTGGTCAGGTGTGGAACATGCACTTGACAAGGTAATGACAGGCGACTCTATTGAAGAAGAATTGATTAAGGCGTTAGGGGTTTTAGCAATTTGCTCTGACGGTTCTGGTACTCGTCCAACAACAGAATTGTTGTGTTGGGCAATTGATGCTGAAACGGAAGAACAAATAGCTGCTGTCGTTACCAGCCTAGAAAACCTGCGTCGTCGTAAAGTCATAATTCGTCGGCAGTTAGACGGATTTTGGTCTTTCACCACTGGAAGCGATATTGATTTTGAGCTCAAACTTGAGCAAGCCTTAGAACGTGTAAACCCTTCAAACACTCAACTCCGCCGTTTGTTGGATCAGATCCTTCCCGCACCTTATACTCTAGCTCGTAGGTACAACCAAGAATACGCGATGACTCGCTATTTCACAGGTCTATATCGATGGGCGGAAGAACTGAAGGACGCAGCTTGGGACGAACTTATTCAGCAGATGGGAAATGCTGATGGTCTCGTTATTTATATTTTGGCAAATGATGATTTGAGCTTGCGACTAGCTTCTGAGAGTGGTCAGTTTCACGAGCAAATTGTCTTCGTCGTTCCCGATAAACCGTTGATAACATTAGTTGAGATACTTCGCGAGTTATTTGGATTGCAAGAATTGAGTGATGATCCTGACCTTCGGCAGCATGATGATCATGAACGCATTCAACGTGAACTTACTTGGCTGATCGAAGATGCTAGATCTCGATTACAACGTGAATTGCAACTGTTAACTGGTTCACGAGCTAATCAAACAACTTGGTTTGCTCCGAAAAATGGTGGTCCCTTCCCAAATCGAATGACAATCCCCGGACAGGCAACTCGCCTAGTCAGTGAGATTTGTATGGATGTTTTTCCGAAGCCCCCGGTTTTTAACAGCGAAGGTTTAAACAAACGTAATCCGACAGGGCAACAAATCGCCGCAGCTCAGAAGGTGATTGATGCAATTTTAAGCAACCCTGTTGATGCAACGTTAGGGCTAGAAGGACACGGTCCCGAAATCGCTGCTTTGAATTCATTGCTAACAATGACCGGCATCTTGGTTTTGACTGAAGAGCGCGGCTGGGTTATTGATGTGCCAAGCACACATTACGCTGTTCGAGAACTTTGGCAACGCATCGATCAGTTTTTAGACTATTGTCAGCAATCCGGTAAACAAGCATTTTCTGTCTTGGTCGATGACTTGATTAGCCCTCCGTTCGGGATTCGCCAAGGAGTACTGCCCATTATTTTTGCCGCAGTTCTAAAAGGGCGAATTAGAGCGACAACCATCCGTCAAGGTGAACGTGCCATCCATCCAATTAATGGCAAGCTTATCACCGAGATGGTATATAATCCTCAAGATTACACAGTTGAAGTTAGTGAATGGAGCGATATTCACGAACGATTATGGCAAGCGCTTTACGCACAATTTAGTACTCAAATTCACGAAAGTGAACGCAACCAGCAGCCTTTAACGATACTCAAGATATCCATGCTTCGCTGGTTGCAAGGCTTACCCGTATTTTGCCGTGAGACGTTGAAGCTCTCGCCTAAGGCAGTTAAATTCCGGTCCCTGATTCGAACTGCACAGATGGAACCAGCAAAGGTTTTATTTGTCGATCTGCCGATTCTGTTGGAAATTAACCAAGATACTTCGCAGGACGAGATTACCAGTATTTTAGAACGACTTTTAGGCGAGATAACAAATGCTTATCTCGATCTTCAACGTCGTTTGGATGGTTTCGCAATTGAAGAGTTTGGTTCCTTCAGCACAGCTCGCACAACAAGTGGGAAAAGCGCATTACAGGGGTGGATTGTAGCGTTGCAGGCTCATCAACAAACCTCAATCCAAGAGATGCGCTTTGGCTCGTTAGTGGCTCAACAAATCGTGGAAACCGTGCTTGAAATTCAAGACGATGACAGTCTATTTTGGGATCATCTTGCTCAGGCAGCTACTGGGCTTCATATTCGAGATTGGAACGATCAAAGCGAAGCTAAATTCCGTCAAATCCTACTCAATTCACGCATAGCGATTGAAAGAGAAACCGAGGAGCTTGTCCGAGGAGAGACAGTGGTCAGCGTCACACTCCAACTCCCCAAAGCAGGCGAGAAAGATTTTCGCTTCCGTGCTTCTGATCTCACACCTCAAGGCAAGCGCATATTACAAAACTTTAAGTCCACACTCGAAATCGCGGGTAGACCATTATCTGCTGATGAAAAGCGGCAAATCGTCGTTGCCTTCTTGTGCTACGTAATGGGTGAAGACATCGATGGCTGAGCAAGAGATCATTTACCTAGATAATGCCGCGACCACCTATCCAAAACCTGAAGCTGTTTACCTTGAAATGGACCACTTTTATCGCAGGTTCGGAGGCAATGCCGGTCGTGGAGCAAATCCTCTTGCTCGACGGGCAATGGCATTGGTCAACGAAACTCGCGCTATGCTGGAAGCTTGGCTCGATGCTCCAGAGGTTGTCTTTTTACCATCTGCAACAATAGCACTAAATACAGTGATTCTAGGCGCACGACTCCGACGTGGCGACTTTGTGTATGTTTCGCCCTTTGAACATAATTCGATACTCCGCCCCCTAGAACATCTTCGCAAGACCATCGGGATTGAAATCCGAGTTCTGCCATTTGATAAGCAATCCTTTGCGTGTAATTTGGAAAAGACAAAATCACTGTTTCGTATTGAGCCGCCAAACATGTTGTGTATAACCCATGTGAGTAATGTGTTTGGTGTCGTTCTGCCGGTCAGTGAACTAGCTGCCTTAGCGCGTCAATCCGCGCCATCTGTGATGATTTTGGTTGATGGAGCGCAAGCCGCTGGTCTAAAACCGTTGCCCATGCCGATGATCGATGCCCTCGTTTTTTCAGGACATAAGTCGCTTTATGGTCCTTATGGTGTGGCTGGCATTGCATTCGGACGAGCATGGCGACCCACACCGCTCATTTATGGAGGAACTGGAACACAATCTGAAAGTATTGAAATGCCAGATGAGGGTTCAGCCCGGTATGAAGCTGGAAGTATGAATATCAGCTCGATTGCAGGGCTACGTGCGGCATTGCAGTGGCTAAATGAAATTGGTCGCGATGCCATCGAATCAAAAATTGCTCAACTCTCATCTCGTCTGAGAGCTGAGTTAAGCCAACAAACAGGTATTACAGTATTTGGAGCTACCGCAATGGAGGCATCTGGGATAATTTCAATAAATGCCAATGGGGTTTCACCTCAACAAATCGAAACGTTACTTGGTGCGAAAAATATCGCTGTACGCGCCGGATTACATTGTGCGCCGTGGGCGCATGAATTTACGGGAACCAAAAAATTTGGTGGACTAGTCAGAACAAGTATTGGATACTTCAACGACGACTCCGACATAGACAATTTAATCTTTGCATTACTAAACATTATGCAATAATCCCATAAAGTTTAAGTGAGCCAATTATAAAGCCTTGTCCACAGAATTTCACAAATACGGTCTGTACGTTGCTCCACTAATGCTAAGTCCCAAATACCACCCATACCAATGTTTACTATGGATTTCATATGATCCTTGTGTGATGTATTTTTCAATAAGGTCACAGTATCATCATTAAGTTCAACTCCATTCGTTCTAGCTAATTCCTTTAGTTGTGCAACCTTAGAAGGATCCTTTTCCGCTAAATGCATATAGTAAATCCATTTTTCACGCCAATCACGATTACCAGCTGAAGAGTTAACGTCAACCGGCAAGAGGGTAAGATTGCCGATGCGTTGATAATCATCTTTTTGATACAAACTATCATCCCATTTATCGGTTTGGGTTTGCGGTGCAATGTGTTCAACAGTCCGTAGGTCGCGTACACGCCACAAACTTGGGGTAAGAAAAGGAGGAGTGGAGTTAAGAGTTCCTATTTTCATCAACCCAAATTTGTCATTATCTTCGATGGTATCTTGAGCAACTACGAAAAGAGCAAAACGACACACAGGTCGGGCATTATCAAAGCGGAAATATTGAACTGCCTTCTTTTTCCAATCTTCATAAGTTCCTATTTTTCGTTTTTCACTTTCTAAGACTTCGCGGTAACACCTTTTAAGATGCTCTGACGTAATAGTACTACTTTCCCAAGAAAGTGGTGTCAACTCTTCACCCGATTTATCTCCAACGCCACCTTTCAGAATTTGTCGATAAGCGTTATCGAGTCCTGAATTTGAAGATGCTGAACGCCATAGAGTGTAAAAAGCTGCAGTTGCTTTGCATGCGGCTAAAAATTCTGGCTGAGCATTAGGTTGTTTCCGTAGAACTTGAGCGTAAAATCGGCTAAGGATAGTGTGTGCCATTTTGTGACCTGAATCTTGAAGGTATAAAATGCACAGAGTTGCCAGTTCCTGCTCTGGTACACTAAGCGCTTCGAGATTAGGAAAGAAAGGTATAGTTTCATCATATTGCAGTACGTTTCTAAGATAAATTGCTAAATCACTCATTCTTCTCAGGTATTCATCGCGCATTACTGGAGTCATACACTCAACAAAAGTATCGTTCAGCCATTTTCTTTGGCTGCTAAAGCGCTGAGGAAGTTTGGTGCCATTGACAGTATGAGCGAGAGCTGTTAGATATTCGCTAGTCAATTTTGCTTTTTGAGCTGCACTACTTTCATTTGCAAATAAAGTATCGACGTTAGCAAAGTACTCAGCAATACGAGAATTCTTGTATTCGCCACCTTCAGAAATAATACGATTCACAACCATCGGCTTGAAAGTTTCAATTGCCGTTAGAGGTGTACCTGTTGCATTAAGCGACTGAAACATATCAAACGCCCAATTTTCTGAAATTGGATCGATAACGTTGAAGCAACACCGTTCAAGTAAATAGTATGTAAAAATAAGCAATTGAACTATGGAGCATAAATAGTCTCGGTTTTTTGACTTGTCATCAAGATTTTTTACAATCTCTCGTAGTTCTTCTCGCTCATAATTCCAAAGCTGCACCTCAATATCCGTTTGTTCCAAAATTTCCCATGCTGTCGGAAAACTAATAGCCTCATCCGTTTGGTCACGATGGCGGGATTCAACTTCACTCAACCACTTATTCATCAATCGAAGATTCTTGCCAACTAAGCTTCCATCTTGAAGCCTAGGAAGCTCTGTTCTATCCTGAATTGCCCTTATCACATTCGCTAAATATGCCGCTACTTCTGAGCGATAATTAGGATCATCTTCCCCATCAAGCGTCCAAGTATCAACCGACCCACGAATCACAATAGGTTTTCTTGCTGGATTACCACGCTGCAAATCGACCGTAAAAAGCTCCAAAAGTGCTTTTAACTTACTTGAAAGTATTTCATCATGCACTACAGCGAATGGACCGGTCTTTGGAAGTTTTGAACCAACATCGGTAAGACGTTGATAAAGTAATGCGCCCAAGAGTGCAATCGTAGAAATGCGTTGTTGACCATCAATTACATTATCAATGCGGGTAGGAAATGCACGAGTATCGCGCGGATTTATATTTACACGTGGATTGTTTTCCTTAACACGAATTACTGTTCCTAAAAAGCGAATTTCTTGGTTATCCATCATAAGATTACCTACGCCTTGACAAATATCCTCCATAAACTGATTTACGTTTTCAGCATCCCAACTATATTCTCGTTGATAAAGGGGGATATAGAATCCCAAACCCGGTTCTTGAAAGAAACTCGCAACAGTACGATTAAAAGTATCGAAAGCTTTTGAAATGTCGATCATGTAGCGCTACCCCTTACGTGCGAATATCTCAGAGTGATTTGGTTGATGTAGAACATAACGCTCTGGCAAAAAGTAAATAAGCCATCTCATCAATGTTTGCCAAGCTTCAGTTGGGGAAAAGTCAGGTTCTTTTGAACAAGGAAGAGATTCAAGTAGACCTCGTACAGCTCCAAAGCGCTGAGGTGTAGATACGAACTCATCCACTTGTCTTATTATAGGCTTTTGAAGCAACATTGCTCCTATGTACCTTTCGAAATCATTCTTTGACAAGCCTTGAGGAACTTCTAGGGTAGCTAAATCGCTATATACTGCTACTGAGCTTGTAACTGAAAGCTGATCCCATTTCCCCGAATAGCCCACAAAGAGTTTTTCTGGATGGCGCAGTTTTGGTACCCACACTTCATGTTTAGTGGCTATAACCGAGAAATCTATATCAATAGGTGGTGAAGCTATAATTGGCATCACATCTTCAAAATCCTCAACTACCTGTTTCACATAATCATAGATAGATTCATCAACCTGAACACATCCTATCATCAGCTCTGCTTCAAATGATTTTACATCTTGGTGATCTGAAGACACCGCCAATAGAAACTCAAAATTAGGCTGCCGACTCCAACCGAGAGCAGTATCTGTTAGATTTGCTGAACCAACCAAACAACTTGTATCTGCTCGATAAACTTTGGCGTGCAAATTTGACCGCAACCACAGACTAGAATTTGGACGATTTTTGATTATCTGCCAAATCTCTATGTCCGATACACCGGCTACAATCTCATCTGGACGCCAGCGCGTAACACACGTCAAAGAAACTTGAGCGGATAACTCTGAGATCAATCGCTTGAACGCGCCAAGCTTTATGAAGGGTGCAACTAACAGAAGTTGCTGCTGAGCTCCACGACATAGTGCTTCTAGCTGCGATCCGGGTGATAGCATAGAAATCTTGTTTATTCCTCACCATCAAGAAAATCGCGTGCCATACGTCCCCAATCCCAACGAGAGTCCTGAATCCGACTACGTTGTTTATCCTGCTGTTCATCTTCATATCTTGCCCAGGCAGTCAAAACCAACTTCAAACCATCCCGTGCGCGTATAAGACGTAATTTCAGCGCTTCGAGGTCAGCTTCGTCGAAATCATCCTCTAAAACTTCAATGAGGTGTTCGTAAGCCGGATGGGAGGTATTCAAAGTAATGATGATTGCTCCGCCTCTTGAAGTGACGTCAAAAAAAGCAGCACTACTGTTCGATGCATGAGCAAAGGTATATTTCAACCCTCTGCCAACCGTAGTAGCTGCGAGGTCTTCGGCAGTCCTTTTCGCAACGCCTTGTCCTACAAGTTCCTCTTTAATTTCCTCTTCACGAACTTCTGGAGGTGTTTCGATTTCCTGACGATCACTTACACTTTGTCGCCCGAGACCCTCTTCAATCCGTTTACGAGTTGCTTCTGTTGCTTTGACTTCCGGTGACATATTTCCTGAATGACGATTTTGCGTACTTCGAGCGCCCGCTGTTTGCGCCTTGACTAATTCTCGAATTGTGTGGATATTTTTGCGGATTTGATGGGCAATTTCGATCAGTGGCCAACGCGGGTCTTCATCACCTTCTATAAATTCGCGGGCGGATCCTAAAGTCTGCCCATCTTCCAAAAATTCCTCAAGATTGATTTTCGCCATCTCAGAAAAGTTCCGAGCAGATTGTTTATTATTGGTCACACCAAATATTTCATCGAGCGAAGGTGGAAAATCAACCTCAACACCCCACCAACGATCTCGTGGCTCAGATGGATTTGACCAAGCAGCATCAAGATCAAGTTCGCGACCAGCACGAACGATAGATACACCTACATTCTTGGCTGCATGTTTTCCATATGGACGATCTCCGGGATTAAATCCCTCGCGTGCCTCTTCTCTAGCATACGAGAAACGCAAACGTACTTCATGGATTTCACCATGAAAACGTATTTGATAAATAGTGTCTTCCTCGCCCCATCTTTGAAACATCGGTTCTGCGTCAAATGGAACTGGACACGAAGTATTTTCCATTAAATAGAGCGGATCGTTTGGCTTTGCGAAACGTTCATCTGACAAGAACGAACGTGCATTCATGTCGAAAGAGAGCATCCTTATGGTCACAAGGTTTTGTATCAAGAAATATCGATAAATTCTCCCGATCAACAATTCGGAATTTTCAATGACTTTACGTGCAGTTGCCCACATGCACAAATCAATGGTAGACCAGACAACCAAAGTGCCTGCTTGCTCAAAACACGTCCCAATGGTGCGCCAAATTTCGGGAACTGCCTTGAATTGAGGCTGCGGAACCTGACTTAATTTACCACCAATGATTTCATCAATATCGAGATAAGTATGAATGGCATTTTCAACCCCATCCTGCCATGACCACACATCAACCCGTCTAGCTTGTGAGATGGATGAATTGGGTAAACCCATGCCAAAACGACCAATGCCTGAGCGATCGTCAAGACGTGTCCCATTGCCAAATTGAAGTGCCATTCGTAGTACATCGGCACTCATCCCAGAACCATTATCCAAAACGGCAATCTCGCTGACCTGAGTGCGCTCTCGCTGGCGAACTAACTGGCGACGTTCGCCACATAACAATTCGACTTGGGTAGCTCCCGCTTGAATTGCATTGTCGATTAATTCTGCGATGGCATATGCTGCATTCCGATAGCCGCTATCTCGCATTGCCTTGACAACAAGATGCGGTGGTACGATGTCATGATTAGTCACGAACTACTCCCAGATGTCTTCCCAATTGGTAAATGCATCAGCCACACTGTTAAAGCCAGGAAGTCCTTGATCAACGACGGTCACAATTTCTGCTGTCTCATTTCCTCCTGCTCGTATACCACGTATTGCCCGTCCTACCATTTGACTATATAAAACAAGTGATTTAGTGGGACGAGCAATGATTGCTGCGCTGGTTCTTGGGGCATCAAATCCAGTGGTGAGAACGCCAAAATTGCATATAATTCTGCTTTCTGATCCACCGTCTTTGTATTCCTCAATCTGTCGAGTGCGCTCTTGCGTGGGTGTCATTGCTGTTATCGCGGTCGCATTAAACCCTCGCGCGCTTAAAACAGTCGCCAAGAGTTGTGCATGATTGACTGTGGTAGCAAAAACCAAAATTCGCGAATGTTGTTTCGTTAGTTCTTCTATTTCTCGAACAATAACTAGATTTCTCTGCTCATCCTCAGCAAGTTTATCTAAAATCGAAGATGGAATTTCAAATTCAACCTCGATCCTTCTAAAATCATCCTCAGTTACATCAAAGCCGCCATTATGCATTAAAGGTCTGAATACCGCTTGTGCAAGATAACCCTGACTGACCAAATAGTCAACAGGGTTTGCATAACCGGAAATATGAAGTTCAACCTTTTGACGAGCGAAGAATGCAGCTAATCGACGGTCAGCTTCTACATCCGCCCATGTGCGACCTGGTGTTGCTGTTAGCCCGAGCAATGCTGTCGTAGGATGATGAATAACGAGTGCCTCGATCATCAAACTATAAGTATCGGCAACAGCAATATGAGCTTCATCAATTACAATAAGAGAACTTCGGCTACCGAGCATATTTACTGTTTGAATGGAGCGTTTTGTTGCGCTGTAAAGCTTAGGAAGCCCAGCTATAACTACTCCATCGCGCATTTCCTGAAGCTCTATTTCGTAGTCGCCCCAAAATCGGTAAACCGGAAGTGTCCGGTTGCCTAAGTGAGACCAAGCTTGCTGAAATTCACTCACCGCTTGTTTACACAGTTCTTCCGTGTGGGCAAGCCACACTACGAGTGTTGGCTCGTGACTACGCAAATGTTCAGCGATTACATTCATAGCTGTACGTGTTTTTCCAGCGCCAGTTGGCATATGCAGCACGACTCGGCGCAAGTCACCGTAAAGTTTCTGCTGAACTTCCCGCACCGCTAGCCTTTGATGGTCAAATAATGGATAACCGACTTCAACCAAATCGGTTGATGGTACATCAATACTTACATCAATCGGTGGAGGGACAAGTTCAAAAAAATGAAATTCTGCTTGCTCTCGTAGTGAACCTCGTGCTATTCGCAACTTCTTCAAGGCTTCATATGGATTGCTAGAATTAACGTTGAGTAACGTAGCTAGTTCTTTTGCTTCTGATGGTCGTAAAATATCGAACAACAAACGCCGTGTTTCACGCGATAGCAACAAACCTTCCCGCGAATGAAGCCCAATAACAACCTCCTTTAATTTCGTTGGAATGGCTAACTTGGCATCTAGAAGCGTGATCAACCGCATTCCAGCTCCACCTAGCAGGGCTTGTAATGTTTGATCATCGGCACGCGATAATAAGTCGTCAAATTTCAAAGGCGTATATCTCCAACGCGGATTCTTGCAGTCGCAAAGAAATTATACCTTAACTTCACGTTTCCTTTTCTCGATAACTCTCTAGTTGAATTAAGGATTTCTTTTTGGACTTACTAACGAAGGGTAGCACAACACTGCACTACCCTTGTAAACTTCAATTGTGACCTAGAACGGAATATCTGCTTCTTCGCTGTGACCGTTGTCGCCGTTCTCGGCGCGATCCAGCAGGACGAGGCGGTTAGCATCCACGTCGAGGCTCGGCTGTGGTGTACCGCTTTGGTCGACCCATGCTGACGGGCGTAGCCATTCCGCCATCACCTGCACCAGCGACCCCTTGCGGACGTACTGCGCCGCCACGTCGGACAGTTTGTTCCAGCAATTCACACGCACCCACACCGTCTGTTTCTCGCCCGCGCGGTTCTTGCGGCTGACCGCCACCGAAAACGACGCGACGCTCTGTTCACCCACCTGACGCACCTGCGGATCGCTGCCGACGTACCCGGTCAATTGCA
>Ga0163144_10015075_pt1 | contig 15985 bp, 13 predicted proteins | sample OliLak19BULKMAT1_FD_123175 | JGI IMG/M metagenome (GOLD analysis project Ga0163144, IMG submission 123175) | Freshwater microbial mat bacterial communities from Lake Vanda, McMurdo Dry Valleys, Antarctica - Oligotrophic Lake LV.19.BULKMAT1 | ecosystem: Environmental > Aquatic > Freshwater >...
CCTTCAGTTTAGGAAAGGGCGTAACTCGGAAACATCAGATGTTGTAAGCGGGAGCACCGTGCTCGGCCACATCGAGACCTTCCGCTTCCTCTTCCGCACTGACCCGGACACCGCCGAGGAGTTTCAAGATGGAGAACACCACGAAGGAGAAGACGAAGGCGAACGCACCGATGGAGAGAGTTCCGATCAGCTGGGTCACGAAGGAAACCGAACCGAAGATACCGACGGCAAGGGTTCCCCAAACACCACAAACACCGTGGACCGAGATGGCGCCCACTGGATCGTCGATCTTCAGTTTGTCGAAGAAGATGATGGAGAAGACCACGAGCACACCGGCGATCAGACCGATATACACCGAGCTGGCTTCACTGACCGAATCCGCACCCGCAGTGATCCCGACGAGACCGGCGAGAATGCCGTTCAAAGCCATGGAGAGGTCCGGCTTCTTGAGAACGATCCACGAGATCGCGATCGAACCAACGGCTCCGGCACAGGCGGCCAAGGAGGTCGTCACGAGCACGAAGGACACCAATTTCGGATCGGCGCTGAGAACGGAGCCGCCGTTGAATCCGAACCAACCGAGCCAAAGCATGAACACACCGATCACGGCCAGAGGCATGCTGTGTCCGAGAATCGGCTTGACGCCATCCGCCGTGTATTTGCCTTTGCGAGGGCCGAGGATGAGGACGCATGCGAGAGCCGCGAAGCCACCGAAAGCGTGAACAACGGAGGAACCGGCGAAGTCGTAGAAGCCCATGGCTTTGAGCCAGCCACCACCCCACTGCCAATATCCGGAGATCGGGTAAGCGAAGCCAACGAGCAGCACCGAGTAGATCATGAATTTGCCAAGCTTGACGCGTTCCGCCACAGCACCAGATACGATGGTCGCGGCGGTCGCAGCGAACATGGCTTGGAAGAGGAAGTCACCCCACCACGTGTAGCCGGCATTGTAGGCATTCGTAGTCATGGCAGGATCGTCCAGCGATTGGCCGAACCAGCTTCCCATGGCGAAATAGCCCTCGATCGCTCCATTTCCAGCACCTGGATACATGGAATTGAAACCCCAGAGAGCGTATAAGAGGATACCGCTTGTGACGATCCAGACGTTCTTGAAAAGGATGTTCACGGTATTCTTCGATTGGCAAAGCCCGGACTCGAGCGATGAAAATCCGAGGTGCATGATGAACACCAGTCCTGCCGCGAGACAGATCCAGAGGTTGTTGATCGTGAACACGGCGTAGTCGGGGCCGGCTGCAAAATCTTCGTAGGAGGGAATCGCAGCTTCAGCAGCGGGAGCTTCCGGCGCGGCGTCTTGGGCCACGACGAGGTTCCCGAACAGCAGCGGCACCGCCACGATGGCAGCAAGCAATAGTGTTTTCAGGTTGAATATATATCTCATATTTGTTTGGTTTTGTTCACAAGCGTCTCGTCATGAGACCCTTGCTCACAGGTTCGCAAGACTGGAAAGCACCCCGCGTGCCAAAATTGAAACTTTGCCCGGAAAATCGCGATAATTGGTCAAAGAAAGCAGATTTCGGAGCGTTTTTTCGTCCGCCAAGGCTTGTTCTAACTGACTCAAACTCAAGTGACTGAGTTTTCCGCAACCCCAGGGGATGCCCTTCCCGGGGGAAGGACCGGGTGGTTCTGGCAATTCGCAGGAGTGCGGCACAAGGCCGGCGAAAGGCCCCGGATACGTTCACTCCGGACTTGGTGCGGGCGGCTCTTCGCGCACGATCCGACCTCCCAGCGACAAGATGCGGGCCTTTCCTTTCGCGTCCTCCGCTTCCGCGATCTGGCCGTCGCTCACATACATCTGCGAGAGCGCGGTCCAAGCGAGGAGATCGTTGGGGCGCAGAGTGGTCGCCTGAAGCCCGGCCCCGATCGCCTCGCGAATTTGACCGGTTTTATATAGGGCCATGCCCAAAGCGTGCCACCCATCGAAAAACCCGGGATCCCGCGCGACACAGTTCCGGTATCCGGCGACCGCCGACGGGAAATCTCCCAAGGCGAGATGCCCGTTGGCGTCGTCAAACAGATCGTCGAGGGGATCGTTCACGACTCGGGAGTGACTGGCTCCTCCACCATGGGGGTGCCAAAGGTGGGAACTTCCGATCCCGACTCCTTGCGGCGCTGGTTAAACCAAGAGGTGAACAGCGTATTGCGCAGCTTATTCTCCGTTTCTGCCGCGAGGGTCCGCTTTTCCGACTCCTCGTTTTCGTTCTCGTAAAGTTCGATTTTGGAAACAGCTACCATGAGATACCCCGCGCCTCCGAGACGCTCGACGACAGTGGAGACCTGATTTTCATCCAGCCCGGTGACAGCTTCGACGATGAGGCTGGCTTCTTCGACCTCAGCGGGCGGTTCGGCGGCGGAGAAATTGGGCAGATCGACTGGAGAGACACTCGCGCCGGCGGCGGCAGCGGCGAGGTCCTTGCCCGCGGCCAAGGCATCGCTCAGACTGGTTCGGGCCGCTTCGGCGGCTTCTTTGACGAGGCGGTTGGACTCTTTGCTGAGGATCGCCTCATTGATCGCCGGGGTCGCCTGCTCAAGCGTGAGCGGAACGGGGGCGATGTCTTCCTTGTAGTAGTAAACGGCATATCCGCCTCCTTCGATCCCCACGGGGATCGTGACACTGCCCACCGGCAAGGCATCGCTGAAGATGGCGGTGATCGCTTCGTCGCTCTCGGCAATTTCCTTCGGAGGATCGGCCGGAGAAACTGCGGCCGTGGTGGTGCTGGTGGCGGTGAAGCCGTCTTTCAGGCCCACTACGGCAGCGGCGGTTTCGGAAAAGTGAGGTCCATCGGCCGCGAGATCCGCATAAGCCCGGTTCACCGCATTGGCGAAGTCGCGAGTCGCGGTCGCTTTCTGCTCATTGGTGGCGTCTTCGGGAAGTGCCTTCGGGGTGAAGGTGATGACCTCAAAGATGCGCTTCGGCTCCGATTTGAAATCTTCCGCATTGGCCTCGAAGGATTCTTTGATCTTCTCGGCGCTGACATCCACTTTCGACTCAAAGTCTTTCCGATCAAATCGCACGATGGACGCACGATACCGCTGGTGATCGCGAAGATAGCGCTGCTCGACCTCGGCAGGCGAGACGTTTACCCCGGTGCCAATGAGCTCACGGAGCTTTTGGAACACAAGGTAGTCTTTCACCAATTGAGCGAAATCGCCGTCGCTGAAGCCGTTCGGTCCGAGGACATTGTTTTTGACGAAGTCACCGGTGACCCAGGGCTGCTGGAAAACGGGCAGCGTGGGAATGGCCGCCTTGATCTCCTCCACGCTGGGTTCGATCCCGAGCTTGGCCCCCTCGTGCCGCAAGATCACGAGGCTCATCATGAAATTCGTGCGGTCCTCATCTCGCCGATCCTCACCGAAGAGCACCGAGGCAAAGTCATACATCCCAAGACGCAGGGCGACATCGAAATGGTTGGCCAGCTTTTGCGCTTCCTTGAGGCGATAGCAACGATTGTAAACCTTCACCACGCAATTTTGACGTCCCACCGTTCCCTGGGTAAAATCGAAGTCGGAGTAAAGAAAGGCGAACGAGATCACGATCACGATCGTCACTAGGATGAGGGTGCCCTTCTGAATGTGGCGAATCTGGGTCAGCATGGATGGGGGGAAGTTTTGGCCAAGGTTCTGGACCCGGGGTGATCCGAGGGCCTCAATCTGGCGAAGGGCGGGAAAGTAGTGAGGATTCCCGCTCTCTTCAACCCCTTTTTGGGCGAGGGCGAACCTCTGCGCTTCCGCGAGCTCAGGGCAACTTCAAAATTCGGTGCACTTCGGCAATGGCCTCCAGATTGTCGGGGGAGCCATGGCCGCTCGGCACGATCTTCTCAGACTCCACCCCGTCGAGATGGCTGCTCCAGTAGGGCACCACCCCGTCGCTCGACTCCGCCAAGGGTCCGTGGCGACCCTTGTTGGCGATGATGCTATGCAGGGCCACCGGGTAGCCGAGCGGCAGGTCAGGGAGGATCCGGATGGTGGCCTGATTGGGTGAAAGGGAGCCGACGCTGTCGAGTTTGCCATCGCTCAGCTCTGCGTAGGCGGGCGTGAAGATCCCGGGATTGTCGCGAGCGATACGCTGATAAAACTCCTGAAATGGTGCCGGTGGATTGACCAGCGCTTTGCCCAGGCGCCCCAGAGGGCCGTCCGCGAAGTGGGTCCCGCGATGAGGAGTAGAAAGAAATATCGCGCGTTGCACCGCCGGGTCGGGCTTCCAATACATCGCGTCTATAAGTGTGGTTCGATCTGAATCCGAGAGGGTAAGGGAAGCGAGAGGTCGGGTGAACGCCGCATTCCAAAAGACCTCACCCGGGGCCGTGATGAGGCTGCGGGCCACCAAACCGCCCATGCTGTGACAGACCAGGGTGAGGTCCGTGGTGGCCCGGTCATTCCGATCTGGATCGAACTTGGCGCGCAGTTCGTGGAGTTGCTCCCGCAAGAGACGACCCGAATAGAGGGGCGGAGCGGAGGTATTGTAAAGATAGTGCCAAATCTGATAACGCTGGCGAAGGACGGGATCACCCCAGATGGCATTGGTCATCGCGGCCCAACCAAGGGGCGAATCGAGCAGGCCGTGGATCATCAGGATCGTCTCTTTGTCCGGGTCGTAGGGCTGCATCAGATAGACCTGGGGATCTCGTTTGGGAGACGGGGTGAGCAGGTCGCCGAGTTCCCCGCGCAGCAGCGTTTTGCCGCGCGACAATAGATTGGCGTAGGCCCCCGTGAAATCGGCGGCCAGCGGAACCGGTTGGGTATCCAGTAGCGCGGTCTCATGGGCGAGAGAATCGTAGAGGGTGATCGCGACCTCGGTGGTCGTCCCCGACGACGGCCCCTTCACCAGAACCGCACTAACAGGCAGCGAGACCACTTCGGGAGGATGCCACCGATCAATCGTTTCCGCGCCGCGATTCGAGCGCTCCGCGAGAAGGGCCGCCCCCGAGCCTTCTCGACCAAAAGCCTCGAGACGCTGCACCACGAAATTCGCCGCCGGGGAGAAACGATCAAAATCGCCGGGGAGCCAAGTGCTCGGACTCGTCGTATCAAAATGCACCCGATAATTTCCGACCAATCCCTCCGTCGAGGCGTCGCGTTCGGATCGCCAGCGCGCTACGAAGCGGGCCAACGCGGCGGCGGAATCTCCCTGATTCGGGGTGACGAGGGCGTCTTCGAGCAGACCCTCCAGCGAATTCCAGTTCCCCTGCAGCATCGCCGTGCCGAGGCGGGCGGTTGGCAGCTCGATCAACTTAGCGGGCAAACCGCATCCTGACGAAAGCACCGCGCACCCGGCGAGAGCGAGCACGCGCCTTCTAGCTCGGCGATGGTGGCAAAGATTCATCCGGGAACAACTACGACAGCCAGAAGACGGCGAGTCCGAGCAAAGCTGACGCGGCGATGATCCAGAGAACGTCGACCTTCCAGCGCACCATCGCAAGCAGAGCGACCGCGCAAATCACGATTCCGGTCCAATCGGGCCGGCCCTCGGGAATGAGGACGTGCAGACCGAACCAGACCGCCAGATTGAGGATCACCCCGACCACCGCAGCGGTGATCGTCGAGAGCGCTCCCGCGACTCGTTCATTCCCATGGAGTCGCTCGATGTAAGGTGCTCCGAGAAAGATCCACAGAAAGCAGGGAACAAAGGTGACCCAGGTTGTCAGAAGCGCTCCCAACGTCGCCGCCAGGAGCGGAGAGAGTCCGTCCGGATTTTGCCAGGCTCCGACGAATCCGACGAACTGCACCACCATGATGAGCGGCCCCGGAGTCGTTTCCGCGAGTCCCAGGCCATCCAGCATCTGTGCAGGCGCGAGCCAACCTTGCTGCTCGACCGCCGCTTGGGCTACGTATGGAAGCACCGCGTAGGCCCCCCCGAAGGTCACCATCGCCACTTTGGAGAAAAAGAGTCCTTGCTCGGTGACGGTGTGCTTCCACCCGAGCGTTGAGCCGGCCAACAGGATCGGTGTCGCCCACAGGATGAGGCAAAGGATCACGACCCGCAACGAGCGCCGCCAGGTCGGCGCGGGACCGCCGGGCTCCATCACCTCAGCCGAGGGGGCACCCGGAGTTCCCCCGTGTCCCCGCGCGATGACGAAGTATTCCGGCCACACCCGGCTGCCGATCCAGCCCAGCACTCCCGCACCAAGAATGATCAGGGGAAAGGGCACTTTGAAGAAAAAAATCCCCATGAAAGCCGCGGCAGCGAGGCCGAGCATGACCGCATTTTTGAGGGACTTGCGGCCGATCCGCAGGACCGCGGCGACTACCACCGCCAGCACCGCCGGTTTCAGCCCCGCAAAAATCGCCGCCACCCAGGCTACCTCTCCCCACACCATATAAATATAGGCGAGCCCCCAGAGCACACCGACACTCGGAAGCACGAAAAGTGCTCCCGCAACGATCCCTCCCCAAGTGCGATGAAGCAGCCAGCCGATGTAAATGGCGAGTTGCTGCGCCTCCGGTCCCGGCAACAACATGCAGAAATTCAAAGCGTGGAGGAACCGGTGCTCTTCGATCCAGCGCTTCTTCTCCACCAGTTCGGTGTGCATGATGGCGATCTGTCCGGCAGGACCACCGAAACTGATGAAGCCTAGCTTTAACCAAAAACGCAACGCCTCCCGGAAGGTCGGGGTCTTGAGGTCACTAGAATTGGGCAAAGCATCGATCTCGATCTCTACGGCGTGACGCGGGGAGAGTAAATGAAATTCACGGATCTATTGGTCAATCGTCACAGAGCGGGTGGCTGGGAATTTGGAGCGAGAAGGACCACGGGGCAGGTTCGCCGCCGCTCACGCCAGGACCACGATTTCCTCGTTCGCCAACTCCCCTCGGAAAGAGCGCTTGTAGATGTGCGCGTTTCCGGTGACCGCGCCGTGGAGAGTCGCCAAGTTCAAATATCCCGCAGCCAGCGCAACGGGCTCCTTCCAGTTCATTTTGATGTCGGCGGAAGAGGCCTGGCAATAGAGAGCGTGGTCGCGCTGGTGCGTGCATCTCGCCATCGTGGACATGCAGAGTCGGAAAGGTGATTTTTCGTGGATCGAGGGCGGGATCGGCAAAGGCCACGGGGTGAATTCGGGCGGAGTCTTCCGCGCGGCCCGGGATCACCGGGATAGGCAGCACCATGGCGACATCGTCCTCCGTATCGAGCACCATACTGTAGATGACAACTTGATTGCCTTGGGCACCATTCGACAAAAAATTCGACACCACGATCTCAATTCCGCCGGGGGACACCCTCCTGCTCATCTCAGCAGGAGAGTCGCCTTCGAGCGCCGGCGAGAAGCGCCTCCTCGTGGCGGTGCGCGCTAGTATCGTTGACAGCCGCTCGGCGAGGCTCGAAAACCTTGAGCGCATCATCATGCCAAAAGTCGAATTCAGGGATACGCCGCTGGGGGATGCGATCACCTTTCTCCGGGTTGAGTCGGTCCAACTCGACCCGGATCAGAAAGGAATCAATGTCATCCTCCAATCCGGAAGCGATGCCGCCGAACTCCCGCGCGTCACTCTGCTCTTGAAAGAAATCCCGGTGAAAGACGCGCTGCGCCGCGTAGCCGATCTCGCAGGGTTCAAAATCCGCTGCAGGTCCTGTGCTGTTGTGATCTTCCGCGAGTAGAGACCGGCCCATTTTGTCACCGGCCGAGTCGAGTACGAATAGCCGAACACTCATAGGAGCCTGTCGGACTTAGAGCGTCTGAGCGAGGGTATTGGGGTTCGAGTCGGAATTTTCATGAGGTTGAGGAATTTGTGTGAACACAAATGGCGAAGACGAGGGGAAATTCGGGCCGAATCCCCGATTTTCACAGCCGGGCGGGGTAAGTCCGACAGGCTGCCAGAGTGGATTTGGGAAGTCCTGCCTCACCACACATGCAAAATGCCTGCCGAATGGTCTCTCGGAGGAGACCGCTTCGACAGGCATCTGTGAGCTGTCACAAGCTGCGAGGAGCTTGTGGTTGATGCTCTGACCTTTACTCAGCTGGTGGCATGAGCACCGTGTCGACCACGTGAATGACGCCATTGCTAGCGGCGACGTCGGCTTTGACAACTTTGGCATCGTTGACGGTGACCGCACCGTCGGCAACTTTGATGTCGAGTTCGGCGCCGTTGGCCGTTTTGGCCATCATCGATTTCAGGTCGCCCGACATCACTTTACCTTCCACTACGTGGTAGGCGAGGATTTTGCCGAGCTTTTCTTTGTTCTCTGGCTTCAGCAGGTCTGCCACAGTTCCCTCGGGGAGTTTGGCAAAAGCCTCATCACTCGGAGCGAATACCGTGTAAGGTCCCTCCTTTTTGAGCATGCTGGTTTTCTCAGCGGCATCGAGGGCGGCGACGAGAGTTTTGAAGGTGCCCGCGGACTTGGCAGTTTCCACGATATCGTCGGCAGCGAATGCTGCGTGAGAGGTCACGGCAAGGAGGCAGGTTAAGGCGAGGTTTTTGATCATAGAGTTGTTTTTGTTTTGGTTTTTATCGTTTGGGAAAGTTGTATTCTCTCCGCAACTGCACACTGGCGGAGACGAGAGATGCCTTCCATGGGGTCTATCCCTACTGTGTTCGTGCCATTCGGCACCGACGCCGTTTTTTGCTGACGCATCGACTGTGCTGTTACTTTTCAGCCTCGTGCGCGACCTGCCCGACTTAGACGTTGCGAATCCGCCGCCTCACGCCTAGGAATGGCAAAAAAAGGCCATCCCTGATCTTCATGCCGTCGAACTTCCCGCATCCCTTTTCCTTCGACCCGGGATATGGCTACGAACTCGACGAACTGCTCGCCGTGACCGCCCCGGAGGCTCCTCCGGATTTCGTCGATTTCTGGCAAGCCAGATATGGGATTGCCCTATCCCTCCCGCCGCGGCCGCGGCTCAATGAAGTGGCCGGCACCAATACCCCAGGCACCAATACCCGCTGGAAAGTCGCGAGGCTGACCTACGAATCAAGCGGCGGATTCCGCATCCACGGGTGGGCGATTTTTCCTCGCGAGGGAGAGATCCGGCGCGGACTTGTCTTCGTCCACGGCTACGGCGGGCTCCAAGGTCCCGACCTCACGATGCCCTACGAGGACGCCGTCATCTTTTTTCCCTGCCTCCGCGGTATCTCCCTCAGCCGCCGTCCCCCCATCTCTTCGGATCCCCACGGGCATGTGCTTCACGGCATCAACGACCGCGATCATTACATCCTCCGCGGATGCACCGAGGATCTCTGGATCGGCGTTTCCGCAATGCTAGAGCTATTCCCTCAGGTGAGTGGACACCTCGGTCTCATCGGGATCAGCTTTGGCGGAGGAATTGCTGCCCTGGCGACCCCCTGGGACCCGCGCATCGTCCGCACCCATCTCGAAGTGCCCACTTTCGGCCACCATCCCCTTCGCCTCACTCTACCCACCCTTGGCAGCGGGGCCGCCGTCACGACCTACGAGAAATACAAGGGTGGCACCCTCGACACGCTTCGCTACTACGACGCCGCCACCGCCGCCCGGCACATCACCGTCCCGGTCCATGTCGCTGCAGCCCGTTTCGATCCGTATGTCGCCCCTCCGGGTCAATTCGCGATCTACAACGCCCTCGGCGGGCCGCGTGAACTATTCGTCCTCGATGCCGGACACTTCGACTACCCGGATCATGCTTCGCAGCACCGGATCCTGCTGGAGGAAAAGAAACGCTTCTTCTCTTTTTTGTAACGCAGCCGGACTTTCCGATCTTCGGTCTCACGCCTACCTTGGTGGGTAGCAGGTTCCCGAAGGATGCATTTTGAATACCATCACTGGTACAGCGACCGCGTCGAACGTGACATGGGCCTGCTCATCATCGGGCACGCCGGGGCCAAAGTGCTCGTTTTTCCCACCAGGGACGGGGATTTTCGGGAGTATGAAAACCTCCGCATGCACCACGGTCTCTCGGAAAAGATCAACAAGGGCCACCTCCAGCTCTTCTGCGTGGACAGTTACGCGAAGGAAAGTCTCTATGCCGGCTGGACGGATCCGCTCGACCGCATCCGCCGTCACATGCGCTACGAGGACTACATCCTCAACGAGGTGATGCCCCTGATGTCCCTGAAAAACAGTCACGAGTGCACCATTTCCCACGGTCTCTCTCTCGGTGCCTACCACGCGGCGAACATTGCCTTCAGGCATCCCCACCTCTTCCGCAAACTTTGCGCCTTCTCGGGACGGTATGATCTGACCCTGCAAGTGGGGAGCTTCGACAATCTCTTCGGGGGCTATTACAACGAGGACATCTATTTTCACAATCCTTCGCACTTTCTGCCGAATCTAAGCGACCCCCGCGCCATCGATTCACTGCGACGCATGGACATCGTATTTGTGATCGGACGCGAGGATCCGTTCCGCGAGGACAACCATCATGTGAGCAGGACACTGTGGAACAAGAGCATCGCGAACGGACTGCACGAATGGGAAGGACGCGCGCACGAGGGATATTCCTGGCGCCGGATGGCACCGCTCTACCTATAGTTTAACCAAGGGAAATGCGTCGGGACTGACTCTTATGAAACTTCCCCGGAGCGGGAGGTTGCGTCGATATGTTTCCCCGGGCCTGGAGGGAGCTTCCCGGGAATTCCTGGAGGAATCTCCTTATTCAACCCTTCCGTGCCCCCTATAAGAACTGGCGGACGATCCCGGGATGGCTGAAACCGCGTTTCAGCAGGGGCAAACCGCTTGCGTTCTGATGACCCCTTTCCAGGATGGTGGTCGAGAATCTTGTCCTCGCGGGACGCCTCGTCCGTCTAAATAACAATTCCAGTTACTTCTCCTTCAAAGACCATCTTCCCATCAACAAACCCCTGGGCTTCAAAGATCGCCATCCTCGATCTCAATGCCTTCGCTCTGACAACCATTACCAAATCATTCCCTGGTTCCACACTGCCGCGAAACTTTACATTGTTCACCCCGCCAAATCCAAAAAATTTCTTTCCGCCTGTCTCGAATTTCAGATGATAAATCACTGAACTGATCTGAGCCGCCATTTCAATCATGAGCACGCCCGGCATGATTGGCCGGCCGGGAATATGACATCTGGTCCAGAATTCGTCGGGCCGCTGGGTCTTAATTCCGACTGCAAGGCCCTCCTCCAAATCAATGGAAATCAGCCGGTCAATCTGCTCAAATTCATCGCGCTGAGGGTTCAGCGCAAGAATCTCATCCTTAGTAACCGCCACACTTTCAGTGATGATTGTTGCAGGGTCCAATATCGGTGTTGATGCCATACGTTCTTCGATGTTTATAATTCGGCTTACGTTTCCGGTCAGAACCTCCGGTGTCAATCAGCTTAACCCGCCACTGCAGAAAGTTTGTGCTCCTTTGAAAGGAAAAGATAGGCGGAAGCAGACAAATATTGACTTGACGGAATTCTAAATTCTTTGATTGGCACGGAGATGGTAGGGCGGAAGAATATAGTAAATTGCCCGGTTCTGTGAAATGGCCAAACAAATCAAAAAACCGTGTCCCTACTGTATCTTCGTCTCCAACACCAACTGTCCCTCCTCACAATAAACCGCTCCGATGGAGTGAACCGAATCGGCGATCGCGGGAAGTTCGGGATCGAGTTTGAAAAAATCGAGCGTGGCGAAATTCTGCACGAAGCCTTCGGGCAGGGTTCCTTCCTTTGGGGTGATGGAGATTACCTTGAAGGCGATGGTGCGGACACGGAGCTCTGGTTGGAATACGAACGTAGCGTTCAGATACCTCGCCCCTTTCGCGAGGATGCCTTTTCGCATCGGCTGCGACATCTCAGCGGAAATGCCGTCGGCGGTGATGGCCTCGATCCTGGTCGTCCCGCGAAAATCCGCGAGTTCTGGCAGGGTCACGATGAGGGTGTTTAATTCCGTCGCGGTGAAAAGGACTCGCTCAGCGCGATTGTCGCGGGCGGCCGTGGCGATGCTCTGAAGTTTCGCCACTGCCGCTTCAGCTTCCGTCGCATTCGGCACCGGAATCGGTAACTCATCCGGAGCTGTCTGGGTGAATTTACCGATGACCCGATTTTGATAAGTTCCCACAACAAGATAGAGCACCGCCAGACCTCCGAAAACCACGAGGATGGTGATGAGGATGATGCAACCCGGCCATGGCGAGCCGCGCGAGCCCTCGGGGGGAATGGTTTCGTCAGACATGAGGGAGTGTGCGCGCCCCGGCCGGAAACGCAAAGACCGATTTTGCCGCGAACATCCCATTGGCCTCTCGCGAGCGAATACGGAGATGCTCAATAGTTTTCAAAAAAACTTTGCAACTACTGATTCACGTCTCGGTTCCATGACGTGGAGTTATCAAAAGCAACCCGAACCTACCATGAAAACCACGATTATCACGACTACTTGGCTCAGCCTGGCGCTGGGTATCATGCCTCTCACGGCGGAAGATCAACCCAAACCGAAGCCCGCAGGAGAGCGTCCCGGCGGAGACGGCTTTTTCCGCGACGCCGACAAAGATGGTGACAAAGCCATTTCCAAAGAAGAGGCCGGAGAACGGTGGGAACGCCTCGGCAAGCTCGACAAGGACGGTGATGGCAAAGTCACGATGCAGGAAATGATGGCCGCTCGTCCCGAAGGCAGCCCTCGTCCCGAAGGCAGCCCTCGTCCCGAAGGCAGCCCGGCCGGCGATCCTGCTGAGCGCTTCCGCCAAGCCGACAAAAACGGCGACGGCAAACTGAGCCAGGACGAAGTCCCCGCCGAGTTGTGGGCCCGCATCGGCAAAGGAGATACCGACAAAGATGGCGCGATCTCTCCCGAAGAGGCCAAAGCGATGCGGCCGGAAGGCGGAGGGCCTGGACGTCCTGAGGCTGATCGTGGAGCGATGCTGCGCGGAGCCGACAAAGACGGCGACAAGGCCCTCTCTAAGGAAGAAGCTGGAGAACATTGGGAGCGACTCAGCAAGCTCGATAAGGACAGCGATGGCAAAGTCACCTTCGAGGAAATGATGGCTGCCCGCCCTGAGGGTGGACGCCCCGGCGGACCTGGCGCTGGTCCCGGCGGTCCTGGAGCTGGCGGTCCTGAAGGTCCTGGTCCGATCCTCGGCAAATACGACACCAACAAAGACGACAAGCTGTCCAAAGAAGAGGTCCCGGCCGAAATGTGGGAGCGGCTCTCCAAGGCTGATGACGACGCCGACGGTCTGGTCAGCAAAACGGAGCTCGAAAGCGTCTTCAAAGGACATGCAATGGGCCCGCGAGGCGAAGGCGACAAGCCACGTCCCGAGGGAGCAAAACCACGTCCCGAAGGCGAGAAGCCACGTCCCGAAGTTGAAAAACCAGCAGCCGCAGCGGCGATTTGACGCTTTCCAGATTGTTTGATTTTGAATAAACCTGACCCCGCCCGGGGTCAGGTTTATTTCTGTTTGAAGCGATCGGCTGTTAAAGGCTGTTAAAGCCAGCACTCGCCTCACGCAGATCGCCCCCCCTGTTTTCCTTCATCCCGGCTTTGACAGGGCGCGCGGGATTGCACAACATGCCTGCTCGCTCACCGACTCAATCTATCTATGAAACCCTTCGCCCTCTGCTCCCTGCTTCTGTTCGGCTTTTTGGCCCATGTTTCAGCGGAAGTTACCAAGCCACTGCGTGTGCTCCTTGTGGCCGGTGGCTGCTGCCACGACTACGCCGCCCAGCACAAGATCCTCGCCGAAGGCATCTCTGCCCGGGCCAATGTCGTTGTTGATGTGTTCTGGACCGACGACAAGAGCACCACCCCTCCGCTGACGCTCTACGACAAAGACAACTGGGCGGAAGGTTACGATGTCGTCATCCACGACGAGTGCGCTGCCGGAATGAAGGACCTCACGGTGCTGAAACGCATCCTCAAGGCCCACGAAACGATCCCCGCCGTCCATCTCCATTGCGCGATGCATTCCTTCCGCACCGGCACCCCCGATTGGTTCCAGCATCTCGGGATTCAATCCTCGAGCCACGGCCCGCAGGCTCCCATCGAGATCCAATTCGTTGACAAGGAGCACCCCATCACTTCCGGGCTGAGCGACTGGACCACCATCAAAGAAGAACTTTATAACAACGTTGATGTCTTCGACGCCCATCCCCTTGCCATGGGCAAACAAATGGTCACCAAAGACGGCGTGACCAACGAAGTGGTTTCCATCGTCGCCTGGACCAACGAGGCCAAAGGGGCCCGGAGCTTCAGCACCACCATCGGGCACAACAATGAGACCGTCGCCGATGCCCGGTATCTCGACCTCGTCACTCGCGGCCTGCTCTGGGCCTGCGGCAAGCTCGAAGAAGATTATTTGAAACCCTCCGGCCAGGTCGGCACAACCACCTTTGTTCCGGGGTTGCCGAAAGAAGAAGCCCCGGCCAAGAAAGGAGCACCCCAGGCAAAAAAGAATGAGGCGGGAGCACCCGCCGCAGCTAACATCCCCCAAGCTCCGAAGGACGCGACTCTCGTGACGGTGAGTGCCAGCAGCGAGGAGACCGGCAAGAACAACCTCGTCTGGCGTGCCATCGACGGTGATCGCGACACCCGCTGGTGCGCGTCCGACAGCTCGACTCCGCAGTGGATCCAGCTCGAATTTGAAAAGCCCCAGACAGTCACCAAAGCCTCGATTATATGGGAGAGCGGCAACAACGCCTACTCGCACAGAATCGAAGGATCGGGTGATGGCAAATCCTGGACCGTCCTTGCTGATTTGACGAATGCACCGAAACCCGGCGATTCCTCCGCAGAGTTTGAGGGCGAGGACCTTCGTTTTCTCAAGATCACCTGCACCGGCACGAGCACGGGCGGCTGGTCCAGCATTCGAGAAATCGCTCTCGTTGGCCCGGGGCTGACCAAACTGTATCCCAAGCTCGATACCAAGCAGCAAGCCGCCGTCGAAAAAGCGGCCGACCCCTACGCGAAGAGCGGAAACATCGTTCCGAAAATCGTGAAACTCTCCGAGGAGGAAGAAGCCGGGGTTCTTAAGGATGTGAAAGTGCCCGAGGGTTTTGACGTCACTCTCTTCTCCAACTGGCAGGCCGCGAACTACCCGGTCTATGTCGCCGCCGCTCCGAACGGCGATCTCTACGTCTCCAGTGATGGCAACGGCTCCCTCGGGCGTGAGCCGGGCCGGGGACGAGTCCTTCGCCTCCGCGACAAGGACGGTGACGGACGCGCCGACAAGGTGACTGAGTTTGTGAAAGAGGTGGATTCCCCGCGTGGATTGATCTGGGATCACGACCGGCTCTATCTGCTCCATCCGCCCCACATCAGCGTCTATTTCGACCGTGACGGCGACGGAGTCTCGGAGGAGTCGAAGAAACTCATCGACGGCATTGCGTTCGGCTTCGCGGATCGTCCGGCCGACCACACCACCAACGGTCTTGAGCTGGGCATCGACGGTTGGATTTACATCGCTGGCGGCGACTTTGGGTTCATGAAGGCCACCGGCACCGACGGACGCACCGTTCAACATCGCGGGGGAGGGGTGATCCGCTTCCGCCCCGACGGCAGCGGACTGGAGATCTACGCGACCGGCACTCGCAACATCCTCGGCACGCCGATGAGTCCGCTTTGCGACATCTTTGCCCGCGACAATACCAACGACGGCGGAGGATGGGACGTGCGCTTCCACCACTTCACCGGACTCGAAGATCACGGCTACCCTCGCCTCTATAAGAATTTCGGCGATGAACATGTCCAACCGCTCGCCGACTACGGGGGCGGGTCTGGCTGCGGGTCCGTCTATCTTCACGAACCCGGATTTCCTGATGAGTGGAACAAATCTCCGATCACCTGCGACTGGGGACGCACCGCATCTTTCGTTCATACCGTGCAGGCGAATGGTGCAAGCTTTGACGAAGTGACCGAGCCTCGCGCCTTCATCGGCATGACCCGCCCCACCGACGCCGATGTCGATGCGATGAGCGCCGTCTATCAGGCGAGTTGGAAGGGTCCCGCCACTTTCAAATGGGAAGGCCCCGACGTTGGCTACATTGTCAGGGTTACGCCCAAAGATTTTACTCCAGATCCGCTGCCGGATTTTGAGAAAATGAGTGATGCC
>Ga0163144_10015076_pt1 | contig 15985 bp, 13 predicted proteins | sample OliLak19BULKMAT1_FD_123175 | JGI IMG/M metagenome (GOLD analysis project Ga0163144, IMG submission 123175) | Freshwater microbial mat bacterial communities from Lake Vanda, McMurdo Dry Valleys, Antarctica - Oligotrophic Lake LV.19.BULKMAT1 | ecosystem: Environmental > Aquatic > Freshwater >...
CGGAAAAGCCCCCCTCGAACGAGGGGCTGGGGGAGGTTCCCAGCGCGGGAGCGCACGATTGAGGCTCAAAAAGAAGTGATAGATCTTGAGGGGGGAGGTTCCCAGCGCGGGAGCGCAACGAATGAGTTTCGAAAAGGTAGATAATCTCGCCTACAGGGCGCCGCCAGCGCTCACAAACCCCCGAATCATGCTCTTCAACCCCTCAGGTGCGTCGATGAACTCGAGCCCAGCGGCGCTGCGCCCGCGCCCATCTTTGATCCATCGGAGCACAACGGGCAGCGTCACCACCGAGGCCCCGCCGGGCGGAACGAAGCGCACCATCGCGCGCTCGTCGGGCGCGCAGGCGCGCACCGTGAGGACCAAGAGGCCGCCCTCGGAGATGTCTTCGCTGCGGCCATCGACGACCTGGCCGTCGGATTGGATGATGCGCACCGGCGTCGTGAACGAGGCACGCGCATAGCGACGGCGCTGCGCTGCGGGCGGCGCGACCGGCGTGTCGACGACGATCTCGATGTCTTCATCCGCGAGCGGGACGACGCCGCGGGCGCCGTCGAGCAGCGGCGTGCCGGCGCTGTCCATCGGGCCGACCGTCTTCAGCAGCGCGCGCGCAAAGGCGATGGTCGTCGGCCAGCGCTGCGCCGGATCGCGGACCAAGCCGCGGGCGATGACGGCGGCGAGCTCGGACGGCACGTCGCGACGGATCGCGTGGATCGGCGCCGGCGGCGTCGTCGAGACGCGCATCAGCACCTCGGCGTAGTTGCCCTGGAATGGCACGTCGCCGGTCAGGCACTCGTACATCAGCACCGCGAGCGCGTAGATGTCGCAGCGGTGATCGACGTTCTCCTGCATGAGCAGCTGCTCGGGCGCCATGTACTCCGGCGTGCCGAGGATCGAGTCGCGCTGGGTGAGCTTGCGCGTGGTCGCGCCGCGCGCCGAGCCACGCAGCGCGGCGATGCCGAAGTCGATGAGCTTCACCGTCTCGAGGCCGGCGTCGTCGCGCACGATGAAGACGTTGCTCGGCTTCACGTCGCGGTGAACGACGCCGCGCTGGTGCGCCGCCGAGAGGCCCTCGGCGATCTTCACGCCGATGCGCACCGTGTCGGCGACCGAGAGCCGGCCGCGCGAGGTCAGGATGCCGTCGAGCGGGCGCCCGTCGAGCATCTCCATGACGAGGAAGGCGCGGCCATTGTCGTCGAGGCCCGCGTCGAGGATCTGCACGACGTTGGGGTGGTGCGAGAGCTCGAGCGCGCGCGCCTCGAGGAGCAGGCGATCGCGCAGCTCCGGATCGTGCTCGAGCTCCGGATCGGGGAGCTTCAGCGCGACCGTGCGGCCCGTATAGCGGTGCTCCGCTTGGTGCACGATGCTCATCCCGCCGCGCGCAATCGCGCGCCCCGCGAGGTAGCGGCCGCCGACGTAGACTGGCTCGGCGGGCGCCGGCACGGGGCTCTTCGAATTGCTCGGTTCGATGTGGTCCACGACAGGGACAACGGCAGCGGCTCCCCGCGACTTGAGGGGCGCGTTCTCAGAACGGTCAACTGCACCGTTGCGGAAATGCCCCGGACGTCGCTATGGTTCGCCCCGATTCACGCCGGGAGGGCGATTCCATGAGCGACGACGATCTGCCGGATGTCCCTGACATGCCCGAAGCGCCGGTGAGCGCGGGCGGCTACGACGACGATGCACGCGACATTCGGCGCATCAAGAGCGGCACGTCGTGGGTGGGCCGCATCGTCGGTCTGGTCCTCGTACTCGGTGTGGCCGGCCTCGCCTTCATGTGGTGGCAGCGCAGCGAGGCGGAGTCGCACAAGTGGGACCTGTGGGAATCGGCGCAGGAAGCGCCCTCGCGCGATGCGTTCCTCTCGTCGATCACCGCCGATCTGACGAAGACGGGCTTCGAGGACGTCAAGCTCAAGTACATCAAAAAGATCAGGGAGTACAAGTTCGCGGCCGCGGTCCCGGCGCTGATCACGATGCTCTCGGACGACGATCAGTCGGTGCGCGGCGAGGCGGCTCTCGCGCTCGCGGCGATCGGGCTGCCGGCGGCAGAGCCGGCGAAGGCGAAGCTGCTCGAGGTGCTGCCTTCCATGAACGTCGCGCAAGAGGCGAAGGTCATCTGGGCGCTGGCGATCCTCAAGGAGGCGCGCGCCGCCGACAAGATCATCGAGGCGTTCTCCGATGGGCGCCTGCAGCAGCAAGAGGGCTTTGACCCGAAGGTCATCACCGACGTCCTCGGGATCTCGCGCCTCGCCACGCTCACCGGCGCGACCAACGGCGTCGCCGTGCGCACGCTCGTCGCGATGGCGCTGAGCGAAGCGGCGTCGCCCGAGGCCGTCGATCCGCTCATTCGTCTGCTCGCCGATGCGGAGCCCGAGGTCGTGCGCCAGGCAGCGGCGGGTCTCGGCCGCACCGGTGATCCGCGCGCGGGGCCGCCGCTTTTCGCGCTGCTCGCGCGGCAGCCGGCGCTCAAGCAGTCGATCCTCGACGCGATGCGCAAGTCGACCGGCGCGCGCGGCCTCATCCCGCTGCTGAGCGGCGCGACGGATCCGAACATCAAGCGCGAGATCGTCGAAATGCTGCGCGACACGCACGATCCGGGTGCAGCGGACGCGCTCGCGGGGCTTGCCAACGATCCCGACGAAGAGCTCAAGCTCACAGCGGCGCTCGGCCTCGCCGATCTCGGCGACATGCGCGCCGTGCCGACGCTGCTCGCGCTCGCCCGCGGCGCCAACGAGACCGCGGCGCAGGACGCGATCGACGCGCTGCGCAGCCTGCGCGCTGAAGCGGCGGGCCCGGAGCTCGCGTCGATGCTGGCCGAGTTCCCGAGCCGCCACGCGGCGCTGCTCCGCGCGATCGGCGCGAGCGGAAACACCGCGGCGTGCAACGCGATCTGGGCGGAAGTTCACCCGGACGGCGTGCCAGCCGACGCCGTCGACGACACCGAGGCCGCGCTCGTCTCGGTCGGCGATCTTCGCTGCGAGAGCGCCTACGGCAAGCTCATCGACATGCTGAAGCGGCCGCGCGACATCGACTACTCGCAGCCGAGCCTGTCGACCGAGACGAGCTACCGCAACCGCTCGAAGGCGGCCGAGGCGCTCGGTCACTACGGCAAGCCAGAGGCCGTCCCCGCGCTGCGCACGGTCGTCGAGGACGGCGCCGATGACGTGCGCGTGCGCCTCGCCGCCGCAATCTCGATCGGTCGGCTCGGCGACGAGGCCGCGCTGCGCGAGATCGTCGCAAAGGTGCGCGACGCCAACACCGACGCGCAGATCCGTCAGTTCTATGCGCAGTCGCTGTGGCAGAAGCCGAACCGCGCGCTCGCGACGGATCTGATGGCGCTGTTCGGCGAGCAGGGCGGCGTCCCGCCCGAGGTCTCGCGCGCAGCCGCGCTCGCGGTCGGCTACGCGGCCGACCCGGCGAACGACGCGCGCTTGATGGAGATGCTCGACACCGAGGCGACGCGCCGCGACGCGGCGTTCGCCATCGCGCTCGGCGGCAGCGAAGCGGCGGCGCTCAAGCTGATCAGCGTGATCCACTCGGACCGCGACCTGCGCGAGATCATGCAGCTGGCGTTTCAGTCGGCGAACAACGACGACCTCGAGCTCGTCACCGAGGACATGTTCGCGTCGGGCGCGATCATGCGCCGCCTCGAGGCCGCGCGTGTGATGGACGTCGGCGAGGACGAAGATCGCTTCGGCCTGCCGTGGATCAAGCTGCTGGAGCGGCTCAAGACCGGCTGGAGCGGCCCCGGCGGCGCGAACGCGCGCTTCTCCCGCGAGAAGCTGTACGAAGTGCTGGTCGGCCCCAACGCCGCGCAGCGCGTACTCGTCGCGGACTTGCTCGGCGACATGAACGAGCGCGGCCTGCTGTTCCGCGCGCGTGACGCGGGCGGCGTCGGCGCAGACGAAGCGCGCGCCAAGATCCGCGAGATGAACATGGGAGCGGCGGCGCCGGGCGCAGCGCCCCGGCGCTGATCACGGGGTCTGCATGGCGGCACCTCCCAAGGCGACCTCCGCGAGCGACGACGATTGGCGGGTCGTCGCGCGCTGGCGGGAGTACGAGGGCGAGCAGCGCGCCAACGTGCTGCGCGTCGTCGGCATCGCGACCTTCTATCTGGTCGAGCTGCTCAATCGCTATGGGCTGCACTTCGGGCCAGTGCAGCTCGACCCCGTCGCGGGCGTCGATGCACAGTTCCACGCGGCGATCACCGCGCTCGCCGTCGTCGGGATCGCGCTCGCCGGCGGCGTCGTGGTGGCTCTGCGCAGTCGCCTCTTCCCGAGCTGGCTGAAGTACGCGACGGCGGCCGCTGACACGCTGCTGCTCACCGCGATGCTCTCGGTCGCCGATGGTCCCGCGAGCCCGTTGGTCGTCGTTTACTTCCCCATCCTCGCGCTGTCGGCGCTGCGCGAGAGCGCCGCGCTCGTGCGCTTCGCGACGCTGACCTCGTTGTTCGGCTACGCGACGCTTCTCGCCGGCGCCATCTGGCTGCGACCGGCGACGCGCGTGCCGGTGTACCAATCGGTGCTGGCGTTCCTCGCCATCGCGCTCACCGGTGTGGTGCTCGATCGCGTCGTGCGGGCGAGCGCCGAGTCCGCCGCCGAATACGCCGGCCGCAAGCGCGCAGCCGCGGACAAGGAGCGCGCGACGTGAGTCAGGCGAGCGTCTGCCAGAACTGCGGCGCGAGCGTGCGGCTGCCGGCGACCGTTTGCTGGATGTGCCAAACGCCGCTCGTCGCGGTCGCGCCAAAGAGCACAGAGCGCCCGCGCGACTACAGCTCCGCCGCGCTTGGGCTCATCACCGTCATCGGCGTCTCGCTCGTCATCTCGGTAATCTTCATCGCGCTGGTGTTCGAGGCGCCCGGCTTGGCCGTCCCGTTCGCGGTGTTGGGGATCCCGCTCGTCGGCGGGCTCGCGGCCGTCGCCTTCGCCATGCACGTCCGCGGCAAAGCGCCGATCGCCTCAGGCGCGCTCGATCAGCGCGGCGACGCGCGCAGTAACACGGAGACGTGGCTCGACTCGGCCGCCAAGGCGATGGTCATCGTCGTCGCGATTCTCCTCGGGATGGCCGCGCTCGGGATGGCCGCGCTCGTCATTTTGTTCACGATCTGCTTCGCGCTCCTCGCGAGCAGCGGGGGTATGCACTGACGATGGAGCTGCGCCCACATACGTTTCTCGGACTGACCCAGAGTCTCTGTCCCGAGTGCCTCGAGGTCGTGCCGGCGAAGATCGTCGTGCGCGACAATCGCGTCTACTTCCTCAAGAAGTGTCCGACGCACGGCGCGCGCGAAGACTTCGTCTGCTCGGACGCGGCGCACTTCGACAGGCTCGAGTACGCCGTGCCCGGCAAGGTGCCGCCGGTGTTCGGCACCGAGGCAAAAGAAGGCTGCCCAAAGGACTGCGGCCTCTGCGAAGAGCACGAGCAGCACACTTGCATCGGGCTCATCGAGATCACCAGCTCGTGCAATCTGCGCTGCCCGATGTGTTACGCGGGAAGCGGCCCCGGCGGCACCCACCTCTCCTACGAAGACGTGTGCCGCGCGATCGATCGGCTCGTCGAGGTCGAGGGCGGCGCGGAGGTCGTGCAGCTCTCGGGTGGTGAGCCGACGATCCACCCGGACTTCGAGCGCATCCTCGACTACGCCTGTGCGCAGCGCATCGACCTGGTGATGATCAACTCGAACGGCGTGCGCTTCGCCACGGATCCTGCGCTGGTCGAGGCCGTCGCGAAGCACAAGAAGCGCCTCGAGATCTATCTGCAGTTCGACTCGTTCGAGGACGCGGCACAAGAGGCGCTGCGCGGCGCGACGCTGGTCGACACGAAGCTCGAGGCGGTCGAGGCGCTCGGTCGCGCAGGCGTGCGGGTCATCCTCGTCTGCACGCTGCAGCCAGGGCTCAACGATCACGAGATGGGCAAAATCGTCGAATACGGCGCGGCGCGTCCGTGGGTCACCGGCGTCAGCTTTCAGCCAGCGACGTACAGCGGTCGACACGTGCTGCCCGAGGTGCTCGAGAAGCGCATCACGTTCCCCGACGTCGTCCGCGGGATCGCAGCGCAGAGCCACGGAATGTTCCGTGAGAGCGACTTCATCCCGCTGCCGTGCGCGCACCCGAACTGCCACACGCTGACTTACGCGTATCGCACCGGCGGCCAGGTGCTGCCGCTGACGCGCTTCATCGATCCGCGAGCGCACATCGATCTGCTCGCGAATGGCATCACGTACACGCGGCCGCGCGCGCGTCAGCTCGTCGAGGAGTACCTGACGAAGATCGGCTGCGTCGACGCGGAGGGAAAGTGCGACTCGGTCGAGACGTTCCTCGCGCAGCAAGCCAAGGCCGGGAACACGCCCGATCTCGCCGGGCCCGCCGCGGAGTTCTTTCGTCGTGCGCTCGCCGAAGAGCTCGGCCCAGAGCAGGTGTTTCGCATCACCATCACGAGCTTTCTCGACGCGTACAATTTCGATGTCCGCCGTGTGATGAAGTGCTGCATCCATCACGTGCTGCCGAGCGGCCACGTGATCCCGTTCTGCGCGTACAACGTTCTCTATCGCGACGGGCACCTGCCGCTGCCGGCGCTCGCCCGCCCGCCGGCGCACGCGGCATCCAAGCACGCAGCGTCGGCCCAGAACGCGACGCACGACGGCACGCTGGTACCGCTGCGCGTGCGCGCGGCTGCGCCCGACGCCGAGGAGTAGCCACGCGATGGACGGCGCGCCCGGCATCACGCCGGCCTACGTCGCGGTGATGATCGCGTCGCTCCTCGTCGGCGCGCTGGTGTCGCGGCGCACGCAGCAGCCGCTGGCAATCACCAAGCGACAGCGGCTCGCCATCGCGCTCGGCGCGCTCATCGGCGGCGCGTTCTTCGCGAAGCTGCCGTACCTCTTCGGCGATCTCGACGCGCTGATCTCCGGGCGCGTCTGGCTCGAGAGCGGCCGCACGCTGACGCTCGGCCTGATTGGCGGCTACGTCGGCGTGGAGGTCAGCAAGCGCATGGCCGGCGTCCGCATCAAGACGGGCGACGGCCTCGCCGTGCCGGTCGCAGTCTCCGTCGGCATCGGGCGCATCGGCTGCTTCGTCGCCGGCTGCTGCTACGGCACACCGACGTTGCTGCCGTGGGGCGTGCGCTTTCACGACGACGTCGCGCGCCACCCCACGCAGCTCTACGAGGCGGCGTTTCACCTGAGCGCGGCGGCGCTGCTGCACTGGCTCGGGCTGCGCGGGCTGTTCCAGCGGCAGCGCATCAAGCTCTATTTCATGGCGTATTTCGTCTATCGCTTCGTCACCGAGTGGATCCGCGAGGAGCCGCGCGTCGCGCTCGGATTGACGCTCTACCAGCTGATCGCGCTCGGCGGCGTGGCGCTGTTCGCGGCGCTCTACGCCTACGACGCGAAGCGCGCGCCGACGAGCACGGCGAGCACGGCGGAGGCGTAGACGGTCATCATCGTGCGCGACCACAGCGCGCTCGTAGCAGGCAATGCTGCAGCCGTATGCGCGACGCGCAGCGAGCGCCGGGCGTCGTCGGCGAGGCCGTCGCGGCTGCGGTAGGGGCCGCCGATCGAGACACGCGCCAACGGCATCGCCGGAACGCGCGCGGACTCACGCGACGCACGCATTGCCACCAGGAACGCAGGCTCGAGCCGCTTCGCGCCGCGTAGCGAGAGCGCGACGAACACCGCGCCCCAGAACAGGACCAGCGCGGCCAAGAGCGCGTAGCCGTCGTGCCGCGCGCCGGCCGCGCCCGCGCCGAGCACTCCGAGCGCGACCACTCCAGTGCCGACCACGGTCGTCGCGCCGGGCCGTACCGCGCACCAGATGACCATCACCGTCGCAATCGCGAGCGCAGCGCCGATGCCCGCCGAGTAACACGCGAGCTCGAGCGCGCGGCGGGTCCACTCGACGAAGAAAGCGACGTCCACGAGCGCAAGCGAAGCATGCGCGGCGGAAGTCGGCAATGGCGCTCGTCGCCGGCGCGCTCGCGCCGTTCGTGCGGTAGCCTGCGGCGATGACGCAGGAGAAGACCGCGCTGCGTGACGCGCCCGCGGCGCACTTTCGTAGTTCCGCCAAGCCAGCGCTCGTGCCGATCGCAGGCGGCCGCGCGATCTCCCTGCAGCGCACCTCGAACTACGCGACGCTGATGGCGATGGGCGTGTGGATGTTCGGGATCACGCTGGCGATGTCGGTGAACTTCCTCTCTGGTCATGTGCCAGACGCGGCCCTCGGCGCGATCGCGATCTCGATTGTCACCGGCGCGCTCGTCGCCAGCATCATCGTCGCGCGGCGCGCAGCGGCCGCGGCCACGCGTTGGGTCGTACACTTCGACGCTGTGCGCGTCGCGCTCGAGGATCGCCGCACCGGCGCAGCGTTCGCGCTCAGCCGCGAGAACACGGCGCTCGGCGTGCATCGCTACAGCACGAAGTACGGCGCAGGAGCCGTGCCGACGGTCGTGCTCGCGGTGGCAAAGCGGGCGCTCGTCGTCGGTGCGCCGGCAGGTATGGTGAACACGCACGGTCACGACCGGGGCTCGCGCAGCGCAGAGTGCACCGCCGCGGATCCCGCCGTGTGGGAAGCGCTCCGCCGCGCGGCGACGCTTCCGCCAGAGTGAGGCGGGTCACGCGTCGCTCTGCGTCGCTTCCCGCGGAGTGAGGCGCTTCAGGCTACGCGCTGCGTCTCGTCGGCTCGGAATCGCGCGCGCGGCCGCAACAACGCGGTGCTGTCGCGCTGCTCGATCACGTGCGCGGTCCAGCCCGCCGCGCGACCGATGCCGAAGATCGCGCTGGCCGAGCCCGGCGCCATCGACGAGGCGAGCGCGATGACGACCAAGCCGAGATCGAGCGTCGGCGCCTCGCCGCGCAGGTCGGCGGCCGCATCGACGAGCGCGAGCAGCGTCCGTGCGGCGACTGCAGCGGCGCCGCCAGTCTTCTTGGCGAGCGTGCGTCCAAGCGCGAGCAGGGGCGGCGTGCGCGGATCGCCAGCGGGATAGAGCGGATGCCCAAAGCCTGCGAGCGCGTCGCCACGCCGAGCACGCGCACGGACGACGCTCGCCGCACGACGCGGCGTTCCCGTCTCGGCGACCAGCGCCTCGACGCGATCGCAGCCGCCGCCGTGACGCGGTCCGCTCAGCGCTGCGAGACCCGCGGAGAAACACGCGTAGAGATCGGCGCCGGTCGACGCCGCTATGCGCGCGCAGAACGTCGACGCGTTGAGCTCGTGATCGGACGACAGCACCAGCGCCGCGTCAATCGCGTGCAGCACGTCCGCGCCGCGGCGCGCGCCCGTCGCACGCGCGAGCGCAGCCGCCACGCAGTTCGTTGCGAGCGCCGCGCGCGCAGCCGCTACGTCCGGCAGCGCGACGCCGGCGGCGAGCGACTTGATCAGCTGCGCGGCACGGCGCTGCTCCGCAGCCGGCAGCGCGGCGAAGCGATCGAGATCGCGGACGGCGAGCGCCGGCACCAGCAGCGCGAGCCGGGCGAGCGGCGACGCGCTGGGCGGCAGCAGCCGGGCGACGCGCGCGAACGTCGCGTCGGCGGAGCGAGCGGAGAGCGCGGGAACGGTATCGGGCAACGCGCCAGTCCACAGCAGCAGCGCCGTCCGCTCGAACGTTATCCGCTGCGCGACCAGTTCAACCAGCAGATGGCCGCGCACGCGCGGGCCCGCCGCGACGATCTCGGTGATCGCCGAGTCGAGCACCGGCTCACCGAAGCGCAGCGCGCTCGCCGCGACCGCGCCGTGCCCCGCCCGCGCATCGTGACGCGTGCGCAGTCGCTCGACGTCAGCGCGCGAGTAGAGCCGCGCCCTACCCTGCGCCGCGGGCACGCTGCGCACGAGGCCGCGGCTCGCGTAGCTGTAGAGGCTCGCGTGCTTGACGCCGAGACGCTCGGCCGCGGCGCCCGCGCTGAGATAGGCGTCTTCCGGGTCGAAGTCCGCGCCCGCGGGTGACGAGCGCGGCTGCGCGCGCGAAGGAGGTCGGCGTGGGTCCATCGAACGACCGTAGCAGGGACGGCGCGAGTAACATGGATTGTCGAATCAACGTTGATCCATGTTCGCCTGGCTCCATCGTAGAGGCGTCGCGACACGCCGAGACAAATACGTATCGGCGGCCGCGCGCGGAGGTAGCCATGGGCGATACGAGAGATGCCGAGACGGCGATCCACGAAGGACTGGAAGGCGTCGTCGTCACCGCGACGGCGCTCGGTGACGTCGACGGGGAGCGTGGTCGGCTGATCGTGCGCGGGCACGACATCGAGACGCTCGCCCCGCGCGCGACGAGCGAAGACGTGCTCGCCCTGCTGCGCGACGGCGCATTGCCTGACGACGCGGCGCGCGAGTCGTTACGCGCGCAGCTCGGTGAGGCGCGTCGGCAAGCGCACGCTCGCGTCGGGTCGCTCGGCGATGCGCTCGATCGCGCCGATGCGATGGACGCGCTCCGGGCCGCGCTCGCGCATCACGAGTCTTGCGGCGACGAGGCGGACGCGGTGGCCCTCGCCGGGGCGGCCGTCGTCTACGTCGCGGCGTGGTCGCGGCGGCGCATCGGCGCAGCGCCGCTGACGCCCGATCCGGCGCTCAGCCAGGCCGCCGATCTGCTGCGCCTCGTGCGCGGCTCGCCCGCCGAGGCGGCGTCAGTGCGCGCGCTCGACACGTACCTCGCCACCGTCGCCGACCACGGCATGAACGCGTCGACGTTCACGGCGCGCGTCGTGGCGTCGACGGGCTCTGACATGGTCTCGGCGGTCGTCGCCGCGATCGGCGCGCTCAAGGGTCCACTGCACGGCGGCGCACCGGGCCCGGTGCTCGACATGCTCGACGCGATCGGTGAGCCGACCCGCGCGGAGCAGTGGCTCGCGGGCGAGCTCGCTGCGGGCCGGCGCATCATGGGCATGGGGCATCGCATCTATCGCGTTCGCGATCCGCGCGCGGCGGTGCTCGAGGGCGCCATCGAGCGGCTCGAGACAGCGGGTGTGCAGACTGGCCGGCTCGCGCTCGCGCGCGCCGTCGAGCGTGCAGCGCGCGAGGTGCTGCAGCGCCGCTATCCCGATCGGTCGCTACACGCGAACGTCGAGTTCTACACGGCGGTGCTGCTCGACACGCTGGCGCTGCCACGTGAGGCGTTCGCCGCGGTGTTCGCCGTCGGTCGCATCGCCGGCTGGACAGCGCACGTGCGCGAGCAGCGCGCGAAGGGCCGGCTGATTCGCCCACAGTCGCGCTATATCGGACCGATTCCGCAGCACGCGCCCTGATCGCGGCGCGCGACGCCACGAGTTCGCCACGAGCTCTCCGCGCCCTTGCCTCCGCACGTGCGCGCCGTCGCCGCGACGCGCTGCCATCCTCAACTGATGCAACCAACCAGCCCCTCGAGCGCCCCGCTCAGCGCGCACGCCGCGCGACGCTCGCACCTCGCCACTGCCGCGATCGTCATCGCTTGGAGCACGGTCGCGCCGCTCGCGACCATCGCCGCCGCGCGCGTCATCGCGCACGACGCGGCCTTTCCGCTCATCGCGATCAACTCGTTCACGCCGTGGATCTACCTGCCTGCCTGGGGCGCGCTCACGCTGGCGCTCGCAAATCGGCAGCGCGTCCTCGCAGTCGTCGCGGCTGCGCTGGTCGCGCTGCACCTCGCGTGGAGCTTGCCCGGCGCCGTCGTCGCCGCGCCGCTCGCGCGCGATGCGCAGCTCGCGCCGTCGCTGCGCGTCGCGACGGCGAATCTGCTCGCGTCGAACGCGTCCACCAACGCGACCGTGCGTGCGTTGGCCGAGGCGCAGCTCGATCTGCTGGTCGTCGAGGAGCTCACTCCCGGCTGGGCTGCGGCGCTCGATGCGAGCGCGCTCGGCGACGAGCTCACCACGCGCTTCGTCGTCCCGCGCGACGACTGCTTTGGCATCGGAATCTACACGCGCCATCCGCTGCTCACGCGCGCGACGATCGACCTCGATGGCGTGCCGCTGCTGCGCGCGACGCTCGCGCTGCACGGCCGAACGCTGACCGTGTTCGCGGTCCACACGCTGCCGCCGCGCAGCATGGCGTATGCGCGGATCTGGGATCGACAGATGGCTCGGCTGGCGCAGCTGGTCGCACAAGAGCGCGGCGCGGTCGTCGTCCTCGGCGATCTCAACGCGACGGCGCAGGCGCGCAACTACCAACGGCTCGTCGCTGGGCGGCTGCGTGGCGCGCACGAAGATCGCGGCCGCGGGCTCGCGACGACCTGGCCGAACGGGACGTTTCCCGCGCCGCCGATCCGGCTCGATCACGTGCTCGTATCGCCCGAGCTCGCCGTGCGCAGCGTGCGTGAGCTCTTGGCCAATGGCTCGGATCACGCGCCGGTCGTCGCCGAGCTGGCGCTGCTCCGCGGTCGCGCTGTAGTTCCGAGCGCACAATTAGGCGCTCAAGTGCAGCGCGCGCAGCACATCGGCGACGATGTCGTCGGCGTCCTCGATGCCGACGGCGAAGCGCACCAGTGAGCCGCGAATGCCGACCGCCTCGCGCTGCTCCGGGCTGAGCTCGTAAAAGCTCATTAGCGCTGGCTGCTCCACCAGCGACTCGACGCCGCCGAGGCTCGGCGCGATGCGCGGGATCTGCAGCGCGTCGACGAACTTGCTCGTCTCTTCGAGCGACGCGTTCAGCTCGAACGTCACCACGCCGCCAAAGCCGATCATCAGCCGCGACGCGACCGCGTGATGCGGATGTGACGCGAGCCCCGGATACCAGACGCGGGCGATCCGCGGATGTCCTTCGAGCGCGCGCGCGAGCGCCAGGCCGCTGCGATTCTGCTGCGCCACGCGGAGACCGAGCGTCTTTAGGCCGCGGCCGACGAGATACGCAGCGTGCGGATCGCACACGCCGCCGAGCACGTCGCGCAGCTCGCGCACGAGCGATAGGAGGCCGCTCGCGCCGCTCACCGAGCCCGCGAGGACGTCGTTGTGACCTGCGAGATATTTGGTGCCGCTGTGTACGACGAGATCGATGCCGTGTGCGATCGGGCGCAGATTGAGCGGCGTCGCGAACGTCGCGTCGATCAGCGTCTTCACGCGTCGCTCGCGGCAGACCTTCGCGACGGCCTCGAGGTCGACGACGTTCAGATACGGGTTGGTCGGCGCCTCGCTGATGACCAGCCGCGTCTCCGGGCGAATCGCGGCCGCGAGCGCTTCGACGTCCGCCGGCGCGACGAGCGTGTGCGTCACGCCGAAGCGATCGAGGAACTGCGTGACGAACTGGCGCGTGCGTCGATAGCAGTCGGCGAACAGCACCACGTGCGAGCCGCTCTTGACCAGCGCGAGGATCGCCGTCGTGATCGCCGCCATGCCGCTGCCGAAGAGCAGCGCGTCGTCGGCACCCTCGATCGCGGCGAGGCGCGCCTCGACGACGCGCACCGAAGGATTGCCGTAGCGCCCGTACTCCTCGCGCTGCTTGCGGCCCTCCATGAACTCGATCAGTTCGGCGGTGTCGCGGAACGAATACGTCGCGGTCTGCACGATCGGCGGCGTGAGCGCGTCGTGCGCGTGGGTTCGCGGTTCACCCGCGTGTACGACCTCGGTCAGCGGAGAGCGGCGTGGCTCACGTTCGGACATGGCGGCGTACGCTACACCGTTCGAAGCGCGATGTTCGTGCGCACGGTCTCAGCGGACGACGCGCGCGTGCAGCGACTCGAGCGTCGCGCGATCGCGTTCGGAGACCCGCGGGTCCGCGAGACGCGTGATCAGCGCCGGCAGCGCGAGCGATCCGAGGCGCAGCTGGATCAGCGCGCGGGCGCTCGCGCCGACCTCCGCGTGCGTCGCAAGCGCGACTAGATCCGCGGCCACGTGCGGCGCACCGGCGCAGCTCGGGTCGTCGCTCAGCGCCTTGCCGTACCACTCGACGGCATCTGGTCGCCACCCGCGCAGCACGTAGACCCGCGCGAGCAACAGCGCGGCGCGCGCGTCGCCGTCGTGCCCAGCGTTCCATGCACGCAGCGCGCGCTCGGTCTGCGCCGACGGATTTTGCTCGGACAGCGGACGCCCACGATCAGTGAGCACCTTGGTCGCGCGCAGCTCGCGCGGTACGCCCGTGGCCCACGGATTGTGCGGCGCGCTCGGCCGTGCGGACGACGCGGCGTGCGGCTCGGTGCGCGGCGCTGTGGGCGAGTCATCGACGCGCGGCGCAGTGTCCGACGCGCTCGTCACGCTGCCGAGCGTCTCCGGCTCGCTCGGCGCGGCGAGCACCAGCTTGTACGTCGCATACCCGCCGGCACACAGCGCGAAGCCCACCATCATCGCGCCGAGCACCCCCACGCCGAGGCCGCTCGACTTGCGCGGCACGAGCGCCACGCCGCCGCTGCCTGGCCGCAACATCGTCGGCTCGGTCGCGCGTCCCTGCATCTGCGTCGCCTCGGGCAGCGCCAACAACGCCGCGAGGAGCTCGGTCGCGCTCGCGTAGCGGCCCTTACGCTCCTTCGCGAGCGAACGCGCGACGAGCGCCTCGAGGGCCGCGCTCGGCCGCAGCGCTGGCGCGACGCTCGCCAGCGTCGGCGCGAGCTCGAGCAGATGTTTGCGCACCACCTCGTGCGGCGCGCCGACGAACGGCCGCCGGCAGGCGAGCAGCTCGAACAACAACACGCCCATCGCGTAGACGTCCGCGGTCGCGTCGCAGGAGCCGCCGGCCGCTTGCTCTGGCGCCATGTACGCGGGCGTACCGGAGACGACGCCAGTGCCGGTGAGCGCTGGACCATCGCGATGTTCGTCGCCGGTCGCGAACTTCGCCAGGCCAAAGTCGAGGATCCGCACGACGTCTGCGCGGTGCGGCACGCGCTGCAGGAAGATGTTCGCTGGCTTCAGGTCACGGTGGATCATTCCTTGCGCATGCGCGTAAGCGAGCCCCTCGAGCAGCTGCGCCATCAGGCCGAGCGCGTCAGTCACGCTGATCGGGCCGCGCATCATTCGATCGCGCAGCGTCTCTCCCTCGAGCAGCTCCATCACGAGGTACGGACTGCCCGCCTCGAGTCCGTAGTCGAGCAGCCCGACGATGTGCGCGTTCGACACCGACGCGAGCACCTTCGCCTCGCGCTCGAAGCGCTGCCGCAGCCCGCGTTGTTCGGGGTATTGCGGCAGCAGCACCTTCACCGCGACGGGCCGGCCGAGCTTCAGGTGCTCGGCGCGATACACCGCGCCCATGCCGCCTTCGCCGAGCTTTCCGTCGATGCGATACCGCCCCTCGAGCGTGCGGCCGATCCATGCGTCAACGACGTCTGACACGGCGCCGACGCTACCACGTCGCGCGCTCAGGCCGCGGCTTCGTCGCCCTCGCCGAGCTCCGCCGCCGTCGACTGCAGCTCGATGCGCGTGATCTCTGCGGGCGCCGCGAGGCGCATCGGCGGGCCCCAGTAGCCTGTCCCACGGCTAACGTAGATGTGCGTGCCGTCGTGGCGGTGTAGGCCCGCGACGAACGGCTGCTGCAACTTCACCAGGTAGTTGAACGGGAACAGCTGCCCGCCGTGCGTGTGTCCGCTGAGCACCAGATCGACGCCGCGCTGCGCCGCCTCCACGACCGACTTCGGCTGGTGCGCGAGCAGCACGAGCGCACGCGACGCGTCGCGCCCGGCGAGCGCCTTCGGCAAATCGTGGCCGTGATGCGGCAGGATGTCGGCCGCGCTCCAGTCGTCGACTCCGGCGAGATCGAGCCCGCCGGCGCCGCCATCGCGCAGCGCCACGCGCTCGTTGCGCAGCACGCGGATACCGAGACCCTCGAGGTGCGCGATCCACTCGTCCGCGCCGCTGTAATATTCGTGGTTGCCAGTGACGAAGAACACGCCATCGGGCGCGCGCAAGTGACGCAATGGCTCACACAGCGCGCCGAGCTCAGCGACGCTGCCATCCACCAGGTCGCCGGTGATGACGATCAGATCTGGCGACGCCGCGTTCGCCTTGCGCACGATCTGCTCGACGAACGCTCGGCCGATCGTCGGCCCGACGTGGATGTCGGTCATCTGCACGATGGTGTAGCCGGAGAGACTCCGCGGCAGCTTCGCC
>Ga0163144_10015078_pt1 | contig 15983 bp, 15 predicted proteins | sample OliLak19BULKMAT1_FD_123175 | JGI IMG/M metagenome (GOLD analysis project Ga0163144, IMG submission 123175) | Freshwater microbial mat bacterial communities from Lake Vanda, McMurdo Dry Valleys, Antarctica - Oligotrophic Lake LV.19.BULKMAT1 | ecosystem: Environmental > Aquatic > Freshwater >...
CAGGGCGTTCCTCGCGCGGCGCGTTCCCGGGCTCGCGGTCGACACGCTCGCGCTCGACAAGACGGTGCGCATCTCGGGCTCGTATAAGGGCACGCCGGCGTCGGCCGAGGCGGCCATCGTGCTCCTCGATCAGCCGAGGCGCCTAAAGATCGACATCCTGTCCGTGAAGCTCGCGGGCGTGAGCGTGCCGCTCTCGACGTTCCGCGAGATCAAGGAGCTCACGATCCCGCTGTATCCGAATCCCGAGACGCCGTTCACCATCGATCTTCCCGGGCTGACGATAGCCAACGGGCGCCTGACGATCCCCTAGCTCAGCGTCGCGCGACGGGGGGCGTCTTCTTGGCGGGCTCGAGCGAGAAGATCACGAGCGCCCCGTCGTCCCAGACGGGCTTGCCGCGGGCGCGCATGACTCGCCACAGCTCGCCGTCGGGCTCGGCGAAGGTGCCGCGTTTTTCAGAGGCGAAGAAGCGCGCGCCCTTGGCGGCGCTCTCGTCGATGAGCGCTGTCGCGGCGCTGGGCGCCTGGAAGGCGAGCTCGTCGGACCAGCCGCGCCGGTCCAGGTAGTACAGAAGCACAGACGAGGCTTGGCAGTTGGTATAGAACAGGTCGCCTTTCGCGCTGACGGCGTCGGCGGCCGCGGCCGCTCCCGCCGTGTAGGTAAAGCCCTGCTTGTACCAGTGGCTGATCCGCAGCGCGGAATGCGCCGGGATGGCGGCGACGAGCAGGGCCAGGCCCGCGAGCGCGAGCCCGCGGCGCGGCGCCGCCGCGGCCTTCGCGCGCAGCAGGGCGACGCCCGCGCCGATCAGCCCGGCCGCGACGGGCGCGAGGGGCAGCGACGTGTACTCGTGCGAGTGCGAATAGCCGCCCATCGCGAGCAGGTGCACGATGACGCCGAAGAACCACGCGAGCCAGAAGGCGTCTCGCCGCCGGCCGAGGACCTCGCGCGCGCCGACCACGAGCAGCGCCAATCCCGCGTAGGTAAGCACGACCTCGGGGATGCGCGAGAAGAGCTGGAACTGCATGAAGTACAGGAGGCGGGGATAATCGAGCAGGCGCTCGTAGGCGGACGCGGACGTCGGGACGACGTAGGCGCCTTCGCGTACGTAGACGTACCAGGAAATCGCGGCGCCCATCGAGAGCAGGCCCGCGGCGTACATGCGCGCGTCCGTGAACGTTCTCCGTCCCAGCTTGCGCCAGGTGAGGCCCGCGAGCGGGATCAGGAGATGGGCGTAAGGCAGCTTGAGGCCGGCCGCGACGAACGCGCACAGCACGGCGGCGGCCCAGGGCCCCCAAGGACGCTCCGCTTCGAGCGAGCGGCTCCAGAAGTAAAGGGACGACGTCAACGCGAGAAGCGCCGTGGCCTCCGGCTGGACCGTGCGCCCGAAGTAGACCTCAACGGGAAGCATCGAGAAGATCGACGCGCCCCATAGAGCCGCCTCGCGCCCGAACTCGCGTTCGAAGAGCAGGAACAGCAGGAGCGCCGTGAGCAGCGAGGCGGCGACGGAGATCAGGCGGCCCCACTTCTCGCCGAGCCCCGCGACGGGCCAGAGCTTTCCGTAGGCCCACATATGGAGCGGAAGCTCCGTGGCCGCGAGGCGGTCCGCCTGGCCGTTCCAATCGATCCGCGGCTGCTGGACGGGGTTCGCGGTACGCCAATAGCGGCGCGCTATCGACGCCGTGTTGACCTGGCGATGGTAATGGTAGTCGAGGAGCGGCGCGGTCAGGCCTTTCGCGTGGGCGAGGATGGAAAAAAAGGCGACGATCGCCAGGCACGCGGCCCGATTGAGCTTCATTCCTTGAACGCGTACATCTCGAAGGTCCCGCCGGACTTCAGGACCGTCTCGAGCGCGGTCGCCGCGATGACGAAAGGGACGAGGAAAGGCAGGAGCGCGAGATGCGCGAGGGTCTGGAACGGATAGCGCAGCGCCGTGTCCGTCCGCGCCGTCGAGTTCTTCAGCAGCGAGTACAGGAGGTTGAAGCGGAAGCCCGCCGCGTTGAAGATCGACTGCAGCAGGCCGTAGGGGTTCTGTTCGAAGCTGAAATGGTCGAGCTGGACGACGCGGAAGCGATGCCGGGCCAGGATCGCGTCGAGCGACTTGATCGTGAAGTGGAAGTAGTGGCGCGGCGCGTCGACGTGGAACCAATGGCGGCCGAACAGCTTCGCCTGCCAGCTGCCGTAGTTGGGGACGGCGATCCAGAGCACGCCGCCGGGCTTGAGCAGCTCATACGCGCGCGCGATCGAGGCGACGGGATTGGAGAAGTGCTCGAGCGTGTGGCAGAAGATCACCGCGTTGTAGCGGTTCTTCTCGTGCGGCGAGGTGAGGAAGTCGCCCGTCGCGACCTCGAGCTTCAGCACATGGCGCGCGTGATGGGCGGCGGTCTCGCTCAGCTCGAGCCCATGAGCCTCGTAGCCGAGGTCGCGCATGTAGGAGAGCATCATCCCGCGGCCGCAGCCGACGTCGAGGACCGGCCCGCGCGGCACGCGGTTATAGAGGACCTCGGCGCGGCGCTTGCGGAACCAGCGCACCATGCGCTCGAAGAGCGGATTGAAGCGGACGTTCTCCTTGCCGTAGTACTGCTCCGGGTACCAGCTCCCGATCTCCTCGCCGGAAACCGGGGGCCAGGTGCGTCCGAAGCCGCAGTCCGGGCAGGTCAGGAGCTCGAAGCCGGCTTCGTTGGCGGGGGAAGCGGCCTCCGGGCCGTCGAAGCCGCAAGCGGGGCATCGCGTCGGGCGTTTATCCTGGTCGGAGAGCTCGGGCTGGAAGCGGGGAGCGGAAGTGGTCAAGACGGAAATTATATAAAATCCGGCCTATGCTCCGCGTCTTAGCCGCCGCCCTAATGGCCTTCTCGACCCGCGCCTCCGCCCTCCTTCCCGACGAGGAAAACACGATCAAGGTGTTCAAAGGGGCGGCATCCTCCGTCGTCTACGTGACGAACGTCGCGATCACCCAGAGCCCTTACATGGACGAGCAGGCGATCCCTCAGGGGACGGGCTCCGGGTTCGTCTGGGACCGCAAAGGCCACATCGTGACGAACTTCCACGTGGTGCACGGCGGCAACGCGTTTCTCGTGACCCTCGGCGACCAGACCCAGCTCGAGGCGCGGCTCGTCGGCTCCGACCCCACGAAGGACATCGCCGTCCTCAAGGTCGAGAAGGGCCACGAGAAGCTGCACCCCGTCCGCGTCGCGAAATTCGAGGCGCTGCAGGCGGGGCAGAAGACGATCGCGATCGGAAATCCGTTCGGCCTCGACCACACGCTGACGACGGGCGTGATCTCGGCGCTCGGCCGCGAGGTCCAGGGGATCAGCGGCATCACGATCCGGGACATGATCCAGACCGACGCCGCGATCAACCCCGGAAACTCGGGCGGCCCGCTGCTGGACTCCGACGGCAATCTCATCGGCATGAACACGATGATCTACAGCCGGTCGGGCGGAAGCGCGGGCATCGGCTTCGCCGTGCCCGTCTCGTTCATCGCGCGCATCGTGCCCGAACTGATCAAATTCGGGAAGGTCGTGCGGCCCGGGATGGGCGTCAGCATCCTGAACGCGGGGCAGAAGTATTACCTGATCGGGGAGCAGCCCGGCGTCGTGATCAACGAGGTCTCGCCCGGCGGTCCCGCCGCGAAGGCCGGCCTGCGCGGCCTGAAGCGCCTGCCCGGCGGGCGGGTGGCTCCGGGCGACGTCATCGTCGGCGTGGAATCCTACGCGGTCAACGACTTCGACGATCTCTACAACGCCTTCGACCGGTACAAGGCGGGCGACACGGTGGCCGTCAAGCTCAAGCGCGCGGGCAAGGAGCTGATCGTGCCCGTGACGCTCGTCAATATCGACTAAGGCCCGGGACGCTGGCGGAGGATGTTCTCGATGGCCGCCGCGTGCAGCAAGGTCTTGGGCATGAGCGTGTTCGCGATCAGCTCGCGCAGCTCCGGATCGACGGCCTTGTTCTTCAGCGCGCGCGCGTAGTCGGCCGCGCCCTGCTCCTCGCCGAGCTTCAGCATCTTGAGGACGGCGCGTTCGTCGAAGAAGCGCTCGCTGTCTTCGATCGTCTTCGACCACGCGCCCCACAGGCCCGAGCCGACGGGCGGCGTCCCGCCGAGACCCTTCATGCGCTCCGACAGGATGAGCGCCGCTTCTTCATGGTCGCTCTCGATCCGCCGGAGCTCCTCCGTGCCGGGGCCGCGAACCGTCTGCAGCGCCTGCCGGTACGTCTCGGCGGCCGCGAGCTCCTCTTTGATCAGCGACGAGAGGCTCCCGCCTTCCGGACCGGCCCGCGGCGCCTCGGGCTCGAGCGCGATGTCGCCGAGGGCGACGACGCCCGTCAGCTCGTCGGCGCCGTTGACGACGAGAATCCGCCGCAGACGGGCCTCCGCCATGAGGCCGGCGGCTTTTTCGACGTCGTCGTCCTCGCGGCACCGGACGACGTCGGACGTCATGATGCTCTCGACCTTCGTATCGGCGGGCTTCATGCCCTCGGCGAGCGCGCGCACGACGATGTCCCGGTCGGTGATCACGCCGACGGGCTTGCGGTCGACCAGGACCGGAAGGCTTCCGAGGTTCGAGCCCGCCATCTTTTGCGCCGCCTCCAGCAGGGTCGCTCCAGGGGCGAGGGAGTCCACGTCGCGGCTCATCAGCTCCTTTACTTTCATGTGCTCGCTCCCATTTTGACCAGCCCGACCTGCGTGAAGCGGTCGAGAAAGCAGCTTTTCGCGAAGCTGCGCGCCTCGAAACCGTGTCGCTCGAAGATCTTGATCATCTCGTCGGTCGTGATCCCCAGGCGGCCGGACCTGCCGGAGTCGACGGTCGCGAGCCCGCCCGTCCTCAAGACGCGGGCGATCTCCGCGGCCAGCCGGTCGATGGACTCCGCGTCGAAGTGGATTCCGAGGGCGCCGCAGGAGTTCACGAGATCGATGCTTCCGTCCGCCAGCGGGCGTCCGAGAGAGTCGCGAAACGTGTCGAGGACGGACTGGGAGTGAAAGATGACGCGAGCGCTCCGGCCGTCCGGGCCGCGGTATTGGCGGCGGGAGGCGTAGGCGACGAAGACCGGATTGAACTCGAGCCCCAGGATCTCGGAGCCGCGCGGCAGATAATACGCCAGCACTTCGGTCGAGTGGCCGGCGCCGGAGCACAGATCGACCGCGCGGCAAGGCCGCCGCGGCATGCGCCCGCATAGGCTTCGGGGGATCGTGCGCCAATTCGCCCACTTTTGCCGGGCGTTGATCCCTTCGAACTCGGCTTCGGTCATCGCGCAATAGGCGCGCACCGCTTCATCATTGCGGTCGTTGCGGAACCGCATGCGCGTGCGATATTTGACGACGAATTCGGCCCATGCCTGCTTGAAAAATAGACGGACGATTCCTTCTCTGAGGTGCTCCCGCGCGACGCGCTTGATGCCGTCAATGGAGGCTTCCATGCGCGTACGATACACGACCCGCCTTCCCGCGAACATGATGGCCGTGTAAATTGAATGTCGCGTCCTTAGGGGGCCACCGTGATCATGTTGCTCACGTTTCGCAGCCCGGCGACGGCCGCGGCCTTCGCGGCGGCCGCGTCCTTGTCTTCCCGCGTCCGCGCGACCCCGCCCAGCGTGGCGCGGCCGTCCTTGACCGCGATCGTCAGCGCCCGGATGGGCGGCGCGGAGGGATCGTCGAGCAGCGCCGACGTCAGCCTGTTGATCAACTCGGTATCGGTCTTGGCCGGGACCGGGCGGCCCGTGCCTTCGAAACCCTCGGGCGCCGGCTTTTCGGGCAGCGGCGCCGGTTTTCCGGGGACCGGCTTGGGCACGCTCGGCGCGGGAGGCTCGACGGGCTCCAGCGGATTGCGCGGCCGCGGATCCTCGATCACTTCCTCCGGCTTCGCCGGTCCCGTCGCGGAGTCCGCGGCGGACGTCAATGCGAGCGCCGCGGCGGCCAGGAAAAATCGGCGTTTCATAGGGTCCTCCTGTCGCTACAGTGTGGCTCGGGCGAGGGCCGTTCGCCATGCTCCGCGTGTGAATGAATTGTTCACGCGCCCTCAATGGCCTGAAGCCGCCCTCTCGATTATAATCGTGAGATGAAGATCAGGGACCTTATGACCCCGGACGTCGAGGCGCTCGATCCGGACGCTCCGCTCGTCGAGGCCGCATTGCGCATGGCGGAGACCGGCTCCGGCATCGTGCCGATCATGGAGAAAGGCCGCATCGTCGGGATCGTCACCGACCGGGACATCGTGGTGCGGGCCCTGGCTCGCGGCTGGAACATCGAGGAGACCACCGTCGAGGAGATCATGACGTCCGACGTGCTCAAGTGCCGCGAGGACGAGGAAGCGGAGGAAGCCTCCCGCTTGATGGCCCGCCACCGGGTCCGCAGGCTCGTGGTCGTCGGCTTCGAGGGCGACCTCGCGGGCATCGTCTCGCGCGAGGACCTGCGCGCGGCCGGGATAACGCACGAACCCGCGCGCCGCCCTTCGACGGACGGCGCGCGGGCCGCTCGTTCCTGAAGGCTTAGGCGAGATCCGGCTCGCGTTCATCCACGCGGCCGGGCTCCGTCGCCATGGACGAGGACCCGCTCGACGCGCTCCGCGAGCTGCGTCTGCCGCCGCGGTGCGACGTGGAAGACCGGCTCGACCGGCCTTTTCTCGAAGACTTCTTGGACTTCGATCTAGTGTTCATATGGCCTCCTACCGTCGAGAATAGTGTGGCTCCGGGCGCGCGGAATCTCCATGAACGGCCTGTCAACCCTTTATGCCGTGGGCTGAGGCGCGGGAGGCGCGGGATCGGGCTGCGGGGGGATGGGAGGAACGGGCTTCGTCGGCGGCGCGATGATCTTGATCATGCGTAAAGGATTGCGCGGCCGAAGGCATTAATCCATGGACGAAGCGTGAATCCCGGTTAACTTCTCGATGACGAGCATCAGATTGCTGGGAAAGCCCAGAAAAAATTGTTTGGTTATTCGCGCGCGCTTCGCGCGCGCGGCGGGCACGAGCCCCATAAGCTCGCGGTACGTCAACAGATTGAGATTCTCCTCCTTGGAGTAGAACTCGAAGCCGAGCAGCAGGGCTATCCGAGAAAACAAAGGTCTCGGCAGCCAATGGACCAAAGGAAGGCGCGTGTGCAGCTCGATGGGGAACCAGCGGTTCGGTGTCGTGACGAAACACCGGCGCGAGACGCGGATCAGCTCGCTCAGAAAGAAACGCTGATCTTCGCGCGAACCGACGTGCTCGATCGCCGCGTTCGAGAAGCCGACGTCGAATTGGTCGTCTTTAAACGGCAAAGGTTTTCCGGCGGAGACTCGCACGAACTTGAGGCCGGGATATCTTTTTTCCAGGAACGAGCAGTCTTCAATGCCCGCCGCGGTCACGCTGTCCGCGTGCGGATAGTGCACCTCGAACATGTTCTCCTGCGGATCCAAAAGGCTCGTCGCGCCCAGATCGAGGACCTTATCGTCCCGGGTGGGACGCAGCTCGCTCATGAAGAACTCGAACATCTCCCGCCTCGGCTTGTGCGATAGCTTGTAAATCGCCGCGAAATCGAAGAGCCGCTTGTAGTAGCGCCGGTCGCCGGCGGGCTCGCTCACGCGCCGAGCCTGGCCGCGAGCGCCTCGCCGGCCGAAGCCCCCATGCGCATCGCGATGTGCGTGTTCACGTACTGGAAGCGGCCCTGCCGGCCCGCGGTCTCGACGTTCTCCAGCGCCGCGAACGCGTCGAGCAGCGTGCCGAGCGCGTCCTCGTAGCCGAGCGTGTAGACGGGATAGGCGTGGCGCGCCCGGAACACATGGCTCGCCAGGACCTCCCCGCGCTCGATGATCTTCTCGCGCGCGAGGTCGGAGACCACGGCCTCCACGGCGGCCGCCTCGTCGGTCCAGAACGCGTCCTTCGGATCGCAGGCGATCTCGGCCATCACGAGCGTCGTCCCGGGCGGGTCCATATGAAAACCGAAGTGCGAGAGATCGGTGATCCGGTTGAACGAGTGCTCGCGGAAGTACATGAACGAGGCGCGCAGGACCTGCGGCCGGTTCAGCTTGAGCCCCACGAAGACGATCGCGCGGAACCGAAGCTTCGCGGCGGCGTCCAGCGCCGCTTGCTCGAGCGCGGGCGTGAACATCCTCGCGGCCTCGTTGATCGCGAGCGTGTTCACGATGCCGCCGCAGGTGATTTTTTCAATAGCTCCGGCCTTCGCCAGCTCGACGGCGACGACTTTATTGCCCTCGCGGTGCAGGATGGTCGCCCGCGTGGAGAGGCGCAGCTCTCCGCCTTTCTTGAGAAAGTCCTCGGCCATGCGTTCGCAGATCATCGAAAAGCCGCGCTTAGTCGTCCAAAGGTCGCCTTCCACTTTCTCGACGAAGCCCGCGGTCTTGCGCGAGGCGGCCTGGTCGAGCCATTGCAGGATGTTGAAGCGCGGGATGCGCTCGCGCGCGAACGAGGGAGAGAATTGCGCCGGGGAGAGGCCCCACACGCGCTCGATGTAGTCCTTGAAGAAGATCCGGTACAGGACGTCGCCGTAGTAGCGGCGCAGGAGCGTTTCCGAGTTATCGACCGCGGGCCTGATGAAGAAGCCTTTCGTGAAGTGGTACGCGAAGCTCAGGCCCGCGCGGATCACGGTCGTCAGCGGCAGCTTGCTCAGCACGTCGGGGATCGACAGCGGGAACTTGAAGTAATTCCCGAGGAACTTGATCTGGATCGTGCGCTTATAGGGCAGCAGATCGTCGCCCATCAGCGCTTTCACGTCCGCCATCACGCGCGCGTCGGTCGTGTGGAAGATGTGCGGTCCGTACTCGTAGACGTCGCCGCCGAGCCTCACGCCGCCGGCTAAGCCGCCGACGTGGTCCTCCGCCTCCACGAGCACGACCGGAACGCCCTTGTCGCGCAGCGCCCGCGCGGCGGAAAGCCCGGCGCAGCCCGCGCCAAGGACGACGACGGGCGCCAGGCTCACGCGTTCCAGGCCCGGACGTTCTCGATGATCTTGGACACGTCGTCGACGCCGAGGCCGGGATGCAGCGGCAGGCTCAAGGCCTCCTCATTGAGCTTCTCGCAGTTGGATAATTTTGCCGTTGAGCCGTAGATCTTGTTCAGATGCAGCGGGTGGTACCGCAGGGTCGTGTAAATGCCCTTCTCATACAGGTATTTTGCGAAGGCGTCGCGCCGTCCGCCCGGCAGGCGCACGCAGTAGGTGAAGTACGAGTGCCGCGCGTCCGCCGGAGCTTCTTGAGGCCGGACGAGCCAGCCCAGCGACGAGAACTCCTTCTGGTAGGTTTCCCAGATCGCCTTGCGTCGGCCCTGCATCTTGTCGAGCTTGCGCAGCTGCGCGAGGCCGACCGAGGCTGCGATGTCGCTCGGGAGCATCTTCGGAAAGAAGTCGGTGACGGCGTATTCCCACCAGCGGTCCTTCGAGGCCGAGGCCTCGAAGCCGGACTTGCCGATGCCGCAGTACCGCAGCCTGCGCGCACGCTCGACTCGTTCCGCCAGCTTAGCGGTAAGGCCGCCGCCCTCGCCCATCGCGAGGTTTTTGACCGCGTCGAAGCTGTAGATCCCGACGTCGCCCAGGCCGCCGCATGCGGCGCCCTTCAGGCGGGAATCGACCGCGTGCGCGGCGTCCTCGATAATGGGAAGACCGAGCTTCGAGATCTCATCGACGCGCGCGGGCAATCCGCCGTAGTGGACGACCATGATCGCGCGCGTGTTCGGCGTGCGCGCGGCCTCCACGTCCTTGGCCGTGACGTTGTGCGTGTGGACGTCCACGTCGCAGAACACGGGCCGGTGGCCGCAGAGCACGACCGCGTGCGCGCACGCGATCCACGTGAACGAGGGCACGATCACGTCGGAGCCCGGCGGCAGGTCGAGGAGCTTGACCGCCATTTGCAGGCTGTTCGAGCCCGAGTCGAGCAGCACGAAGCCGGGCAAGCCGAGCCGTTCCGAAAACGACTTTTCGAACCTGGCGGTCTTGGGCCCGATGCCGATCCATTGCGCCTCGAGGCTCGTGCGTATCTCCTCGAGCTCCTCGGGGCCCATCAGCGAGCCGAAGACGTTGATCATCGCCGCGGCCTTTTTTTCCTGCCTAGGTCCTTCTCGGCGACTTGATCGATCTTGACCGGCCGGAAAGAGTCCCAGTTCAGCGTCATGATATCCCGGTCCGCCGCGCTGCCCGAGATCCAGAAGCCGCACCGGTCGTAGAACTCGATCGCGGGGTTGCCTTTGACGACGACGCAGCCGATGTTCTTCGTGTGCAGCGTGGCGATATACGAGCACATCAGGCGCATCCCGGCCGCCATGAGCCCCTTGCCTTTGCCTTGCGGGGAGGCGATCACGTTGTAGACGTCCGCGCGCCCTTTCTCGAGGCGAAAGCCCATGCAGCCCGCCTTCTTTTTGTCGTGCTCAACGATGAACATGTAGTCGTCGGGGCGGTCATGATACGCCGCGAACCACGCCTTCTGCATCATCTCGTTGATCTCGCCCTTGAAGAAGAAGCCGTCCTTCGCCGAATTCTTCCAGGCGCGCAGATCCTCGAGGTCGTCCCGATTGATGGAGCGAAGCCGGACGAGCGGCTCGATGGCGCCTTCGACGACGAGTGTTTTTCTCATGGCTAGCGGGAGGTCGAGCCATCATAACGCTTACGAAAGGCGGGCACAATCGCCGGAAAGGAAGTCTTGTCCCGGACGGTTTAGGCCCGCTTCTCGGGCTGAATATTGATTATGGGCGCGGCAAAGGAGACGAATGTTGAGCGGGTCGTTCGAGCTCCCTCCGCGTGCCCAGGGGACAATGTGGTCGAACTCCAAGCCGGTTCGACTCCCACAAACGTGGCCGTCGGGCGCCTCGTAGACGCAGGTTCCCTTATCTCGCTTCCAGACTTGCCGTTTGATCCATTTCGGAATATGTCGGCCGACGCTTTGAGTCTCGGTATCCCGCCCCGTCTGAAGCATCGGATCCTTTCCGAGTAGAAATGCCTGAAGCGCCTCCATGAATATGTCTTCAAGCCCGCCGTTGGGGAATTTGTGCCAGAGAAGCCCTTTCGCCTTATTGAACGACTCGAGGAAAAGCGAGCCGGCGGTGAAGGTGAATTCGGCGCGGAGCTCCGGCGGATTCATCTGGGGCGCCGGCGGCTCGAAGAGCGGCATGGCGCTATCGGGCGCGGGCTGCACCGCGATTATTCGGATCGCTTCATGAGGCACCGGACGGGGAGAAAGGGGGGCGAGAAAGGCTTCGACCTCGCGTTTCGTCTTGCCGCGGGCTTCCTGCACCAATCCATCAGCGCGCTCATCGTCAAGGTGGGGGTGCAGCAGCACGATCGCCTGCAGATGCAGCTCGCCGGATTTTAAGAGTGGCAGGAGCTCAGGCTTTTTCTTGATCGCTCTCGCCGCGCGGATACGATGGTAAGCGCTTGGCTCGGCATAGCCGAGGACCTTCACCGCATATTCGAAAAGCGATGAATAACCCCGCCCCTGGATGAAATCCCGGCTGTCCACCTCCGCCAAATGCTCGACCACCGCGGCGGTATCTTCGCGCTCTTGGCGAACCAGTTCCTTGAGCCGCTCTAGGAGGATGTCGTTCGACAGCGATTTGAGTTCCATGGGGCCTCCAACTGTAGCCGGCTACAGTTCATACGATCGAGGTCCCCAAAAAGTTGCATCAATCCGGCGCGCTCTCATAGAGCGGGACGTTACTTCACGGACGGCAGCGCCGCGATCTCCGCGTAGAGATGCACGGCGGACGCGATCGCCTTCTTGAACATGCCGAGGTGCAGGCTTTCGTTCTCGGAGTGCGGATTGGAGAGCGGGTCCTCGACGCCGATAAGAAGAGCCGGAGCCCCCTTTAAGGCCTTCGCGAAGGGCTCGACAAATGGGATCGAGCCGCCGCAGCCCATGTCGACCGCCGCGCGGCCGTAGCCCTTCTTGAGCGCCGTGCGCGCCGCCGTGAACGCGGGCGCGTCGGTGTTCGTCGTCCACGACGGGTTGGCCGTCTCGCCGGAGAACTCCACCTTTACGCCCCACGGGGCGTTTTTCAGCAGGTGCTTCTTCAAGGCGGCCAGCGTCTTCTTCGGGTCCATCCCCGGCACGACGCGGATGCCCATGTGCGCCCACGCGGAGTCGTTGATGATGTTCGCGCAGTCCTTCTTGGAGGACGCCTGGATCGCGTTGACCGAGAACGTGGGCCAGTACCAGTTGGAGCGCAGCAGGTCCTTCGCGGCGGCCATGAGCTTCGTGCCCTTGAACAGGCCCGACTGCGCGCGGAAGGTCTTTTCGGAGTATTTGAGCACCTTGAGGCTCGCCTCGGCGGCCTTCGCGGGCTTCTCGACGTCCTTGTAGATTCCCGGGATCGCCATGCGCCCCTTCGCGTCCGTGACGGAGGCGATCATCTTCGCGAGCGCCTGCACGGGATCGGCGACGGCGCCGCCCCACATGCCGGAATGCAGCGGGTGGTCCATCGAGCGCACCGTCACGTCGAGCGCCACGATGCCGCGCAGCGCGACCGTGATCGACGGCGTGTCGTGGTCGAAGTTGCCCGTGTCGGTCAGGACGATCACGTCGGCCATGACCTTCGAGGCGTACTTCAGCAGGAAGGGCTCGAGGTTGTCGGAGCCGCATTCCTCCTCGCCTTCGATGATGACCTTCACGTTGACGGGCAGCGAGCCGTTCGTCTTGAGCCAGGAGGCGATGGCGCTCGTGTGGGCGACCGCGCCCGCTTTGTCGTCGGCGCAGCCGCGGCCGAAGAGGCGTCCGTCGCGCTCGGTCGGCTCGAAAGGCGGCGACTTCCAGAGCTCCGTGCGCCCGGCAGGCTGGACGTCGTGGTGCGCGTACAGCAGGAGGGTCGGCTTGCCCGGGGCGTGGAGCCAATCGGCGTAGACGTAGGGGTGGGCGCCGGGCAGGGTCAGGATCTCCACGTTCTCGAGGCCGCGCGCCCTGCACAGCTGGGCGACGGCCTCGGCCGAACGGACGACCTCCAGGGGATCGAAGCCCGGAAACGAGACGCTTGGGATGCGCGCGAGGAGCTTCAGATCCTCGAGGAATTCGGGATAATGGGCGTCGGCATAGGAGACGGCTTTCTGGGTGTCCATGCGCGGATACTAGCAATTCTCGGCGGCCGGGCCTTCGTGGGGGGATTTTGTATCATGGAATCATGAGAAACCTCCTCGGCGTATTCGGACTCGCCATCCTGTTCGCGGTCCCTCGCGCGTCCGGCGGCGAGCCGGACGCCCGGTTGGACGGGCCGTCTTGGATCAAAGAAAGACGCCTCGCGTTCGTGATCGGCCGGATCCAAGCGCGCTCCGAACTGATCGGAAAAACAGTTCCGAAGGACAAAACTGAGGAAGCGAAGCTCCTCCATACCCTGGAGGCGGCCGATAAGAAGCTCGCCGCGTTGATCTCGGATGCGGACGCCGACAAGCTCGTCTCCGCGAAAAAAGAACAGGCCGCGGCCGCACGCGCCGCCGCCGCGGAAGCCGCCGCGTCGAAAGTCAGCGCCGTGCAGAAAACCGACGCGCAGAAAGCGGCTGCGGCTCGCCCTGCGCCGCCGATCCCGGCGCCCAAGCCGAACGCCTGCGGTACTCTCTCGTGTCGAGCGTTCGAGACCGCGGCGAAGGGGAGTCTCGGCGCCCTGCGGGCGTCGACATCGATCTTTTACGGCGACACCGAGGGGAACTATCCCGCCACCCTCGATGCCCTCGTTCCCAAGCACGTCGAAGCCATTCCTTCCATTGAAGTCGGCGGGCACGCGAAGACGAACAAGGTCTCGGTGATCACGGAGGCATTCGGAAAGTCGGGGGAGGCCTACGTCAGGGATACCGGGGGCTGGCTTTACTTCGCGACGCCGGACAACCCTGATCTCAACGGCACCGTCCTCATCGACTGCAACCACAAGGGTTACTACAAGGACCTCCCGATGTCAGGCTTCTAGATGCCGATTCTGCCGCGCTATATCCTGCGCCAGTTCCTCCCGATTTTCGGAGCGTGCGTAGCCCTGTTCATGGGCGTTCTGATGATGAATCAGTTCCTGCGGCTGTTCTCGCTCGCGATGATGAAGGGAATCCCCGTCTGGTGGATTCTCGCGTGCTTCGCCCGCCTGCTGCCGTCGTTGGCGGCCCTCGCCGTGCCGATGTCTTTCCTCGTCGCGGCCATGGTCGTCCTGGGCCATCTCTCCGACACGGGGGAGATCACGGCGCTGCGAGCCAGCGGCTTCTCCTATGGCGAGATCACGAGGCCGCTGCTCTGGGCGTCGATCGCGCTCTCGGCGTTGCTCTTGCTCGTCAACCACAAGCTCGGTCCCGACGGCTACCATTCGTTCAAGAAGCGCACGTCCGAGGCCGCGCAGAAGCTGGCTCGCGTGGAGCTTCGGCCGCGATCCTTCACCGAGCTGGGACCCTGGCGTCTGTACGCGCGCGCCTCGGACGCGAAGACTGGGGAGCTCGAAGGCGTCTACCTCGTCAAGCCGGGGCAGAGGCAGGGCATGAGGATAAACGCCGAGAAAGGCCGGATCGCGTCGGATCCGGGCCGGGGCGTCACGCTCGAGCTGCTCGACGGGCAGCTGCAGCTTCCCAACATCGAGCCCGAAAGATTCACATCCGGCCGCTTCGAGCGCTACAGCGTCTTCGTGCCGCTGACCCTGCCCGCGGCCCTGCCGCGGGAGCTCGACATGCAGGAGATGAGCACTCCGAGGCTGCGCGAGAAGATCGCGGCGTCCGAGACGTCTCGCGATCGCCGCCTCGAGTACCGCGTCGAGGCGGCCGTGCGCACCGTCGGCGCTCTGTCGCCGTTCGTCTTCTTCTGGGTCGGCGTCCCGCTCGGCATGATCAAGCGCAGGGCTCGCGGCTCGGACTTCGCCGCGGGCCTGGGCGTGATGTTCCTGTTCTACGGGCTGCTCGTCGTGGGAGTCAGCCTGGGCCGGCGGCATGAGTCGCTCGCGTCGATCGCGCCCTGGCTCTGCGACGCGGCGGGCCTGGCCACGGGCTTCTTCTTGAGCCGCAAGGCGGCGTCGCGATGACGATCTACACGCGCTACATGGTCGCGCGCTTCGTGAAGCCCTTCGCGTTCGGCCTCGGGCTCTTCGCGGTGCTGATTTTTCTCGGAGACACCTTCGACAAGATGAACCCGATCATGCGCTCGAAGGCGTCGATGCTCGTGATCCTCGAGTGCCTATGGCTCGAGGTCCCGTACTGGGCGGGACGCGTCATCCCGATGGCGACCCTGCTCGCGACGCTCGTGGCGATCGGGGGCTTCGTCCAGAGCGGCGAATGGCTCGCGACGCAGTCCTGCGGCATCGAGACGAAGCGCTTCTGGATGCCCGTTCTCGGCTGCGCGCTCGCTGTCTCCGTGCTCGCCTTCGCGGCGCAGGAGACCGTGATGCCGGCGGCCTGGGCGCGCTCGCGCCGCCTGTGGCGCGAGAAGGTCCACCCCGAGTGGGAATGGACCAAATATCAGAACGTGGCGCTGCTCGGCGGCGTCGACCAGTTCGTCCAGGCCTGGCAGTTCCTCCCGAAAGAGGGCAAGCTCGAGCGGCCGATCCTCGAGACGATGGGCGAGCGAGGCGTCTCCCGCCAGCTCGACGCGAAGCTCGCGTTCTGGGACGCCGCGCGCGCGCGCTGGGTGTTCCACGACGGCGTGGAGCGCACGTTCGGCGCCGAGGGCGTCGTGGAAAGATCCTTCACGGTCATGGTCTCCGACCTCGACGCGCCGCCGCTGGACCTGATCCCGCGTCCGACGAGCCCGGATGAGCTCACGATGCGCGAGGCGCTCGCTTACGCGCGGCGCGTGGGCCGCTTCGGCGGCTCGCCGCGCGAATACGAGGTCGCCGCGATGGCCAAGCTCGCGTACCCGTTCACGAACCTCATCATCTGCGCGCTCGGCATCCCGATCGCGCTGCGCCTGCGCAAGTCGTCGCGCGTCGTGAGCTTCTGCGCGGCGCTGGGCCTGTCGTTCATCTTCCTATGGATGATGGAGGTCGGCCGCACTCTCGGCGTGAGCGGGCGCCTGCCGCCGCTGGCCGCGGCCTGGATGGCGAACGTCGGCTTCGGCGCGCTC
>Ga0163144_10015079_pt1 | contig 15983 bp, 19 predicted proteins | sample OliLak19BULKMAT1_FD_123175 | JGI IMG/M metagenome (GOLD analysis project Ga0163144, IMG submission 123175) | Freshwater microbial mat bacterial communities from Lake Vanda, McMurdo Dry Valleys, Antarctica - Oligotrophic Lake LV.19.BULKMAT1 | ecosystem: Environmental > Aquatic > Freshwater >...
CGAGGCCACGGTCCATGCATTGGCATGCGCTTGCGGTAGTAGGTTGCTCGTGACACACCAAACGCCTCACAGGTTGCTTTGGGACCAAGTCGCGGAGCAATCTCGATGACGGTGTTCATGAGACGTCGTCCTCGCTCGGCTTCTCGCAGGATTCGTCGCTTGTGCTCGGCGGTAAAACGCCGTCGTTTCGCCTTCTCTGTCACTTCGGCACTCGACCTTTCGGTCGACAATGAGACCACGTTTTGCATCGTTCAAGTCATTCTCGCCCTGCTCGGTTTCTTCATTAATCTGACGGGGGGCGCCTGTCTCACGATTGTTGGCACAGAGGACTCGGCCGACGCCATTCGCGGAGCGAGCGCTCAGCGCAACTAAACGAACTGATACGACCAGCCCGGCAGCTTGACGCTGCGCGCTCGCGGCAATCATCGCGGCACCGGCCTCGATTTATCGGATCGCGTTCGCGGAGCAGTTCGCCCGAGGTGGCACCAACCTTTTGGTCCCGCTCACGTGGGCGCTGGCGTCGCTGCCGTTCTGGTGCCGCGCCGTCCTGCTGCTGCTGCTGCTGCTACTGCTGATAGCGCCAGCGCCAGCTCGATTCCGCGTCGAGAACGGTCGCCTGCTTCTCAGCAACATCGGTGTGCCTGGGCTGGGCACGGCTACCTTGGACATCGGTGACGTCCTCGCCGTGCGCTCGGGCGCGCGCCTTATCGTTGGCAAGAGGTCCTCGTACAACGTGTGGGGCGCCGTCGACTTGCGCCTTGCCGACCCCGGGTCAGGGCGACGATTCGGGCGGACGTCCTGAAGGGGAGCTGAACCCGATGCTTGCGGGTTGGGCCACATCGGTAAGAATCGGGCCAAGACCATGCAGACTCACCGAAGTGAAACCTTGCGCGCCATCAAATTACACGAGGAAGATATGCTGCGCGAAGCCATGCAGCAGCTGCCGATTGTGGGAGCGCTCCAGGCCTTCTTGGAACTCTATCGGCCGGACTACGCGGACGCACTTCGCCGCAGCCTCGCCCAGGGAGAGGAGTTGTCTCCGTCGAGCCATCCGCTCGTGCACGAGCTGTTGGGGGAGGCGCTCGGGCGGCTGGGCCTCTCCTGCAACGCACGCATCTTTCAAACGCCAGGAGCGAGCGGCTCGGACAACGCTGGGATCTGGAACGCCGGAGACGACGTCCTGCTCACTCTGGAGCGCGGGCTTCTCACCACCATCGACAACAAGGAAGTTTTGCAGTCGATCATCGGGCACGAGCTGGGCTCTTTCGGCTTTGGGCACCTGGCCGATCCACTGCACGGGCTCGCCCTCGTGCGCGACCACCGAGGCGCACTCGAGACTGGCGGCCGTCTGGATAGGGATTCGAGAGACCTCCTTGCCCTGCTCGCCAGCAGAGAGGCCGATGAAGCTGTCGAAACGTGGTACGTCCTCCGCCAGCTGTGCGAGTTGAATGCCGATCGAGCTGGCTTGATTGCGCAACCCGACCTCCACGCGAACCTTCAGGGCGAGATCCTCCTCAGCGCAGGACACACCGACAGGTACGGCCGCCACGATACCCAGTCGTTCCTCGCTCAAGGTCGCGAGCTCATTGCCCAAGGGGATCTGGACGAACTCCTGCCGGAGACTCGCCCCATCGCGCCGCTCCGTGCCATTGCCATGGAATATTTCTGGCGCTCGGACCGCTTTCGAGAGATCACGGGGCACGGGCCGGGCGAGGTGCGGCTCGAGGACTTCACGCACCTCTTGTCTCGACTGGTGCCGCTCCACTTCGTCCCCAAGGGTCTTTGGCGCGTCGCCTCTTCGCGGAAGCTCCCTGCCTTCCTTCTTCAGGATTCCGAGCTCCAGACCCAGCCTGCCGCCCCGCCGGCCCTGCCCGCCTGGGTAGAGGTGGAGCCTGTCGCTACGAAAGAAGCAGCGTCGATGTCGATGACCGAACTCGACCGCGGGCGTTTGGCCTTCTATCTCGCCGAGCGGGTCGTCACCGCGGACAACCAACTGAGCAAAGGTGAGCGGCGATTCCTGTTGCGCTTGGTTCGACCTCGCGCGCTTGCCGACTCGATCCTCGACGAATACGAGCGGCTCCACGCAGACGAGTTCCTGGCCCAGGGCTCGACGCTTCTCAGCCAAGGCCGAGCCTTGGACACGAGGACCAAGGCGGCCTTGGTCCGTATCATGATCGAGGCCGTCAAGTCGGACCGTAAGATTGAGGACGACGAGATCCGCCTTGTCGCCGCTCTAGCGCATGGCCTCGACGCCGAAAGGGTCGGGCGCCTGGAGCTCGAAAACGCATTTGGGTCCAGGGTGGCGGAGGCGCTGGGAAGCTGTTGAGCGGAGCATCTCGGGCCACTCGCATGCAGGAGCACTACTCCACCGTGCGCGGCGACGAGCAGGGCGCGGGTCATCCGCCTCGTCACAGCACCAAGTGGTGGGATCAGTGGTGGGAAGGAATGAAAAAGGCCCGTCACCGAAGTGAGGGCCTTTTCCGTTTGAGCTCTGGTGGAGCGGGAGAAGAGATTCGAACTCTCGACGTCAACCTTGGCAAGGTCCAAGGGGACACCCGAAGGGCGCCGAAAACAGCTGAATCCGGCGGAAGCCCCATGGAGCTTGTGACCCATTCTCCCGAGATCCGAGACGGCCATGCAGAAAAAATATGCAGAAAATCGGAACGCCCCGAAGCCGAATCAGGCTCGTCTCGTGAAGCGGCCGTTCCAGTCGAGCTAGCCCTTGCCGGGGCCCTAACTCGCGCCAGCGAAGCCGGCGAGGGGTCGACCGTGCTCGCGCTCGCCGCTCAATTTCGTGGCGCTGCCTCTTTTCATGGCTTACGAGCGCACCATGCGCGACGAGCCTGACGTGTTCGAACGCAAGAGGGCGGCAAGTCTGTTTGCGGCGGTGGTCGCGTTTGATGCCGTTCCCGAGTACGTCTTTCACGACCTCGGCGTGTGGTCGCGCGAGCAGGACTTGCGCGCCGAGTTGGCCCGCGGCCAGCCCGCCTTGGGCGAACTCCACGAGATCGCCAACGCCCTGAAGCACTGCCGACGTGGACGCATCAACAAAGCCAACCGCTTCGAGGTCTCCGAGTCGAAGATGCACGCGGTGGATGTGGCTCCCGCTGATCTGCAGGTCGGTGTGGATGTGGGCGACGGCGGTGTCGTGCGGGTGACGGCGTCGTTCGGTGCGCCTATCGCCGATCGAATCCACGCCTGCTTGGGCGAGTGCTGGCGGTTCTGGGTCGCAGCGAGCCAAGCCCCTGACGAATGCGAGCGGCATATCCTGTCGACGTGCGGACGCGCGTAGCTAGCGGACGTATTGCGCCGCTTGCGTGAAAATCCATGCCCCCGGGCCGCCGGGGCACCCAGCGCTGTCGGCCCTCGAATGGATTTAGCCAAAGGCTGGGTAAAGGGGCCGAGCGGGTGGGGGTGTACGAGGGGAGCCGCTAGTGTTACCTGACAGTCCCGTGAAGACTGCGCCTACGCTGCAATTGCGTTCAGTCGAAATCATCCAGCTGTTTCCGCAAAATGGAGGAGTTGGGGAGCCGCTCGCCAAAGTCCTTCGCCCGATCCTCGGCGACGATGATGACGAGGCGGTGGTGCTTTCATCGCGAACCGCGACACCATTTTACGTCTCGGTTCGCATCGCTAAGGCGCCAAACGATGCTGGGGATGTGCTCCATCTGCGAGCAATCGCTAAGCCCGATTCAGATCCTCCAGACGAACTCATCGAGGCCCGAGATGAGGGCCGGACAATCGAGGCGCTCCTTGCAGCTCTCAAGGGCAACGCGCATTCGGCGTCGATGCAGGGCCTAGTTGAGGCCATATTTGTGGTCGATGGCGAGAGGCCGCCCACGCCAATCGCGGCTGCACCCCTTCACGTCGATGGTGTCTCACTTGAGCTTGTAGGCGCGGAATTTCGGCCGGCGAGCCAGGAGAAGGCCGCCGTCCAACTCTTCGCGTGGTCGCCACTGGAGAACGGAAGCGGCTTCAGGTGCCGTTTTCGGTACGTAGGCAATGTAAAATGGACCAAGCCTGGCCTATGGGTTAGCGTAACAAAGCGATGTCTACATGTTTTTCAGTCCCTGACGTAGCCCACCACTGCGGCTGGGCGCTCAAGCGACCGAGGGCGTGGACCCCCGAAGGCAATGAGCGTGATGTGCACGTTACAACGGCACTAGCGGCGGCAGCCGCAGCTGCTCTTCAACGAGAGCACCAAGCAAGCGTGCAGCGCGACGACGCGACGCGCCAAGTCGAGGCCTTACGTGCGGCCCTTGAGCAGTCGGAGCGGAAGAATGCTCGCGCCTACGCACAACTCGTCGAAGTTGTCGCGAAATTTCAGTTCGATACCGGGCGGCTTCGCGAACGAAGTCGTTCGAGTCAGTTGGATACGCTCCTCGCTGGCTTGGCAGTGGAAGGTGAATCCGTCGAGCTGACCGCGGAGGACTTCGCTGCGTTCGCGTCAGACAAGTACGACTGACGATGGCGGCGAAGTCGATTGTCTCAGAGAAACCAAGGGACGGCGGAGGCTACTATCTAGACACTTCGGCGCTCCTCCCTCTGGCGCATTGGCAGGCGTCACAGGCGCACCAGCAAGCCGATCGGAATGAGGTGGTTCGCGGAAAAAGGGTAGCGGACTTGATCGCCCGGGGGACAGGAACCTCGGCTGTCTTTGCGACATCTGTCCTCGCGTTCGAGGAAGTGGCTGCGTTGATTCGCAATCGCTCGCGACAGGACCAAACAAACGGTGCCTGGCGCCAATTGAACAAGACAGATCCGCAGCGAGCCGTGGTGGACGCCATTGCCCAAGCAAAGATGCTCGCCATGCTGAAGCTTGCCGCGGACGCGGCATCGTCTCTCGGTGTTTCGTGTCTCTGGCCCGATGTGAACGGAGGCCCCGCTGCTGCAGGACGCAAGCTGCGAAAAGCGCACCGCGCTCTCCTCAAGGCCTATGTCGATCTCGACGCGATGGACGCCCTGCATCTTGTCGTAGGTGCGGAACTGGGATTTACGTCGTTCGTTTCTTTCGATGCCGGTTGGGCGGTTGTTCCGTCCGTCGATATCCTTTCGTAGAGCGTTCGCCTGGACAGGTGGCCCCATCGCATCGGCCACGACCGCTCTAAATTCCCATCGCTGCCTCGAGCGTCGCCGCTTCCTTGGGCACCTTCACCACGCCGGCCATCGGCCGCAAGCTCGTGACCGAGGTGACCACCTCGGACGTGCGCGAGCTGCCCGTGCTCGTCGCTGAGCGCGGCCTGAGCCAAGACTTGGTGACGCACGTCAAGAACGACGTGGGCGCCGTCCTGGGCGAACTGTGGCGCGACGAGCTGTTGCCCGAGAACGTAGTTGCCCGAGTGCGCGCCCCGGCGGCAAAGGTGGACACACGCGAGCGCGCTGTGCTGACGGACGATGAGCTTTCGCGCTACCTGACCTGGGAACAATCCGAGAAGGGTCAGACCATGGCTGTGCTCGAGCGGCAGACGATGGCGCTGGTCTCTCGCGTCTTCGGTGGCGTCCGCATCGGCGACCTCCGGGCGATTCAGTGGTCGGCGTTCGAGGCAGGTGCGACCGCTGACGCCGCGGGAGACCGAGCTGTTCGAGGAGACCGAGTTCACCAAGCCGGTGGACTTCCACTCGTTCCGGCGGGCCTTCAAGCAGGCGCTGGCAGGTGCGGGCGTCGAGATGCAGACCGCCATGGCTCTCTCCGGCGCGTCGAGCCCCAAGGCCCACCAGCGCTACCTGGCCAACACGGCGAAGGCGCGGCAGCTACCCGCGGCGGCCCTTCCGAATTTCAGCATCGTCGATGCAGAAAAGAAAAGCCCGGTTCCGAAGAACCAGGCTTTTTCGAGAGCGGGAGAAGAGATTCGAACTCTCGACGTCAACCTTGGCAAGGTTGCACTCTACCACTGAGTTACTCCCGCAATTTTCCAGGATTCGCCGGCGGACCGGCTTCACGAGGGCGCTTGATGTACTTTTGGCCCCCCGAACTGTCAAGGAAGAATGCGCCGACTGTGACGCAAAAAAGTGAGCAGTTCCGCGGGCCCCCGAGGATCGCGTTTCGCTCGGTGTTTTTGCCGGGGGTCGTTAGCGCGGAGCTGAGGCCCGGCGGAGCCTGTCGACGACTGCCGCGCCCAGGCCGACTTCGCTGGGCAGGGTGGAAAGGATGATGCGGACGCCGCGCTCGTCGAGGGTGCGCAGGCACGCGTAAAGCTCATGGGCTTGAGTCCCCGCGTCGTGGCCGAGTAGCGCCAGCGCAATCGAGTCGGGCAGTGCGACGGGTGGTTCGACGTCGGTGAGCACGCCGACCGTACCCGCGGCCGCTTCGGTGAGTGCGCGCACCCAGATTTCTTCGGGCGTAACCAAGTGAACGGGTGCACGCGGCGCGTAGTGCGATTCCAACGTGCCAGGTGCGCGCACGCTGCCGTCGCTCGGCAGTACCCTTTCGCCGAGCGCGCTTTCGAGTTCCTCGAGCGAGATGCCGCCCGGACGCAAGAGGCGCGGTGCGGCGCCGGAGAGATCGACGATCGTCGATTCGAGACCGACAGCGCATGGGCCACCTTCGAGTACCAGCTCGATGTCGTCGCCCAAATCGTCGAGCACGTGCTGACGCGTGGTGGGGCTGACGGAGCCGAAGCGATTGGCCGAAGGCGCCGCGAGTGGGCGGCCGAAGCTACGAAGCAGTTCGAGGGCGACGGGGTGCCCAGGCACGCGCAGCGCCACCGTTTGCAGGCCGCCGGTGACGGCGTCTGAGACGCGGGCGCTTTTTTCGAGGACGAGGGTGAGCGGGCCTGGCCAGAATTTCTCGGCCAAGAGGCGCGCGCGCTCGGGCACTTCGCTCGCCCAGTCGTCGAGCCAGCTGGCGTCGCCCAAGTGCAAGATCAGCGGGTGATCGCTCGGGCGACCCTTGATTTGGAAGATACGTGCGACGGCGGCGACGTTGGTCGCGTCGGCAGCCAAACCGTAGACGGTCTCGGTAGGCAGACCGATGACGTCACCTTGGGAGAGCAGGGAGATGGCCTGCTCGATGGGCGAAAAATCCTGGGCCATCGTTCAACCTAGACCGAGCAGCCGCGGCAGGTCGCGCATGCTGGTGAAGGGTTCGGCGCCGGCTTCTTCGAGCTCGCTTGCGTTGCCGCTGGCGGCGTAACCGAGCACGCGCATGCCGGCGGCGCGGCCGCCGAGGATCCCGGGCACGCTGTCTTCGATCACGACCGAGACTTCGGGGAAGACACGCATCGAAGCGGCGGCGTGCAGGAACAGATCAGGGAAGGGCTTGCCGCGCGCCACGTCCTTGGAGCTGAAAAGGCGGTGACCCAGCAGCGGCAACAAGCCGGTGAGGCCAAGCGTGAGCCGCATCTTCTCGTGGCTGCCGCTCGAGGCCACGCACACCGGCAGCCCGTGCGCGAGCACACTGTCCAGAGCTTCTCTCACGAAAGGAACCGGCTGCAGCGTTGCCTCGAATTCCTCGTAAGTGCGCTCGTTCAGGTGCTCGATGAAGTCTTCGGGCAGCGGGCGGCCCAGATGCTCCTCGATGTGCTCTTGGCAGTCGCGCAAGCTGCGACCCCGAAACAGCCGGTCCACCTGCTCGAACGTCACGGGCCAACCCAAGGTGTGCAGAGTTTCCGAGAGCACGCGGGCTGCCACGGGCTCTGAGTCGACGAGCACGCCGTCGCAGTCGAAGATCACGAGGTGAGGGGCTGACACGAGGGCTTCCTTCGGGCCGGCCTCTAGCAGGCGCCCGTGGCCCGAGCGAGCCCGCGCCCGCCCCCCCGGCCCGTGCAATTGACCGGAGCGAGGCTACTGGTACGACAGAAGCGTGAAAACCCGCGCAATTCGGAAATGGGGGGCGCTTGCTCTCGCCCTCACCACGCTGGGCGCGGCCTGTTCTTACGAGGCGCTGACCGTGGCCGATACCGACGCCGTCCTCACTATCAAGGATGGCGGTCGCGACTACACCAAGTACCAGACGTACGCGCTCACCGACCGAGTGATCGATTTGTGCGGTATCCTCGAGGGCGACAACACGAGCGCTGGTGGGGCGGGGGGCGCAGGAGGGCGCTCGGGGCTCGATGTCGGGCAAGGCTGCTTCCAGACCGAGCACGACTACGACGGCGACATCCTCGAAGCCATCGCCAAGCAGATGGACGCCTACGGCTACGAGCGCGTCATCGGGCTCGACCAAGATCCGGACGTGGTCTTGCTGGTCGGTTCGATCGCCCGCGACAACTGGCAGTACCAGCCGGCTTACGTTTGGTGCGATCCGTACTTCGGCTTCTCGTGTTGGTACCCGTCGGGTGGCTACGTTTACAACCTGCCGACTGGGGCTGTGCTCATCAACATGATCGACCGCGTTGCTTCGAAAACCGACGATTTGAAGAGCGTTTGGTTCGCGTCTTTGCAGGGCCTCTATGCCGACTCTTCAGCCGACAGCACCAAAGACCGCATCGCCACCAGCGTCCAGAACGCCTTCCTGCAGTCTCCGTACTTGAAGGTCGGAGGTGCCAAGTGACGGCCTCGCGTTCGTCGAAAAAGCAGCGTTCTCTGTCTGCGCTCGTCTCCTTGTCGGCGGCCGGCTTCGTGTTGCTCGCGCCAGCGCTCGCCTTGTCGCAAACACCAGCTGCCCAGCCGAGTCCCGCACCGGCATCAGCGGCCCCGGCCCCCCCGGTCCCGGCGCCCGCAACAGCGCCTGCTCCAGATCCGGCTCCCGCGCCTGCTGCGGCGCCCACAGCCGCCGAAGCTAGTGCGCCGGCCGCAGCACCTGCAGAAGGTCCGCCGCCCGTCGTGCAGCCTGCCGAGGCGCCTCCCGCCGTCGTACAGCCTGCCGAGGCGCCTCCCGCCGTCGTACAGCCGACAGCGCAGGCTCCCACGGGACGCGCTGCACCGTCAGCAGCAGCCGATGGCGGCTACAACGACGTGCCCGACGAAGGCAATCTAGATCCCATCGAAGAGCCCGCGCTGTTCATGGTCGGACTGGGTTGGGACTTCAGCCTGCCGCTCGCCTCGACCGCAGACTTCACCAACCAGTTCAGCGTGCAGGGCTTCTCCATCGAGGTGAAGTACGTCGGCTTGGGCAGACTCGAAATCGGCGGGCTGGTGGCGTGGCACACCTTGGCGGAAAAGGGCTTCTCGACCTACACGGATCCCACGGGCGACGTCACGGTGAGCGGCACCAGCGTGCACGAGATGTCCAGCAATCCGCTCATGCTGCGCGCGCACTATGCCTTCCGCCAAGGCGCGCGACCCGATCCGATCGGCAAGCTCGTCCCTTACGTCGCCGTTGGTGTTGGTGGTTCGCGCGTTTTGCGACGCATCGATCTCGGCATCGATCGCTTCACGCGTGAGAGCTGGCACTGGGCGGTCGGACCCGAGGTCGGCGTCGAGTTGCCGCTCGGGCCTGCCACACTGCTCCTTTCGTCACGCCTGAACTATTTGTTCGCTTCGGGCGGTGGACCCGAGCAGCTCTATTTGAATTTCACGGTTGGCGCTGGGCTCGACTGAGCCGCCTGATCGAGCGAAGGGCCGAGTGTCCTGACCACGGCTCGGCGTTTGTTCCGAGGGATTTGCAGTAGCACTGCAGCCGTGCGCCTCGCGCGATTTTCGCTTGCGCGAGGGGCGTGTCGGGTTTTTAGTTGGGATGTTGGTGGCGTCCCACCTGGACCTACCTGGCCCTCGAGTCAGGAATTTCGCGATGAAACTGCGCTACTTCGCTGATCTGCGCTCTCTCGCTTTCATATTGGCTTATTTCGGTCTGGTCATCTTTCAATGGCTGGCCGCGCCCGATGCGTTGGTGCTGGCGGGGCTCGTGCTGGCGGCGACGTGCGTGTTTTCGTTTTTTTGCGCAGTCATCACCCACAACGCCATCCATTCGCCTGTGTTCGAGAAACGCTGGGCCAACCGCGTGCTGCAGGTGCTGCTCTCGCTGTCGTACGGCTCGACGGTCAGCGCTTTCGTGCCCGGCCACAACCTGAGCCACCACAAGCACATTCAATCGACGCGCGACGTCATGCGCACCACCAAGGTTCGGCATCGTTGGAACATCCTGAACATGGTCGAGTTTGCGCCTCGCGTCGCCGTCGCCATCCTCAAGGGTGACGTCGCCTACAGCGCCGCGATGAAGGAGAGTCACCGCGCTTGGTTTCGGCAGTATCGCATCGAAACCTGGACGGTACTGGGCGTCACCGTGCTGCTCTTGGTGCTCGATTGGAGAAAGGCGCTCTTGTACTGGCTGGTGCCGCATTTGTACGCGGCCTGGGGCATCATCAGCATCAACTACCTGCAGCACGACGGCTGCGACATGAGCCACCGCTACAATCACTCGCGTAACTTCGTCGGCAAATTGGTGAATTGGTGGACTTTCAACAACGGCTTTCACGGCATGCACCACGAGCTGCCTGGCCTGCACTGGAGCCTTTTGCGCCAGAAGCACGACGAAAAGATCGCTCCGTTCGTTGATCCGCGTCTCGAACAGAAGTCGATGCTCGTCTTCGTCGTCAAGACGTTCGTCTGGCCTGGCCGCCGCGAAACGTTCGACGGCAAGCCCGCCATTCTGCCGCCGCGCACGCCTGACGAGAGCTGGATCCCGCGGCCCGAAGAGACGCCAGACGATCTCGGCGCCATGGCGATCTAAAGTCTGTCGGTTCGAACTCGGTCCATGCGAGTCCCCAAGCCTCAGGGCGCAAAGCCGAACAGGCGCTCGAAATTTGCTCCGAGCTGCGCTTCGGCTTCGGCCTCGGGGACCTGCCACAGTTCGGCCGCGTAGCCGAGCGTGCCCCGAACGTTGGCAGGTTCGTTGCGCGTGCCAGCCTCGGGCGACAGGTACGGACAATCGGTCTCCAGCAAAAGCTGCTCACGAGGCAGGCTGCGAAGCAGGCCCGTGAAGGTCTCACTGCGTCGCGCATTGGCTGGCACGGACAGGTAGTGACCGGCGGCAGCAATACGCTTGGCTAGCGAGAGGCGACTCGAAAAACAGTGCCAATCGACGCGCGGGGCGCGCATTTCGAGCAGGATCTCCAGGGCGCGCGCCTCGGCCTTGCGTGTGTGGATGATGATGGGCTTGTCGAGGTCGAGGGCCACTTGGACCAGCGCACGAAAAATGCGTTCTTGGCTCGCCCAAAAGGCCTCGGGCACCCAGTGGTGGTCCAGACCAATCTCGCCGATCGCCACCGCCTGCGCTGCATGTTCGCGTAGCCAGGCGACGGTTTCGTCCGCGCTCGTGAAGTCGGTGTCGTCGCGCGGGTAGTCGACGCCAGCGGCCGTCATCTCGTCCAGCACGGCGTCCACCGGGTAGAGGCCAAGGGCAGGGCGCACGAGCGGACAGCGGGCCGCGAGTGCGAGGACGCGCTGGTTGTCGGCGACGTTCAGGCCGTTGGAGACGATGGTCGTGACACCGGCCGCGCTGGCGCGTGCGAGCACGGCGTCCAGGTCGTCGGCGAAGCGAGGACTCGTCAGATGCGCGTGGACGTCGAACAGACCCATCAGCTCCGGTCTGTCTGGTGGAGCGGGCGGCCCTTGGGGCTGGTGAGGTGCGAGCGGCCTGGGTTGACCAAGAAACGGCGGCGCAGCGCCTGACGACCAATCAGCACTGGAAAGCGCATGCCACTGCGGTTGGTCAGCGTCAGCTCGCTTGCGAAGGCGATGCCGCCGAGCACGAAGTCGGTGCGGATGACCCAACGCGGCTCTTCTTCGCCGTTCGAGCTGCGGATGATGCGCTCGTCGATCAGCGGTGCACGCACGCGCCGCACGCCGCCGCGCGGCCACGCGCCGGCGTCGCCTTGGCTGCGCAACAGCGGCGGCGTGAACTCGGCCATCATGCCTTCTTCGGTGTGCACGACGACCATGTCGCGCGCGTGGAGCGCCGAGGTGCGCGCGCCCGTGTCGATCTTGGCGGCGATGCGCACGATGCCCAGCTCGGGCAGACCGAGCCACTCGCGCCAGCCGAGCACCACCCGCTTCTGAGTCGGGGTGCGGGCGGGCGGCTGCTCGGCGTCGTCGCTCATCCCACGGCTCGAGTCGGGAAGCGCGCCATGCGTCGCTCGATCAAATCGAGCACGTCCTGCTCGCTGCGGTCGGGGGCGCCCGGCAGGCGCACGAAGGCGCGGGCCAGCGACTTCTTCTGGCCCGTCATCAGCAAGAACCACACCTCGAAGAAATCGAAACCGTCGAAGACGATGGCATCCTGCTTGCCGTAAAGCTCGCGGTTCTTGTCGAATTCGTCGGCCATTTGCGAGTAGTGCAAGCTGGGCTTCAGGTGGTGGATGATGTGGTAGCCGTCGTTGAAGCAGCGACGATTGTAGCGCGTGTTGATGCAGGTGATGGCGCTCTTGAAGTCGTTGTCCGGCGCTTCCGGGTCGACGAAGGCGTGCTGTCCCCAGTTGCCCGCCATCATCAGCGTGCGAATCATCAGCACGGGGATCCAGAACACCACCCAGGTGGCCGGCAAGCTGACGAACCAAGCCAGCAGCCCGGTGACCAGCCAAAAGCCGCCTTCGCCCGCTATCAAGCGACGCAGTAGCTTCGGGTTGTTCTTGCGCACGTGGTAGCGCGCCAAGTCGACCAGGCCGATGGTCATGAAGCGACCCCAGTACTGCAGCCAGTGGGTCAGCTTGTCGCGACGGAACGTCATGGTCGTCGAGAGGTCACCCAGCAGGTTGGCCTCTTTGTGGTGCATGCCGATGTGGTGCACGAAGTAGGCTTCGGGGGTCTCGCCGACGAACGGCCCGACAAGCCACGGGATGTAGTTGTTCAAGAAGCGGTACTTGCGGCTGAACAGCGGGCGATGACTCACGCAATGCAGCATGAGAATGAAGCGGTCCATGAAGAAGTAGCCAATGAACACCCAATAGAGCGGAGCCATCCACCACTGGAACTGGCCACTGCGGCCTAGATAAAAGACCAGTGCAGCGGCCGGCCAGACCGTCAGCGTCATGGTCAATGCCAGGTTGACGAAGACGATGTCGCGGGCGTCGTTCAAGAACGGCGTCCACAGGCGCGCCCAGGCGCTCGTAGTGACGCCGAGCGGCGCCTCGTGGAAGGGCGCGGCGGAGGAGGGGGTAGAGCTTTGGCTGGCGGGCACGGCCGCTGACCTATAGCAAGGCTGGCAAAGAGCGCCCAATCCGCCGGCCGGTTGGCCCGGCGGGTCCTTTTTTGTGCTGCAAGAAGGTTATCGAGTCGCCTGCAAAAAGTCATGCGCACGGGCCACCCTGGTGGTGTGACGAACGACCTTTCGCAAGAGACCTCCCACGTTTCGGCCTCCGCGGTCGTCTGGCCTGGCATCAAGAAGGCCCGCTCGCCGTCGGACTCCAGATCGCCCGGCTTGGCGCAGGGTCTCGGTCCGCTCGTCGTCGTCGACGCGGCGCCGGGCGACTTGCCTGAACTCGGCCACACCGTGCTCGATGAAGCCGGGCTGCGCCTGCTCTTTGCCGACTTGGCCAAGCAGAGTCGCATGCTCGAGGCAACGCTGCGTCCGACGCCACTCTCGCGCCCTCGCCCGGTGAAGCGATTGCGCACACTGCTTTTGGGGCTGCTCGAGCGTCGCGTGTTCGGGGCGCAGCTCAAGTACGAACATGCCGGACTCGTCTGGCTCGACACATTGATCGCCACGACCGGCGGAGTTCGGTTGGTACGCTTCGAGGCACGCTCGTGAACCTCAACGTCGAAGATCTGAGTAGCGAACGCGGTTCGACGACCGTCTACGAGTGCGTGGGCTGTCAGCTGCTCTCGCCACCATCCGAAACCAGCTTCACGCTGATCAGCGACCGCTACGGTTGGCGCCTCCATCGAGCGCGCGACTTTCGGAGCGGCGAAATGAAGTTCGAGTGGCGCTGCCCCGATTGTTGGCGCGCCTTTTCCGAGGGTTTGCGCAGCCGTTAATTCGCCGAGCTTTGACTTTGTGCCAGGGAACGGGGAACTCTCCCGCCCCCTCATGCTCTGGGCTTTCCTCATCATCGCGGCCAGCGTGGCCGGTGGCACGCTCTTGGCGTTCCTGCCGGCGCAGCGCGAGTCGTGGGTGGGCCCGATGCGTTCGTTCGCATTGACCGCGGCGCTCAGCGTCGTGCTGGTGCACCTGTTGCCCGAAGCCTTCGAGGGCGCAGGCGCTCGCACCTTGGTCGCCCTTGCGCTCGGCTTCGTCTTGCCGTCGGTGATTGGGCACTTGGGCGCGTGGCTGTGGCGCGCGCGCGAAGGTGACGCTCAGCCCCGCGATCTCGCTCTCGAGGCCAGCTATTTTGGCCTGGTGCTCCACCACGTCGGCGACGGCCTGGGGCTTGGTGCGTACACGGGTGAGCTTTTGTCGCAGCCAGGTAGCGGCAGCGTGATCACTGCGCTGGCAGCTCACGTCGTGCCGGTTGTCGCCATTGTGGTGCTCACCTTCGATGCCGTGCGCGGCCGGGGTCATGCGCTGGCTCGGGCTCTGGGGCTGGCTCTGGCTAGCATGGTCGGTGTCGTCTTGGCCGGGGCCGTGCCTGGTGGATTGTTCGCCCAAGCCAGTCCGTGGGTGGCGGCGCTCGTCGGCGGCACCTTGCTCCACGTCGTATCTCACGATCTGGACAGCCAAGCTCCGCGAACGCCCAGCGCGCGCAGTTGGGACCTCGGCGCAGGGGTTTTGGGCGTGCTCGTCAGCTTCGTCGGCGGCGACGTCCATGCTTCGGGAGGCCCGCCGCTGTCGGAGCTTTGCGCCGATCGTTTCGTCGAGTTTGGCGTCGAAGCGGCGCCGTGGGTGCTGCTGGCGCTCGCAGTGGGTACGGCTTCGGTGGCTCGAGCAGCCGGCTCGTGGCTCGCGGCCTTCGACCAGTTGTGTCGGCGCTTTGGGCCCTGGTTGCTCGCTGGTACGTTTGCGCTCGCTTGGCTCGACGTGCTCGTCGCCGGCAGCGTGCGCTTTCGTCCGCTGTCCCAACAGCATCAGCATCCGCTCTGGCTCACGGCCTCGGCGGGAGTGCTCTGCCTCGTGCTCTTGCGCTCGGCTTGGCTCGCGGGTTTGCGCGCCTGGCTCGGCGGCCTGCTTGGCGCGGTGCAGCGGCACGAGCACGGCGACCACCCGGGTCACGCGCACTAAGGCTCAGCCGCCGCGCTTTTCTTCCAGCTCGAACCAACGTTCCTCGAGGCGTGCCACCTCCGCCTGCGCACCGCTGAGCTCGGCCTGCAGCGGTTCGACTGCGGCGCGGCGCGCCACGTAAAGCTCGGGATCGGCAAGCAGCGCTTCGAGCCGCTTCACTTCGCTCGCGGCGCGCTCGGTGCGCGGCAGCAGATCTTTGAACTCGAGGTCTTCAGCGTAGGTGAGGCTCTTCTTCGTCTTGACGGCCACGACCGGCTTCGCGGCTTCGCTGGTTCTTTCGGGGGCCGGCTTGCTCGGCTGCGCCCGCGCCTGGCGTTCGAGCTGCTGACGCCGTTCGGCGAAAGCGCTGTATCCGCCCTGGATTTCTTCCGCCCCGCCTTGGCCGTCGAGCGCGAGTACGCTGGTCGCGACGCGATCCAAAAAGTAGCGATCGTGGCTGACGATCAAGGCGGCGCCCGTCATGTCGAGCAGCAGATCTTCGAGCGCGCCGAGCGTCATGACGTCCAGATCGTTCGTTGGTTCGTCGAGCACCAGCACGTTGGCCGGCTCCAGCAACATCTTGGCCAGGGCCACGCGTGCGCGCTCGCCGCCCGACAGGCCACCGACCTTCTGGCGTACGGCGTCACCCCGAAAGCGAAAGCGCTCCAGGTACGAGTAGCTGCTGAGCGTCGTCTCGCCGATCGTCACCGTCGAATTGCCCCGGGTGATGGCGTCGTACACGGTCTCGTCGTCCTCCAGTCCGCCGCGCATCTGATCGAGGTAGACGATCTTGGTATTCTTGCCGACGATCACTTCACCCGCGCCCGGGGGCAGAACGCCCAGCAAGGTCCGAAGAAGCGAAGTCTTGCCGGCGCCACTGCGACCTAAAATGCCGACTCGCGAGCCCCGGCCCAAGTGAAAATCGAGGCCCGTGAGCAGCCTCTTACCGGGCACCTCGACCGCGAGTTGA
>Ga0163144_10015080_pt1 | contig 15983 bp, 19 predicted proteins | sample OliLak19BULKMAT1_FD_123175 | JGI IMG/M metagenome (GOLD analysis project Ga0163144, IMG submission 123175) | Freshwater microbial mat bacterial communities from Lake Vanda, McMurdo Dry Valleys, Antarctica - Oligotrophic Lake LV.19.BULKMAT1 | ecosystem: Environmental > Aquatic > Freshwater >...
CGATTGCGTTCGTCGGGAGCGGCGAGCGGCTCGAAGATCTCGAGCAGTTTTATCCCGATCGCGTCGTGTCGCGGCTCCTCGGCATGGGCGACGTGCTGTCGCTGATCGAGCGGGCCGAGCAGGCGATCGACATCGAGGAAGCGCAGAAGCTCGAGGAGAAGGTCCGTAAGGACGAATTCACGCTCGAGGACTTCCGCGAGCAGTTGCAGGCCATCAAGAAGATGGGCCCGCTCGAGCAGATCATCGGGATGATCCCCGGAATGGGGAACATCAAGCAACTGGCGCAGCAGAAGCCGGACGACAAGCAGATCGGGCGGATCGAGGCGATCATCAGCTCGATGACGCCGTACGAACGGCGCCGCAGCGACATCATCAACGGCAGCCGGCGCAAGCGCATTGCGCGGGGCAGCGGCACCTCGGTGGAAGAGGTGAATCGACTGCTGAAGCAGTTCGTGCAGATGCGCAAGATGTTGAAGGCGATGGGCGGATTCGCGAGCGGCAAGCCCGACAGGAAAGCCCGCGCGCGCCTCGGCTCGCTCATGGGACGGAGATAGCTCTCAGCCGCCAGCTCCCGGCTGCCAGTCAGTTGGAGACTACTGGTAGCTGACAGCTGGAAACTGGAAGCTTTAAGGAGACAGAGCATGTTAGTGATTCGAATGAGAAAGATGGGCTCGAAGAAGCGGCCGTTCTTCCGAGTGGTCGTGATCGACTCGCGCACGGCGCGCGACAGCAGCTTCGTGGAAATCGTGGGGCACTACAACCCGCGAACGAAGCCGGCGAAGGTCCTGATCGATCGCGAGCGGATTGACTATTGGGTCGGCAAGGGCGCGCAGCTGTCCGACACCGTCCGGACGCTCTTGAAGCGGCACATGCCCGCTCCCGCCTCCGCGGCTGACGCCGCTCCGGCGGGCAAGCCCGGTTCGACTGAGGTCGCCACCGCGGGTAAGGACGCGACGGCGTGAGCGCCGTCCGCGACGTCATCGAGACCGTCGCGAGGGCGCTCGCCGACGCACCGCAGCGGGTGTCGGTGACGGAGACGGAACATGCCGGCATGACCCTGATCGAGGTGACGGCCGCGCCGCCGGATGTCGGCAAGCTGATTGGCCGGCAGGGCCGGACGATTCAGGCGATGCGCACCATCGCGACCATGGCCGGCGATCGTGCGGGCCTCAAGGTCACGCTCGAAGTGCTGGATGTCTAGGGATTAGGGGTTGGGGGAGTGGGACGAGATGGTGGTCGTGGGGCGCATCGCCCGCGCCCACGGAATCCGCGGGCAGGTTATCGTCGATCCCGTCACCGATTTTCCGGAAGAGCGATTCAAGCCGGGATCGGTGCTCTACAGACGGACGGGCGATGCCGTCGAGTCTTTGACAATTGAAAGCCTCCGTTTTCATCGTGGCCGGCCGATCGTCGGACTGGCCGGCGTTGAGACGATGAATGCGGCAGAAGCGCTGGCAGGCACCGAGCTCCGCGTCGGCACCGACGCGTTGCAGCCGTTGCCCTCCGGCGCCTTCTACCATCACGACCTGATTGGCTGCGGTGTCGAAACACCGCGAGGCGAGCCCATCGGCCTGGTCCTGCGCGTGGAGGGAACCGGGACGGGCAGCAGGCTGGTCGTCGGCGGGAACGACGGCGAGATCCTGATTCCCCTCGTCGAGGGCATCTGCGTCGCGTTCGATATCGCGGGCCGGACGATCGTCGTCGAGCCACCGCAGGGTCTGCTGGAGGCGAACGTGACAAAGACACAACGTGCGATTTGATATCGTCACCATTTTTCCCCGGATGATCGAGGGAGCGCTCGCGGAGGGCATTCTCGCGAGGGCCATTCAGCGGGAGCTGCTGACGGTTCGGGCGAGAGACCTTCGCGAGTTCACCGAGGATCGGCACCGTAGCGTGGACGACGTGCCGTATGGCGGGGGACCTGGAATGGTCCTGAAGCCAGAGCCGCTGTTTCGCGCGGTGGAAGCGATCGCCCGGGACACCGGCGCACCGCAGGCCATCGTGCTGGTGTCGCCGCAGGGCCGGCCGTTCTGCCAGGACGAGGCCGCACGGCTCGCCGGCCTGGAACGCGTGGTGATTCTCTGCGGGCGATACGAGGGGATCGACGATCGCGTCCGCGAGAATCTGGCGACGGAAGAGTTGTCGATCGGTGATTACGTGTTGAGCGGGGGCGAGCTGCCTGCCCTCGTGATCGTCGATGCGGTGGCCCGGCTGATTCCCGGCGTCGTGGGCGACGAGAACTCGGTCGCCGGCGACTCGTTCGCGCGGGGGATACTCGATTTCCCGCACTTCACGAGGCCCGCGGAGTTTAGGGACTGGAAAGTACCGGATGTGCTCGTGTCGGGGCATCATGGTGAGATTCGCAAGTGGCGAAAGCGGCAGGCGATCGAGCTGACGCTGCAGCGCCGGCCGGAACTGCTGGCCGACGCCGAGTTGGATGTGGAAGAGCAGGAAATCCTGCGCGAGTTGATGGAACGTCAGAAGGGAGCCCCCCATGGGCGCGATTGAGATCGTAGAAAAGACACAGATGAGCGACCGGCCGCAGATGGCAGCCGGCGACACCGTGAAAGTGCACGTCAAGGTACGCGAAGGCGACAAGGAGCGTATCCAGGTCTTCGAGGGCATCATCATCGGGATGCACCGCGGGGGCGTGCGCGCCTCGTTCACCGTGCGCAAGGTGTCGTTCGGCCAGGGGGTCGAGCGCATCTTCCCGCTGCACTCGCCCATCATCCAGAAGGTGGAAGTCGTGCGCTCGGCGAAGGTTCGCCGCGCGAAGTTGTACTTCCTCCGCGACCTGAAGGGCAAGGCTGCCCGGATGCGCGAGGGCGGCAAGTAGGCGAGTGGGCCGCGTCTCGGCGACACGCACGCTCGAGAACGCCCTGCGGCGGTTGGGCTTCAATCGTGTGTGCGGGGTGGATGAGGTCGGCCGAGGCTGCTTGGCGGGCCCCGTCGTCGCGGGCGCGGTCGTGCTGCATCCCGACCACCACATTCCCCGCCTGAGCGATTCCAAGACGGTGCCGCCGGCCGAACGGGAGGAACTGTTCGAGCTGATTACCTCGCGGGCACTCGCGTGGGCGGTGGCCGAGGCGTCGCCGACCGAGATCGACTCGATCAACATTCACCAGGCGTCGCTTCAGGCCATGCGGCGTGCCGTCATGTCGCTCGCCCCGCTGCCCGATCTGGTGCTGGTGGACGCATTTCGCATTCCCGATCTGATGATGGCGCAGCGCGGCATCGTGCACGGCGATCAGCGATGTTCCGCCATCGCCGCCGCCTCCATCATCGCCAAGGTGACCAGGGATCGCCAGATGCGGCACCTCCACGCGCAGGATCCCCGGTATGGCTTCGATCGGCACAAGGGTTATGCGACCGCGGATCATGTGGCGGCGGTCAGGCAATTCGGCTATTCCATCGTGCATCGGCGATCGTTTCGGTCCCCCGGCGTTGCCGCTGGAATTTGATACGATTGATTGATTTCGCCTTCCGTTTCAGGAACCTGACCTGTGCCATTCGATCGCGAAGGAACCCTGCGCAAAGCGGAGAAGCTGCTCCGCCAAGGCAAGATCGATCTGGCCATTGCCGAATATCGCGCCGTCATCGAGGATCAGCCGACCGACTGGAACACCTCCAACACGCTCGGCGACCTCTATTTCCGGGTCGGCCAGGTCGATAAGGCGGTCGCCGAGTACGGCAAGATCGCCGACCATCTCGCCAGCGAAGGCTTCTTCCCGAAGGCCGTGGCCCTCTACCGGAAAATTCTCAAAATCAAGCCTGACGAAGAGCGGGCCATGTGGCACCTCGGCGGCATCGCCGCGCGCCAGGGCCTGCTGGTGGATGCGCGCGCGAATTTCCTCACGCTGGCCGAGCGCCGGCGGGCGCGCGGGGACAAGCGGGGCGAAGCGGAAGTGCGCCTGCGGCTCGGCGACCTCGACGGCGCCGATCTCGAGACCCGCATTATCGGGGCGCGTGCCCGCGTCGAGCTGGGAGACGCGAAGACGGCCGTCGAAAAGCTCAAGCTCGTCGCGGCCGATTTGCAGGAGAAGGGCAAGGACGCCGACGCGCTCCGGCTGCTGACGGAGGCGGCGCAGATCGACCCGGAGGATACGGGGCTGCGGCGCCTGCTGGTGCAGGCCTACGCCGCGCGGGGAGATTTCGAGGCGGCCAGCCAGTTTGCGACGAGCGCCGAGGACTTGAAGGGCGTCGCCGAAGAGCTGTTCCGGCATGGCCGGCAGGATGAAGGCATCAACGTCCTGAGGAGCGCCGCCGATGCCGACCCCTCTGACGGCACGATCCGGGCGCACCTCGCGAAGCTGCTCGTGGCCCGCGGCGACATGGACGGCGCCCGCGAGCTTCTGACGCCGGACGTCGCCGGCTCCGATCCCGAGCTGTTATGGGCCCTGGCCGAAATGGAGCTGCGCGGCGGCCGCATCGCCGAAGGCACCGCCGCGCTCCAGCATATTCTCGAGGACGATCCGTCGCGCCGCGATGCGCTCGTCATTCTCGGTTGCTCGGTGGCCGAAGTGAACCCCGATGCAGGATACGAGTGCATCGAGGTTGCGGCCAGGGCGGCCATTGCGGCGGACGAGTGGGGCTCCGCCGCCGCGGCCGTGAATGAATTCGTGAACCGCGTCCCCAACCATATTCCCGCCTTGATGCGTCTGGTGGAGATCTGCGTCGACGGCGGTCTCGAAGCGACGATGCACAGCGCGCAGGCGCAACTGGCCGACGCCTACCTTGTGGTCGGTGCGGGCATGGAGGCGCGCGTGATCGCGGAGGATCTCGTCGCGCGAGAGCCATGGGAGCGCGCCAACATCGAGCGGTTCCGGCGCGCGCTGACGCTGCTCGGAGAGACCGACGTCGACGCCATCATCGCGGATCGGCTCAGCGGGCAGACGCCGTTCACGAGCACCGATTTCCTGTGGCCGGCCGAGCCGGCCGGTATCGAAATGGCGCCGATGCCCGTGGCGCCTCCGCCCGTACGTGAGCCCGAGCCGGATCCCGAACCGTATGTGGAGCCGGAGGTCGTCACCCCCGCCGCGCCGGTCGTCCATGCCGCGGCCGGGCGCCAGGATGGCGGGCGGGGCAACATCCATGCGATCGACATGAGTAGTTTTTACGCGGACTCCGCCGGGGAGGAAGACAACCCGCCGGCGCCGTCGAAGAAGCCTGAATCGCACGAAGTGGATCTGAACGACCTGCTGCACGATATGCGGAGGGGGGACGTCGCGGCGCCGCAGCCCGCGTCGCCGCAGGCTCCGGTCGAGAACGTGCTGAAGGGTATCCGCGACGAGGCGGCCCATGACGCCTCGCCCGAGACCGCGGAGCAGCATTTCAAGCTGGCTGGCACCTACATGCAGATGGGGATGCAGGCAGAGGCGCTGAAAGCGCTCGAGGTTGCCGCTCGCTCGCCCCGACACCGGTTCCGTGCCGGTGCCATGCTCGCCAAGGCGTACCTCGAGGCGGGCGATCCCGATGTGGCGATTGATTGGTACGGACGCGCCGCCGAGGCACCGTCGCCGTCCCCGGAAGCCCTCCACGCGCTCCTCTACGATTTGGCGTCCGCGCTCGAAGGGCAGGGAGAAAGCGCGCGCGCGCTCGCCGTCATGCTGGAGCTGCAGAGCGAAGCGGGTGAGTATCGCGACGTGTCGGTGCGCCTGGAGCAGCTGAAAGTGCAGATGGGCAGCTGATGTTGAGGCGGTTGCTCTTCGTGGCGTACTTTCTCGAGGTCGGCCTGCTGCTGGTGCTGGTCCCGTGGTCCGGCTTCTGGGATCGCAACTATTTCACGATGACGTTTCCTGCCCTCCAGGAGATCCTCAACAATAACTTCGTACGCGGGGGAGTCTCGGGTCTTGGCATCGTCAATTTGCTGGTGGGCTTCGACGAGCTCGCCTCGGTACTCTGGACACGGCGGACGCTGCAGACGATGGAGACGCTCAAGCAGTCATGATTTGTCTGGTGACCGACCGGCGGCGCGTGTCGTCGGGGCATGACGCCGCCGATCGCCTGGTCGACCTGGTGGCTGCCGCGGCGCACGCGGGCGTCGACCTGATTCAGGTTCGGGAGCGCGACCTCGAGGCCCGCGATCTGATCGCCCTGGTGCGCCGCTGCCTTGACGCCGTCCGCGGGACGCCGACGAAGGTGCTCGTGAACGATCGCACCGACGTGGTGATCGCCGCCGGCGCGCACGGCGTACACCTGAGAGGGGATTCGATCGAGGCAACCGCCGCCCGAGCGCTGCTTCCGCCGGGGGCGCTCGTGGGCCGCTCGGTCCACACCGTGGAGGAGGCGGCAGCGGCATCGCGGGCAGGCCGGATCGACTACCTGATTCTCGGTACGGTGTTCCCGACACCCTCAAAGGATTCGACCCACCGCCTCACAACGCTGGACGAGTTGTCGGCGGCGTCTCGGGCGACCGCCGTGCCCGTGCTGGCGATCGGCGGCATGACCATCGAACGCGCCTCGGCAGCGGTCCGGGCGGGCGCGTCGGGGGTGGCCGGGGTGGGGCTGTTCGTCCCGCCTGATGGCCGGTCGTGGCACCCCCACCTCCAGGCGGTTGTGGCCGATCTTCGTCGCGCGTTTGACACTTGCGGAGCGGTTCCCTAACATTGACCGCAAACGCATTGGTAATGCCCCAGGGTCCACAAACCCGAACCGTTGGCGCCCGGCTCCGCGAAGCACGAGAGAAGCGGGGCGTTTCTCTCCGGCAGATCGCGAACACCACTCGCATTTCCGTGATGTCCCTCGAGGCGGTTGAGCGGAGCGATCTGTCCCGGCTGCCGGGCGGCATCTTCACCCGCGCGTTCATCCGCGCCTACGCTCAGGAAGTCGGGCTCGACCCCGATCGCACCGTCCAGGACTTCCTCGCAGAGTTGCCGCCGGACGCGGCGACCGCCACGGCCCACCCTGCCGCCCACGAGGACGGCGAGGCACTCGACAGCGAACGGAAGGCGGTCGCCACGGCGATCCGGCTCATTCTGGTCGCCTTGCCGATCATCGGCCTGGTCGTCTACTACGGGACTCAGCGCGCGCAGGCGCCGGCACCGCCGGCGGCCGAGGTGACGGCCTTTGTCGAGCAGCCGCCAGAGCCTCCACCCTCGGCTACGTCACCCAGCGTCCCGGAAGCCTCCGGCGCCGCGCCTGCCGTGCCCGCCGGGACGAAGCCCTCTGGATTGACCATGGAGATCGCGCCCCGCGGCACGTGCTGGGTTTCGGTGACCGTGGACGGCGAGCCGACCTTTTCGGGGCTGATGAACGCGGGCGACAAGCGCGTGATTCAGGCCCGGGAACAGATCCTGCTCAACGTGGGCGATGCCGGCGTCTTTACCTATACCTTGAACGGTCGCGCGGGCAGACCGCTTGGCGCGCCGGGCGAAGTGGTCAGCACCCGGATCACGCTCTCCAACCTTTCCGAATTCTCCGCTCCCTGATGGACGTCGGGTTCCGCAGTCCGCTCCTCGATTTTTTCAAGCGGGGAGAAGTTGCCAGGGACGTGCGCCTTCTTGCTGCGCGAGGAGCGCTCGCGCCCAGGGCACAGGAACAGATCGCGCTGCTGGCGATACTGACCGAGGACAGCGATCCGGAGGTGCGCGGCGCCGCTGAGGCGACACTGGCCGGTATTTCCAACGACGCGCTCGCCACGTTTCTCGGCAAGTCGGATATTCCAGAGGGGCTCAGAGACTTCTTCCGCGGCCGGGGCATCGAGCCGATCCCGGGGGGCGCGCCGAGCGACGATCCGCTCGTGGACGTGGACGCGGGCGGCGGTCAGCCGGACGCGGGCGCTGACGAGGGTGCCGAGGGGGACGCAGAGGGAGACGGCGAGCGGCAAGGTTCGGCTCAGCGGCTGGCGCTGATGAATGTGTCCGAGCGGATGAAGGCCGCGATGAAGGGCACGAAGGAAGAGCGGGCCATCCTGATTCGCGATCCGAACAAGCTGGTGTCGGTCTCGGTGCTGAGCAGCCCGAAAATTTCCGATTCCGAGGTCGAGAACTTCGCGAAGATGGGGAACGTGTCGGAAGAGATCCTGCGGATTATCGGCCAGAACCGCGCGTGGACCAAGAACTACGGCGTCATCGCCGCCCTCACGAGGAATCCCAAGACCCCGCTGAGCGTATCGCTGAACTTCGTTCAGCGTCTGAACGAGAAGGACCTGAAGGCGCTCGCGATGGATCGGAACCTTCAGCAGGCGCTGAAGCTGGCCGTCAAGAAGCGCATCTCGACGCCAGAGAAGAAATGATCAGGATGCTCTCGGCCGACGACAAGGTGGCCGAAATCAAGCGACTGTATTACCAGACGTCGCGCCTGACCATTCAGCAGGATTTCGCGAAGGCCATCGACCTGCTGAAGTCCATGTCGGGCGAGGCGGAACGCGAGCGCGTCGCGGTGTACATGGACGGCATGTCGCAGATGCGCGCGGACTGGGCGCGGCAGGCACGGAATCCGATGCCCACGAAGAAGGGAAAAGGGAAGAAGGAAGCAGGAAGAAGAGCCTCACGTACCAGATGACGCTGACCCACGGCTCTCGCTTGGGCGGATACGAGATTCTCGGCTCGCTCGGTGCGGGCGGCATGGGCGAGGTGTATCGCGCGCGCGACACCAAGCTGAATCGCGACGTCGCGATCAAAGTGCTGCTGCCGGCCGTCGCCAACGATCCCGATCGCCTCGCGCGCTTCAGCCGCGAAGCGCAGCTGCTCGCGTCGCTCAATCATCCCAACATCGCGCAGATCTTTGGGCTCGAGGAAGGCTCTCCGAGCGGCGGGTCTGAAGGGCAAGACCCGCCCTACGTACAGGCCTTCGCGACCACGGATGTAGGGCGGTTCCTGCCTTCTGGACCCGCCGGTCGGCCCGTGCGCGCGCTCGTGATGGAGCTGGTCGAGGGGCCGACGCTGGCAGATCTGATCGCAGGGACAGTGACAGCAGCGCCTGCGGCCCTCGCGAGCAGCGAGTCTTCGAGCAGCGCAGCGCGCGCGAGCGGGGGTGGGGCCCCGCGAGCAGCTGATGGCGGGGCCCATCCAGGCGGGGCCCGGTTTCACCCGGGGGAACGCCGCCGTGGTCGTGATCGCGCGTACTCCACAGGCGGCACTTTAGAGCGCTTTCCGATTGTACGTAGGGTCCGCCTTTAGGCGGACCGCGTGAAGTCGGCTAAAGCCGGACACTACGTACTACACGGAACTGGAAACTGCTCTAGGCCGCGGCTACGATGTCTCGCCCGACGGCACGCGGTTTCTGATGATCAAGGACGCCGCGGCATCGACCGGCACGGCGCCACAGCTCGTCGTCGTGCTGAACTTCTTCGAGGAGCTGAAGCGGCTCGTGCCGACGCAGTAGCCATGTCACTCAGAGCCGCCGATTCCTTCGCAATCCCGCGCGGAACTCCGCGACCGTTCTCGTATTCAACACGTCGTCTTTCGTGAGCCAGGCGCGTCGCGCCACCTGGACGCCCCATCGCATCTGCCGGAATCCGCCCGCGGCGTGCGAATCGGTGCTGATGACGATCTTCACGCCGCGATCGCGGGCCGATTTGGCGTGGGCGTCGGACAGATCGAGGCGATCGACCTGTGCGTTGATTTCGAGCGCCACGCCCGCCTCGGCCGCCGCCTCGATGAGTTGCCGCACATCCACCTTGTAGGGTTCGCGCCTCAGCAGAATCCGCCCGGTCGGATGGCCGATGATGTCCACGTAGGGGCACGTCACCGCGCGAAGCATGCGGTCGGTCATCTGCGCTTCGTCCTGGTTGAACGCCGAATGCACCGATGCGATGACCACGTCGAGCTGGGCGAGACAGTCGTCGGCGAGATCCATGGCGCCGTCAGGCCTGATATCGCACTCGATGCCGGCCAGCAGCGTGATGCCTTCGAGGCGATGGCTGATGTCGCGGACGCGCTGCGCGTGGGCCAGCGCCCGATGCTCGTCGAGCCCGTTCGCCATCGCCAGCGCCTGGCTGTGATCGGTGATGGCGAGGTAGCGGAAGCCGGCGTCGCGAGCGGCGATCGCCATCGTTTCGATATCGTCGCGGCCGTCGGTTTCCGTCGTGTGCGAGTGCAGATCGCCCTGAATGTCGGCGAGCGTCACCAGGTGGGGGAGCGCGTCCAGCTCGGCGGCCTCGATCTCGCCGCGTCCTTCGCGGAGCTCCGCCGGGATCTCCACGAGGCCGAGCGCGTCGTAGATCTCGGCCTCCGTGCGGCCCGCGACGAGCGCGCCGTCCTCGACGCGGAACAACCCGTACTCGTTGAGCTTGAGCCCGCGCGACATCGCGCGATCGCGCAGGGCGATGTTGTGGGCTTTCGACCCGGTGAAGTACTGCATGGCGGCGCCGTGGCTCTCCTCCGGCACGAGCCGTAGATCCGCCTAACTGCCGCCCCAGAGCAGGACGCTGGACTTGGTCTCACCCTGACCCCGAATCCGATCGACGAGCTTGTAGATGGTGAAGGTCGCCATCACATGCGGATCGGTTCCGGTGGCGAGAATGTCGATGTCTCCAGACGTGTCCGCGCCGCGGCGTACGCTGCCGACCGGCACGAACGTCACGGTGGGGCATTCTGCGCGGAGGTACTCGAGCAGCAGCGAGGCCGCCTCGGAGGCGTCGGGCAGAAGATGCCGTCCGGCATGCTGCTTCCGCTCCGCGCAGGCCTTCAGCATCAGCTGCTCTTTCTTCGCGCCCAGCCCCTTGAGCGCGCGAACACGGCCTTCCCGGCACGCGGCCTCCAGTTCGTCCACCGTCCGGATGCCGAGCTGCGCGTAGAGCTGGGCGACCGTTTTCGGTCCGACGCCTTGAAGGCGCAGCAGATCGAGAATCGTGGTGGGAAACTGCTCGAGAAGGTCCCGGTGATATCGGGCTTCGCCGGTCTCGGCGATCTCGCGGATCTTCGAAGCGAGATCCTTGCCGATGCCGGGAATCGCGCGCAGCTGGTCCTCGGTGCAGTACGCCAGCCGCTCGGTGGCGTACGCGATGGTCTCGGACGCGTTCCGGTACGCGCGTATCTTGAACGGGTTTTCGCTCTTAATCTCGAGGAGGTCGGCGATCTCGGAGAAAATGCGCGCGATGGCCAGGTTGTCCATGATTGCGAACAGAAGGTCAGGAGTTCAAGCGATCAGTGGCTGTGTACCCGCAGTCCCTCGGTCTCAATGCGGTAATCCAGTAATCGCGCACCGCCCGACGAGAGGGCGTTCTGCACCGCCGGTACATCTTTCGGATCGGCCAGGCAGAACAGGCACCCGCCGCCGCCGGCGCCGCACACCTTCGCGGCGGTGGCGCCCGCGGCCGATGCGCCGTCGATGAGCGCCTCGATCATCGGCGTCGTCACGCCCGGCGCGAGTTGCTTGCGCGCCTCCCACTCGACCCGAAGCGATCGCGCCACGCCCTCCCAATCTGCTCTGACGAGCGCCTCGCGCAACCCCATGGCTGCCGCCACAATCCGCTCGAAGCACTCGAACACGTGTCGATCGCCGTCGACGTGGCGTTTGGTGATCTCCCAGTTGTTGGTGCCCGAGAAATGGGGCGCGCCGGTATACGCCAGCACCAGCCTGCGCTGCAGCTCCTGCGGATCCACGTCGAGAGCGACGCGCCTGACGCCGTCCGGACGCAGCTCGATGGCGGCAATGCCGCCGTAATAGGCGGGCCGGTAGTCCTGCACGCCGGTCGGCACGTGGATGACCTGCGCTTCGACGTTCATGGCGATCGTGAGCAGCGCCTCTCCGCCGACATCGGCGCCCGACCACCGGGCCAACGCGCCGCAGACCGCGACGTTCAGCGCCGACGATCCGGCGATGCCTGCACCAGCGGGAGACTCGCCGCGTGTCCGCAGCGTCAGGTTCTCCGCGCGGAAAAAATACGCCAGCCGGCTGAGCAATGGCAGCGTGGGCTCGTGCTGAAGTTCCGGCCAGCTCGCGACGTCAACGGTCTTCGCCGTGTCGATCGATTCGATCCGGACCCGGCCGTCGGTCCGCGCGGTAATCTCTGCGTGAGCGCGAAGGCTGATCGCCGCGTTCAGGGTCTGTGCGTGCTCGTGGAAAAGATAGAGAGGCCAGATATCAACGGTGCCGCCGGCAAGATCGATTCGTGTGGGAGCTGATGTCGTCACCCGCTTCATGTTTGTCCGCGGAGCAGCAGAACGGGCACGCGGACGATGTGACGGACGCGGTCGACGGTGGTGCCGTGGATGATGTCGCCGAGCAGCCGATGGCCATGGGTGGACATCGCGATGAGATCGACCTCGGCCTCGCCGGCGATCCTGATGAGCTCGGTGGCCGGATCCCCCATCGCCAGCTGGCTGTCCACCTCGAAACCGGCCGCGCGAAGCTCCTCGCAACGCCGGGTCAGGTATGCGCGGTCCTCGCGTATTTCCTCCGACTCGCGCAGATTCAAATCCTTGAAGTGCCGCGCCGCAAATCCGTCGGCGACGTGCACGAGGAGCAGCTTCGCGCCCGTCAGCTTCGCCAGGCCGGCGATGTGCTCCATGATGGCGTCATCGGCCTTGGAATTCTCAATCGCGACAAGAATGTGGTGATACACGTTCGGCTCAGCCTTTGAAAAATGCGATGGCCGTCTGGTACAGCAGGTAGACGTTCAAGGCGGTGATGATCAGGCAGACAGGCCACGCGAGCGCCTTCACCCAGGTCTTGATCGCGAACGGCCCCATCATTTTTTTACTGCTCGTGAACTGCACGAGCGGAAAAATCGCAAACGGCAGCTGCATGCTGAGAATGACCTGGCTCAGCACGATGAGCGGTCCGGATCCCTCTTCGCCGTAGACGCCGATGACGATCACCGCGGGCACGATGGCGATCAATCGCGTGACGAGCCGGCGGAGCCACGGACGCAGCCGGATGTTCAGGAACCCTTCCATCACAATCTGGCCGGCCAGCGTGCCGGTGAGCGTGGCGTTCTGGCCCGAGAACAGCAGCGCGACGGCGAACAGCGTGCTCGCCATGGTTGCGCCGAGCAACGGATCGAGCAACAGGTAGGCATCGCCGATGTCGGCCACGCCCTCGTACGGGGTGCCGTGGAACACGGCGGCCGCCATCACGAGGATGGCACCGTTGATGAACAGCGCCGACATGAGCGCCACGGTCGAATCGATCGTGGCGTACCGGATGGCCTCCTTCTTGGCCTCGTATGAGTCGCCGTAGTTACGCGTCTGCACGATCGACGAGTGCAGGTAGAGGTTGTGCGGCATCACCGTGGCCCCCAGGATGCCGATCGAAATGTAGAGCATCGCGGGATTGGTGAGAATCTCGGTACGCGGCACGAGCCCCAGGGCCATGGCGCTGACGTCGGGTCGAGCCATCCAGAGCTCGACCGCAAAGCAACCGGCGATCCCCAGAATGAGCGCGATGACGATCGCCTCGACCCAGCGGAAACCCTTGTGCTGCATGTAGAGCACGAGCAGCACGTCGAGCGCCGTCAGGCACACTCCCCACATCAGTGGAAGGCCGAACAGGAGCTGCAGCGCGATCGCGGCGCCCAGCACCTCGGCCAGGTCGCAGGCGGCAATCGCAATTTCGCAGACGATCCAGAGCACGAACGTCGTCCGCCGCGAGTACCCGTCGCGGCACGCCTGAGCGAGGTCGCGGCCGCTGGCGATGCCCAGCCGCGCCGAGAGCGACTGCAGCAGGATCGCCATCAAGTTCGAGATCAGGATGACGCTGAGGAGTGTGTAGCCGAACCTCGCGCCGCCGGCGATGTCGGTCGCCCAATTGCCGGGGTCCATGTACCCGACCGCGACGAGGTAGCCGGGCCCGGCGAAGGCCAACATTTTTCTCCACGGGGGACCGCCGACAGGAACCGAGACGCTCCCGTGAACTTCGGGAAGGCTCCGCCGGTCCCAGTCGGGATCGGCGCCGGCGGTGTTGGTGGGCTTCTCCATCTATTGGCTATCAACTCTATAATGACAAGTCGTGTCTCCTCAACCGCTTCGCCGTCGCATCGGCCAGTTGCTCATCGGCACCTTCTCCGGAGCGGTCATTCCCGTCGAGCTCCGCTCGATGGCCCGCGAGTTCGATTTGGGCGGGATCACGCTCTTCGGACGGCTCGGCAACATCGAATCCCCCGGGCAGGTCAGCGAGCTGGCGTTCGACGTGAGGAACCTGGGCCGGGAGCTGCCCGGCTGGGTCGGGATCGACCAGGAAGGCGGCCGCGTCGCGCGCCTGCGCTCGCCGTTTACCGAGTGGCCGCCCATGGCGGTGCTGGGACGCAGCGGCGATCCCGAGTTGGCGAGGCGGTTTGCCGGCGCCCTTGCGGCCGAGCTGTCCGCCGTCGGGATCTCGCTCGACTACGCGCCCGTGCTCGACATCCACACCAACCCGAAGAACCCCGTGATCGGCGATCGTGCGCTGGGCGAGAAGCCGGAGACGGTCGCGAAGCTCGGCCGGGTCATCATCGAAGGGCTGCAGCGCGCGGGCGTGGCGGCGTGCGGCAAGCACTTTCCCGGACATGGCGACACCGCGACCGACTCGCACGTCGAGCTTCCGATCGTGGAGCATCCCCCCGATCGCCTGAGGGCAGTCGAGTTCCTCCCGTTCAAGGCGGCCATCGAGGCCCGTGTGGCGTTCATCATGACCGCCCACGTGCTCGTCACGTCGATAGACGATGAGCGGCCGGCCACGCTGTCGCCGAGGATCGTGAAGCAGATTCTTCGCGACGAGCTTGGGTTCACGGGCGTCATCGTGTCGGACGATCTGGAGATGAGGGCGATTGCCAACACGTATCCGCCCTCGGAAGCCGCGGTGCAGGCCATCGCGGCCGGATGCGATGCGATCCTGATGTGCGGCTCGGGCAGCCACGCCAGCATCGAGCTGCAGGCGGGGGCGCTCGAGGCCCTCGTGCATGCCGTCGAAGACGAGCGGTTGTCGGTGAAGCAGGTCGAGGCCGCGCTCGAGCGCAATCGCCTGGCCAAGGAGCGTTTCCAGCGCGAGTGGCGTCCGCCGACGCCAGCCCAGTTGAAGGGCGTGATCGGCTCGGACACACACCGGGCGATTTCCGACCAGATGGCATCCTTCACCTGATTCGGCATGCTGAAACCCCCGAGGCTGCGCTCCGGCGACAAAGTAGCGGTCATCTCCCCCGCAAGCCCGTTCATCCGCGAAGAGTTCGACAAAGGCATCGCCGAGCTGCAGCGCCTCGGCTTCGAGCCGGTATTCGATGACACCGTGTTTGCCCAGCACGGCGGTTATCTGTCTGGTGAGGGGAGCGTCAGGGCTGCCGCGTTCCTGGAGGCGTGGCGCGATCCATCGATCCGCGCGCTGATCGCGGTGCGCGGAGGATACGGCAGCGTGCACCTGCTGCCGTACCTCGAGAAGCACGATCTGCGGGACTCGCCGAAAGCGTTCATCGGTTATAGCGATCTCACGACGGTGCTGTCGTACCTCACGACGGGGTGCGGCATCGTGGCGTTTCATGGCCCGATGCTCGACAGGCGACTGGGGCGCGGCATCGATGCCTACGATCGTGGGACGTTCGTTGGGGCGCTGACGAGCACCGAGCCGCTGGGGGAGCTCGCGGCAGCCAGACTGGAAACGTTTCGCACGGGAGAAGCCGCAGGACCGCTCATGGGCGGGACGCTGGCCCAGCTCGTGGCCTCCCTCGGAACCCCGTTCGCCTTCACGCCCCCGAAGGGGCACGTGCTGTTTCTGGAAGATGTCGCCGAGCGTCCCTATAAGCTCGATCGGATGCTGACGCAGCTGCGCCTGGCCGGCGTGCTGGAGAGGGCGTCGGCGCTCGTGCTCGGCGAGTTTCCCGATTGCGATGAGCCGCGGGGCGAACCGTCGGCGCACGACGTGCTCGCGGATCTGCTGAGGGATTTCAACGGCCCGGTGGTGTTCGGGTTTCCGTCAGGACACACCACCGGCCCCCTCGTGACGCTGCCCTTCGGGGTGCGGGCGCGGGTGGTCGCCCACGGACGTCCACGTGTGATCATCGAAGAGGCTGGGGTCGAGTGACGATTCATTTCATCGGCGTGTGCGGAACGGCCATGGCGACGCTGGCCGCG
>Ga0163144_10015082_pt1 | contig 15983 bp, 10 predicted proteins | sample OliLak19BULKMAT1_FD_123175 | JGI IMG/M metagenome (GOLD analysis project Ga0163144, IMG submission 123175) | Freshwater microbial mat bacterial communities from Lake Vanda, McMurdo Dry Valleys, Antarctica - Oligotrophic Lake LV.19.BULKMAT1 | ecosystem: Environmental > Aquatic > Freshwater >...
CGCCGTCCAGCACCTCGCGCACCTTGCGGGCCAGGATGGACGGGGTGAACGGCTTTGGCAGGAACTGCTCGCCCGGCCGGAGCACGCCGGGACTGCCCATGTCCTCCGTCGTGTAGCCGGAGACGAACAGCGTCTTCAGCTCGGGGCGCTCGGCCGAGAGCAGGGCAGCGAGCTTTTGCCCGCCCATCCGCGGCATCACCACGTCGGTGAGGAGCAATTGAATCGGCTCCGTGGAGCGGCGCGCCACCTCGAGGGCCTCCTCGCCGTCCCGGGCCTCCAGCACCCTGTACCCGCTCGAGTGCAGGACCGTCCGCAGGAGCCTCCGGACCCCGTCGTCGTCATCGACGAGCAGCACCGTCTCGTCGCCTCTCGGGATCTCCAAGCGGCCGGTGGACGCCATGCCCGGCAGAGGCGAAGCGCAGGCGACGCGAGCCTCGAGCACAGGCAAGTAGATGGAGAACGTGGTGCCGCGGCCCATCTGACTGGAGACCTCGATGTGGCCCCCGCCCTGACGGACGATGCCGTGGACGAGTGACAGCCCCAGGCCCGTCCCCTGACCCACCGCCTTCGTGGTGAAGAAGGGCTCGTAGATCCGGGCCAGGGTGGCCTCGTCCATGCCATTTCCCGTATCGCTGACTGTCAGCCGCGCGTGGCGCCCCGGCCGGGCGTCGGGGTGAGCGTCCGCGTGCGAGGTGGAGAGCTCGACGTCTCGGGTCTCGATGGTGATGCAGCCGCCCTCGGGCATGGCGTCGCGGGCATTGATGACCAGGTTCATCAATACCTGCTCGAGCTGGCCCGGATCCATCTCCACCAGCCCCAGGCCGGGGGTGCGCCGCACGGTCAGGTCGATGTGCTCGCCGGTGAGCCACCTCAGCATCTGGGCCGTCTCCCCGACCAGCTCGTCGAGGTCGGTCGCTCGGGACTTCGCGGGTTGCTTGCGGGCGAATACCAGGAGCTGGCGCGTCAAGGCGGCGGCTCGCTCGCCCGCCTTTCGGATCTCGACGAGCAGCTCGCGCGACTGGCCGGCGGGGCCGAGCTGATTCACCAGCATGGCCGTGCAGCCATTGATGACCGTGAGGAGGTTGTTGAAGTCGTGCGCGACCCCGCCCGCCAGCCGGCCGACGGCCTCCATCTTCTGCGCCATCAGGACCCGCTCCTCGAGGATCTTGCGCTTCTCTTCCGCCTGCCGCAGGGTCTCTTGCGCGCGCTTGCGACCGCTGATGTCACGCGCCACGAAGACCAGGTAATCGCGCTCCAGGCGAATGTGGGTGGCATTGACCTCCACCGGGAACGTCGACCCGTCTTTTTGCCGGCGCGAGCTCTCGAAGAGCCACGAGCCCGTCGCCTTCAGCTCGTCCATGCGCATTGCCACGGAGGACCAGCCGCCCGGCAGGTCGGCGACGTCGGGCACGTGAAGCTCGAGGTACTCCTCGCGGGAGTACCCGTGGGCGCGAGGGGCCTGCTCGTTCACGTCGAGGAAGCGGCCGGTCTCGGGGTCGATCACCTCGATCGTGTCGTTGGCGCGGTCGATGAGCGCGCGGAACAGCACGAGCTCCGCCGCGGCCCGCCGGCGCTCGTCATCGCTCGTCCTGAGCTTGCACTCGGCCTGGTGCTTGTAGAGGGCCATCTCTATCGCGGTGTGCAGCTCGCGCTCGTCGAAGGGCTTGAGCACGTAGCCGAACGGCTCGGTCACCCGGGCGCGCTGGAGCGTGTGCTCGTCCGCATACGCCGTCAGGTAGACGACGGGGAGGTGCAATCGGCTGCGTATTTCTTGCGCGGCGGCCACCCCGTCCACCGCCCCTTCCAGCCGGATATCCATGAGCACCAGATCCGGGCGGAGCCGCTCCGAGAGGCGGACGGCGTCCTCACCGGAGCGCGCGGCGCCCACCACCTCGTAGCCGAGCCCGATGACCCGGTTCCCGATGTCGCGCGCGACGATGCGCTCGTCTTCAATGATGAGGATTCTGGCCCGCGTCATGGATATGCCCGTCGTCGCCGGGGAAGCGCAGCGTGAACGTGGTCCCCCCTTCGCGGTTGACCGTGAGGATGCCTCCGAGCTGCTCGCTCAGATCCGAGACGAGCTGCAATCCGAGCGATTCGGAGTTGCCCGGCGTGAGGCCCCGCGGCAGCCCCACGCCATCGTCCTGGATGACGAGCGAATAGCACCCGTCCGGCATAGCGTCGAGCCGGACGCTGACACGCCCCGTTCGCCCGCCCGGGAACGCGTGCTTGATCGCATTGGAGACCAGCTCGTTGATGATGAGCCCGCAGCGGATCGAGCGGTCCAGATCCAGCATGACGTCCGGGATCTGGAGGTCCAGCCCGATTTGCTCGGGGTCCACGCTGTACGAACGATAGAGATAGGCGCACAAGGCTTCGATGTGGCCAGCCACCCGGACGGAGCCGAGATCCCTGGAGCGATAAAGGTTTTCGTGGACCAGGGCCATTGCCCGCAGCCGGCTCTGGCTCTCGGTGAAGATGGCAGCGACCGCCGGGTCCCTGATCCGTCCCGCCTGCAACGACAGCATGCTGCTGATGAGCTGCAGGTTGTTTTTGACCCGGTGATGGATCTCCTTCAAGAGGACGTCCTTCTCGCGGAGCCAGGTCCGGAGCTGCTCCTCCGTGCGTCTCCGCTCGGTGACGTCGCGCGCCACGCCGATGAGGCGGTGAATGCGGCCGCCCTGGTCGCGCACCGGGATCAGGCTCGTCTGGAAGCTCCGGCGGCCGATCCGCAGGTCGAGGTCCGTCTCGTAGTTGATCGTCGTGCCCGCCTCCACGCACCGGCGATAGCTGGCGCCAACGGCCGCGGCCAGCTCGGGGGTGAGGCAGTCTTCGATGAGCTTGTCAGCCACCTCCGCGGTGGAATACCCGAGCGTCCTCTCGTCGGTCGGGTTGAGCTCCTTGATCTTGAAGCAGAGGTCGGGCGTGACGTCGATCAGGAAGATGCAGTCCGAGGCGCACTTGAAGACCTCCCGGTAGCGCTGCTCGCTCTCGCGCAACGCCTCGTCGGCCTGCTTTCGCTCGGTGATGTCGCGCGAAATGCCAATGAGACCGATGACCCGGCCGTGCGGGTCGCGGTGCGGGGCCTTCGTCGACAGGAACGTCCGGACCAGGCCGGCGACGGATAGGGTGTCTTCGAACGTCCGCCGCTCGCCGGTCGACATCACCGCCCTGTCGCGCTCCATGATTTCCTGCGCGGTCTCCGGCGGGAGGACCTCCCGATCGTTCTTGCCGAGGATCTCCTCGACCGGCTTGCCGAGGATGCGGGCGCCCACCGGGTTGATGTGCAGGTAGCGGCCCTGGAGATCCTTGACGTAGAACGCGACGTCGGTCCCCTCCGCCACGGCATTGAGCAGGTCATGACTCTCCCGCAGGGCGTTCTCCGCCTGCTTGCGCTCCGTGATGTCCTGCACCGTGCCGACCATCCGGCGAGGTCGCCCCGAGTCGTCCCATATCACCTCCCCTCGACTGTGGACAATCCTCGTCTCACCGTCCGGTCGGACCAGCCGGTATTCGATGTCGCAATGCGGGCCGCCTCGCACCGCCTCGCCGACCGCGCGGGCCACCGCCGGCCAATCCTCCGGGTGGATCAGCTCGCGCAGCCCTTCGAAGCTCAGGGTACGCTCCTGCGGTCGCAGCCCGAAGATGCGATAGGTCTCGTCCGACCACGTGATGCGGTCGCCGTCGAGGTCGCGCTCCCAGTATCCGAGGTGCGCAATGCGCTGGACCTCGGCGAGCTTCCGGTTGCTCTCCCGAAGCGCCTCCTCGGCCGGCGTGCGCTCGGTGCTTTCGCGGCAATGGTCCATGACGTGCAGCTCTCCCGGCGCTGGACGAGCGAGGCACCCACCTGTTACCAGCGCCGAGAGCCGTTCTGAACCAAGAAGCCGAAGATGGCGAGCCCTTCGATGGGGACCGCAGTCCGACAACCAGCCGCCGGCGGACCAGCCGCGGCGGACCCTCGTCAAAGGTTGAGTATTCGATGGCGGTCGTTCATGCCAGAGTGCGCCGATGCAAACACCCATCGGGCGCCTGCGCCTTTGCGGGCTCGTGGAAGGGGCGTCCTACCTCGTGCTGCTGCTCGTCGCGATGCCGCTGAAGTACCTCGCCGGGATGCCGCTTTTGGTGCGGATCGTCGGCTCGATCCACGGCGCCCTCTTCGTCCTCTTCGGCGTGCTGCTCCTCCTTTCGATGCGCCGCCCGGGTCTCTCGCTCGGGCGCGCGGCGGCGGTGTTCGTGGCGTCGCTCGTCCCGTTCGGCACCTTCGCGATCGACGGCTGGCTCCGCCGCATCGACGCATCGCTCGCGAGCGCCCGCGAGGCGCGCTGAGCGCGGTCGGGCGGCCCGCGCACCTCGGGTGAGCCGCCGTTCTGGCCGGCTACCTCGGCTCGGCGAGGATCGTCTGACAGCCCATCTCGATGTCGAGCTGGCCGCCGATGCTCACGCCCTCGAGCGCGCTGCAGGTGACCGGGCACATCATGATCCTGGTCGGCGTCTGGCCCGTGGCCGGGTCGTGGTCGTAATACCACCCGCCGTCCACCGTGTCGCAGTCCGCCGCCTGCTTCACGTAGAACACATTCTTCGGCGTGCTCGACCCGGGGACGGCGTACTCGACGTTGACCTTGTCGTAATCGAGACCGCTGCCCTCGGGGGGCACCGGGAGATGGTACTCGCAGCCCAGGAGCTGGCCCTGGATGGCGCGCAGCGCGTCCAGGAGCTCCGCTGTCACGTCCTGGTCGTCCGTGATGAAGAACGCGCGGTCGGTGCCCCCGCTGCTGGCGATCTCGTCCAGGTTGTGCTGCGCGCTCAGCTCGTGCTGGCCGAACACGCCAATCACGAAGGTCAGGATGCTCGGGGTGCTCTCCTTGCCGGCCGCGGCCAGGTCGGCGATGGACCGGATGTCCTGCACATCGCAGTCCGTCGGCAGCCCGTCCGTCGCCATGACCGCGACCACCTTGTGATCGGGGTGCGCCGCCGCCCAGGTCCGAGCGTGCGTGATCGCGCCGTCGAGCGCGGGCTGCGTCGGTGTCGTGCCGCCGGGCTCCATTCCGGCGATGGCGTCTCCCAGGGCGGCCTCTGCCGCGCCGAGCTCCGTGATCTCCACCGCAGGATTGGAGTAGGTCGCCGCCGAGCAGCTGCCCCCGTTGACGCAGACGCTCGTCGTGATCGGCTCGCAGCTGCCAGACGTCCCGCAGCTCGGGTCGATGCCCACGCGACAGACGTCGTCCTTGTCGAGCGAGCACTCGCCCATCGGAACGCAATCCGAGAACGCGCAATCGCTGTCGCTCGCGCAGGCGACCACACTGCCACCCTCGTAGTCCGCGTTGCAGATCTGCAGCAGGCACGGCCCGGCCACGCCACACTCCGGATGGCTCATGCAAAGGGAGGGCACCCCGGGGGTGGTCGTCGGAAAGAACTGCATTCCGATGGCCAGATCGCCCGTGCCCGGATCCGCGAAGAACGACCGCAGCGCGGTCGTGACCGCGTCCCATTTCGTCGGCCCGGTCCCGTGCGCTCCCGTCCTGTCGGCCATGGAGCCCGACCTGTCGAGAAGGATGTACATGTCGAGCGGGAGGCGCTCGCCCTTCACGGTCGACCCCGTGCACGCGGCTCCGCCGGTGCCGCCCTGAGGATTGCCCCCGGCGCTCCCGCCTGCTCCCGCGAGCCCGCCGACGTCGCTGCCGCCACCCCCCTTGTCGCTCGCCCCCGCGCCGTTCCCACCGCTGGTGGCGCCCGGCGAGCCGGAGGCGCCCCCTTGCCCCGGTGGGCTGCCGGGAGGGTCGCCGCCGTCGCAAGACACGACTGCCGCGAGCGCCATCATGAGGACACGCGCCATTCGCCCTGGGGACGAGCTCCCGCCGGCGCCGCCCGCCGGGGGCCGGTGGAACGGCGGCGCGTCCCTGCGTGGCTTCGGGCGCGGCGTGGTGCAGCTCACCTTCGCCCTCGCGCCTCGCCGCGCTCCCGTCCCGGTGGCTGGATGTGTCCGGTTTACATGGGTGCTGCTATGCATTTCCTTCTTATGGAAGCACGCAACACGCTATCGGGCCACACGGGCGCGCCACAATGAGCGACGCACCTCGCCAGTCGCGCCGCAGCAGCGCAATGCCGGTCTCATGATGGGGCGACACCCGCCCACAACACCCGAGCCGCGCCGCCGCCTGAATGAGCTACTTCGGCTCGGGGACGATGGTCTCACAGCCGATCTCGATATCGACCTGACCCCCGAGGCCCTGGAGCTTGCCGCACGTCGTCGGGCACATCAGGATCTTCGTCGGCGTCTGCCCCGCGGCCGGATCCTTGTCGTAATACCAGCCGCCGTCGGCCGGGTCGCACTCCCCCACCGTCGCCACGTAGAGCACCGTCTCGGACGCATTCGAGCCGGAGGGCGTGTACTCCACGTTCACCTTGGCATAGTCCAGGTCGTTCCCGTCGGGCGCCGCGGGGATCTGGTACTCGCACGCCAGGGTCTCGCCCTGGATGGCGTGCAGGGCCTCGAGGAACGCCGTGGTCACGTCCTGGTTGTCGGTGATGAAGAACGCGCTCCCGGTGCCGCCCTGCTGCGCGATCTGGTCCAGGTTCTGCTGCGCGCCGCCGTCGTTCTGCCCGAACACGCCAATCACGAACGTCAGGATGCTCGGGGTGCCGCCCGCGCCCATCGCCGCCAGATTGGCAATCGCGCCGATGTCCTGCGGAAAGCACTCGGTGGGGAGCCCGTCCGTCGCCAGCACCGCGACCACCTTGTGATCCGGGTGGGCCACCGCCCACGCCTGCGCGTGCTGGATGGCCCCGTCGAGCGCCGGCGCCGTCGGCGTCGCCCCGCCGGGCTCGGTCTCGGCAATGGCGAGCTTGAGCGCCCCGGACGCGGCGTTCAGCGTGCCGATCTCGACCGCAGGGTTCGAGTAATCCGCCGCGGAGCACGAGTAGGGACTGACGCAGAAGCTCTCGGTCAGCGCCTCGCAGCTCCCCAGGGCGCCGCAGCTCCCGGCCCCGAGCTCGCAGACGTAGTTGTTGTTCAAGGAGCACTGACCGAGCGGCACGCACCAGTCGAAGAAGCCGCAATCGAGGTCCGTCGCGCACGGCGAGAGCGTCCCCGTCTGGAGATCGAGCTGGCACGCATTCAACAGACACGGCCCCCCCGCCCCACACTGCGCGTTGCTCGTGCAGGTGTCCGGCACGCCGGGGATTTCCGTCGGAAAGAACTGTATCCCGACGCCCAGGCCGTCGGACTGCTGATCGCCGAAGAACGCCTCGAGCGCCGTGGTCACCGCGGTCCATTTGGTCGGGCCGTTTCCGCTTTCGCCGGTCGGGCCGAGCATCGACCCGGACCTGTCGAGCATGATGTACATGTCGAGCGGGATCAGCTCGGCCTTCACCGCCGCGCCCGCGCACGCCGCTCCGCCCGCGCCGCCCTGGCCATTGCCCCCTGCGTTCCCGTTCATACCGCCCATCCCACCGAACCCGCCGGCGTCATTGCCACCGTCCCCCAAACCGGTGTCGCCTGTAGTGACTCCCCCGCTGTTTGCCGACCCGGCCGAGCCGCCCTGCCCCGAGCTGGTGGAGACGAGGTCCGTCCCACAACCCGACAAAAGGGCGGAGATCGCCGCTGGAAGCAAACTTCCCATGTTATTCAGGCTACCCATCGGCCAATAGAAGCACCCGCACGGAGCCCGGTCCAATCGGCTTATCCGATCACGATCGCACACGATCTTCCGACGAAAGCCGTCATCGCAATCTCCACCTCGCGTCTCTCGACACGGCTCTTCGCGAACGCCGGAGAGCCCGCGCTCCGGCGCGTCTACGCGAAACAGGCAGTCCGCGCCGCGCCGTCCGGTGGTAGGCTGGCCGCGCCATGACCATCCCCTTCATCTGCGTGCTCATTGCCTTTTTGCTGATCGTCCTCACCAGGATCCCGGTCGGCGCAGCCCAGGGACGCGCCGCCGGCGGGTATGACAACAAGAACCCTCGCGACCAGCAGGCCAAGCTCGAAGGCTGGGGGCGCCGGGCGCAGGCGGCCCACCTCAACACCATCGAGGCGTTCCCGCCCTTCGCGGCGGCGGTGATCATCGCGCACATCGCCGGCGCGACGCCGGCCACGAGCACGGCGCTGGCGCTCACGTTCATCGCGGCGCGGGTGGTCTACCCGTTCCTCTACATCGGCAACGTCGCGGGCCTGCGATCGCTAGTCTGGATCGTCGGCCTCGGCGCGAACATTGGCCTGTTCGTGCTACCCCTGTTCCGCTGAGACAGGCACAGGCCACCCCGCCCGCGCAGGCGGCGCCATCGCGGGCTCGGGCTCGACCTCGCCAACGCAAAAACCCCCTCTCCCGTCAGGGAAAGGGGGCTGGTGCCGCGTGGTAGCTCGTCTTTCGGACGGGTCAAGAGCTCCGCGAGGCGACCGCGTGGCGCGCGGGCAGCCCGCCAGGACTGCCCACCGTAGCGATCTACTTCTTGTCCTTCTTGGCCGCCTTGCCCTTGCCCTTGGCGGCCGGCTTCTTCGCGTCCTTGCCGGCCTTGCCCTTGCCCGAGTGGGCCTTGGCAATGGACTTCTTCGGCTTGCCGTCGGTGCCCAGCATGATCTCCAGCTTGTTGCCCTTGGCGCGGGCCAGGTAGGCGGGCACGCCGTCCTTGAACTGGAGCGTCAGCTCGGCCCCGTTGGGCTTGTTCGCGATCTGGAAGGTGGCAATGCGCTTGTCCTTCTTTTGCAGCTCGCTCGAGCTCGACAGGATGCGCCGGCCCGGCAGGACGATGGTGAACCCCATCGCGCCCTTCGCGCCATTGAATCCCTCGACGTCGCCGTCCAGCTTCACGGTGATGGTCTTCGGGCTCCGCGGGTTGCCCTCGCCCCACTCCCTGGTTCCGTCGGCATTGCCGCCGCCCTCGTCGTCGCCCTCGCCGCTGCCGGCCGCGGCGCCGCCGGGCTCCGCCTCATTGCCGGCCTGCGCGCTGGCCGAGGGCGCCGCCGTCGGAATGGGCTCGGTCGTCGACAGCGGCGTCGCGCCGAACATGGGGATGTTGGCCGTCGCAATGGGCGACCCGTCCATGGGCCCGCCGGGCGCCGCGGGCAATGCCGCCACGCTCGCGGCCGGCGGTTGCTCGGCCGTCGCGGCGTTGTTCCGCATGGCGACGAGCCGGGTGACGCCGAAGACCGCCAGCACCGCGAAGAGGCCCAGGGCGCTGCCCATGAGCGCAGCCTTCTTGTTCTTCTTCGCCGGAGGCGGCGTCATGCTCTCGTCGTCTTCCACATCGTCCCGCACCAGGCGCTTTCCTTCCGCCTTCAATCCACCACCGGGGGCCTTGGCCGTCGTCCGGCGCGGCGCGTCCTTCTTCTCCTGCTCGGCCTTCTCTTCGCGGCGCTTCCGGACGGTCTCGAGGAGCCTCGCGACAACGCCCTTGGCGCTCGCACCGAACCCGCTGAGCGCCGGGCCGACCTTGCCAGCCATCTTGCGGCCGGCGTTCGCCGCGCTCGCGCCGACCTTCGACAGGCCGCGCTTCTCGCGCTCGTTTCCGTCCTCGTCGATGTCGCCCGGCGAATCCGAGACCGCCTCGGCGTCCATGCAGGAGTCGTGATCGATCTCGGGCTCCTGCTCCTTCGCGACGAGCGCCGCCCTGGGCTTGGCCGGCGCCGTGGACGCGCGCTCGCTGGCGCGCTCGGCGGGCCGCTCGGTCTTCGCGTCGGGCTTCGCCGCCCGCGCCGACTCGTAACGGAGCGCCACCACGAGCTGGGGAACGCCCGACGTCGGGTCGACCTCCACCTTCACGTGATCGACGAACGCCTCGCGGCGGCCGCCCTTGTCGACGTCCTCGAGCTCGAGCGAGCGGCCGACCTTGAGGAACTCCAGGTTGGAGCCGACGAGCGTCTCCTTGCCGTCGCCGTCGCGGACGCGCGCTTTCATCGGCGAGGCCAGGCCCTCGATGTGCAGCCGCACCCGCGCGCCCTTGGGCAGCGACGAGGCCTTCTCGTCCTTCTCTTCGGGCTCCGCCAGCTCCTTGCACAGGGCCCGCACGGCCTCCTCGGTCGCGTTGTCGAGCGCCGTGAACTTGATGCCGATCTCGCCGCCCCTGGCCTCCTCGTTGCGCCAGGTGACCTCGCCCTCGACGAGGACCTCGCCGTTCGCGCCGTCGAAGCGGCACATCAGCCGCTCGCCGACCTCTGGCACGTGCGCCGTGCGAAGGCGCATGCCCTCGGGCGAGACGTCGATCGACTCGGCCTCGAACGCCGATCCGCCGTTCTCGTCCGAGGCCGTGACGGCCGTCTCGAACGTCACGCGGGCCCGGCTCTTGCGGCGCTCTGCCGACTCCGAGCCGGCGGCTTTTCCGGGCTCATTGGCACTGGTTTCTGCGCCCCTTCGACTCATACGACTCTTCCTTCCTACAAACGAAATCCGGACCGCACGGAGCAGATCGCGGGCGCGACGAGCCGGGGCTCGCGAGCGAGGAAGCCTGTTCGGCCGCGCCGGTCGTGGGGTTAAGGGATACGCGGACCTTTGGCCAAGTTTTGCGGCGCCGTTCGTGCAACACTCGACGGAATGAGCGAAGGTGGTGACAGCGGTCGCAAGGACGACGTCGTGCTTCTCCACAGCCCTTCTGCGAGCGGCGAGGGCGTCCACGTCGTACGCAAGCGCGACGACCGCATCGAGCTGGGCGAGCTTCGGCCGATGCGCGAGGGCCAGCCCATCCACGGCGAGGTGGTGCGCCTCACGCAACGCGAGGAGCACTCCATGCTGTACGACTGCGAGGTCCTGGTGCCCCGGCAGGCGGGGGGCGAGGTTGCCGCGAAGCCCGAGGGCTCCGAGGTCAAGCAACTGCCGGCGGCCTCGCACAAGGGGCCGGCTCGCGTCACGAACGAGGCTTACCGTGGGGGGTGGGATGCTATTTTCGGCGGGCGGCGCGGGCCTGGCCAGGCGAACTAGAAGCGGGGGGCGAATGGTGGGGTGGCCGCACGCTACGGGGATCTGCGAGGCAGAGCGTGCTCTGGAAGCGGGGTGGGGCTGGTGAGCCGGATTTGCTCCATGTGGCTCGTGGCGTTCGGGTTGATTGCGCTCGGGTGCACCGACGAGCCGGCCGAGCCCGACGAGGCGGAGGCCATGGCCGCCGAGGCCGGATTTACCGAGATCGAGCCGGTCGCGTATGCCATTCACGGCGACAGCTCGCTCGATACGATGTCTTCGCGGGCGCGCCTTTTCACCTCGTTTCACCCTGCCGACAGCGCGCCCGACGAGAGGCCTCTCGTGGTCATCTACAGCGGCGGGCCGGGGGCCTCGACTGGCATTCTGCTCGGGGGCAACACGGCTCCTTCGACGCTCGATGCCGCGCACACCGGCGGCGCCGCGAGCGCCGCGAGCGCCACGTCGTGGACCACGTTTGCGAACCTTCTCTACATCGACGCGCGCGGCACCGGGTTCTCGTATGGCCTCGCCCCCGGCATGGACGACGACGGCGACCGCGCGGCCGAGATCTCGGTTCGCAACTTCAATGCGTTCCTCGACGCGGCCGACATCGTGCGCGTCGTGCTGCGCTTTCTCGCGGGGCACCCGCGGCTGCGCGGCTCGCGCGTGGTGCTCGCGGGCGAGAGCTACGGCGGCGTGCGCACCGAGATCGCGCTGCACCTGCTCCATCATCCCGAGCGCTACAGCGGCGGCGACGCGCTCTACCAGGACGAGGGGCTGGTCGCCGAGATCCACGAGCACTTCGCCGCCGCGGGCACCACCGCCGCGTCGCAGCTCGACCGGGCCGTGCTCTTGCAGCCGCGGATTTCGAGCCCGCAGCAGCAGGGCGCCGCGGGCGACGCGCTCGAGGCCGAGGGCTCGCCGCTCTTCACGGTCGCCGAGGAGACGGGGGTTCCCTTCTTGCCGTGCAGCGAGAAGCCGCCGCCGTGCTCGCCGTTCGCGAACGTCGTCGCCTATCTCGAGGACGCCGGGCGTGACCTCTACGACGTGCGAAAGCCGGCGGGCGACGCCTTCGCGCGCTACGCCGAGCTGGGGGCGCGCCTCGAAGATCCTGCCGTGCTGCCGCAGGTCCTCGCCGTCGATCCGGCGGCCATCGACGAGCTTCACGCGGACGCGCGGGGCGAGGCCTATCGCCTGCGCGACGCGGCGCCCGATGACGAGCCGCTCGCCGCGACGCTCGGCGGGCTGGCGCCGTACGATCGCTACTTCGAGTGGGAGCTGTTCGACCTGCTCGGCGAGCCTTTCGCCGGTGCGCAGGCGCAGGCCCTGGGCATCGAGCGGCAGCACGCGCGCTACGGCCGGCTCTTTCTCGAAGACCTGCTCACCGTGCGCATGTTCATCACCAACGCCGCGTTCGACGCCGCGATCTGGACCCCCGCCCTGCCCGCCGCGCTCGGGATGTACACCGACGCCGTCGCGAGCGTCCACGTCGACGGCGCGTCGGTTTCTGTCGAGTACCAGCCCGGCGCGTTCGGCACGGCCGCGGGCACCTCGCGCACGTTCCACTTCCCGACGTACGCCGCCTCGGGCCACTCGGTGAGCCTGGACCAGCCCGACGCGCTCGCCGCGGACGTGGGCGCCTGGCTCGCGGACGAGTAGCGCGAACCGCTCGCCCGCAGACGGCTCTCGCGCGAATCGCTCGCCCGCGGGCCGCTCGCCCACGGACGAATCGCCCGCCCACCGGCAAAACCGAGTCGGGTAGCATGGGGGCGGGTCCGCCCCCGGTCCCCTTTTTTGGAGGTTCTTCATGCGCGCGCGACTTGCTTTGATCGTCACCGCCCTGTTCTCTTCCGCCGCGTTCGCGGTCCTGGCTCCAGCTTGCGGCGAGGATGTCGACGCCGACGGCGACGGCTACCCGGCGAGCGAAGACTGCAACGACGCCGACGAGGACGCCCACCCGGGCGGGACCGAGCCGTGCTCGTGCGACGGTGTCGACGACGACTGCAACGGGGTCGTCGACGATTTCGCGTGCGCCCTCGCGTGCAGCCCGCCGCAGGACGCCGACGGCGACGGCTTCGAGCCGCCCGAGGACTGCAACGATCAGGACGCCGCGGTGAGCCCCGGCGCGACCGAGCCGTGCGAGTGCGACTCGATTGATCAGAACTGCAAGGACGGCCCGCAGGACTTCGACTGCGACATGGTCTGTCACTTCGACAACGACAACGACGGGTACGACGACTCGCAGGACTGCAACGAGGACGACGGCAACATCAACCCGGGCGCCGGCGAGAAGTGCGAGTGCGACTCGGTCGATCAAAACTGCAACGGCGACATCGGCGACCTGCCGCCGAGCTGCGACATCTTCTGCACCGACGCCGACGGCGACAAGGTGTTTGCCGAGGGCGGCGATTGCAACGACGCCGACAAGACCGTCTTCCCCGGGGCCGAAGAGCCGTGCAAGTGCGACGCCATCGACCAGGACTGCAACGGCGATCCGCTCGATTTCCCGTGTGACCTGGCCTGCCTGGACCTCGACAACGACGGCGTCCCGGCCGGCCCCGATTGCGACGACGAGGACGCCGGCGTGAAGCCCGGTCCCGGTCCCGAGGCGTGCGCGTGCGACGCCAAGGACAACGACTGCAATGGCACCGTCGACGACTTCGATGCTGCGTGCGGCAAGACCTGCACCTATCTGAGCAGCGGCGACCTGTGCGTCGTCGGCATGGAGCCAGTCTGCGGCGCCGGCCTCGCGTGCTGCACCGGCGGCGCCGGCGGCGACGCCACCTGCACCACCAAATGTGTCGGTGACGGATGCTCGAACGGCTGCCTCCTCGCGCCCTGACCCTCACTCCCCCGCCGTGACCGTCATCCCGTCACGGCGGCCCCCCGTGACGCTCACGCCCCCCCCGTGACGCTCACTCCATCCCGGCGCGCTCGCCCTGACCCAGCGTCTTGTCCGCCCGAGCCCACGGCATGGCGGACTTCTTCGCGCCGCCGGCCGCGCCACTGACCACCTGCAGCTCGAGCACCATCTCCGCCCCCGCGACCGCCACCTTCACCTCGGCAAGGCCGACCTTTTCGCCGATGATCTGGATACATCCGGGCCACAGCTCGGCCGACGCGGAGACCTCGGAGGACGGCGTGAGCTCCAACGTCACCCCGGCGATGGGGTTTCCATTGGAAAACGCTCGAAAACAATAATACCCGTAGCCCCCGAGCGGGATCGTCAGATCCTCGGGGTCGCCGAGCTCGCTGTCCACCAGGGCAATGCTGTCGGCCCCTTGCACCACGGGGATGGTGGTCTGCACCTGGGGACCGTAAGTGGTCTTGGCCGAGAACGTCACGGAGCCGGCCGCGCCGACCGTGACGAACCGGGTGTCCCAGGCCGAAGACTCCTCGAGGACGGCCGCATCGCCGGAGACCCCGAGGACGATGCTCTCGTCCACCAGGCGCTGGGTCGCGCCCTGGAGAGAGGCCACCAGCATGACCGCCGACGAGGCGAGCAGCACCCACGGCTTCTTGGGAGCAGCCATGTAAAAGAACGGGAATGCCTCGACCGGCCCGGCCCCGATCTCGACGAGGGTCTCGGCGGTGAGCGAGATGCGGTCATACAAGAGCTTGGTCCCGGGCTCGAAGAGGCGCAGATAACCCTGACCCGCGCCGTTGCTCGACACCGTCACGGTGGAGCCGGCCGTGCCCGTCACCTTCATGACGCCGCTCCCGGCAGCGTCAAACGGGAGCTCGAAGGGTTGACCGGCATGGTTGTCCGTATAGACACCGATCGACTGACTGCCTCCGGCCGCGACAGGATGGGGCCCCGAGATGAAGAATGAGTCGAAGAGCCTCGGCCCTCCGAAGAAGAGGCCAGACGGCGTCTCGTCGGAGCAGACCTCGCCCGCAATGCAGGAGTCTCCAGGGTCTCCTGCGCCGCTCCCCGAGTCGCCGCTCCCCGAGTCGCCGCCCCAACCGTTGTCATTCTGCTGAGCCCGCTCCCCACCCTGCAAACACCCCACCGTCATCCACACGACGAGTCCGAGCCCAAGGCCAAGCGAAGATTTCATATCAGCGCGTTTCGCAAGAGCCATGCCGCCGCGGCGTGTGCTGGCAACAGCCTCGTTTCAAGCAAACTGTGCATCCGGGCGCAGCCCTCCCGCGGCGTGGAGCCCTGACACCGGCGACACGCTCCCCGCCCTACGGCCTCGCCCACCCCTCTGCCGCCGACGAGCGTAAGATCGCCTCCGCGTGCTCGTTCCCAGCCTCGTGAAACGCTCGTCGTCGTGGGCCGCAGAAATCGTCCACCCGTTGCCCTTCGCGGCGGTGGGCCTCCTGGCATTGAACGATCACCTCCTCAAGGGCTCGGGCCTCCTCCCCGGCGCCGTGACCGGCAAGCTCAGCGACTTCGCCGGCCTCTTCTTCTTCCCTCTCCTCCTCGCAGCCATCGCCCGCGGCGCCTCGCGCCTCGCCCGCGGCCGCGACATCGAAGACCGCCGCTCCCTCGCCGCCGCCACCGCCGTCGCCACCGCCCTCGGCTTCGCCGCGACAAAGCTCGTCCCCGCCGTCAACGCCCTCGTCGCGCGCACGTGGGGCGTCATGGTCATGGACCCCAGCGACCTCTGGGCCCTGCCCATGGTCGGCCTCGCCGCCGCGTGGATGCTCCGCACCGCCACCGCCGAGCCCGCGCCCCGTCGCAGCGACCGACGCCGCGCCCTCGACTTCGTCGCCATCCTCGTCGCGGGCCTGGCCAGCGCCGCCACCTCCAGGAAGCCCGACCCGATACCCCCGCCGATGCCGCCGCCGCAACCCGTCGCCATCGCCGAGGACGCCTCGTGCGTCGCCCTCACCATCGACACCTGCGAGCGCACCTCCACCCAATCGCTCGTCATCGTCCGCGCCCAGAGCCGCCACGGCGACCCCTGCACCATCGACATCCTCCGCGCCGGAGAGGCCTCATCCCAGGGCCGCACCGCCGCCGACGTGCTCCCCAAGAACATCGTCCTCGCCGGCAACGAATCAAAAACCTTCGCCCTCACCTTCTTCCGCCCCGTCTCCCCCGACGAGCGCTCCGGCCCCCTCGACGCCCGCGCCCGGATGGGCGTCACC
>Ga0163144_10015083_pt1 | contig 15982 bp, 15 predicted proteins | sample OliLak19BULKMAT1_FD_123175 | JGI IMG/M metagenome (GOLD analysis project Ga0163144, IMG submission 123175) | Freshwater microbial mat bacterial communities from Lake Vanda, McMurdo Dry Valleys, Antarctica - Oligotrophic Lake LV.19.BULKMAT1 | ecosystem: Environmental > Aquatic > Freshwater >...
GCAATGCCTTGCAGTTGGCCGATGGTATTCCATCGTTCCAGTTTCTTTATTAAAACATGCAAGTTCATCAGCATTAGTAATTTCATCGTAATATTTAAAGCCGTTTTTTGTCAATGCCTTTGTTTGCATATCATGACACTGATATCCAGCCATTTCTCCAGAGAGCAATGCTTCGTTAATCATCAAGCCTTGCAAAATTTCTTTATTGATGAGATCGAATTCGTTGCTTAGCGTCAATACCTTGCCGTTCGAATTTCCTGTCAAGATAATTTGGCCATTGACTTCAATGAAGAAGTTGGAATTCTGAGTTTCTAAGCACCAGAATTCTCCCTCATATGCAATTCTCTCAATTTTCTTAATCCGAAATGTTCGCTTCTTCTTTTTGTCAGACCATGCCCATCCTTTTTGAGTCAATAAAACATCGCCAGTCTTTAATTCATCTGATCTCTTGATAGATCCATCAGCTAGATAATGACGATGATTTGGAGTTGCATTCATGCTCCAATATCTGTTCCCAATACGATAAGAAAATCCATCAGAATTAGTCTTATCGTAATTGAATTTTATCTTTCGTTTATATGGTTGATACTCGATACGTTCGGTTTCAGTATTCCATGTTGCGATCAAATCGCTCGATGTCAATTTACTAAAATGCTTCAATCCATCTATGGTAAGAACATTTGAATTGCCGTCCTCAGTTGATAGGCACCCGATCCAGTCGTAATCGAAAGCATGATGCGTAACGAGCGTCAAGTTTGGATCTGTCGCCGTCTGGGCAAGCTGCTGTTGAACATCTGCAATATCCGATGCGCCGGCCGGACGTTCTGCGTCGCCGACTTTGACAACGCGAATCGGAAGAATCAATCGCTCTGCGACGATCCATTGCGCAGTCATGAGTTTGTCTTTGTAAGTTAGCGTCTTGAACAAGCGGCGAACGATAGACGTTCCGTAAACGCCATAAGGGTACGGATTGTATTTCAAATGCGATACATTGTTGTTATCCAACGGGATCGGCTTGCCTGCAAGGATCAATTGACGAATATGCGGCGGCAGACGATCATAAAGAGCCTTAGGGCGTTTATGCCAAACGACCCGCTTGAGATCGTCGTCCGGGATCATCGTAATAACTGGATCTTCTGCGAATTGATTGGCCTGAACGTCGATCCAGTCTGGATTCAAGACAACAAGACGACGGAAGTTTCCGCCGCGATGCTTACAGAGTTTGCCTGATTTATCTACATTAGAACCATGACAGACATCGCATTCAATTTCGAGGAACGGAAAGACGTCGCCGATCATGTAGTACTCTCGGCTAATCATCTTTGCCCAATAATCAAGGTTTAGCTTTTTATTGACGTTGTCATAAAAGCGCTTGATCTTGGAATCTTCGCATTGAGTTTCAAAGCCGTTCATTGGAAAGCAGTTATGAACTGATATTCGATTGACTACATAACTATGAACTCCCTTAATTTGAAGATCATAAACTTGTCCATCATATTGATACTTTTTAATTGACCTAATTTTTCTGTAAATGAACTTACCTTTTTTGAAGTATGGAGTATTCCTGATCTTTGTTTCGTCTACAAAGCTTTCGTATTTTTTATGAGAGATTCCATCAAATAGATCGCATGCTCTTCTTGATATTCTTACGTTATAGCAAGTTTGTCTATTTGGTTGAGACAATCTTGTAGCCGTAAATGAGTACTCAATACCAAGTCTGTCACAAATATTTGCTATTTGTTCGGAAAGTTTTTTAGATACTCCAACGCCTTGAAAACCGTTACTTTTATTAAAGCATCCATCTCCGCTCATAAATCCGGCAAGTAAATGTTTTAAATTTTCATTTGTCCAGCGCATTACTGACGGAGATAATCTCTTGCTTCCATCATTAGAAACTCCGGGACATACTCCGGTAAGATCATCTGCAATACCAACGCCATATGCATTAACTCTGCTCATACCATTTTCTATATCAGTAGTAATGGTAATATTGTTTTCGCCATAGATACCATAAAGTAGATTTTTTATTCTTAGAGCAAATGTGTCTTTTTCGTCATAAGACAAATTAAGGTAAACGCCTTTAAACCTATTTGTCTTCTTTCCTTTCTTACTTGTATGTTCATAAGGAATACCGCAACCTTCTGCCGCATATGCTCCAACTAGCCATGCGAAATCATTATCTACAGAACATTTTCCATTTTCTGGGTATTCAACCGGAGTTAAAAGGTAGTCTCCTGGTTTTAATTCCATGGCTTGAACGAAATCAATCTTTCCATTTATCTCGGTCAAAATTTTATGCTCTTTGGTACATTTCAATGATCCGGCAGATAGTCCAGCAATCTTAAATTTCAACATCTCTTCAACAGTATGTCTGCTGTATTTATCAACAACTGGATTTATTGTTCCATCATGAGATCGGATTAAATCGCCTACTTGTATTTCAGCAATTGCTTGCTGAGTCCCATCTGCCATGAGTACTTGCATGTTGGGTTCAAAACAGCTATAGAAGTCAAGAGCTGCGGCTACTTTCGGTTCGTTTTCTGCGAAGTAGCGGAGCCATTGATAAACCTCTCGACGCTTTGCCGGGATTTGCCAATTTTGCGGAGTATGGAGAGGGCTGTAGAATTGAGGCTGAGTATATGTTACTTGACTTTGGGCATAACGAGCTTTACCATCAGAGGTTAATTGAGTTGTTGTTGTTGTTGTTGTTGTTGGGCTTACGCCTTGAACGGATTTAGAACTTTTTAACTTACTTAGAGCATGGTCTATATTACCGATTAAACTTATCATTTTCATTCCCCGATATGCCTGTTGGCTTGCCGTGGCGTCAAGGCTTGAAGTCGGCCAATTTCAAGTTTCTAAACTATTGCGGCATGCCTACAAGCTGACTAGCGTTTCAATATGGCCGATCATTTTTCAATACTAATAATACCGCAATTTATTTACGGGGTTGAATCGATGTAGTAAAGGGTGCCTGAAGCATCGACTGTAATCCCGCCAATAAATCCGGCTGCGGCAGGGATAGATGCAACAGTATATACATTAGCGTTCTGGTCGATCTTTCGGATAAGAGCATTACCGGCATCTACAACGTACAGGTTGCCGCTGTTGTCGCAGCAAATAGCGGCAGGCTGATTAAAGCGGGCTGCGGAATAAGCGCCATCAGCGCTTCCAGACTGGTTGTAGGCTCCGGCAAATATTTGAGAAGCTGTATCGCCTCTGCGGTAACGATAAATTACATGCTTAGCATAGTCTGTAACGTAAATATTTTCGCTGCGGTCGATGCAAATACCAGCTCCGTCATCCAATCCATTAATTGGCTGAACGTTGATCTTATTGAAAGCATCTCCGGCGTCGGTAGCTGTAGCGGCAGTTACTTGATTTAGACGAACAACTCTATTGGACATTTCTTCTCTCCGCTAATTACTGAATTTTCGTGCCGCAATACGGGCAGTCGAATACGGCTACGTCGCAGGCATCCTTGCTTGGGCAAGTCTTAGTAAACTTCTTGCCGCAAGAGCAGGAGACGAGGCGTTCATAAACATCGTCCCCTGTCTTGATGCCATTTTTTACTGTTGGTCCGGCTTTTTCAGCTCGGGTATTATTAACTCCGAATTTTTCCATCATATTACTGTTTTTCCAAAATATAGAGGAAGCCGCTGTTGTCTACGCAGATATCGCCAACCGTTGAACCGGCGGGAACATTGTAGCTACAGAAGGTTGTCGTCTGGCCGCTTGTCATAACCTTGCGGATAGCAGCATTCCCTACGTCCATGACATAGAAGAAGTTATTGCTCGGGTCCATTACAATGCGGCTAGGAGTCGTAAACGTCGCTGTTTCGCCATCGCCTTCGTCATAGCTGCCAGTTCCCGTTCCTGCCAGAGTCGTAACGACGCCTGACTCGGTAATCTTGCGGATGCGGTTGTTGCCCGTATCTGCAACATAGCAATTGCCCTGATGGTCAACGGCAACGTCGCGAGGAGATGCGAACTGCGCAACGCCGCCCGTTCCATTTGCGAAGCCGGTAGAAACTCCAGCCATCGAAGTTGTTCGACCGCCCTGCCAGATCTTCTTGATCTTATGATTGCCCGTATCTGCCAAGTAGACAGTACCGGCTGAATCAACCGTCATTCCCATGCCAGTAGCAGTAGGGGTAAAGCGGGAAACGGTATTGTCGTTTCCAGTAATTGTATTGCATACGTCTCCGGCAAATTCGTAATTACCGGCGAAGTAGGACAGCTTGCCGCTTGGAGACAATAGGCGGAGCTGGTAGCCAGTTCCGTTTCCATCGCCTACGAAGATGTTTCCGCTCTTGTCGCAGCAGATGCTATGCGGCGTATTGAGTCGGGCGTCATTTCCGTCCGTCGCAATTCCATCCGAGTTTACGTTTCCGGCCGTATTCAACGAACCAGCAACGGCTCCGCTGATCTTACCGGATTCAAAAACCTTGATGACTACCTGACGTCCTGCGTCCGCGACGTAAAGAGTACCGTCTAGGTTAACGTCCATGCAACGAGCATCCGTAGCGCCAAGATCCGCCAACGCTACGATATGAACCGTATCGCGGGTTCCGATATTAATTTTTCTGATTTGCATTGCCATTTTATAGCCCCTCTTGGTTAATCGGGATGCGCGCCCGAATTAATTGCCTGTTGCTCTACTTCTACCCTGTCTCTCGGATGTCGGTTAACATTTTCCGATGCAAGATGAGAATCTAACTCGTCCGTACTAATATGCGGTTCCCCGCTAAACTCAGGAATAAACTCTGAAACAGTCTGTCCTTCTGAATTTGGTCCAATCTCAACAGGAACCGCTGATGCATCTTCTGCCGGAATTCCTTCCGTCGAAGGCGTCGGGTCCATTGAAATTTCCGGCGGAGGAATAGTCTCATCCATAACTGGAGGAGTTCCTTCCGTAGACGGAGTTGGATCAAACCCATTTTCTGTTTCTACCTGCATTGGATTCGGCATCAAAGGGTCGTTTTCCTGCAAGCCAACGCTATTCTGCTGTCTTGCATCCATTATTTGACTGCCTTCTTCCTCAATTGTTCTAGGCTTCAAATGCTGCAAACTCTGAGCAAGTTTTTCTAAAGCTTCTTGAGGATTTTCTCCGTAACCTGATTTACTGCCCTTAGTTGCCTTATAGACGCCATTTGCAAAATGAACTTCTGCATCCAATGAGGCAATTGGAATCAACCCATTGTTATTGATGGCCCCAGAGGCGCTTTCGGCGTCTGATTGATTGTAGTTAGACAGGTTCGGGCAGCGGCAATTTGGATTGTCGCAAATTTGAGCATTACCCGCACATATCTTTCCGCATTTCTGGCATTTCTTGGCGACTCGTCCATGATTGACATTTTCGCCCATAGAATTATTAGTATCGCTACCAAAATCATTCTTCGGAGCCGATGGAGCATGAAGGCCCCAAGCCTGCTTAGTAATGGACCATTTTCCGGCCGCAGTTGAGCTACCCATTCCGCCGCCGTCGCCGCCGCCATCGAGGCTCATTCCGCCATCTAGGCTTTCGGACCCTTCTGAATCATCCGAGTCGTCGGAATCATCATCGTCGTCTTCGTCTTTTTGGTTGACCCAAATATGATATGGAACCCAAGCCGCCGGGCCGCTCTTCTTTTTCTTCTTCTTTGCTGCGCGATTAAACGGCGCGAAAGATGATGCTCCGGTTACCCAAGGAGCGTCTGCATCTGGAGACGGACCTGCTGGCGGCGCTTCTGGAGCTGGAGAATTCAAAGTTTGCGGGGTAACGGCATAAGTATTTCCGTCGCTACCTTCAACAATGGCCATTCGGCCAATATCGATCTTTTGAATACCCTTGAACGTCCCCTTGAGATGAGAGACGATTACGGTTTCCCAATCGCCAGTTGTTCGATCAAACTTCTCTGCATACCCGTCAATAGTAACTTCGCGCGGCATCTGATCCTGAGCTTCAACTTCTGGCGGGATCATTTCATCCGAATGCTGCTGCGTCATGAAATCATCAAGTCCGCCCTGATCTGGCGGAAGGTTATTGTTTTGAGCTGATTTATCAAGAAGAGTATCGGCGACCGTAATGGCCAGCTTGGCGATGTTGTCTTTCTTCTTCTCGAATGCCTGAGGATTCTTCGGTCCTTTCATCAGGTCATGGTTGTCAAAATTATAGAGATCTTCGCTGTCTTTCGGCGTATTGTATCCGCGCGAACCGCCCTGAGACTTGCGCATTTCAACCATGCGCTTTTCTAGCGACCAAGCATCTTCATGGATTGGAGCATGGCGCTGACCCGGCTTTAGAAGAGCTGGATGCCCGCCATCGTCATGATGAATTTCAAATCGCTTTTCGAGATATCCGCCAGTCCAATTGCCATCCTTGTCGCGATATTCTACAGAGAACTTGTCCATGACTGACTGACGCCAAATAGCTTCGCCGCAAAGAACTTGATGGTCATCAACAATGAGACCGTCGAGACAATGGTTGCGGCAGATGAACGTATTGACGTCTTTGCGAATCTTCGGACAAAAGCGGTTCTCGCCGGGACCATGAGATTCGTAAGCTGGGTAGGCAGAGGTTGCAGCCTGTTTGCTTAGTTGATCTGATTTAGTATTGAGGCCGGAGTTTATTGCCGGCAGATAGAGTCCTGCAAATTTGGGCGTCTTTTCGTTCTCAGCCATGGCCATTTCCTCGGGCTTGTTGACATGCGGTCGATCCGATTGCTGCTTCGGTTGGTTGGGGTTCAACTCTGGATGCTGAGTTTGAAGCTGCTCAACAACATCTGCATCTATAGGGTTCGCCATTCCAACTCCAACGAGCATGTCGTAAATCGTTGAAAGAGATGCTGCCATGCCTTGATAAAAACTTGCCACAGCCTCCTTAACAGAATCTTCATTCTGAGGACCGACCATCGACATAATCTTTTCGTATGTCTCTGGCTTCGGTCCCATTGCGATCAAATCAGCTTTTAACTGATCGATTGATTCGTAACGGCCTACCGACAAAGGCCCCTGTTGAGCTTGTTCAACTTGCGCAGCAATTGTCCTGCTTTTCTTACTTGCATTATAAGGAGCCAGTTGAGGCGCAAACTGTTGGACGGCTTGATTTGGAATAGTCGCCTTCATTTGCTGAATCCTCTGTTTAATGGCTGCGTCAACTTGCTTGCCTATTGTCTTCCAAGCCATGTTGCCGTTGCCTCTTCCTCCGGTATCGAGCGCGCCTGTTGTTGGCGCTGGCAAATACTCCATGGCGATCTGCTGCTGCTTTTTTACTTCCGCTGGATTAAATTCGTTGTTATCCAGAATGGTCTGAAAGATTCCCTCTATCGTTCCTTGATCTGGTTTAAGCAGATCTGGGTTTCCTCCGCCCTGCCTTAAAATGTTCAAGAAGAGACCTGTTTTCAGGTTCTTCTGATAAATGGCCAAAACAGCATCTACAGCCGGCTTTAACTGAGCCGGCGAGAGGCCGTAATTTGTTGCCAGTCGCATTGTTTGATCGCGGAGATGATTGAGGATTATCATCGTCCCCAAATTAACGCCAAAATCCGGAGGAAAGGGTTGACCTACCTCCGGGGTTTCGGAAGGATCTGCTACGTCAGCGGCAGTATCTCCCAAATCTCCGAGATCAGCTTGCGCTGTCTTTATTGACCATCTTTCTTTGGGCATGTAAACAGTTCCGAGAGCTTCTTCGTTAATTCTTCGGGCAGAAGGTTCTCAGCCATCTTCTTGGTCGTAGTTGGCGGCTTGAGTTCTTCCCAAGAAGATCGTCGTTCTTTGGCTGTTTCTTTATCGCCCTGAATGTCGATTTTGCGCTGCTGATTATGGTCGCGGATCTTCTGGCCGTTGTCTTCTACGCGAGTAAAGAGCTGAGCCAGCTTCTCTTTAATTTCAAGCGGAGAGAGATTTTCGGTCCCGGAGATGTCAAGCATAGAAACCTGATTCTTCGGAGCGCGCTGATTAAATACTGCTGAGTCTTCAGCGCCAGAACGAACGATCTGCCCATGATTCATTGGAGCAGGAGCATTCGGGTCGTCTTTTGGAGTTAGATCGACATTCTTCTCTGCAATGCGCGCATTCTTAGCTTCGCGCTTTTCGCGGACTCCCTTATCATGTTCTGTTTCTGTTTCAGCGAAACGATCCAGTTTGAATGGATCGAAAATGCTGGCAGCGTTAGCTGGAATCTGAGTTGGGCGACCGCGAGTTTCTTCATTCATTCCTGTCGATGACATGATACGACCATCGCGCATCGTTTGCGGATCGTAGGTTGAATTGAGATGCTGAGCCGGCTTAAACGCATTCTGTTCCCATGAGCGTTTGACCTGTTTTTCGTATTCCAACGCCGCAGATGTTGCAACTTTCTCAACCCAGCGAGCGTCGGACGCGCCTTCCCATTCTTCTTTTGTAATGGGGCGCGCTACGCCAAAATCGTCTCGAACCGTTACCTCTAGAGCAACCGGATCGATACCATTGTTGGCGATCTTTGATTTAATTGCATTTACCCCAGCCATTTTTGCCTGCTGGGCTGCATTGTTCGCAATCTCTTTAGAAGAGCGAACGAGGGCTTCATGTTTTGTTTCTGGATTTGTTGGCAAGTCAAAGGCTACGCGAGCAGTAGATTCAAGAGCGCCGCTGGCAACAATTTCTGCCTCATTTTGCGCGCCCAAATCTGCTGTTGGATCTTTGGGCTTCTGCGCTGCTTCCAACGCCTTTACCCAATCCATTCCTTCGTAGCCCGATCTTCGAATGCTCATATTTTCATTCCTTATTGGAGATCCATGGCTTTGAGGAAACCGTTTGGAAAATCTTTCTTAAGAGCTTGAACTTCCTTCTTAAGAATCTTGACGGTATCTTCTTTCGTCATAGCAACGCGGATTTCGACTTTGTTTCCGGCGGCAACGTTCTTGTCTTGTTGCTGAGGAGAAAAATCTACTTGTTGGACATTTCCGCCCTGCTGTTTGTTGTCGAGCGTTCCGGCTGGAGCAATGTCTTCTACTGCGCCCGGAGTTTTAGCAACTGGAGCTGCGCCCTGTTGCATTGCTTGCTGCATAGCTTTCTGCTTGGCTTGTTCTGCGCGGCTAGGAATTTCAATGTTGAACTTCTTTGAACCGTCCTCGCCTTGTTCGAACTTAAGCTTAATCATGTCTGCTGGAGTCGTATTGATTAGATCCAACAAGTCATGCAGCGGATGACGAAGCTCCTTCGTCTGCGCATATGCTTCTTTCATTCCTTTAATCATCGTACTTTGCCTCCGGTCGTTCATTTTCCGGCCTAAGAAAAAGGCGCTACCGCGATTGGACCAAAATCCAGCATTCGCGGTAGCGCCTAGAGCTTTTGGTCCGGGAAGCTACCCGACTATTAGTAATCGCCCAACAGCGCATCTACGTAATCATTACCGTATATCTTGCTGAAGAATTCGCGCAGGAATGACTGTTCTTCGCCGGTCAACTTAGCGATCTTCTTGTAAATCGGAGCGGCTGACGCTTCCTCTTCCTTCTTAGCAGACTTGGCTGGCTTAGCAGCGGCAGCGGCCTTGACCATCTTATCGGCTTCGCTTGCAGCTACGCGGAGTAGAGAGCAATACGTTCGAGGGTCGCTGGTCTGACCATCAACGTTCTTGACGCATGCTTCTACGGTTCCATGCTGTTTCCATGCATCAACAACCTGCTTTGGATATGCCCATTGCGTAAAGTTAATGTTCTTTGCAATCTTCAACTGCTTCTTGGAAGAAGCCATTGGGGATGGCATTGCCGGTCTTGCAGATGGAGCGGCCATTGGAGCAGCCGGGCGAGCCGGAGCCTGCGTACCGAGCGGCTTTGATGGAGCTGATGGAATCTGGCCCATTGGGGTCTTCTGCTTCAGGGCATCTGCTGCATCCTGAGGCTTGACCGGATATGCGCCTGTCTCCCATTTTTTAGCGCCAAAACCAGCAGCGCCTTCTTCTGGGGTCAAAGCCTGACCTGTTCCGCCAACCATGTCCTTCGGAGCGGTTCTGTCGAACTTCAACTTGTCAATTCCATGGCCGATTTCTGCGGAGTCCTGAGATGGGTTCAAGCCAATGATTTCTGGCTCTGTCTTTGCCATTGGATCAAGGGCAATGCCGCCGCCCTGATTTCGGACGAAATCTGCCGCCAATTTAATCTGGACAGTCGGAGCTGCTTCAGCCTTTGGAGCTTCTGTCTTGACTTCGCCATGCGCCGAGGCTGTTTTGATCTGCCTTGCGCTGGCAATGATTTCGTCAAGAGAACGAACTGTCAAAGGGTTAGCTTTGGCATTCTTAACGGCATCTTCCAGAGAGATCGGCTTGGTTACGATCTTGGATGAGAAAAACTTCATGGCATTCCTCCTAGTATATTATAGGCTGAACCGATAGAAAAAATAAGGTCGCCCAACTGTTACATAATTAATTACAAGCTTTATTTATAGATTCCTGCTATGACATCCTTTTTATTAAGGTACTGCTGGAGGCCAACCCTTTGTTCCGACCAATGGTTTAATAGCCGGATCATTCTCCCATTGCTGGAGCATATGAGACAAATTGCCGACCAAATTGTACTGCTCATCCGGGGGTAGCTTCGAAAGCATGTTCTTGATGGTATTTTCAAAAGACGACTTAACGGCCGGCGCATCTACTTTCTGCGGCGTAGGCTGTTGGGTCTGCGTAGCATTAGGCTGGCTATGATCGTTCACGTAAGCCTCAGCCGGCGCTTCAAGCCCCTGAGCGCGAACCTTGTAGATGATATCGTCCATGCGCTTTGCTATATTCGCATTGACATAGCGAAAGAAATTACTTAATAGATTGATGTATTGACCTAATTTAGCCGGATCAATCGTATCTCCGTTCCCGCCTCGAACCATATCTCCGTTTGGCAAAGATGCCGATCTTACTTCCGGCATCTTTGTCATTCGCATGCGGTTGTAGAATTCGCCCAAGTCTCCCTCAATTGGAGCAACTAAATCAGCGAAACGATCAATGGCAACAGCTTGACCTGCGGCGGTTGCTTGCTGTACTTCTTGCAATAGAGAGTTAAGAGCGCCAATGACATTACGTTGACTGTCTAGCCGTTCGAAAATCTGGGTCGAAGGCTTTTGATAATCTTTATCCCAGAATTTTTGTACCAGTCCTCGGCTGAGATTATCAAACCAGCCGGCTTCTTTTAGAATTTTATTCGTTATATCTGCTATCTTTGTTTCGCCAGCCTGTACGGCTGCTTCTGAAATTGTTTCAAGCGTTTCGCGCAACTGGTTTGCAACTACTGCTCCATGTCCGCCATTGGATAGTTCTTCAAGGGCCTCATAGAACGCTACTCCCGGCGCAACCCCCGCTTCTACGCGAGGAGTAATCCTTGACAGTAGAATCTCTTGCGCCGCGCGATCATGAATTGAATAATCTTTTCGAGCATACTTGGCAATGAAGTCGGCTTGATTGGTTAGAAGACTCTTCTGATATTCTTCAAGGACTTCAAACCATACTTCTTGAGCAGAGCGGAAATCATCTGGATTGCTCTTGCCCTTCATACGCTTCTGTTTGTATGCCATTTCGAACGCGCGACCATTGGCAATCCAATAGTTCTGGAAACCTTCGTATTGAGCGAGCTTGACGGTTCGAACAGATGGAAGAACTGCGGCAATCTTGTCGGCCTCTTCATAAAGGCCGGCAGTATCAGCCATGTCGGCAAGTTCTAGCATCGAGCCAATGAGCTGTTCGTATTTTGTTTCCATGGCGATCTTGTCAACTCCCTCTGAAGAGGCTCTTGCGCCGGGGCCTTGTCGCATGAGAGTCTTTTGCTTTCCCGGCTGAATTTTCAAATCTTTGGGAACTGTTGTTGGCTTTGGCGGGACTGTCGTTCCGCGCGAATGATAAACGTCGCCAATGTCATCAAATTGAGTTTGGCCTTCTTGAGTTCCTGGAAGCGTACCTTTTTGGCGAGCAAGATCCTTGAGTTCTCTGGTCGGATCGCGTTGTACATTCTGAAGCTGTTCGCTTAGCGATTGCTGTCCTTGAAGGGACTGTTGGAGAGCCGGCGCGATGCCCGTAATGATCTTCTCGACCCAAGTCATGACTGCTTGATTCTGACCCAGCCCGACTTCATAGAGGAAGTCTTGCATCATTTCGCGCAACTGCTGCATGCGCTCCTCGACGACCTCTGAATTTCCGGGAAGGGTTTGTAGACCCTGAGCAAAACGAGAAAACGCCTCGTAGAACTCTTTGGGAGCATGCTGTTTGAAAGCGGAAAGTACCGCTGTCTTTTCAGCAATGCTATTAAAGGCAAACTTATGCATTATTCTTTTGCTCCAGCTTTGCCGCCCTAATGCGGTTAACGATGAATCCGCGCCAATCTCCGCGCAGGTCGCACCAAGCGATTAATACCCAATTTCCAGTAGTTCTCGCAGGTAAATAATAGTCTGGTCTAACAGTTCGTTCAGTCGTATGGCCTTTTAGAGTAGTATAAATAATCCTAAGAGGATATCCCTCTGCTAAGGCCATATCGACCTTTGCTTGAATGCTCAACGACATGTTCATTCGATCCAGCTCGTTCAGCTCTTCGGTAATTTCCTCATATTCATCTTCTGGAAACGGGGTCTCCTCTTCCTTCTTTTCCTCCTCAGGCAATGCAGGTTCTTCTGGTTGAGGTTCAGGAATTGGAGGAGCTTCAGGAGGCGGAGCTTGCGGAGTTATCTCATCAAATTCTTCCGGGGAGAATTGAGGATCTTGACCGGGTTGAAGCTGAATGTATTTTTCGCCAGATGGAATTTCTTCATCTTCTGCCATCGGGACGTTAGGGAGCGTCTGGTCAGGCATTTGCTTGACCTTGAGCTTCTTTTGTTCTTCGGGAGTAAAATAGGGATCGCTTTGAGCGATGATTCTAATCATCAATCGTAACCTGTTTGTTTTCCCAATCGACTTTGATCTTCTTCCCAACGACATCTTGTTCTTTGAATGTTCCGGCAGGGACTTCAAGCGCCATGACGCATGGCCGACCGCTGGTTACGCTGCGCAAAGACAAGGGAATCATGCGCTCGGTCTTGACAATTAAGTCGTCTTTATCAATGAAGGCGATATCGAGCGGAATCCAAGTATCCTGCATCCAGAAACTCAAGACGCGAGGACTTTGGAACTTGAAGAGCATTCCCGTATTCTCATGCATATGAGAAACGTACTTAAGCCCATGGGCCTGAGTAATGGAATTGTCTGCAATAGATATCAAATTGATCTTTTTTGGCATAGTAAATCCTATGAGTATCCGTCTTTAACAGACTACGCAGGAATTATGGCGTTCCCTTTATGCTTTAATAGCGAGGGAGCTTAGGTTTTACTTTTTGGAGCTTCGGTTTGGACTTGGGAAGGATCGGCTTATGTTTCGGAAAGACAGGTTTGTCCTTTGGAAACGTAGCTTCGTAGCTTGAGTTTTCGGAATCCATCTCATGGACGAATCCGGCAGCATCAAGAGCATCCTCGAAGTCTTCGGCATCGTCGTCGTCGATTTCAATGACGATACCGTTGTATACGATAGTACTCGTAATGCTGTACTCTGGGAATCTCGTTTTATTGTTGTTTAAATAATCTTTAGCAGGCTTGCCGCTTTTGTTCGTAATTGTTATTTTGATGCTCCCCATTTTTATTCCCCATTTGTTTGACTTACCTACTTAATAACTCTGTGCGGCAGGAATCGAACCTGCGACCAATAACCCTCTCTGCCACTGAGCTACGCACATTCTTGCCCTACTTAAACTTAATTCCTACCAGCCAATAAAGCCAGCGGGGGTCATGGTTTTATCGAGCATCTTCTATGCCATCTTCATAACCGTCTAGATAGGCTTTTTGGAGTTCGGAGGCGATGATAGATTCGGATTCTTCGTTTCGTTCAACCACTTTTATTAGATTCCCAATAGCTCTTTGATTTAAACGATAATAAATCTCTCCTGCCCTCTTTACCGCCTCGTCGTGAGTCATGGGTTGGCCTCCCCTTCCTGCTGTTTGTGGAGGGCTTCTACGGAGGGGGTTTTTAAGAGTGCTGTCTTGAGGATGTCTTTTGAGTTCTGAAGCCTCCTAAACACTCCTAGTGATATCACCAGAGTTTTCCCCCGCTTTATATCATCGATGATATTCTCAAAATCTACGGTTGTGGCATGGAGTGCCCAAATCAAGTCAGCTCTCAGATATTTTCATAACTTCTCCTTTGTGTCCGTGGGGTTGGTGTATCTGTGTTTAGTGTTGGGAGGGGGTCATGGGTTGGCCTCGAAAAATGCTTGTGCAAACTTCGGACTGCAAATACTCCTGCGTTCAGTGCGTGTAAACTTTCCAAAGTGTTCAGTATGAATATCCTTGGAGGCCATACGATCAAACTTCGCCACGCCTTGAGGTTTGCACCAAATAGTCTTTTTCGGCTCATTGAACTGGCCCCAAAGACAAGTTTTCTTCTGGTACGTTTCTCCAAATTCGTGCGGAGAATAAATCATTGCCGGCTTACCTAGAAACCATCTGAGCATGGCGTGAGGATTCTCGAGTACCCAAAACTTTAACGGTGATAGTTTTTGATGATCAGACTTAATCCTATACTGACACTCCCAAATAATCCTTAGACATTCCTGCACCAGTTCCATACCTTGCTTTAAGTCTCTTGGCTTCTTAGCTTTGGTGCGGGCAAAACTGAACATCGTGCAAGGAGGATTAGCAATCACCCCATAAACCCCTTCCGGTGGGTGATAATTCTCTACCCCAATATCTCGGCCTATGCAGATGACCTCGTAGCCGGCATCAAGGTATGGTTTGGAATCAGAGCCGATATCGGCGCACAAATGCAGGATTAGCTTACTCATCTTTATTCCTCAGAAGCAGAACCTTAGCCTCAAGCTCCCTAACCCTAGCTTGATTCAACTCCACCAGCCCCTTGTTGTAGTCCACCGCCATGGCCATGTCGTCGTAGCCTACGAGCATTGCTCCGAGACGCTCGATCTCGGCCTCCAACTTCACAACTTTCTTCTGTGCGGCTTCGAGGGCAGCCAGGACTGTTTTATAAGCACAAAAAGTACAAACTATCCCATGAGGTTCTATTTCTGGGTCTGTGCAGGAGCACTTTTCATCCTTCTCCAAAACAAATCCCCTCCCACGAAGCTGTGAGAGTTCTGTTGTAAGCCGGAGGTTCTCACCCTTTAACTTCTCCAAAAAGTGTTCTTCTGCTACGGAGGCGGCTTTTCTCCAAGAATTTATTTGAAACTCACTTAATTTTTCCAGGGATAACATTCTTCACTTCCTCCATGCGTAGACTCATACAGCTTCTCCGCAAGCTCCTTCTCTACTGGCTTGGGGGTTCCGCATACTGGACAAAACTTCCACTCCATGGCTCTTAAGTCCCTGTTTGAGACGCTTATTTTAACTCCAACAACCATGTGACTGCACCATTTCATCGGGAATCCTCCAGTAACTTCACAATTGCGTCGATTGCATAGTCTCTATAAAAACTCATCCCGCCGTAATCAGAACTTCTGTCCCTAATAGCATCAACAAGTTTCCCTGCTTCTTCCCTACTCACCTTCACCGGAGAGGCTGAAGATAGAGCGTTGTATCGAATTATCTGAAAATCGCATACTATGTTTTCTTTTAAGCATAGTTTTTTGACGTCTGATAATTCCAAATCTTTTACAAGCATACCTGCTCTAAAACCGTCTGCGTCTTTCTGTGCCTTCTCCATCATCTCCTTAGTCGGCTTGCTCACAACGCCTCCCAAACCACAGGGCGATCCTCGATGTAGTATCTCCCCACAATCTGGATAACGAGGAAGTCTTTTAACTCTTGCCGGCAGAGTCTTAGAGCTTCTAACTGGGCGCTAAGTAAAGTAGGGTGAATCTTGGTAAACTTCTTTTGTCCTACTCCGTCTTCTAGGCATGTTGAAGCCCCTTCCCAGCATAGGGACGTATCACGTTATCCTCTGCACTAAATTTCGTCGTCATATACTCACCTCTGAGAAGCGAGATTTCCTATCGGAAACTCTATAAAAGCCTA
>Ga0163144_10015084_pt1 | contig 15981 bp, 14 predicted proteins | sample OliLak19BULKMAT1_FD_123175 | JGI IMG/M metagenome (GOLD analysis project Ga0163144, IMG submission 123175) | Freshwater microbial mat bacterial communities from Lake Vanda, McMurdo Dry Valleys, Antarctica - Oligotrophic Lake LV.19.BULKMAT1 | ecosystem: Environmental > Aquatic > Freshwater >...
ATTCCCATGGTTGTGGGCGCGATCGCGCACGAGAACGCCAGGTACATCACGAACCCGGATCGGACGATCGATCTCGAGACGGACCACCTTTATAACAGCGCGTACGCGATCCACGAGGGCCGGGTGATCGGGCGCTACGACAAGGTCCACCTGACGCCCTTTGGCGAGGTCATGCCCTACATCTCCGCGTGGCCCTGGCTCGAGAAGCAACTGCTGGGCTTCGCCGCGGCGGGCATGTCGTTTGACCTCTCGGCCAGCACAAGCCCGAGCGTTCTCGAGGTGCCGGTCGCGCTCGAGGCGCCTGCGCGAAACGACTCGGACTATCGCGGTACGTTCCGCCACCACGACCGGGTCCTGCTCGCCACCCCGATCTGCTTTGAGAGCACTGACGCCGACCTGTGCCGTCGTCTGGTCAATCGTGCGCGGGCTCGGTACTCACAGACCGGGTGGGGCGCGCCCGTGGTCATTGTCAACCCGACGAACGACGGCTGGTTCGGGAACTCCAACGCGACGCGGGAGCAGCACCTCCAGCTGGCCCGTTGGCGGGCCGTGGAGAATGGCGTCCCCGTGGTGCGGGCCGCCAACACCGGGATCTCGTGCGCGATCGACCACCACGGGCGCGTCATCGCCCGCGGCGTGCGAACGCCCGACGACCCCCCGGGCTACCGCGGCCAGGCCGCTCTGGCCGATGGCGTGCTGATGGCCGAACTTCCACTCGCTGGCGGACGAACGATCTACTCGACGTTGGGCGACTGGCTGGGCCTGTCGCTGATGATCCTGTCGGCCCCGATTTTCGTGGCCGCCTGGTGGCCGATCCGTCGGGCCAAGGCGGAGTCCGTGGGCGACCACGGCCGATAAACTGGACTTGGCGGCCGACGCACGGGCCGCACTTGGAGCCTCCGCATGACACGCCCCGCCAGCCGTTCTGACGCCTCGTTTCTCGCTCTGATCGCGGGGCTGAGCCTGATGTGTGCGCTCCCTGCCCTGGCCCAGAACGCCCGCCAGGACTCCCGTCCAAGTGCCCAGCCCGCCGCCCAGCCCGTCACCGCCGTGAACATCTCCGCCCTGCGGGAGCGGGCGATTGGGATGCTGGTCGACCTGTCGGGGCATCAGGATCCGCAAGTGCGTGCCAACGCGGTGGAGGGGCTGGAGGGCGCACCGGGCCGGGTGGAGCCCATCGTGGCTCTGGCGGTTCTGGACGACAACATCGGCGTCAGGGCCGTCGGGCTGATGGTTGCGGGTCGGCAGGAACTGGACTCGGCCCTCCCCGCCGCGCGGCTGAATGCGACGGACCCGTCGCCCTACGTCCAAGCGGCGGCCCTGTTTGCCCTGAAGCGGCTGGATGAGAGCCCCGATCTGTCGCCGTTGGGGCGGATGCTGTTCGAGTCGGATGAGCCACAGGTCCGGGCCTATGCCGCGTTCATTCTGGGGGAGATTGGGGAGGAGTCGGCCCTTGGGATGCTCCGGCAGGCGGCTTCTCGCCCCATGCCGCGAGCCAGGGAGTCGGCCCTGCTGTTGATGCGCCTGCAGATCGCCGAGGCGATGATCAAGTTGGGTGATGACGACCAGCTCCACACGCTGCACGCGGCCCTGTTCCCCAGCCGGCCCGAGGATTTGGAAGCCGCCGCCCTGGCCGCCCAGATTCTGGGCGAGGTGGACGCCCAGCGGTCGATCCCGGACCTGATCAACCTGGCGGTGACCCAGGACGAGCAGGGGAACCAGATGCCGGCGGAAATCCGCCTGGCGGCGGCGCATTCGGTGGCCAAACTGGGTCGGCGGGACGGGGATTTCATCGCCGACGAGTACGCCACCAGCCCCAGCCCGGCCATCCGGGCCCAGGTGGCGTCGGTGTACGCCAGCACGCTGCCCAGGGACCGTCTGGGGATTCTGGAGGCGATGCTGGACGACGCCGACCCGTCGGTGCAGGTGGCGGCGGCGGCGGGGGTGCTTGCCGCGACGAATCGGCTGACGGGCCGATAATCACAGCCGCCCGCATCCGCTCGCGGCGTGGCGCGGCGTCAATCACCCCGGGGTGGGCCCACGCATCTCTCGGAAAGGCTGCGTTCGAGGCTGAATCGAGGGCGATTCGGAGCCCTGCCTCACGGTCGGGCGGCCCGTGGCGGACGCCCATCCCGCAGGTCGGCGTCTGTGGAACCCGTCCGGGATGGCGAGCGAACAATCCCCACCGCCCTTGGGGCGTGCCGCCAACAACCGTCGGAGTTGACAGCACCCGCCCTGATCCGGTATCAATCCCGCCCCGCGTCGGGTCTTCAGGCCCACGGGCGGGGCGACTTGGCCTGCAAGCCTCTGGCCCGGCCCAAGCCGGGTCGCTAGACTAGTGGTTCCAGTCGGATTGCTGGTTTGTCCGGTTTGTGCCTCGGCGTGCGGGGACCCGCCCAGGGCAGCCATCTCGACTCGACAGGTCGGCTCGCACCAGCATCGGGTGCCGGGCCGTGCGTCGATGCTCGGAGCTTTGTTCCCACCTGGCGCGATGCGTCGTCGACAGGTCTACCGCACCGCCTTGCGCCGGTTTGCCGCGAACCGTGTGTTGCGCTCTGGGTCTGTGTTCCGGGTTGTCGTGTCTCAGGCTTCGTCTGCGGTTTTCTTCGCCTCTGCGTCTCTTGCCTTTCAGTCCTCGCCATTCCCCGGGCCTCTCGTCCCGGCCTCGACAGGAGCCGATCGTGCATGTACTCAGCAAGGTCTTCATCGTGTTCGCCGCGATCCTCAGCGTGCTGCTCTCGGCGCTCACGATCGCGTACGCGAGCAACTCCGGGCGTCTGGCGGCCGAGTACCGGGCGTCCGAGGCGCTGGCGATCTCCAAGTCCAGCGCGCTGGACCTGGAGCGTGTGCAGGCCTCTGAGCGGGTGGGGGTCCACTCGACGCAGATCGCCAACGTGCAGGGGCTGGTTACCAACCTGAACTCGCAGGTCGCGACGCTGCAGCAGGAGCGGGCCCAGTTGGAGGCCGACCACCAGGCCGCCGTCAACAGCTCCAAGGCGCTCGAGAACAACATCTCGCAGTTCCGCGAGACGATCGACACCCAGACCAACCTGATCGCGGCCTTCCGCGAGGAACTGACCACGCTGCGTGACAACGAGCTGGCGTTCCGGCGGGCCCGCCTTGAACTCGAGGACCGCATCTCGGACCTCGAGAGCCAGAACGAGGTGCTCACCCAGACCAACCGCGGCCTGCAGGAGGCCCTGGCCCAAGCCCAGGCGCAGCTGGGCTCCAATCGCGGTACCACCGGCGGCACCACGGGCACCGGACGCGAGATCAACGGTCGCGTCACCACCGTCAACACCGACTCCAGCACGCAGCGGCAGTTTGTCCAAGTCAGCCTGGGCACGGCCGACGGCGTCCGCGTGGGCAGCCGACTGACCATCCAGCGGCCCGGGCTGTACATCGCCGACGCCGAGGTGACCCGCGTCGAGCTGCAGTCGTGCGTCGCGACGGTGCTCCAGATGAACAACAGCGGCCAGACGATCCAGTCGGGCGACACCGTCTCGCTGCGGTGAGTTTGGTGGGGCGGGCTGGCTTGCCGTCGCCCGCGGTCTCCGCCGTCGCCGGGTGACGAGGCGAGGGGCCACCGAAGTCCCGGGTTGCCCGTGTTCCCCGCCCCGTCTCGCTGTGTCGCTCTCCCCCGCTTGATCCCTCCTCCAGGAGTTCCGTCGATGTCCCAGTTCGGAATGCAGATGCCCGGCGGTCGCGGGCGCAGGGGTTCCTCGCCCGACGTGTACACGGGCTTGCTGTTCCTGAGCGTGGCCGCTTTGGTGGCGGCGTGCCTGGTGGTGTACTTCGCGGGCTCGCGGATCGGCCCCGAGGGCAACGCGCTGGGGATGCATGTGGACGGCTCGCCGGTCAAGCTGGCGACGCCGGGCCAGTGAGTCAGCGCCGGGTTGACGCCCGGCGTCGATGCAGCTGTCCGGCCCATTGGGCCAACTTGACTCTCGTGGCAGCCGGAACTACATTAAGTCGTGCCGAATCGGGCTCGACAGGCTTGGGGCACGCTTCGTTTCGTCCGTGTTTTTGCGGTGGCCTACGCCGCAGGTTTGCCGACGCCGATCCGAGGCGAAGGCCACATCCGGGGTGGTAGCTCAATTGGTTAGAGTACCGGACTGTCGATCCGGTGGTTGCGGGTTCGAGTCCCGTCCGCCTCGTTTACGGAAGTCTCGGCGTTGCCGGGACTTTCGTCGTTTTTGCGAGGCTCCGATGTCGCCGGGGCACACTTGAAGGTGCCGAGTGCGGGCTTTCGGGGATGAAGGCTTTGACGGCCGTGCCTCCCGGGCAGTCGACCAACAGGAATGCCTTTGCCTCCGAAGCCCGAAGCCCCGTCTGACCCGGCGCTCTTGGCCTCCCCACCCGACCAGCCGGCCTACCGGCCCTCTCCGGAGGTGGCCCGGACCATGCGCGCTCAGTCCGGGAGGATTCTGGCTGCGTGGCGCGGGCGAAGCTTGTTCTCGATGCCCAAACTCGGCGAGCTCACGGTCAAGGAGTTCGAGGACGACATCGATCCGCACGCCACGGCCGACACCCACGCCGACCTGCTCACGATCATTCTCCAGAACCTCGTCGGCAACGCGGTGAGGCACTCGGCCAGAGAGGTGGACGCGGAGATGCGCGGGACGGTGCGAATCGAGGCCGAGCGCCAGCACGAGCAGGGCAAGGATCGATGGTCCGTTTCCGTGGTCGATGATGGTCCGGGCATCCCCAAGGAGCAGCTGGACCGCCTCTTCAACGCTTTCGGAGTAGAGCCCCAGCCGGGCGAAGGGGCGTTTGACGACGAGCGCGGCTTCGGTCTAGGCCTGGCGATTGCCTCACAGGCGGCCAGGCTGCTCGGGACCACGATCGAGGTCAAGACGCGTGTGGGGCACGGCTCAACGTTCTCGTTCTCACTGCCCGTGTTTCAACCTGCGCCGAAGGCTGCCTGAGCGTTTGCCCGGAAGCAGGGGCCCTTCACCGTGAATCACGCCCGAAGGGATGGCGGCGCAGATGCACCATCGGGATCGGGCTTCCCCAGGGCGTGACGGATACGGATCGTGGTGACGACTCGGGCGTGCCACCGATGGTGGCTCCGCACGATCGGTGCGGGTTGGCCGGTTGTGACCGAGGCACCCATCGCTCAACGCAGCGATCGGTGGCACGACGACGCCCGAGTTCCATCACGAGTTCGGATGAAACCTGTGGAAGGCCGATTGCGCCGAAGTGGACGCGCGGGGGTTTCGCCCCGCGTGCAGTGCGTCCGTTGGGTTCGGGCGGCGTTTGGCCGCGAGCGAGGCTTGGGCGAGGTGATCAGGCCCGGCGACGGCGGGCGCCGACCAGGCCGCCCAGGCCCAGCATGGCGAGCGTGGCGGGCGCGGGCACGAAGCTACCGTTGACGCGGACGGCCAGGCCATCCTGGTTGGCATTGAGGTTCCACGGGCCGACGGGGAAGCCGGCGCGACGGGAGAGGTTCCGTCAGGCCCGGGCCGAGGTTGAACACGTCGGCGTGGGCTGCGCCCGCGGCGAGCATGGCGATGGAGCGGGCGGTCAGGGTCTTCATGTGCGGATACTCCGGTGTATGGGCAGGGTTTCGCGTGGCCGAGTGGGGCTTGCGGTCCTGTGCAGACCACGCGGACGCGGGGCGGGGGTCGCGCCAGTGGCGGGTGTGGGCGGTGGAATGAAAACGTGCTTCCCCGAAGGCGGGAAGCACGGCTTGTGAGCGATCGAGTTGTTGAGAGCACTCGATGCCGCAGCTGGTGGCACGACTCGACCGGGCTTCTACGCCCTGGCGCGTTACGGCGTGACGCGGTGGATGCCGGTGGCGCGGATGGTCAGGACGGACGGGTCGGGGCGGGCGGCGACGACGCCGACGACGATGATCTCGGCCAGCGGCTCAAGACCCGCGGCGGCGAGCGAGCCGGTGATGGGTTCTCCCGCGGCATCAACGACCTGGATGGTCGCGTTGTTGGCCGCGATGCTCGCCGGGGTTTCGCAGCAGTAATCCCAGGGCGTGGCGCAGGTGTCGCCCTCGATGTCGGCACATGAGGCAAGGGCGGGGTCCATGATGATGAGCACGGGCGAGTCGGCGCTGATGGGGTCGGCACGCCCGCCGATGCGTCCGCGGATCACGACGTGCTGGCCCTCGGTGGCCGAGGCCTTGAGCGTGGCGACGGGCACGGCGTCGGCGGGGGCGGCGGCGAGGATCCAGGTGGGAGTGGTGGTGTTTGAGCCGGATGCGTTGGACGTGTTGTTGGTTGAGTTGTTGGTGTTAGGAGGAGGGGTGTTGGCCTGGTCGCAGGCGTTGAGGAAGGCGGCGGCGAGGGCCGTTGCGAGGAGCGGGGAGAAAGCGGTGCGTGTCATGGGTGGTCCTTTCGTCTGGGTTGATTGTTGGAACGCTGGGTGAGAGTGACGAGCGCCGAGGCACGGATGAGTGCTGAGAGTGCTTGACGCGTGCAGGTCCGGGTTGATCGCTTCCCCCCACCCGCCCTCCCCCCATTCCGCGGGGCGGAATGGGGGGAGGGGGGGCGGTTCAGAATGACTTGAGGGCTTGGGTGATGGGTTGTCGGAGGCAGCGGAGTGCGGGGGGGATGGCGCCGATGAGGCCCAGGAGCAGGCCGCCGAGCAGGCCGATGAGCGTGACGGGCGCGTCGATGGTGATGGCGAACGCGCCCATGGAGAAGCGGACGGCCAGGCCGTCGAGGAGGAGGAAGGCCAGGAGCGTCGCGGCGACCGCGCCGCAGGCGGCGGCGATGACGGATTCCTGCACGAGACTCAGCACGATGGCGCGGCGAGCGAATCCGAGCGACTGGAGCATCGCGATCTCGCGCACGCGTGACGCGAACGCAGCGTACATGGTGTTCAGTCCGCCCAGGATGCCGCCGGAAGCGATGAGCAGCGCGGTGACAATGACCATGATGCGGATGGGTGCGTAGAAGGCGGCGATCGAGGAGTAGTAATCGCGCTCGCGGATGGCGGTGATCTCAAGGTCGAGGCGGCTCTTGGCGAAGAGGTCGATGTCGCCGAACGTGGCCGGGCGGGTGGAGGTGGGCGCGGAAGCCTTGCCGGATGAGGGCGTCGGGAGCGAGAGGACGACGCAGGAGAGCGAGGACTCGCGGCGTGTGGCGACCTGGAGGTCATTGATGGGGAGCCAGATCTCGGCGTCCATGACGGTTTGCGGCGCGCGGAACTGGCCCACGATGGTCCACGGGCGCTCGGCGATGTGCAGGGTCTGGCCGATCGCGAGGCGGGAGGAAGGCAGGCCCAGACGCGCGGCGGCCAGCGAACCGACCATGATCTCGGAGTCGCCCTGGAGCGGGAAGCGCCCGGCGGTCATTTCCACCTGGGGGTGGACGAGGAGGGCGACGGCGCGCACGCCGCGGAGCACGCCCTGGAGTTCGGCGGCAGAGTCGGGCGCTTCGCGGATGGGCAGCGCGATGTGGATCTCGGGCGAGGCGAAGGTGATGCCGGCCTGGGTGCGCAGGCCCGGGATGGAGGCGGCGGCAATGGCGTCGACGGAGGCGTCGATCTGAGAGCGTTCGATGGCCTCTTCGCTGCCCGCGCCGAGGAGGATGACGTTCTCGTGCAGAGGGGCGGGCTGGGTGAGGGTGAGCTGCATGCCGCGGACGAAGCCAGCGGCGGCCAGCGCGAGCAGGACGACAAGCGTGGCGCCGATGAGCGACGCGGCCAGGCGGACGCGGCTTCGGGCGAGGTTGCGGACGGCGTATTCGAGTGGGAGGATTCGCACGGTCTTCTCGGGTGGGTCCTTCTTGCGAGGCGCTGTTGCGAGGTGGTGAGCAAGGGCGGAGCGCGACGGGGTACGCAGACGCGGAGCGCTACACCGACCGGAAGCACGACGCGATGGGTCGGCGCGAGGCCTGCCAGGCCGGGACCAGGCCCGCGAGGATGCCCAGGGCGGCGCAGGCGGCCAGCCCATTGAGCAGCAGCGGCGCGTCGGCGGTGATCGGGATCGACTGGCCCTCGACGGACAGCGCGAACGAGCCGAAGCGAGCCACGAGAATCGCGGCCAGCGCGCCGAGCCCGCCGCCCAGCAGCGCGAGGATCGTGCCCTCGGCGACGACCAGCGCGGCCACGAGCCGCCCGGTGAACCCGAGCGTCTGCAACACCGCGTGCTCGGCGATCCGCGACTGCACGCTCAAGATGATCACGTTGGCGATGAGCGCGAGCACGGCCACGAGGCACCCAGCGCCGAGCCAGCGGGCGAACGAGACGAGTTCCACCACGTCCTGGGCCACGCGGGCCATGAAGGCCTTCTCGGAGTAGGTCGACGTCGGCTCCTGCGCGTGGGCGAAGAGGTCGTCGATCTGGGCGGCCACCGGTTCGAGCAGGGCGGGGTTCGAGACCTTGACGTTGAACTGGGTGACGATGCCCTGCTGGTTCCGGGCGGCCCGCTGGAGGAAGTCCAGCGCGACGTACGCGACGTTCTGGTCCTGCGGATCGTCGGAGCGGATGATGGCCGCGACGGTGACGGTGATGCCCGCGGCGTCGAACCGCTGGCCGACCGACAGCCCCCGGCGTGCGGCGAGAGTCTGGCCCAGAATGGCCGCGTCCGAACGGCGGAGCCACTGGGCGGAGGTGCCCGAGATGAAGTCGATCTGGTCGCCACGCTCAGCCAGGAATCGCTCGGGCGGCACGCCGCGGAACGTGACGACGTCGAGGCTGGTCCGGCAGTTGGTGACGACGATCTTGACGGGCAGCACCGAGGTCACGCCCTCGAGCCGCTCGATGCGGGAGAGGTAGTCCTGCGGCAGCGCGCTGGTGGCGGGGCAGAAGCGGTCCTTGCGATAGACGACCAGCGTGGTGTCGGCGGCCGACGCGGCGGTGGTGCGCTGCACGCCGCGATGCATGGCGTGGACGGCGGTGAAGAGGAACATGGCGGCGGCGACGCCCAGCAGGGTGAGGGCGGTGCGGACGCGGTGGCGCGTGACCTGCTTGAGGATGTAGGGGAGGAACTTGAGCGGGTTCATGGGGGGGGCTCCGTGGCGGCGGGGGCGGGGGCGGGGGCGGAGGCAAAGTTCGCGGCGCGGGGTGATCGTGCATCGGCAGACGGAAGTTCGCGCGGACTCGAGCCTGCTTCGTCGGTCGTTGGCGGCGTGCCCGGAGCGCCCGGCGTGCCGGGCGTTCCAGATGCCGCGCGGTCGCGCACGAGCCGCCCGTGATCGAGGTGCAGCGTGCGGGTAGCGAAGGCGGCGGTCTTCGGGTCATGCGTGACCATGAGGATGGTCTTGCCCAGGTCGCGGTTGAGCGAGCGGAGGAGTCCCATGATTCGGGAGGCCGAGTCGCGGTCCAGGTCGCCGGTGGGCTCATCGGCGACGAGGATGGGCGGGCGTGCGACGATGGCGCGGGCGATGGCGACGCGCTGTTCCTGGCCGCCGGAGAGCTGGCGGGGGAAGTGGTCGTGGCGATCCTCGAGGCCGACAAGATTGAGAGCCTCGGCCACGCGCTCGTGGCGTTGGCGTCGCGAGAGTGGGTGGAGCAGCAGCGGAAGTTCGATGTTCTCGTAGGCGGTGAGGACCGGGACGAGGTTGTAGAGCTGGAAGACGTATCCGACGTGGCTGGCCCGCCAGGTGGCCAGGCGCGAGCGCGAGAGTTTGGTGATGTCCTGCCCGTCGATATCGAGGGTGCCGCTGGTGGGCGTATCGATGCCCGCGATGCAGTTGAGCAGGGTGGTCTTTCCGCTGCCGCTGGGGCCCATGAGGGCGAGGAACTCGCCGGACTGGACATCCAGATCGAGGCCGTCGAGGGGGCGGATGCTGGCTTGGCCCTTCTGGTATTCGCGGACGAGGGCGCGGGCCTTGATGAGGGTCATGGGCGTGCTCCCGTGGTCGTTGGCCGGGCGGCGAGGGTGGGGGCGTCGAGCGTGAAGGTGACGAGGGTGCCCTGGGAGAGCGCGCGGGGCGAGTCGATCAGCAGGTCGCCGGGACTCAGCGGGGCGAGGGCGCGCTGGTAGTCGCCGTGCGTACCGGTGAGGGTGATGCGGACGGCCCTGGCGTGGCCGCGCGAGCCGCGACGGTCGCGGACGACCCAGACGGTGGGGGAGGCGGCGTCGGGGTCGAGAGTGGAGGGGTGGATGAGGACGGCGGAGTCGGCGAAGGCGGGCGCGGGTGCGTGGTCGGCGTCGGGGGTTGAGGGCGAGGACGTGTCCGCGGGCTGGTGCGCCGGGGCGTGAACATGCGAGCCTGACGCCGAGTTCGATCCAGCGGGGGAGGCGTCGGACCGGCGTGTCGATCCCGTCGAGTCCGACCCGAGGAAGCGAACCCGGGTGAGCATTTCGGGCCTCAGCATCGGTGAGGGGTCCTGCACGCGGACTTTCACCTGCAGCGTGTTCTTCTGGAGGTCGGCCTCGTGCGCGATCCGCGTGACCACGCCGGTGAAGGTCTGGTCGGGCAGGATCTCGACGACGACCTCGCAGGGCTGCCCGACCGAGATGTTGGCCGCGTCGGCGAGCGGCACATCGACGCGGACCTGGAGGCTCGCCGGGTCATAGAGGTAGGCGACGATGGCGGCGTCGGGGTTGTCGCCGGCGACCATGAGGCGCGTGCCGGGCACGATCCGGCGTCGCTGCACGACGCCCGTGATCGGCGAGCGAATGGTCATGCGGTCGAGCCGGAGGGCGGCTTCATCGGCGCGGACCCCGGCGAGGCGGGCGTCGGCGCCCGCTTCCAGCGCGTCGGCGGAGGCCATGTCCAGGGCGCGGCGTTCGGCGATGCGCAGGCGGGCGGCACGCTGGGCCGCGGAGTGCTCCCCGCCGGCGCGGTCGATTTCCGCGGCCAGGATCGCCTCGCGCAGACGCATCGCGTCCACGGTGGCGGCCTGGGCGGCGGCCTGCTTCTCAAGGATGATCGTCTCGATCTCCGTCGCGCCGCCGCTGGCCATCGCGGTGCGGGCGCGGGAGAGTTGGGCCTCGAGTTGTTCGAGGCGGGCCTGCTCCGCGGCCACCAGCGCGACCAGTTGCACCTGCTCGGCCTGGGCGCGGGCGAGCGTGGCCGCGGCGACCGCCACCTCGCGCTCGCGGTCCACGGGCTGGTCCCAGTTCGCTTGGGCGGCCGTCAGTTCGGCGGCGACGGATTGGGCGCGGGCGTGGGCGGCTTCCAGTTCGGCGTGTGCGGTGCGCAGCGCGAGCTGCGCGTCGTCGGGCACGAGCGTGGCGACGGCGTCGCCGACCTGAACCTGGTCGCCCTCCTGGACGAGGACCTGGCTCACGGTGCCCTCAGCCAGCGCGGCACAGGCGGTGACGAACGGATCGGCCTCGAGCCAGCCGGCGGCCTGGACCGTCGGCGTGTTCGCACGGCGGGCCGGGCTTGTGGGAGGTGGGGCGTTGGCGGGTTGCGGAGCGTTGCCGGGCTGTGGGGCGATCGCGGCGGGCGCGTCGGGGGCGGCACGGTCGAAGATCACCTGGCGGACGCTGACATGGCGCGAGGGCATGAGCGAGGCGCGAGCGGCCACGCCCAGCGCGAGCAGCATCGCCAGCGCGACGCTGGCGACGAGGATGAGGCCCAAGCGCGAGCGGCGGGGTGCGGCAATCCAGCCGGCGCTCGGTGCCGGAGCCGCTGTCGCCCGTGCGGGCGCGGGGATCGAATCGGACATGGGGAGACTCCCAAGGGGATTGACCAGTCGGCCGCGAGCGGTCGCGGCGTCTACACGCGTGGGATGCGGCGTGGGTCAGGCCCGGGGAGGGCGGAGGAGATGGAAGTGGAACGCGCTCAGGGGCGCGGCCATGACCAACGTGCTTCGCGTCGCCGGTGGCTCACTGAACTGGACGAGCGAGGGCATGGCGAGGCGCGAGAGCAGGCAGAGGCGGGGTGAGGAGCAGCAGCCCAGGCCGCAGGTGCAGTCGTCATGGGGCGGCTCGCCGGGTGGGTTCGCGGGTGCCGCGGGGGAGTTGGGCACGTCGTGGGTTCGGAGGGCGACGGAGTCCGAGAAGTCCCGGCTTTCCGCGGCCCGATCCGAGACGTGCTTCGGGCAGCAGGAATCGGTCGGGGCGGAGCCCGCATCGGTCGGGACGGTGGTTGAGGCGACGGTGGCGACGACGCAGTTCTGGCCCGCGCACACGGGCACCTTGTGCCACATGGACGCCGCGAAGGCGACGGCCAAGAGGGCGGCGACGAGTTGGGCCAGGCGAGGGGACATCTGTGCAAGTGTACGCGGACGGCTGGGGTTTGGATCGGCTGAAGGGGCGGATGGCTTGAGGCTGGGCGATCGCACGGGGGTTATACGGATCGTCGTTGCGACTCGGACGTGCCACCGGTCGTGGCTCTGGACGATCGGTGCGGGTTGGCCGGTTGTGACCGCGGCACCGATCGCTCAACGCAGCGATCCGCGGCACGACGACGCCCGAGTTCCATCGCGGGTTCGTATTATTGGACACGAGTGAACCCGCCGCCGAGGGCGCCCCGTCTGGCTCTCACCGCAGGCCGTACTCCTTCAACTTCCGGTACAGCGTGCGCTCGCCGATGCCCAGCAGCGCCGCCGCCTGCTCGCGGTTGCCCGCCGTGAGGCGGAGCGTCTCGCGGATGGCGCGTTTCTCAATCTGTTCGAGGCTGGTGCCGGCCAGCGAGCCGTTGGGGCCGCTGGCGCCCGATCCGCCGTTGTCGTCGTCGTCGGTGGCGCGGATGTCGTCGGGGATGTGGCGGGTGTCGATGACGATGGGCTCGTGGGCCCGCCCGTGTCCCTCGGCCTCACCGATCGCGGTGACGACCATGTTCTGCACGACGTTCAGGAGTTGCCGCACGTTGCCGGGCCAGGGCGCGCTGGTGAGGCGGAGCAGGGCCGCGTCGGTCACGGTGATCTGCGGCGGGGGCGCGCCGTCGGTGGTCATCTGGGCGGCGAAGCGGTCGATGGCGTGGCGAACCAGCGGGGGGACGTCCTCTCGCCGCTCGCGCAGCGGGGGGATGGTGATCTGCGCCCCGTTGATGCGAAAATACAGGTCGCCGCGGAACGTGCCGTCGTCGACCATCTTCTTCAGGTCGCGGTTGGTGGCCGAGACGAAGCGCACGTCGGCCTTGCGGGGCTCGTTGGAGCCAAGGCGCACGACCTCGCCGGATTCCAGCACGCGGAGCAGTTTGGCCTGCATGGTCAGCGGCATGTCGCCGATCTCATCCAGAAACAGCGTGCCGCCGTCGGCGTACTCGAACACGCCCTCGCGGTCCTTGTCGGCCCCGGTGAAGGCCCCGCGGACATGCCCGAACAGTTGATCTTCGAGCAGCGATTCGGACTGTCCGGCGCAGTTGAACGTGACGTACCGCGCCCCCGCCCGTCGGCTGTTGAGGTGAACCCCCTGGGCGATCAGCTCCTTGCCCGTGCCCGACTGGCCCGTGATGAGCACGGGGATGCTGCTCTTGGCCACCGTGCGCACACTCGCCAGCACGCGCCGCATCGGCTCGCTGGCCGCCACCATGCCCGGCATGGCCGCGGTGTCGAGCGCGTCCTGGAGCTTCTGATTCTGGTGCCGCAGCAGGACGGTCTCGGCGGCCCGGTTGATGAGGTTGCGGAAGACCTCTAGATCGAGCGGCTTTTCGATGAAGTCGTACACGCCGTGCTTGAAGGCGGCCCGGGCGGTGGGCACGTCGCCATGCGCGGTGACCATGACGGTCTCGGCGCCGGGTTGCAGGGCGCGGGCGGCCTGGAGCACGATGAGCCCCGCGTCCGCGCCGTCGTGGGCGACGCCGGCGGCGTTGACCCCGGCGTGACCGGCCGACGATGGCATGCGAAGATCGGTGATGATGACGTCGAACGCCCCACCCTTGAGTTCATCCAGGGCGGCCGAGACGGAGTTGACGATCGTGCAGACGTGCCCGGGCTTGCGCAGCGCGTCGGCCATCACGTCGGCGTGATCGGGCTCGTCCTCGACGATGAGGACCTGGGCGCGGGGTGGTGGGCGTGTGGGGTCGGTGGTCATGGGGGAGTGATGAAGTAACGAAGTGATTGAGTGGCGAAGGGACGAAGGAAGCGACTGCGAGCGTTCGTGGAGCACGCGAGGCGATGATCAGGCGCCCGTGTGCGACATGGCTGGTTTGAACTCAAGTGTTGAAGCGGGCGCTGAACGTGGTGGGGGCGGCGCGGGCTCGGTTCCTGCGGAGCCCGTGATGAACGGAGCGAGGCGTCTCAGATGCACGCCCGCCGGATGCAGGAACAGCACGTCAAACAGCCCGCGCGGCGGGCGCTGCATGGGCGTGATCGTGAGCCGCGAAAGCCGCACCAGTCCGCGGCTCGCCTCGAACAGGAAGGGCTGATAGCCCCGCCGTTCCATGATCCGGCGAATCCGCCTCAGACCCGCGCCCGCGGCCCGCAGGCACCGGCGATTCACCTCGCACGCCACGGCCGGCAGGTGGGCGTTGATGGTCCGCGACAGCCCGCCCAGAGCCTCGCACTCAAACCCCTCGACGTCGATCTTGATGAACAGTGGGCTCGCCGAGGCGGGCGGCAGCCCGGTCAGGCGCGAGTCGCCCCGCACGACCGGGCAGTCGTGCGTGATCGCGGCATCGCGGGCCCAAGGGAAGTCAACGAGTGAGGCGGCCCCGGTATTGGCCGAGGCGAGGCGGAGCGTCGCGGTGCCGCGCTTGCGACCCAGCGCGACCGGCTCGCAGATGACCTGGCGCAGCCCGTTGGACTCAACGTGCCACGCCAGCCGCTTGAACACATCGGGGTTGGGCTCGAAGGCGACGACGCGCCCGGACGGCCCGACCAGCGCGGCGGCCCGCAGCGTCACCAGCCCGAAGTTGGCCCCGACGTCGATGAACGTGTCGCCGGGCCGCAGGGCGTGCTGCAGCAGCAGCTGCAACGGCCACTCGTGGTATCGCCCCAGCAGCCACGCCCACCGCTGAAAGTACTCGCGGGGTTCGAGCCGCAGTGTGTGGCGGCCCCAGCGGTCGCGGATGTCGACCGTCGGGGCGCCCGCCCAGTACGCGTCCTGATCGACGCGAGCCAGGCGACGCGCCACCGTGGTCTTTCCGGGCAGGTCGGCCCGGCACCAGGCGGCGGCCAGACGGGGAAGCACCAGGCGGGTTGGGTTGGTCGGCGGGGTCAAGGCAGGATGGTACGGGGTGCCGCGCCGGAAGGCCGTGCGCCAACAGAACCGCCCGCGCGAGCGGTCGGCCACTCTCTGCCCAAGCGATGCGCCCGATCTCGCCAGCCGGCGTTCACCGGCGCTCGCCCCCGCTCGCTGGCGAGTTTGGCAACCTGGGGCTCCCGTGCGTGGCCGACCGCTCGCGCGGGCGGCACTGTTGGCGTGGGGTGCTTCGCGGCCGGCTCGGCATCACATCGAAAGCGCCGACCGCCGATGCGCCCCCAGCGCAATCGCGATCGCATCCGCCACATCCGGCGGCTCGGGAATCGTCGCAAGGCTGAACACCGTCTGCACCGCCCGCTGCATCTGCTCCTTGGTCGCCCGCCCGGAGCCCGTCAGCGACTTCTTGACCTCCGCCGGCTTCAACTCGGCCAGCGGCACCCCCGCTCGCCGGATCGTCAGGAGCACCACGCCGCGGGCGTGGGCCATCACGATCGCGGTCGCGGGGTGCTTGACATGGGCAAAGACCGCCTCGACGGCGATCAGGTCCGGGCGAAGGCGCTGGATGATGTCCGTCAGGTCGCGCTCGAGCTCGAGCAGCCGATCGGAAATGGACGCGGCCGCGGGGCGGGCGTTGCCCTCGGCATCCGTGGAGTCGGCGCGGAGCCGGATCACGCCGGCCTCCAGGATCGCGGGGATGGCCGCGAAGTCGGTGGGCTGGCGGGCTTCGAGCGCGGCATAGCCGGTGAGTCGCAGGCCGGGATCGATGCCGAGGACTCGCATGGACCACAGCGTATGGAAGCAAACGGGGCGGGCCCGTTGGCCCGCCCCGTTCAGGTCGATGAATCAGCCGAGGTTGCGGTTCAGCACCCGGCGGAGAAGATGGTGAGGTAGAAGAAGAAGTCGTCGTTGTTGATGATGCCGTTCGGCACGCCGTAGCCAGCGGAGCCGGGGATGGCGGTGGTGGTCAGGTCGGCCAC
>Ga0163144_10015085_pt1 | contig 15981 bp, 15 predicted proteins | sample OliLak19BULKMAT1_FD_123175 | JGI IMG/M metagenome (GOLD analysis project Ga0163144, IMG submission 123175) | Freshwater microbial mat bacterial communities from Lake Vanda, McMurdo Dry Valleys, Antarctica - Oligotrophic Lake LV.19.BULKMAT1 | ecosystem: Environmental > Aquatic > Freshwater >...
ACGATTGGACTGTTCACACGGGTTGGCGGCGGCAGAATCCAATCTCATTCTGACTTCGCAGTCACCGCCCATTGGGGCATCGCCGGCAAGGGGGGCATCTGCATGCCGAGCACCGGCCGGCTGGTCGAACGCGATTACACGGGCGAAGAACGCGAATCGATCGGCGACCACGTTACCCAACTTGGCGAGAAGACGTTCGACATTTACATCAACGAAACAGCCTATTGGTCGAACGTGCCCAGGCGGGTTTGGGAGTACACGCTGGGCGGCTATCAGGTTCTCAAGAAGTGGCTAAGCTATCGCGAGTCCGCCCTGTTGGGTCGGGCTTTGAAGCTCGAGGAAATGGAATACTTCGGACACGTCGTTCGCCGCATCGCGGCCTTGCGGCTACTGGGGCCGGAACTTGATGCCAACTACGAGGCTGTGAAAGCGGATTTGTTCGCTTGGCCGAGATGACCGCGTTGGATTCCTCAACGAATCAAATCATCACGCAGGAATCGCCCCATCACGATCGAGCCGAGATAAGAGAGTGCCAGAACCACGGCCAGCGGAATTAAGATTTCCGCCACGCCGGTTAGATGCATCTTGTCCACCAGCTTATAGCGCACCGGGATGAAAAAGGGGTGCAGACAATAGACGGCCAGGCTGTGACGGGCCATGAAACTTATAATTGGATTTTCAGGTGCGCTGGTCCTTAAGGCGATGATCATCAAGGCCACCGACAGGAAAATCAGCGAGGGGCGTGAGTATGCCGGGAGTGCAAACCGATTCACTTCGAAGAAACATGGGTCGATGTAGATAGTCCAATCCAGAATCGCCGTGAGTGCGCCGAGACTCAGCATCGTAAAGCCAAGCCAACCCGGTGGCCGGGAGAGTCTGGCCAGGCCGATGCCCGCGAAAGCGAGCGGCAGGAAATTCAGGGGATTCGCATGAAGTGCGAGAATAAGGATACCAGTCCGTTGATGCAAGATCGGCAATACGCCGACGATGAGAGTTGTAGCCCCGAAAAGCATCCAGATCACAATCGTTGAAAGCTTCTGTGAGATATGTATGACGGCGGTCACAATTATTAGACACAAAAAGAAATAGTAAACCGTGTTGCCGGCAGTCAGCAGAAATATCACACGTTCTTGTGGATCCTCGGGGAAGAGTTTCAATGCACCATAACCCGTGAAGAAGAAGATCTGATAGAGAATGCTCCAAAATAACATCAGTCGCAGAATTCGTCCCAGGCGATTCATCAAACCCGAGAGATTGGTTGGCTTGCGAGCAAACAAATAGGCGGAGACGAGTATGAAGACAGGCACCGCGAGGCAAAGCACATAGAAGTTGACGAAGTCCGACCAGCCAAAAGTATGATTGAGATATTCATCTCGCCGCCAGCGAAAAATACTAGACGGGAACACATAGCCGAGATGCACGGCGACGACGCAGACGGAAAAAAACGCACGCAGGTAGTCGATGCTGACGAGTCGGGCCGGGTTCATTTCGTTTTGGCCCGTATGGGATCGATCTTTTCGAGCGGATGAGCAATCGCAGGGACGGCCACCTTCACGTTCGCGCCGAGCTTGCCCAGTTCGACGACTGCCGTGTCGTGAATCTTCTCGATCCAGTGCCCGAGCGGATCGTCGATCTTCGGATCGGCGGAGACATTCGTGACAACCGCCAACGAAATACCGAGAGTGAGGAGGGAGTACTTCATGGAAAGTCCCGTGTGGGAGCGTCGTTCTCGCCGAGCATCTGTGCGTCACTATCTCGCAAATCCCGATAGTAGATGGCGGAACCGTGCAGATGGCCCGATGGCGAGAGCGCATATCCTGGAATCACGCCAGCCCGAATGTAGCCGAGCTTCTCGTATAGCTTACCCGCCGGATCGCCGGCCCGTGTATCAAGGAGTAACAAGTGACGCCCGCGTGCCAGTGCCGCGTCCTCAGCGGCCATCATGAGGGCTGTTCCAAGGCCTTGTCGTCGAGCCGCAGTATGTACGAGTAGCCTTTCAACTTCACCCCGGTGTTTGCCGTTCGGCAACTGAGCGAGCGACAATTGAATCGCCCCCAGCACATGCTCGCCGTTCTTGGCCACGATCAATAGACGCCGGCCGAATTCGACCTCCGCGAAGACGCGTTCCCAGTACTCGATTGCCTCGTCGCGACTCACGGCTTCGAGAAAGCCAATCGTAGCCCCGGCCTTCACGGCATCAACGAGTAACTCGACCAAACCGTCGCGCAACTCCCCCGCCTGATCGCCGCTGGAAACTTGAATGGTCACGCCTAGTTGAGAACGAATCACGACCGCCTCGCAAAATCCCGGTTGTGTTAAAGTAAATTCTCGCTTGTCGAAGGGGGCGAGGCAACCACCGAAACGGGAATTCTAGCAGAATGTTGGCGAGATTCGGAGGATGAAGTGCGAGCGATTCGATCGAGCCTGCCGTGAAACCAGTGACGCGTGGCCGAGGCGCGGGTACAATATTTTGATGGAGACACAGCCTGAATGATCACGACCGCCCACCGAATGGAATCGCTATCGCGAGCGTACTTGTAAGCTCTTGCTGCAAAGGCGGGGCTAAATTACTGCATTTTCGGCTTCGACTATGGGACGGATATTTGCTTGCGCCAAGTCGATGATGTTGGGGGCCGATACATCGAAAGCGGTCTTCAGATCGATGTTCAGTTAAAGAGTACCACCCGCGCCATCGCGACCGATCGGGAGATCAAGTACGATCTTGATGTCCGGGCCTACGACCAACTCCGGAGAACAGATAACATCCTCCGGCTGTTTGTTCTGCTCGTATTGCCGGAGGATGAGGCCGACTGGGTCGTACAAAGTGACGAAGAACTCCTGCTCCGTAAATGCGCTTATTGGCTTGTCCTTCGAGGTGGTCTTGACGTTCAATCAGTCTCCACTGTTCGGGTATCCATCCCACGAGAGAATCTCCTGACGGCAAACGCCCTGCTGGAAATCATCGGTCGAAAGATCACTACGAGGGAAGAACCATGACAAATCGAATCATGAACCCGTGGATTGATCGTCGCGTCCAACGCGTGCGATCGGCTGCGGCAGCGGAGTATCTCCGCCATCACGATTGGGATCCTGTCCCCTGTCCCAATGAGAACGTCCAGATGTTCGCTGGACCAATCGCCGACAGTGGGCGTCGCATAACTCAGCCAGTTCCACTGCTTGAGGACGCGGATGACTACGTGAAAAGGATTATCGAACTCATTACAAACCTGGCTATTATCGAGGATCGTTTAGCCATCGAAGTCCTCGACGAGATGCTCGGGGTCTCGGCTCCTTCCGCGAATGGGACGGCCAACGGCAAGCCGGCCGCAAAAGAGCATGCTCCCACGGCATAGCTCAGCCACGTCTCAACCCGCGGCCCGGGCGCGCCGCTGTTCGTTCGCCATCCTTCAGCACCGCTTGGCCATTCACAAACACATGCTTCATCCCCTCGGCCAGGGCCTTGCCGTTTTCGAATGTCGAACGATCCACGACCTTCGCCGGATCGAACACGATGACGTCGGCAGCCATCTTCTCGGCAATGACGCCTCGATCTTTCAAACCATGACGCTCCGCGACTTTCAGGGAGCACTTCATCACGGCTTCTTCCAGCGACCACACGCCGGCACGCACATAGTGCCCGAGGTAACGCGCGAAACAGCCGGTGCCACGCGGATGGGGCCGGCCGCCCACATAAATCCCATCGCTGCCGGCCGTCATGCGGCGATCGCGCATCAAGGCCTCGATGTCCCGATCCGACCGTCCGCCGAAGTGCGGGGCGATGGCGTTCGTCGCCGTTTCAGTTGCGAGAAGTAGATCCACGATCAGGTCGGAGAGTGTCTTGCCTGTGATGGTCATGGCCTCTGCCAGAGTGCTCCCTTCAAGGGGGCGATATTCATCCGAAGGAACCGAACCGAGTCGCACGCGGTTCAGATCGAAGCGAGGATTGGCGACCCACTCTCGCACCTTGGCTCTTGCTCCCGGCTCGCGCAAACGCGAAAGAGTCGCCTCGACTCCGCCGAGCATCGCTTCTGGCGGCAGGGCAATCATGCCGAGAATCGATGAGCCGTAAAGGTAGCAGTAGAGATCGAACGACACATCCGAGCCTGCTCGTTCCATCGCGTCCATCCGCGGAATCACCTGATCCGCGAGACTATTGAAATGCGAGATGTGAACCTTGCAGCCCGCGTTCAGGCCGATGTTTTGCACTTCCAGCATCGAGGATTCGACATTGTGCGGTGCATAGCCCCTCATGTGGGTGACATAGACCCCGCCGAACGGCGCGATCTCTTGACAGAGGGCGGTCAACTCGGCCTCGTCCGCATAGAGACTCGGGATATAGTCGAGGCCGCTCGACAGGCCGACGGCCCCTTGCTCCATGCCCTCGCGAACTAAACGTCTCATCTGCATCAGTTCATCGGATGTCGCTCGTCGATGTTCCAGACCCATCACGTCCATGCGGATGTTGCCATTGGGAACCAGCGTGGCGGCGTTGATGGCCGTGCGGCCCGCGAAGAGCGAGAGATACTCGTCCACAGTTCGCCACGAGAGACCGGGAGTGGGGAAGTTGCCGTTGAACCCCGCCGTATAGCGGCGCATATGATCGAGGGTCGCGGGAGAGGCCGGGGCCATGGCCACGCCATCCTGGCCGATGATGTAGGTGGTCACGCCCTGGCGCACGGCGGGATCATGGGCCGTGTCGTGAAAAAGAACCAGGTCGCCATGAACGTGTGCATCGATCATGCCGGGTGCCACGACGAGGCCGGTCGCATCCACACGCGAATTGGCCTCGGCTCCGTCGAGTTTGCCGACCGCAGTGATGCGATCGCCGACGAGACCAACGTCGGCAAAAAACGCGGGTTTGCCGGTTCCATCGAGAACCTGGCCGCCGTAAATGAGGGTGTCGAACATCGGAATATGAAGTAGGGTGAGGGCGAAGCCATCGTATCGGAGATAACATCCTGGCGACCAAAAAAAAGCAGATGTTTAGCTATCCTTATCCCAGACCGAGCTTGACGGTCGATGTCGCACTTGTGACTTTGGAAGCGAATCCACGCGTCTTGTTGATTCAACGCAAGGCCGAGCCGTTCGCGGGATGTTGGGCACTTCCTGGCGGATTCGTCGAGGAAAACGAGCGGCCCCTTGATGCGGCGCGGCGAGAGTTGCTCGAAGAAACCGGGCTAACGCAAACGGAGCTTGAACAGTTGCATACCTTTGGCGATCCGGGCCGCGACCCGCGCGGGTGGACGGTGAGCATCGTCTATTTGGCTCGCGTGAATCCTGAACTTCTGCAACCCGTTGCAGGCGACGATGCGGCTGCAGTGGCTTGGTTTCCGCTCGCAATGCCGCCCGGATTAGCATTCGATCATGGCATCGTTCTATCACGGGTCCGCAATCGGCTGGCCGACCGGGAAGGATAGATATGTGCGCAACGTGAAGATTCTTGAAACGTCGCGACTGCGACTGGACTGACCACGCTCCCATCCTAATAATGCTATATCGCTATTCTCTCCGCGATTCGGTGGTTGGCCAACCTCTTTCTTTTATCTTCTATTAGTTCCAGCGTTCGTTGGCGACGGCTGACAGCGGGCTTCCTATTTTTAAGGTGAACGGTCCCATGAAAACTCGACGCAGTGGTTTTACGCTGATCGAATTGCTGGTGGTGATCGCCATCATCGCCATTCTGATCGGCCTGCTCTTGCCAGCCGTCCAGAAGGTGCGCGAGGCCGCCAACCGCATGAAGTGTTCGAATCATTTGAAGCAACTCGGGCTAGCCACCATGAACTACGAAGGGGCCAACCAATACTTTCCGCCGGCCTGGCGAAATCCGACACCCTTCACGAGCTTCACGGGGGTCGTTCAGGATTTACCGCTCACGGATACGCCTCGTTTCACCAACATTTTCATCGAACTACTGCCCTTCTTCGAGCAAGACAATCTGCAACGGAAATGGGATTTCACCAACATCAACAACAATCGGGGCGGACCAAACTCGACTAGTGCACAGGTGATCAAGATTCTCATTTGCCCTTCGAGCCTGCTTTCGACCCGGACAACAGCAGTCGTCTCTGGAAATACCTACGGGCTCAATAGCTATGGAGGTTGTGCCGGACGCTTCTCATTCCGAGCATTCCAAGGAAGTGCGTTCACGATCAGCAACGACGGTATCTTTTACATCAATAGCCGAACGACCATAGCCGGCATCACCGATGGGACCAGTAACACAATCATGTTTGGCGAACGCAACCACCAGGACAAGAACTTCGATCGCATGTATACGAATTTCCCGATTCTCGGTTGGAGCGGCTGGGCCTGGTGCGACCAAGGCAATGCGATCGGCGATTTCTTGTTGGGTGCCGCCCAGCCGATCAACTGGCTGATTCCGGACTCGGCTAGCGGAGCGAATAGTTCGTCCAATCCTTGGGTACAGCAGCGGCTGTCCACGATGGGAAGCAGCCATGCCAATGGAGCAAATGTTTGTCTCGCGGATGGATCGGTACGCTTCATGCGGGAAGCAGTGACGCTGACCGTTCTCCAAGCCATGACGACGCGCGCGGGTGCGGAAGTTGGGACGGATTGACCGGACATTCAGGAGACGTCATTGTGCTACGCGTTCGTCGGCTAACCCCTGTTCTTGTCGCTGTACTTCCCTTTTTCGGGGGATGTAGCGGCATTCCGTCCCTGGTTGCCGTGGAAGGGGTCGTCACGATCGGTGGGAACCCGGCTGCCAACTTGTTAATTCAATTCACTCCCAAGAACTGGACAACGGATTCCCCGATCATCTCTTCTCATGCCGTTTCCGATGCGAATGGCCGCTTCGTGCTGATGAGCACCACGAACAAGCCCGGCGCGATTCTGGGTACTCACAAAGTGACCGTGGTAGACAATGCGCTCGGAACCGAAGACGAGCCTGGCGATAGCAAGCCGAAGAACCGTCCGCGTAACCGAATACCGTTGATCTACAATTCCGCTACGACGACACCGATCGAACTGGCCGTGGAAGCTGGGAAGAAGGAATACGAGGTTCAGGTTGCCGGGATCCGGTAGCATTCGGGTCGACATTTTTTCACAGCCGGCGGTACGAATTTGAATGGTTCATTTGAGCGGGCGCTGCTCGCAACCCAAAACGTGGGCACGAAAGTCCGATCTTGTGTAGTCAGGCCGACAAGATCGGAATCTCATCGCCACGAGTTCTGCGGATTTCAAAGCAGCAAAACCAAGCATTTTGCACTCCCTACCTGACACTTCGGGCTTCGACCAAGTTCTTTTCTACCGCATCAACACCACCGAACTTTCAGCTGACCAGATCCGTATTCCACAATCTGGACAGAATTGTGTCCACGTACATGCCAGCACAACCAGTTGGTGAGATCACGATTAAATGAAAATGATGTTGACGACTGCCATTATCCCTTCCAAATCAGCCCGCCCGCGATTGTGAATTCTCGAAGAAGAGTGTGAGTGTTATTGCACACGCACTCTTCACACATAACTCATCGCATGTTGGTTGAACTCACCACAGCAATACTGATAATTCGATTTCAACTGCCCAGGCGATCTTACTTGTAGTCGCAATGCAAGTGTGGTCAGCGTTAATGTTTCAGTGGAGCGTGGCGTGATTCGGTCGAAGTCCGCAAGACCTGGGCAATCTTCGTTTCTCGTAAGGAGGCCCTTTCGATGATGGACACACAATCTTTGGCGATGCTCGCTTTGCGGCGATTGCATGCTCGGATCGCCATCTCCGCTGATGTGGGGGCGCACTCGAACGACGATTCTGAAGGCGAAGCAGCCGATCCTGCCGCGTTGACTGGTGGCGATCGTGTTGCTCTCGGCCGCATCCTGCGCCGAGCAATGGAACGCACCTGGCTCACTCTTGAGCTTCTCTTTTGCAAAGATGCAATCGCTCCGCGACTCGGACGGAATGGCACGCAAACACTCGACGCGATTTTCTCAAGCCCCTGCTTCGAGCAACTGAACTCCATCCCGGCCCCGTTTCGCAAGACTATTTGGCGCGAGCTTCATGCCGCTCGCAAAGGTGGGCCGCTTGCTCACGGCGAAGTGGACATGGATGGACTCATTCGCCAACTCTCCAGCTTGACACGCCAAGCCGACCCGCGTGCCCTTCAGGACTTGGAATGGTATGCCCTCTGGCAGATGGCCGGGAATCTCGCACACGATGGCTACCGGGAACTGCGTTCGTTATTCGAGGCACGATCGACCGGTGGCGAGTCGCTCCTCATCGGCCTTGTCACGTCGTTCATTCCTTTTGAACTCGACCTTGAAGGCAATCCGGCTCGCGGCGATCTGGGCTTGTGCATTCTTCCCGCCGAGCACATTCGTTGGTTGTGCGAGCAGTCCGAACCGATCGAAGTTTTCCTGAACGAAACTTACAGTGGAGGCCGTGGGGCTGCCCCTGCCGAGTCCACCTCTCGCGTTCGACAGGGCTTGCTCTACGCTCAACAGGGCGAATACGAACGAGCGGTGATCGAGTACACGGCAGCGATTCAATCGGACATCACGACAGCGGCCCCGTTCGTTCATCGTGGCGACGCCTTGCGGCTGCGGGGCGAATATGAACGTTCCCTCGCCGATTACTCCCAAGCATTGCAGATCGAGCCGAACAGCTTGCTTGCCCGACTGAATCGCGGCCTTGTCTACAGGATGACGGGCCGGCCCGAACCGGCCATTGCCGATTTCACCGAAGCGCTGCGACTCGATCCACGCAATGTTGTCGCATTCAACGGCCGCGGTGGAGCACACTCCGATCTCGGGCGATTCGCCTTGGCCATCGCCGATCACACGTCCGCTATTCGAGTCGATCCCTCGCTGGCCTGGGCGTACCAGAGCCGGGCCGATGCCTACGCCGGCCAGAAAGAGTATGATCGGGCTGTCACGGACTACACGCAAGCATTGCGACTGAATCCGCATTTTGCTCTCGCCCATGCCAACAGAGGGGACTCGTACCGCCTGCTCGGCGATCTGGCTCGGGCGGCCAACGATTACACCGAGGCTCTGCGTCTCGACCCGTTGAATCCGCGAATGTTCACCAGTCGCGGCGATACCTATCGACGCCAGGGCCGCTACGATCTCGCTCTCTCCGATTACGGGGAAGCCATTCGTCTCGATCCGACGAATCCGCTCGTTTATCTCAATCGTGGCATCGCCCATCAGCTTGCCGGCAACTACGATCAGGCCGTTGCCAGCTTCGATCAGGCAGAGCAATTCGACGCGGCCAACCCGGAAGTTTTCCTGCGCCGAGCCCAGGCGTATCAGGATCAGCGATCGTTCGAGGCCGCGATTGCCGACCTTGGCCGCGTGATCGAGTTGAATCCTCGCGATGCCGTGGCCTACATCAGCCGTGGCAGCTTGTACGCGTTAACCAAACAGTTCGACAAGGCGATTGAGGACTTCGGCGAAGCGGCTCGTCTCGACCCGACCTCTGCCCAGGCGCTGCTCGAACGGGGCCGCGTGCTGGCCCTGGTCGGTAACTTCGAGGAAGCACTGGAGGACTGTGCTGCCGCTCTCCGGCTCGACCCGCAGTTCGTGCCAGCCCTGCTCATTCGCGGTGGTGTGTACATCAAGACCGGGGAATATGCGTCCGCACTGTTGGAATTCAATCAGGCCATCCGCATCAACCCGCGTTATGCTCGCGCCTACAACGACCGGGCCGTGGCTTACTCCAAGCTCGGCCAACTCGATGATGCCATCCGCGATTTCAGCCGCTCCCTTCAGTTAATTCCAGCGAACGCTCAGGCCCTATCGAATCGAGGCAACGCCTATCTGATCCAGGGCAAACACTCGGAAGCACTCGCGGACTTCAGCCAGGCAGTGGACCTCGAACCGAAGTACGCCTCCGGCTACAGCATGTTGCGAGGCCATGTCGAGGTGGCCAAGGGCAACTACCGGCAAGCGATCGCGGACTATGCTGTGGCACTCGCGCTCGACCCGTTCAACCGTGCGGCTCGCACCGCCCAGGCCGAGACGCGCGAGAAGCTCGATTCGGACTTCGAAGTAACCCAGCCGGTCGAAGTCGTGACGACTAAATCACGGCCAGCGGCGAAGGCCGCCGAGCCCGAGCGAGGCCCGGCTACCGAATCTGTCGCCGAGATTGCAGACCTCTCCGATTGTCTTGTCGAAGAGGAAGCAATCGCTCCGGCCCGCAAGGCCGCGGAGCGAACCCACCTGGCCATGCCCGCAGCCGGTGCAGACGTAACGCAAGTTGCCGAAGTGTCTCCAGAAGATCGCACCCAGTACGAAGCTGAGCAAAAAAAATTCGCTGAAGCCCAGGAAGCCGCCCGCATTCGAGCCTTGGAAGAACGGGCTGCGGAACTTCGCCGACAGTACATGTTGACGGAGGCCAAGAAGAAGGTTGAGGCAGCGAAGAAGCCGGCTCGGCGGGAGAAACTCGATCCGGAAGAACAGGCCGAACGGCGCAAGAAAATTCGCAACTACGCGGTGATTGCGGCGGGTCTGCTTGTGGTGACTTATTACGGCGGGCCATTGGCCTTGAGCTTGATCCCGGCGTCGAAGAATCCATACAAGGAATTGGCGGCCGTGAAATTCGTCGAGGAATACACGAAAGACGCCGGGGCCGCGGACGACAAGTTCGCGGACAAGACCATCGTCATTCGCGGCAAAGTGAAAATCGTGCGCTCGGCTCCCCCTCGCCGAGGTGTTGTACCACCGCCGCCAAAAATTTTCTTCGAGCTACCCGAAGGGGAGAAGCTAATTGTCGAATGCCTCTTCGACGATCAAGACATTGCACAAGAGATCAAGGCAGACGTCGAGTATCGCATTGCGGGGAAAGTCCAAAAGTTCAAGCCTGGAACGCCCATTACCTTAAAGCAAGCACAAATTCGCGAAGGCCCCGTCGGAGTTGCAGCCTTCCCCGAACCCAAATCATGGGCTGGTTTGAATGGCGGGATCACGAAGCGCACGACCGAAGATATCCGCAATCGTGAACTTCTTCAACTTGCCGTTGAGCCTTCACCGAATCCGCATACGCCCAAAATAGAACACTTAGCACACCCCAGAAGAATGGGGTCGGTTGTCTTTTTTCACCATGCACGGAGTGACACATGAATCTCGTGAGTCGGAAGAAACGGGCCGGGTTTACCCTGGTCGAACTGTTGGTGGTTATCGCCATCATCGGCATTTTGATGGGACTGCTGCTCCCCGCGATCCAGAAGATCCGCGAAGCAGCCAATCGGGCCAAGTGCGCGAATAACCTGCGTCAGGTCGGTCTCGCCGCCCTCAACTTCGAGTCGGCTAATCGGGGTCTGCCTCGCGGTGGCGAGCATATCTTCTTCGGAACGCCGACCGGTGGTGCTGCCGCCGCAAACGGCTACAAGCTGCAGGATCTGCAGTCCCCGCTCACGCTCATCCTGCCGTATATCGAGCAGAGCGGCGTGGCTGAGAAGTACGATCTGCGCTTCCGCTACAATCAGACGCCGGGCAATATCGCTGCATCAGGTGCGACGCCGCCGATCTTCTATTGCCCCTCGAACCCACTCGCGGGTGACCGCGTTGGCGGCAAGAAGGACACCGCGGGCTACGCTTGCGCGGATTACACGACTGTGCCTTACGTTCAACTCGATGTGAACGGTGCTTCCTCATCGGGTTACTGGAAGTCCGCCACAACGGGCACTTCCTACCCGGACGCCTCCTACAAAGATTTCGGTTCTCCTCCGACAGGTGTTTCCGCCAGCAAGATGGTTCAACTCGATCCAGCCGTGACGGGTATCGATGCACTGGCCGGGCTGCCGACACTCGGCGAAATCGTCGATGGAACCTCGAGCACGATTCTCTTCTATGAAATGACGGGCGCGAACGAAAAAATGGGCCCACCCACGTCAAACGCCTACTACGATCCGATTGAAATTGCCTACAGCAAGCAGTGGCGTTGGGCCAGCCCGGACTTCTCCTCGGGCATGTCCAAGAAACTGAACAACAACAAGGCCGCCACCTACACCACGGCCGACCCGAACGGTGATGGCTGCACCTTGATGGCCCACGATTGCGGACCGAACAGCGAAGCCTTCAGCTTCCACGGCAACGGCGTTCACATGGTCTTCGCCGATGGCCACGTATCTTATGTTCGCGAGACCATCTCGTTGCCTCTTCTTCGCGCTTTGGCTACACGAGCCGAAGGCCGCGTTGAAGCCGACGTGAACAACGCGGATTACTAAGCGATTCTCGCAAAGTGCAAACCTGTTGGCCCTCCCACGCTCGTGTGAGGGCCATTTTTCTCGCCAATTCTTGAACGTCACCTCGCCCTCTCGAAAGTTCAAAGGATGAACCGCAAGCTTCTCTCCGTTTTGGCGGTTGGCGTGCTGATCATGGCCGGGACCGCTTACCTGGTTTATCCGAGCAGATCCAAGTCACTGGTCGATCTCTCCAAAGCCAAGTACATGCACTGCCCGAAGTGCATCAAGGAGAAAATGTACACCCCGGCCGGCTTCGACATCCCCTGCCCCTATTGCGAAAAACCGCTGGTTGCCACGACTGAGTCCGTTACCAACTCTGGGAGTACACCGTCGAGTCCCTACACCCAGCTCTACATGCTCCTGCTCGTTGAGGTGGTGATCCTGCTCGCGGCAATTTGGTACGTGACACGTCCGAAAGCTCTACACGGCGACGAGGAATTCTTTTACTTCAACTGCCCGAAATGCAAGCAGAAAATCCGCTATCGCCAACATCAGATTGGTCTTCAGGCCCAGTGCCGACGTTGCCGCAAGGCGTTCGTCTACCCGGAAGGATCGCAGGAAGAGTATGTGGAGTGAGGCATCAAGATAGGCCTATTCGGCATCCGGTTCGAGGACTGCTCGCCAACGTTGAGGTAACACTCGCCAAGATTCGGCATATGTCGATTCGAGTGGGACCATGATGTGGAAGTTTGGCTCAAGGAAGAGCGGCATGTCGGGCAGGGAATCGCCAACAGCAACCGGTTCGATATAAGCTCGCGTCGTCAATTCGCATTCATACGAGACCAATGTCAAGGGCTTATCAGCGGGAGGGTCGAATGGATCATCCTCGATGGCTTCCCGGATAGCGTAGTGTAGACCTTTCGGATCACGCTTGCTTGGCGGAAAGGGATCAACAATCAGCAGGTGAATGCGGTGCTCGAGCAACTCGTACACCTTCTCCAGGAACGCGCGTAAGGCTTGTTTGCTTCCTTTGTTTCCAGGTGAAACGATTTCGATCATCCCAACAATGTCGTCGCCGCTCACATGGCGCACGACAACGGAGCTTTTCTTGCGAACGTAAAACTCCTTGTCCGATTCAGCCATGAATTTGGTCTGCGGTCGAAGTGGAGCGGTCGCCAGTCCGCCACGATCGGGACGCCTGTCTCCTCCCTGGAGCGTCAAGACATCGGGCCCGAAGCCGGCCGCTTGCTGTTCCGGGAGCGCGTAGAATTCCTCCGGCAGAACTCCCGCGTTCAATCGATCGCTAATCGCAGTGATCCATCGATGATGAAACGCATGAAAGATGCCCGCTGGCACACGTTTCCAATTATGCATCGGCATGGCTGATCTCCGCCCTGGAATTCCCGTCTCATTATAATCGAATCGGTACCCGATGCTACAATCACTTCATGTTCCACTTGCTCCGTCTGCTCGAATCAATCAAGTCCCGCGTCAAGCCTCCCGTCGTTATCATGATGGGCTCGCCGGCACAGGCAGCCGATCTTTGCTCGGGCCTTGGCGACCTCGAGACCGTTTGTTACCAGATGGACTTGCACCAGGCCGACCGCTTGCGTCAACACCTGAGCGAAATCGGCTTGTCGGCCAAAGTCGAAACACTTCCCGACTTGTGGGATCTGCCGACGCAATTCAATACGGCGATCTTTCCCGTGGCGGCTCATGGCGAACGTGAGTTGAAGCTCGATCTTCTCGAACAGTCCTTTCATGTGTTGGAACCTCATGGCCTGTTGATCTCGTTGTCGGAGTATCAGGCCGACTCTCTGTTGCCCAAATGGCACAAGAAGATTTTCGGCAAGTGCAGCGAACTGCCGACGAGCAAAAACGGCAGTGTCTTCTGGAGTGTCCGCGATGGCGAAAGGCCTCGACGTCGCCATGAGTTGAGCTTTCGGGCCAAGCTCGGCGAAGGCCCTGCTCACGCGTTTCATTCGCAGCCAGGCGTGTTCGGCTACGGCGAACTGGATGGTGGTGCTCGGGCAATGCTGGAAATCGCGGAGATTCGGCCCGGCGACCGCGTGCTCGATCTTGGTTGCGGTCACGGGGCCGCCGGCATTCTCGCGATGGATCGGGCTGGGCTCGAAGGACATCTGACACTCGTGGACAGCAATGTGCGAGCCATCGCTTTGGCGGAGTCGAACGCCAAGGAGAACGGGCTGGTCAACTTTCGCTGTGTGACGACGGCGACCATCGACGGACTTGAGCCCGGTTCGTTCGATGTGATTCTCGCGAATCCCCCCTACTACGCGAACTCGTGGATCGCCCAGATGTTCATCGAGAAGGGAAAGCCGTTATTGAAGCCTGGCGGCCGACTGTTCCTGGTCACGAAGATGGTGAATCACGTCGCCCCGCTGATGGCGATTTCGTTTCCCGATTCAACCTGGGAAGAACGCCGGGGCTATCATGTGCTGCGGGGGGACGCATAGTAGACGTTCGCTCCGAGCCTGCGCAAGAATCTTGTGGGCATGGGCCTCCAGGCCTGTGCCTGACGAGCACTGCTTGAAAACGAGGGTTTTCTCAAGAGTTCGAATCGGCAGGCCTGGAGGCCCACCGCCACAATTCGATTCTTGCACAAGCTCTCTGCGAATGTGAGAGCAGGCGATTCGAGCAGACACGCTTTCGGTAGAAGTTGAAACTTCACGTTTGCGGAGAGCTTGTGAAGAAAGCAAAACCAGCTCACGCAAAGCCGCAAAGACGCAAAGAAATGCCAAGAAAATGCCATGTTTTTGGTCTCTCTTTGCGTCTTCGCGCCTTTGCGTGAGCATTTTTCGCAAGCTCGGAGCAAACGTCCACAATCTTTCGTAACCGAAATCGGAGTTTCCTCTAAATGACAGCCGAAGAAGTTATTGCCCACCTGAAGCTTCAACCGCATCCCGTCGAAGGGGGCTTCTTTCGCGAGACCTATCGATCGAACGAGCCGCTGAAACGCGGCAAAGACGATCGCTCGATCTCAACCGCGATCTATTATCTACTCACACCGAAGACCGTGTCGGCCCTTCATCGTCTGCCTGGCGATGAGGTGTTTCACTTCTACATGGGCGACCCGGTTCGCATGTTGCAATTGTGGCCTGATGGCACGACGCCCACGTTAATCCTCGGCACCGATTTGAACGCTGGCCAAGTGCCGCAACTGGTCGTACCTGGCGGTGTGTGGCAAGGAAGTTTGCTGATTGAAGGCGGGTCGTTCGCGCTTCTCGGTGCGACCATGGCACCGGGCTTTGACTATGGGGATTACGAATCCGGAGATCGCGCCGAACTGAGTGCGCGCTATGCGAGCGAAGCGGCGATGATCGAGCGACTGACGCCGTAGCATTGGCATTGCAATGAAGAGATTTTACCACGGATCGCACGGATTTTCACGGATAAGAACGAATGACGAAGTCTGTATTATCCGTGAAAATCCGTGTGATCCGTGGTTAGCAATTCCAAAATGCATCTTTATTCTGCCACGACAAGGTTCACCTTTTTCTCCGCCACGCCAATTTTCGCGATGCGTCCGCTGTTGAATTCGAGATAGTCGCTTTCGATGCCGTCACTGAAGAGTACTCCGTTCTGTGGCATCTGCGAGGTGAGCACCAGTTCTGCGCCGGTGTCGATGCGTCCAAAGGCAAGTCTGGCCTGCGAAACCTTGCTAATGAACGGTTCGCGTACGCAATATTGCAAATAGTTCGCTTCCCAGTCGAAGCGGTATTGATCGCGAACTTGGTAGGCTCCCTGCCTGGGCTGGAGCGATTCGACCACACTGGCGGCACCGGTCAGAATCGAGCGGTACCAGCCAGTTGAACCC
>Ga0163144_10015086_pt1 | contig 15980 bp, 9 predicted proteins | sample OliLak19BULKMAT1_FD_123175 | JGI IMG/M metagenome (GOLD analysis project Ga0163144, IMG submission 123175) | Freshwater microbial mat bacterial communities from Lake Vanda, McMurdo Dry Valleys, Antarctica - Oligotrophic Lake LV.19.BULKMAT1 | ecosystem: Environmental > Aquatic > Freshwater > Lake...
ACTTTCGCTTTAAGCCCAGCCATAAGTTCGCCGGTTCCACAACCGACATCCAGTACCGAGCTGTTTTCGTCAATAAAATAATCACAGTAACTGGTGATATCATTCCAATAATATTTGTTTAAATTTCTCTTACGAACGCGTTTAAGAGAAATGGATTCAAAATATTCTAAGTTTTTATTGGGGTTGTTCAAAGTCTTATTGTTTCAAAAATATTTTAGTATTGGATCGAATAAAACGATCTATTTGTTGATTTTGAGTCTTGATATTATGAATGGATTCAATTATTTTTTATAACCAATAATGATAACAGAACCAGCAATTTCCTTAAGTACTGGAATTTTCTCAATAACTTTTGACAAGTTGTTGGTAAAGTTTACTAGGGGAGAAGGCACAACAGGGTGCAAAAAATCATAAGGGAAAATACCAACTTCTACATAACCCAAATGAGTCAACATTTTCTTAAACTTCCAACGGTTAATTGCTGTTTCATCGGGCGAATCACCGAGCCATTTTTTAATAAAAGGAATATTTTTTTGAATGGCAATCTGAGGATTAATCATATTTGGCTCCGCAAAAGCAATTCTTCCACCTGGTTTTAGAACTCGTAATAATTCTTTGCAAGTTTTTTCCATATCAAGATGATGAAGCACAGAACTTCCAAATACAACATCGAAAGTATTATCAGGATACTCAAGTTGCATGGCATCACCTAGAATAAACTTTGGGGTTTTGTATTTCTCTCTTGCCATTTCAAGGAGTTCAGGAGAAATATCAATAGCAGTTATATCTTTAGCACCAGTAAGAGCTTCAATTTTGCCAGTAAACAAACCTGTTCCACATCCAATTTCAAGAATTTTACACTCAGAATTAATCTTCCCGTATTTAACCAATAATTCAGCTCTTCGTTGCGCACGTTTTTTACCGGCGGGACTATCCCAGTTCCAGATGGCTTCAGCCCCACCTTGGGCTAAGAACTTTCCGTGTTCAATTTCATTTTCTATTCTTGACATTTTCTAATAATTAATCTTATAAAGTATTGCTTCCTCATCATAGCCCATCACTTTTACCAATTCAAACATTTGCGGTTTTACTTGTGCAAGAGGGGCTATATAATTATGTACCGTATTGATGATACTTTTTTTATCATAATCTTGATATGCCAAATAAATGGAAGGCATTCCTTCCTGAGGAACGCTCATTACATCCCCGCTTCGTTTAGGATCCAGGCGCAGACTTGCTAACATAATGTGGGTTACGTGATTTCTTTTTAAGATATTATAGATGGTATCAGCATTGTCAGACCGCACTGAATAGATTGGAAAATAGCTTAGATTACTTGCATACACAAAACTCATAGGTGCTTTTCTACAAGCTATTTTTGAATTGGGTGGTAAACTATCACCACACCATTTACTCAACTTTAAATAATTAGCCCAATCATCTGTATAGCCTGCAAACAAATCGCCTTTCAGATTTTTTGGCAGATACTTTAAGTTTGTTTTTGTAGCACTAAATGTCTTACTCAAACCTACTAAACTTATAATGAGAAAGAGCAAAATATAGACGGCACCATAATTTTTAAGCCAATCTTTCAGAAGATAAAATATAAGAATCATCATAAAAGGGATATGAATCATCACAAATCTGCCTTGCCCCCAGCTTGTTTGAAGGGCAAAAAATGTTGCTCCAAGAATTGCTCCTGAAAATAAAAGTGCAGCTAAATGGTATTTGTCCTTTCTTTTTATCAATACAACCAACCCAATTAATAAGATGGCCACAACAAAAAATGCCATAAGAGGATTAAATTCACCATCCTCTTTTTTGAAACCAAGTATTTCCCAGAAACGTCCGGACAGATAAATTTTCATGTTTCCTCTAAAGCGATCTAAAAAACCACTTATGGTTTCATATCCTGCACTCGGATTGTATGCTTCCTTTCTGAGAATAATTTCCATCTGATCACTAAGAACAGCCTTATTTCCCCATATCGCATTTTTAATGACTTCATAAAGTGCCCTAAAAATTCCAAAAGAGATAACAGTATAGATGGCGGCCTTCCATTGAAACCTAATTAAAAAATAAATGGCAACTGCGAGAAAAGTAACAACGGCTATATTTCTAGAAATGGATAAAATGAGAAGAATAAATCCTAAGGCGATCCAATTGGTTAATGTTGATTTTAAGGTCCAATCAGGGTTTTCAATTTTATCAATAAGCTTAAATAATATGAGGAAAAACAGGGATGTTAAAAACATAAAGAAACACTCTGTGTAAGTAAGACTTGAATAGGATAAAATAAACCAATTTAAGGCCGTAATAATAAGTGCGCTAAAGAGAACAGTATAGCTAATTCTATTTTTAAAGGCTTTATAAAGAAACCAAAGGGAGCCCAGAAAAAAGAGAACAGAAAACATTTTTAACACAATCAAGTTCAATCCCCAAATTTTGATTGGTACTACAAGAAATAAAACGTAGAGTGGTGCGTTGGCGTTATAAAAATAGTTCAAAAAATCCTTGCTCCAGGTATAGGCTGATTCAATATATAAAGCATCATCGTGACCAATTGAAATTTTAACATCAAACATCAGCAAACAGAAACCTAAGGCTGATAAAACAATGCCCAATGCGATAAAAAAATTATTTTTAGAAAGGTGATTTTCCAGATTGTCAAGCAATGACGACTTATCAGTTATCTTTTTAGAGGCAGACTGATTATTACTTTTTGCTTTCTTTTTTATTGAGGCCATATAATCCTTCAAAAATAAGCCGCTTCAAAAATCTATACAAGCAGGATGGGTATTTATTATTTTCGAAAAAGCTATGATCATTGATGAATTGTTTGCTAAATGAAAGGTGATTGACGATTTTTTAGGATTTCGGACACTAAAAATTTTCAATATTATCCTGATATAGAGGTTAATAGAGCCATAAGATTAAACATTCCGAAATATTCATAAAAATGTTTTGTGTATTACGGCTAAATATTATAATTTTGCAATCCTTTAAAAAAAATAAGTTCAAATGAAAAGGACATTTCAACCATCCAATAGAAAAAGAAGAAACAAGCACGGTTTCAGATTACGTATGGCTACCAAAAATGGTCGTAAAATATTAGCAGCACGTCGTGCAAAAGGTCGCAAAAAACTTTCAGTTTCTGACGAAGGACGTCATAAATTTCAGTAGCCTTAATAGCCATTAACTAATGGCAGGGTTATTTACATTATCAAAAAAAGAACGCTTAGTCAGTAGAACACTGATTGACAAAATATTTAAAAGAGAGGGTGAAATTATTTCAAAATTTCCTCTCTCTTTTATTTTTTTAGAAGTTCCGCTCTACGATAAGGTACCTGCACAAATTCTGTTTTCTGTTCCTGTGCGAAAAGTAAAAAAGGCGCATGAACGCAACCATATCAAAAGATTGATGCGTGAATGCTATCGTTTACAGAAACCGCTTATTTATGATTTGATAAACATCAAGCCCGGTCGGCAATATGTTTTGTGCCTGATGTATAACGACACAAAGATTCCTGAATTTTTTGAACTTGAAGAAAAGACAAAAATCATCTTTAATGCGTTTGGTAAAAAAATTTCTTAGGTTGCTTTCGTATCCGTTTTTATTCTTAATTTGGATTTACCAAAAAGGAATATCTCCATTTTTGCCTTCCTCATGCCGATATACACCAACATGTTCACAATATGCCAAAGAAGCACTTCTTAAATATGGTATTTTTAAAGGAAGCTATTTGGCTGTTAAGCGAATCATAAGCTGCAATCCTTGGGGTGGCCATGGTCATGACCCTCTACCGTAACAGAAAACAAAGGGTTTTTATATAAAAAAATACTGAACATTTTATCGGACAGATAAAAAGTATAAATTTTTTTTTAAAAGTTGCAAATATAAATTTTGGTGTATTTTTGCTAAATCCATATTTATACAATTATTTAAAATCTATCACCAATGAACACAGGAACAGTAAAATTTTTTAACGCGTCAAAAGGCTATGGCTTTATCAAAAATAACGACAATGGCCAAGAAGTATTTGTACACGTAACCGGCCTTATTGACCAAATTTCTCAAGACGACCAAGTAACTTATGATGTTGAAGTTGGCCGCAAAGGGCCCTCAGCAATTAACGTAAAAAGAGCGTAAGATTTATCCTTTATTTGCCTGTAAAGGTCAATAAAGTCCATCCATAAAGATGGTTAAAGCCTTGTGTAAATCTCAATAAAGTCTGAGTTTTTATACAAGGTTTTTATTTTATTGGGGATTAAATTATATACAGATTATATCTAACCACGCCGTTGCTCGCATCTTGCGAGTGACAAGTTCTTCTGCCTCTGGCAGTTAAGGATTTTTCAACTTATAGCTAAACCGAAATATTCTCCAAAGAACTCACATCATCGGCACTGCAAGAAAATTTAAATGTGGTCATAACTGAGATATTTCTAACTGACGTACTTTATTTTGGCCAGAGGCCAAAGTAATTTGTCGCTCGCGAGACGCGTAGCAACGGCAACCTTAGTATGCCGTTTCGCCTATAGGCGAGAAGGCTGATGTGTTTTCTCTTAACTTAACGATATTGATTCTCAATTTCCGAAACCCAGATTTTGAGCCATCAACCTATAATTATTCATAACACACAATTATTGAAGAATGATTTTAGAATAAATTGATTTGTCAGCAACATTTAACTTTAGCAAATAGATTCCTTTTTGCAAACTTGTTAGGTCTATGATATTCTCATTCCCGATATTTAGAGTATTTGTTCCAAAAACTTCTTGACCTTCTAGCGTATAAATTTTATAGACTAAAACGGAATTATTATTATTATTCTTTGACTTATAATATAAAAGACCGTTTGTAGGATTTGGATAAAATACAAATTGAGCTGTTGAAATTGACTTGGTGCTTAATCTTGATAGATGATCCACAAGGACACACTGTTTGTTATTAAGAACTGAATTTCCTTTTTCTGTTTTAACGGAATCACTGCCTAAACTTTTAATAATTAGGTCTGCACAAAATTTCGCATCATAAGCGTCGGTGTCCCAAGTCATTTTTAGAATAATTGTAGCTGTATCCTCTTCATTGGGTAACAATTGTCTTTTGAAATTTTTAATATATGGATTATAAATTACATTACTGAAAACTACAGAGATTTGATACTTATCATCTACTTTTAAAGTATCAGGGCCATTGTTTCTAATGATAAATTTGGAATTATATGTATATTTTACTCTCGACACAATGGTATCCCCCTTTTTAGGACTGAGTATTATTAGTTCAGCATCAATATTCCTACCCTGGCCAAAAGAAAGTGCCATGAATAAATAAAAAATAACAAGAGTTGTTACTGCTTTCATTGATGCTGAATCATAAATTTTGTTCGTATTATACTTTGCTCAGTAGTAATAGTTAAGAAGTATATTCCATTTGTAAAATCATTTGTCTGTAAAGCGAACTGATCTTTTGGTGAATCTAAATTATATACAATAATATTTTCCCCAATTGCATTCGAAACCACTATTAAGTTCATTTTATTTCCTGAATTCGTTTCAATCTTAAGTGAATTATTTGCAGGACTAGGATAAGTTTTGATACTAGTTTTGTCAACAAGTTTAGAAATTTCACTTATTGCCGATCGGTGTTTGACAATAACAAAAGCTTTATTATCATTAACCGTAGCTGGTTTCTCATTTCTTAAACTATCTGAGGAAAAATTATATGCATAAAGTTGTAAAATTCCTAGGTTGTAATAATTTTGGTCGTACCTTGAGTTAAAGGGTATAATAAATGTAAATATATCTGAATCACCTGCTACAACTTCTTTATGGGCAAATACTTTTTGAAACTTAAATAAGGTGTCAGTACTTTTAGGATAAAAAATTATTGTATCCGACAATTTTATTTTATCTGGCCCTTTATTAAACATGCTAAATTTTAACTCAACAGTACCAGGGGATTTGATGGAACTATTCATAGCTGGGCTTAATATTCTGACTTTCAAATCAACTATCCTCGCTTTTTGAGCATATAAATCAATTGCAGAAAATACTAAAGCAAGTATTATGAAGTATTTAAATATATTTTTCATTTTTTTATTTAATTTTCAGAACCAGATGAACCACAATAACAACAAACCGATATAGGTTTATTAAAAACATATGGAGGGCAATCGTTCTCTTTTCCAAGACATGGTCGGATAGTAATTTCCATGTCAAATGTAAAACAGCAGCTAACTGTGCTTGAAGCACTAGCACAATTTTTATTTAATTAGTATTTCAAATGTATTTAAAAATGCAATTAATTCAAAACAAATAACTACTAATTTACTTAATATTATACTGAAATATTTATAAGCACCATATAGTTAGTTGTTTAACATTTTATTTATTCAAAAAAATATGTATAAATTACATTGAAATGAAAAAAAGATGTTTTAATATGAATTTTGGATTACTAGGTATTATTAATTGCGAGTTAGAGAATAGTAGTTCGTAGGACAGTATATTAGTTTAATTATTTAGAATAATCGGTATAACGTATAACTTCTTTTATCGTTTAATTTCAAATTCTCATTCCAAATTTAAGCATGGCTCCTGAATTAATGTCACCATTATAATATGGTTGTGTAAATAATTTTAATCCAATCAAAAATTTGTCGGTGAGCAAATAAGTATCCTCAATTATTACATTAAAACCATAAGATCTACGATTTTCAAGATTATATTGAATATCAACTAAAACGCCATTTTCATATTGAGCAGATGTATAGTAAGTTTCAGAAATCTTATAATATGTTAAACCTGTTCCAACTCTAAAGTCATTTCTTTTGCTATTTTTAAAAGGTGAGATAAAAACATTTAGATTTCCTTGTACAAAAGAGGATGTGGAATAATTGTCATTAATACTTTTTCCTAGATTTAATGATAATGAGCTTGTAAAATAATGGTTCAATTTTAAGTTTAATTCATTTTCATAATTGAAAGTTAGCATATCTCCGGTGCCAAGAAGAGAAATACCAGCTCCTAATCTGAAATCAATTTTCTTGGTATTTTCCTGTCCTATCACTTGAATTGTTAGGAATAAAAATGAAATCAGGATCATTGTTTTGGTTTTCATCTTTCGGGCTATTTAGGTCTGAATCTTAAAAAATCAAAAATACATTTTTCTGTATCAATATTAGGCATTGATTTTTAATTTGGTTCGCTTTTTAACGTTTAACTATTTGCCATAATACGCAAAGGGAGCCCAAAAGTAAGGATGACTAAAACCTTCCATTTTACTTAAATCAACTTGTGCTTTATGCAAGGATTCCACTTTATTCATCGTCGAAATATTTTCATAGAACTTTTTAAGAAGAAGGCTTGTCGCTTTATCATCAACCTGCCAAAGCGAAGCGAGCACCGTTTCAACACCAGCCTTTAAAAAGGCGGATGCTGTGGTTTGTGGATAGCCTTCAACTAAGTCATTTTTTACAGCTGTTTCACACGCCGAAAGGGCTACCAGAGTGTATTCGTCAATTTTATTGAGTTCACTAATATCATTGAGTGTAAAATGACCATCATCCCCAGTTAATATATCTGGTGCCATTACAAGATAGGAGCTATCAAAATTATTGTAATCTAAAATGCCATGGGTTGCGAAGTGGAGTACATTAAAATTTCCCGATTGATTAATAAGTTCAGCTTTGGTTGCCTTATTTCCAACAAGAATCATAGCAGAAGGGAATAGTTTTTTAATATCATTTACCTCAACTTCGGCATTTGGCAAACTTTTATCAGCATTTCCAATGGCGATTGGTCTGAAATTCTTGAGGTCAACAGATTGAGAACTTCCAAGAAATTTGAGTCGGTTGCTATAAAAAACAGTAAATTCATCTATTAGATAGGTAATTTTCTTATCTTCATCCTTTGCAATCAATGCATGAAAAGGCAGGTAATATAAATCACCATTGGGAATGATAGCCAAACGGGTTTTAGAACCAATTTCCTTTTTTACTGAGCCGATTAATAAGTTATAAAGTTCTTTACTCGTTTCATTTAATACCTTTTCAGGATTATCTACTTTTGGGGTGTTTACAACCCTTGAACCACGGCGTGTTGTCGGTAAAAATCCTGGATTTCGAACCAGATTATACATCAACATTATTTTTTTACTCAAAGCATCACTTTCAATATTTACAACTTTGGCGAATACAGAATCACGGGTTGCACAAAATATATAAAGATTCTTTTCTGCCATCATATAGAGGAGTACTGCCATATCGGGAGATACGTTTTTTCTTTCAGCCTTAAAATCTTCAGGATTAACGCTATTGCTTAAATAGAGCTGTATTTTTTTATTGTTTTTTACCAACTCAGTAAAAAACTTATTGTATTCTTTTTGGCTAATTTGTTGGTATTCTTCCAACTTTTTTATCAATTCCGTTTTTTGTTGATCAATAGGTTTCGATTTTTCTTTAATAATTTCTGAGTTAAGCTTTTCGAGCACTTTTTGTTTTTCTTCTGCTTCTGCCAGCGCTTTTAATGCTTCGCTATTCTTGCTACCATCTTCACCCTTTAATTGTTTAAACTTTGCATTCAAAGCTTCATTATTGTCTTTTTCAAGATAGGTAATTGATTCTTCTATTTTTCCTTGAGCCAACAACCATTCAACAATTTTTTCATACATTTTTTGCTGAAAATCGCCAGAGGTGAACATTTTTTGGGCTTCTGCCCCACCCGAAATTTGATTGCTAATTTTTTCCATCACGGAAATGGCTCTTTTCATTTGCCGAAGAGCAGAATCCTTTTGCCCAAGCTCATAATTGCTTAAAGCACTATAATAATAAGCAGCATATAAATATTTTAAGAATCCTATAGATTCAGCTTTTTGAATGGTTTTGCTACACCATTTAATAGAAGCTTTATAATCTTTAAGTTCAAATTTAACTCTGGCAAGTTGATTATAAATATCTGTTGTGTTTTCAATTTCACCCGAATCGCCCACCAGCGCGTAGGCTTTTAAAGCTTGGAATTCGGCTAATGCATAGTTCTTTCTGTCAATATTATACTTCGCGTTTACTCTGTATGCAATGGCTTTATTGCGCTTATCTTCGCGTTTGAGAGAATTTTCTAACCCTATTTTTAACCACTTTTCACCTTCTTCCAATTGTTTTTTTTCTACAAACACTTCACCCATATTAATGGTGACAAGATTAATGAAATCACCTTCAGGCTCGTATTGCTTCAAAATGGCAAGTGTTGGTTTAAAGTAAGATAATGAGCTATCCATGTTTCCCTGATGATAATATAAAGCACCTAAATTATTCAATGGAGTCGCTCTTAAATAGTCGCTATTCAGGCTTTTATAGATACTGTCAGCGCGGTGATAACAGAGAATTGACTGTGTGTAATTTGATTGTTCGCTGTATAGATTACCTATCTCCACATTATTGGAGGCTATTCCCCATGGATTGCTTGATTTTTCATTTATCTCAATACTCTTAGTTAAATAGTCTATTGATTTTTGAAATTGTCCAGTCACTCTGCCAATGGAACCTAAAGCACCATAAGCGTTTGCCATAGCGCTGTTATTTTTTATTTGTTCTGCGATGTTTAAGGCATCTAAAAACTTTTTTTCAGCCTCTTTAAAGTTACCAATTCCACTGAAATAGTAACCAATATTTACCAAGGCATAAGATTCCTGAAGCTTGTCTTTAATATCAACATAAATTTGATAACTACTGTCATAGTAAGGTTTTGCCTTAGAATATTCCCCCATATTAGAATATAGCGCACCAATTGAATTTTGGCAGACGGCAATGTTAAATGGGCTGGCAGTTGCCCTTGCAATAGATAATGCCTGCTGGTAAATGGCCATACACTTAGCGTTATCCTTGTATTGAATTTCAGTAAGAACACCTTTGTAATTCAAACTAAATAATTGTCCTGACAAATCCCCTGTTTCAAATTGTACAACCAAAGCCGAGTCCAAGTAGGTTATGGCCAATTTAATGTTATTAAATTTAGCAGAAATTGATGAGAGATTGTAATAACTGTTGCCAACTTCAATCTTATCATTCACCTCTTTATAAAGTTTTAGAGCGAGTTTAAAATTCTCCATCGCTTTTACATTGTCAGAAATCTTCTGAGCCAGATTACCTCTTTTGGTCGCCAGATAAGCAAGATTTGTCTTATCTTCAAGAGATTGGTAAATCTTATAAGCTGTATCTAAATATACAATAGCTTTCGTAAATTCACCATTTTCTTGATATAAAATTCCGATTTGTTTTAAAGAATAGGCCACTCCAGGTTTATCATTAGCCTCACCTCTTAATCGCACAGCAGTATCATGAGCGGCAATTGCCAAATCATATTCACCCAAACTGTATAATGCCTGACCAACATTTGATTTTGAATAGCCGGCCCCGGACTTATCTTCCCAGCTTTTTTTCATTTTATAGGCCCTATTATAGTATTCTCCTGCTTTTACATAATCATTTAAACTAAATAAAACGCTACCTAATTCGTCATACGTAGCAGCTACATTTTTTTGATCCCCAAGTTGGCTATATCTTTTCTGTTGTGCTTCATAAGCTTTAAAAGCTTCAGGATATTTCCCTTGTTTTTTTAATACTGTTGCAATGTATTTGTAAGCACTTAAGGAGCGTGAACGAGCGTCAACCGTATTTGCCCTGTTATAAAAATAGACCGCTTTATTATAGGTATTTAATGCTGAATCAAATTCATTGGTAGCATAATAAGAATCGGCTATTCCATGAAGCGCAATAGCAACAGATTTGAAATAATCTGAGGAATCTGTAGTTATAACCTTGCTTTTAAGCACATAACTTTTTTTATAATAATCTAGAGCTTTTTTATAATCAGATAATTCATAATATTTAGCTGCCAAGTTACCAATACAAAAAGCTTCACCTTTTACATCTTTGCTTTTTTTAAAATAAATAATTCCATTTTGATAAGCATCAATAACAGAATCACCTTGGTCAAGATTATCATGCATTCGGGCTTTAAAAAAATAACTCCAGCCGATTTGTGCCGGATCGTTTATAAAGGAAGCTACTTTTCGGTGTTTTCTATTGAGTTCGAAAGCTCTTTTTGATTGTCCATTCTCAACAAGGGACTCCTCATCGTTTCCTAGGGATGTAAAAAAATCATTTGCAATTGCTTCTTCCTTATAAAAGTCTGAAACACTTTTTAGTATTTTATCATTAGAAGCCGCTTCCAATGCATCAAAAAACTCGCCGTAACTTACTGGCGTATTTTCTAAAATCCAATCCGTATAATTTACTAAAAAGGATATTCGACCATAGTAACTTACTGGATAATTTGAAGCATAATGCAAAAAATCATTAATATCTTTATTGGTGGTAATTCGCATCGCTTCAAGAAGTGTTTTATCCTTGAATCTACCTGACTTAATAACCAATTTTAAAACGTCAATGTCGCTGTTTTCAAACTTGAGATACCCGTTATATATATCAAGTCTCATAGCTGAAACTATATTACTAAATATAGAATCACTGCCGTGCATGTACCATTGACGATAATCGTAAAAGTCATAACCGGCAAGATTGTAGAAAGATATATTGTACATCAATGATTTTGTAATTAGATCATGAAATCGTTTAGGAAATTGAATAGGCAGTTTTACCATATCTTTTTCAAAAACCAAATGAAGTGAATCAGTACCTTGAAAATCGAATATTTTTAAAATAGCCTGACTCTCGGCCAAATCAACAACCTCACAGTAGCCCAAAAATTTATTATTGTGACCAGAAATCAGTTCATTTTTTACCCCTCTAACAATACCCAGAGTCCCAAGTCCAATTCCATCATAGGTACCGAAATTAATCTTTACTTTAATAGTATCTTTTGTGTAAGTATAAATATTAGATATTGAGAAATAAAATTCCCGTCGTTCTGTTTTATCAAATACTGGCAAATCAAAAGTAAAATTCTCTAGTCGGGTTTCGCGGTAGCAATAACCTAGATAAGGCATTGCGTTGTCAATTATTGCTTGGTCTCTTGGTTGTTTGGTATATTTAAGCATTCTTTCAAAGGCTTGCATTCCCCATTTATACTCACCCCACTTCATATCAATATAGCCAATCATGTATTCACAGTGAATGATCGCCAGTGAGTCAGGATTAATGGTTAATTTTTCTTCTTTAACAAGATCAAGGTAAATATCTAAGGCTTGCTTTCTAAAAGTATCTTTGGTAGTTTTAACATATAATTCTGAAAAAGTATCTCCCTGCTCGATAAGTTTGGCATTTATAGGTTTGTATTTTTGAGCATTTATTTTTGGTATTAAAACAGTAAGGATTAGAAACAAAATGAGAAACCCCTTTGAGAACAAAGGAATATGTGACTTGCATTCATTAAAAAACTTCTCAAATCTCCTCTCAGATTTGGTTATGATAGGTAAAATTATCTGAGGCATTTTATTTTTTTAAATGAAGTTCAAACATAACAAATTAATGCAAGAAAGCGCAAAAAGGTAAACGATCCCTTAGATTCTTTGCTGTTTAGCTCATTTTCCGAGAATACTTGTACTTGTTTTTGAAATTGAAGGATGTTTTTTTAATTTATTTAAGGTGAAGAATTGTCGTGTTAAATTGATTTTAAATATCAAATAGTACTCTCAAAAATTTGTTTAAAGGGTTTGTCATATTTTTGCGATTTGACATTATATATATTTGTAACAGGCTGTAAATTAAAAGTATATATTCAATATTAGAATTCAGGTTGCATGTCGTGATTATTATCTTCACTCATTCAACAATACTTATTATTAACAAAATATTGTGTTTCATAGCTTTTTTGAATATTATTTAGAAAGAAAGATATATAGAATTAAGTCGATTTTAGTAGAATTATTTGTTTATGAATTATAATCGATTATTATTGCGACAGTTAATTCACATAATGAAACAGGTACAGAACATTGATTTTTACACAAAAATCCCTTTTAGCTCAAATCTCCCGAAGATTTTTTCAACAACTTTTTTAATTTTTCTATTATGTATTTTAAATTATAATGCAAGTTCACAAATTGTATTATCAAATTTAATGCAACGTGAAGATCTAAAAATTGATTCAATTGAAAAATTATCAAATCAATATTTTGATAGTATTGGAACAAAAAAAGGAAGTGGTTACAAACAATTTCAGAGATGGTTTTATGAAAGAAAATTCCATATAGATGCGAAAGGATACTACATTAAGCCTTCGGTTGAAAATTCAAGCTATCAATCATTTGTAAGTAAGCAAAAAAAAGGCAAATCTGGCGGTATCACTTGGACGGAGTTAGGGCCAAATACTTGGAATAGAAGTACTAGTTGGAACCCAGGTGTTGGACGGATCACGGCCATTGCCATTCATCCCTCAGATACAACTAAAATATATATTGGCACACCTGGAGGTGGAATTTGGAAAAGTACTAATAGCGGATCATCATGGACTCCACTTATTGATAATGTAAATTCATCTTGGTTATTCCAAAATAGCATCACTATAAATCCTTCAAATCAAAGTATTTTATATGCAGCTATTACTTCGGGTGAAATAATAAAATCAACAAATTCAGGTTCAACATGGGCTTCCACTGGAAGTGGACCAACTAATTCCTTAAAGGTAATTGTAGACCCTACAAATTCCAACACAGTACTTGCAACAAGTAACGATGGCATTTGGCGTTCAACAAATGCAGGGGGTAGCTGGACAAGGGTATTTACAACAATCGAAATGGAAGATCTGGAATTTATGCCAGGTAATTCAAATATAATTTACGCTTCCGGTTCTGGCTCCGGATCAGGCTCAACAATGGTTAGCTCTATTTGGCGCTCAACCAATAATGGAGTAAATTGGACGGCTATAAGTGCCTCAAACGGTATAACCAATATTGGACGAACAGTTATCGCAGTCTCACCTAATAATCCAAAGGTTGTGTACGCCTTACAGGCAAGTGGAAGTACCTTTGGAAAAATTTACAGATCTGCAGATTCAGGATTAACCTATAGCACTCAGATTACTGGTAGTTCATCTGCTGGAACAAATTTCTTTGGGTATGAGAAAAATGGCAAAGATTCATACGGTCAGGCTTGGTATAACATAGGATTGTGTGTAAATCCTAATGATGTTAACGAATTACAGATTGGTGGAATCATATGTTGGAAGTCAACCAATGGAGGGACTTCATTTGTTGCTACAACAGAATGGTTTTATCCTAATTCTACAGGTTTTAATCACCCAGATATTCATGCAATGGAGTGGGTAAAAAGGTCAATCTATACAGGAAGTGATGGGGGTATTTATAAAACTGTCAACAGTGGGTCCGATTGGATAGATTTGTCAGCTGGATTAGGTATTCGTCAGATATATCGAATTACCTCATCAAAAACAAACGCAACTGTTATTGCAATAGGTTCTCAAGATAATGGTTCAACAATGCGCCAATCTTCAGGTACATGGAAAGATTATTTAGGTGCCGATGGAATGGACAACATCATTAGTCCAACTGATGAAAATTTTGCTTTTGGAACCTGTCAAAATGGATACATCTGTAGAACAACTACTGGGGGTAATAGCTACACCAACATTACTCAACCGGCTAATGGCAACTGGATAACCCCATTGGCAATGCACCCCACTAACCATGATACAATTTTTGGAGGATGGGTAGGCATTTGGAAATCAACGAATAAAGGAAGTAATTGGTCATTAATTTCAGGTTCAAACATTTCATCTAAAATGGATGCCCTTGCCGTTGCTCCTTCTAATACTAAATATATTTATGGTTCAACAGGAACCAAATTATGGAGAACAAGTGATGGAGGAGCCTCTTGGTCAAGCATCACAGCATCTGCAGATATTACTTCTATATTCGTTAGTCCAACTGATCCACAAGAAATATGGATTACTTGCAACAGTTCCTCCTCAAGAGTGTTTGTATCTACCAATATGGGAACAAGTTTTACAGACTTATCTTCTGGTCTTCCATCTATTGCGGCCCGCTCAGTTGTTGTTGATGATAATTCATGGGAAGGTGTTTATGTTGCTATGAATATAGGTGTCTATTACAGAGATAATGTAAATACATCTTGGGTTTTACATGCTACAGGAATGCCTCTAGTAGCAATAAATGAGGTAGAGATACAAAAGTCTTCTGGTAAACTGCGCGTAGCAAGTTACGGTAGAGGAGTTTGGGAAAGTGATGTTCAAAAACCCAACTATTGTTCGGCACCAACAGGTTTAAATGCGTCCTCTATTACTGCATCTGGCGCAACTCTAAATTGGACCGCTGTGAGCGGTGCAGCAAACTATACCGTTGAGTATAAACTTTCTTCATCATCCACTTGGACTGGCACATCAACTGCGTCTGGAACTACATTTGCACTCAGTGGTTTAGCCTCAAAGAGTTCTTATGATTTTCAAGTTAAAACAAATTGTTCTTCAATGAGCAGCGGTTTTGCACAATCCAATTTTACAACTATCTCTTCTTGTAAATCAATTGTTAATACTAAAGTTACTAATATAACATCAACTTCTGCAACAGTTGGCTGGTCGCCAGTTTCCGGTGCGGTAGCATATTCTATTGAATACAAGCTATCCACTTCCTCCTCATGGATTAGATTGTCAAATACAACCGATACTTTTAAGACCGTTTCAAGCCTTAGCGGTGGTGAAAATTATGATTGGCAAGTAAAAACTAAATGTTCTACTGATAGCAGCTCGTTTGTGCAATCAGAATTTACAACATCTTGTTATTCACCATCCAGTCTTACCAATGCTAATCAAACATCAAACAGTATTGACCTTAGTTGGGGAGCAGTATCGGGAGCAGTAAGTTACATTCTTGAATACAAACTTAGCAGTTCATCAACCTACATAAGAATTTCAGGCATAACGAGCAGTAGTAGATCGCTTTCGGGTCTTACAGCAGGCTCATTATACAATTGGCGTGTTAAAAC
>Ga0163144_10015087_pt1 | contig 15980 bp, 14 predicted proteins | sample OliLak19BULKMAT1_FD_123175 | JGI IMG/M metagenome (GOLD analysis project Ga0163144, IMG submission 123175) | Freshwater microbial mat bacterial communities from Lake Vanda, McMurdo Dry Valleys, Antarctica - Oligotrophic Lake LV.19.BULKMAT1 | ecosystem: Environmental > Aquatic > Freshwater >...
ACGTGGTCCAAAATGCGCCCAGTAGTTATTGACAAACATACTCTTAGCTTTTTCATTTGCCGCTGTTGCGAGCTTTTTGTTGTATGTCAACGGTTTGACGTTATTGAGTTTACGTTGTTCATTTGTGTACTCTGTCAACCTAACAACAGAGATGTCCTTGGCGACTCCCAAAACATTGTTGAAAGGAAGAGCAAAGTATCTATTCAGACTTACCAATAAAAAGCCCATGACGACATATGCGGTTAAAACGTCGTGATGAATTAACTTTGCTCGGTAGTTGTTATGTTGAGCCGGTACAAAGAAGTATGAAAAGAATTTTTTTATAGAATTTATCATGCTCCTACGTGTATTAAATGATAGATTGGGTACACTTCGGCGGCATATCCTACATTGATACTTTGTAGTGTACGCCTCGAAGCAACTACATTATTCATTTTATTGCGAAGTGGTGTCATAAAAAACGACTTATCGAACTGAACCGATACTTAGTATAAATATACATCAAACTCATCCCAATAGTATCGATCCCGATGTCCCTAAGTCGTCCCTCTCGAGTTGGGACGAAAGTTTGATGAATTTCATCGCTTACCGCATACACAAATGTTATGAGCAATGCGAGAAGACGCGCCTTTTTTTTATTCTTGGTATTTCCTTGAACCGTAGCTCGAAACAACAGAAAATACAGCGCCGCATACTCAATAACATGCAGAGACTTAAAGAATATAAAATTCAGCGTATATTCATCAGAGACAGAGACACTTTCTCGTGAAGAAAAAAAGAAAATTACAGTCATCCATAACAAAGGAGGCCCCCAGTATCTTAGGAATTTGGTCATAAGATGATTCTAATGAAGATGAGCCCTGCTGTCAAAAAAGAACTGACCGCTGAAATAAGCGCAGATGTTCTAACCACACTGACTATATGATTGTCCGGACCATTTTCTGTTTTAGAGTTATTGTTTTTCAGATTATTTTCTACCGTTTTTTCATAATCGACGGTAGGCCTCTCATAGTACTGAGTTGGTCGCACTGGTTCATAATTATTATTTTTTGAGTCGCCCGTGGCCCTTCCCAGTACCGTACCGTTTCGATCGTTCGACGGGGTCTTGTAGCTTGGAGTTGGAGTCACGGTTGGGGTAGATGTTGGAACGGTTACTGAAGTCTGCTCGATTATGCAGGAATTATTTGAGTACTCTTTCGAAGGGTTTTGAACGCAGTATGCAGTTGATGAAAAAGATACTCGCCCAATACTTTTTCCCTTTTCCGAACTGTCATAAGAAAATGAATCGACCAATTGATCATTAGTATTTAATACTCGCACAGAGTCCCCATCGTTATTGAAAATTGAACTGGACAGATCAACGGTCTTAAACGAATAGCCCGGAATGCTTAGACTGATTTTCTTAGGGGACGAACCACCATCCGCCATATCATCAATCTTCCAGTTATCGAGAAACACAGAGAACTCATTGTCGTTGAAAAGCTCAATCCATTCTACCTCGCCCGAATTGGGATAAGGATAAACTTCGGATAAATAAATTGCTTTAATCTCTGGGGTAGGAAAAGGTGTTGCTTGCCCCGACGTAGGAGTGGGGGTAGGTATAAACGTTGCGGTAATGGTGATTGGTATAGGTGATGGAGTTGGTGTGTAAGTTGCTTGCACTGACGTAGGTAGTGGATCAAACTTACAAGATAGACCCGACAGATTGTAAAGATCGAAATTTGCAGAACCAGTTGCCCAAATCGACTGACCATCTGGAATTCTTTGGAATGTGACTCCTGATCCAGAGCTTGATTTATATTCGAATGAATCAATAAGATTTGCCGTGGAAGATGTAGGTGGTGCGGTTGAATCAAACAGTCGAACTGCGTCCGCAGTTGTTCTATTGAGATTTAACGATCCTGAAAATGAAAGGCATGCATTTGGATATATCTGAGTACCTGTTGGAACTGTGAAGTAGGTAGTTCCTCCATTATCGTCGATGTGCCAGTTAGAAAGATCTACAATCTCCGAGCCAGTGTTAAGAAGCTCAACAATCTGTGGGGTGGGCTCAATAAGAAACTCGTTTATTTTTATTGTTGAAGATTGCGCGAATATAACCTTCGCGCATATTGAAAACAAAAAAAGAATGAACAATAGAATCTTGTGCCGCACGCTTTACGCTACACGCTCTACGGTTTCTTGTCAGTCGCTTATATGCTACAAAAGTAAGACTTTAGATTGCTGTAAGTAGTGTTTGTAGTAATCATAACCTCGGCCTTCTTCGTCAGTGGGTGGCTGAAAAACCTCATATCCATCCTCCATATCTTTTTTTGTAATTTGAAATTCTTTCGGATTTGAATTTCTCTTCTCAACTCTTTGCCAAAGCACTTCAAAGGGAGCGTCTACAAAATGGAGCTCTACTTTTGCACCAATTTCATGTCCGATGTCGCGATAGCTGTTTCGTTCTTCTATTGACCAAAAGCCATTTTCAAGGATTACATTAACGCCTAATTTGAGGAGTATTTGTGCTTGTTTCCACAAAAGATGTTCAATCGAATCTCTCAATCTATCTCTTTCCTGAGTATCATTCCTTTCCTTTAAAACTGCCAAAATCCACTCATCCGGGCATAGCCTATTTGCTCCCCTTTCGAATTCCAGCTTTTTAGCAAGCGTAGTTTTCCCAGCACCAGGCAGTCCGCACATTAATAGTAATGTTCCTTTATGCATGAAGTCATTATATCAAGGGTTATAAAATCTGGAGGACTGCGGAGAAGGGCTCCTTCGCAATCTACTTAGCGGACTTTGTCCGTGCTCCGACGCTAAAGCTTTGGCGCAAGCGTCCGTAGCTCGCTTCGACGAGCGAAGGCGGAAGGTACAGGATTCGAACCTGTGAGGGATTGCTCCCACTAGTTTTCGAAACTAGCGCCTTTAGCCACTCAGCCAACCTTCCTCACCCATTATATCATCTAGCCTCAGGCACAGAATATAGGCGTGGAAATTGTGGTAAAATATAGCCTTGGAAACGATCGTAAAGTTCTCGCAAGTCTCCTTTGACTTTGGGCACAACAAGACCATTATCGATGAAGTAAGTTTTTCCGTCCGAAAAGGGATGAAGGTCGCTCTAATGGGTCAAAACGGTGCCGGAAAAAGCACACTATTCAAACTGATCACCAGAAAGCTAATGCCGATATCCGGCGACGTAGTTGTGGATAAGCGACTTATTGTTGCCACCGCCCATCAGGTTATCGCCCCTGAGGACATGGACTCAACTGTAGAACAGTACTTCCAAAAATACTTAGGAAATGTTGAGCTTCATGAGCTGAAGAAAAAACTAAGCTCAGTACTTGCTGTTGTAAATCTTATCGCTCCTTTGGATAAAATCATCAAATCATTCTCTGGAGGACAGCAGGCCCGTCTTCTTTTGGCTGCGGCCGTAATTCAAGAACCGGATTTGCTACTGCTTGATGAGCCAACAAACAATCTTGACTATACCGGCATCTCTCATCTCACCGACTTTCTGATCGACTATAAGAAAAGCGTAATCGTAATCTCCCATGACGCGGAGTTCCTGAACTCCTTTACTGAAGGCGTCCTTTATCTAGATAGTTTTACAAAAAAAATTGAGCAGTATGCGGGCAACTACAATGACGTGATGGAGCAAATAGCTCTCCGTATGGAGCGAGAACGACGACAAAATGCTCAGATGGAGAGAGGCATTCTGGAGAATAAAGAAAAGTCTAATTTCTTTGCTCACAAAGGAGGTCGTATGAGACTGGTGGCAAAAAAGATGCGTGAGAAAGCGGCGGTGATGGAGAGCGAAAAGGTTGCAGTTCGCCGAGAGGACAAAACTATTCGTCAGTTTACGATTCCGCCTCAAGAAGGACTTGTAAACGAATTCCTAAAGATATCATCCTTCACAGTTATGCAGGATCATAAAGAAGTTACCAAAACGGCTCGAGTTTTTCTAGAAAAAAATAAACACTTATTAATAGTTGGGCCTAATGGTATTGGGAAAACCACATTTATTGAGTCTCTGATTAACGGAACAGCCAAAGGAGTGACCATGTCTCCAGGAATACGTGTCGGGACCTATCGTCAAGACTTCTCCTCTCTTAACCCGGAAGAAACCGTCTATGAGTCTCTCTCAAGAACGATGAAGGAGGCAACTGGTGTTATTTACGAACAGGAAATTCGAATAGTGGCTTCTGGATTTCTTATAACTAATGAGTATATTCACGCGAAGATTGGAAGGCTGTCCGAGGGTCAGAAAGGACTTGTCTCATTTGCACAACTAGTTCTGCAGAAGCCTGGGCTTCTGATTCTTGATGAGCCGACAAATCACATAAACTTCCGGCATCTACCAAGAATTGCTCAGGCGCTTGATGCATACAAGGGCATGATGATCTTCGTATCCCACGTCTATGATTTTGTGGCGCAGATCAGAGTCGACGAGGTTATGGACCTAGAAGAAAGTACGTCGCTGCACTAATCGATTTTTTTACCTTCTCCAACAACCCAAAATTAGATTTTTGTAGCATATATGCGACTGACAAATGTTTCGATTAATTAAATAATCGAAACATGGCAAGAATCTCAAGATTTCATCTAAGTGAGCTCGCGCTAGAGAATATGTATTCCATTTTCTTTGAAGTGCTAGCGGGTAAACAATCAAAAAAAGATTTTTTTGAAATGGTAGACGAAATTATCTCACCTACAGAAAAAATAATGATTGCTAAGCGAATAATCATTATGTACTTACTTATCAAGCAGATCGATCATAGAACTATATGCCAAACCTTAAAAGTGTCAACATCGACAGTTGCAAAATTTTCACTATTATTAACTAAAAGCACTCACACAAAAAATAAATTAACCTTGATGGTACAAAAAGCCGATATCAAACTCCTCTTTGAAGAGTTATTTGCTTCTATTTTCAGTCCTGGTTCCATCGGATCAAATTGGAAAGGTGCGTGGCAAAGTAAGCTGGAAGTGGAACGTAAAAAAAGCTATTGGATTCTAGTCTTGTTTCGATTAATTAAATAATCGAAACAAAGAGACTAGAGTTGAATTATTTCTGTGGGGATTTTATGTTTTTTTGCGAGGTTGATGATTTCTGTGTCGGTGGTGGAGGCGATGGTCTGATATTTTTTCACAAGATCTAGGATGAGCTCTTTGTTCATGCTATCAAACTCCGAGAACACGTCGTCAAGAAGTAAAATTGGATCAAACTTAGAAATTTCCTGAAAGTGTCTTATCTCTCCCAACTTAAGCCACATCAGAGCCAATCGCTGCTCACTTCTGGAACCAAACTTCTGGACACTCTCGCCTGTCGAAGCCCCACCTGTCTGGCTGGCATGCTTGGCGAAGTCGGGCTCTTCTTGCTTATCTTTTTTCTGAGTAAGAAAAATCTGAAAATCATCTTTCTGTGGGCCAAACATTGTCCTTCTCGTTTTCAGCTCCAGCTCCACATACTTTTCCATCTGGCTCTGATTAAATTCATTTTTTAGATAGTCGATGTGAAATTTTTTACCGTCTATCGATTGATTATTATTCAGAAAGTCACTGTACTTCTGACGAACATCTGTCACGTACTTGGCGCTTTGTGTGCAGACTTCGTTCCAGTATGAGATCTCGTCCTGCAACTTGGAAATATCTTCAAAGTTTTCCAGAATTTTATTTCTTCTTCGCATGGATCTCTCGTATGTGTCTAGGGTTTTTTTATACTGATAATCGAAATGCGAAATTAATTTATTAAAGTAAGATCTTCTCTTGTCAGGAGATCCGGTTAACATTTCAATGTGCTCCGGAGCAAACAAAACTACTCCACGTGGCTCCTGTCTGTACTGTCGCGCTTGCTTTAGCGTCTTGTTTATAAAAAATGATTTTTTATATCCTAGCTCGTAGCGAACCAGTCCCACCTTGGATGATACCTTTCCAGACTCATCAGTAAAAACTCCTTCAACATAGGCACTCGCTTTGTCACCAAACAAGACAAGCTCCTCTTCTCTACTTTCCCGAAATCCCGTTCCGTTTACCAAAAAAAATACTGCCTCAAGACAGTTTGTCTTCCCTTTTGCGTTATCACCGATGAAAACCGTGAGATGTCCACCGATATCAAAAGATGAATCCTTTATGTTGCGGAAGTTGTGAAGTCCTAAAGATGCAAGACGCATAGAGCAGATTATACCGAGGGACTGATTGTTGTGCCAATGAATGAAGGATCTCCATCAATGATCTTATCTAGGTTGTCGAACTTTTCACCATGAGCAATTACAACGGTAAGACCAAGTTCTTTAGAAAGTTTTATCGCAATTGGATCAAAAGGAATATTTTGTCCAGGCGTCCATACAGATCCTGCTATTTTTTGCAGAGCATCCCAGTTCATAGAAACAAAAGGCTTGGCGTCTGGAAACTTATTGGGATCCTTGTCAAAGACCATGTCAATGTTGGACATGTTTACAATAAGATTTGCCCCATAGTCTCGCGCAAGTATAACTGTGTCGTAGTCGGTAGACCATCCTGGTTTCCACCCAGACGCAATTGCAACCGGCTCATGCCAGTCTTCAAGCTTTCTATCATAATCGTCAGTGATACGCGGGTGCGCTATGTCCTGAAAAATAGTTCGAAGAAGGTGTCCGTTTAGTCGCGTGGCATGAATTCCTAACCAGTCAAGATCGTCGTGGGTCAAGGTTCCTATTACTGCTTTTCCAGCATCACGGTATGTTCGAGCCAGACGCCCTCCCCCAGAGACAAGAAAAAAACGCTTCCCGTTTGCTACATGTTTCCTAATAAAGGAATTGAAATTTTGAAGAAAAGGAACATTGATTCCTCCATTGGGAACAATCAAACTTCCCCCGACAGAAAGCACGATTAGTTCATTTTTATGACCGTCTTTAACCATTATTGTTCTATTGTACGAAACTGTAGGCGATTACACAATTAAAAAATCTCTGTACCTAGCCCAAATATTCGCGAGATAAACTGAGTTACAAGGAATGCAAGAGCCAGAATAACAACACCAATTATTCCGGAGGTTAGCTTGGCGCGAGCTGTTTTTAACTTAGCAGGGTCACCGCGTGAAGTCATTAAATCGAAGCCTCCCCATATAAAAACGAAAAGTAAAACAACTAAAGAAAATCCGTACACGAACGGCATAATCTGATTTACCAAATCGGCAGGGGTCGAAATCGCCGATCCATTAAACTGCCTGGCGGGTCCACAGATACGCTGTCCGCTAACCGTTACACACTGTGCTAATAGTCGTCCTGTCATTTAATAATTTTCATCAAGAATTTTAACATCATAATGATACCACCATTTAGAAGAAGCGAGAAGATAAGAAATGAATTAACGACCGAGAAAAAACTAGAGACAACATTTCCGTTTATCAAAACTGTGAACTGACTTATGTCCAGCTTCAGCACAAAAAACATAATAACTCCCACTATCACAATCGGAAGAACATATATTAAGTCGATCAGGTCTTGTTTCGACGAGAACATGGTTGAGGAGATGGTAAATACAACATAGGAGAAAAGTGCCGTCATCCAGATACTTCCTGATAGCAACTTAAATGCATCGACCAGCCAGAACGCGTACATTGCTGCAAAAAATGGAGCTATGCCAACAATCAGTCCTCGCACCACGTCTTTCTTCTCGTAAGTTACCGTTCCAAGTTTCAGGGTATTCTCTCTGATTTTGGGAATCAAAGAAATATCACGAACCTTAAGGTTTAGTACCATAGCCATCACCAGATGCGACATCTCATGAACTGCGGTCCCTGGAAAGTATAGTAATGCAATCATGCGGTATGCGGCTTGAGGATGCTTGAGAAATCTCGAAAAAAAATAAAAACAGGTATGAATTGTTTTTCGAGAGACGAAGTATAGAACTACGGAAAGAGCTAAAAAGAATACGACTTGGTTCATGGCGTTATGGTGCCGCTTGGCGATGCCACAGGCGTGGTGGTTTCTTGTATCTTGTTGGTTGTATCTTGCGGTTTACTGGTAGGAGTGGCTGAAGGAGCGATAGATGGCGTTACCGATATCTGATCACTGACATCTGACTGCTCAACAACCGCCTCTACCGTTCTTGTAGGAGTTACGGTTGTAGGAATGTTTGCCTTTTTTTCCTCCTGTTGTTTTTGCACTATCAGAAACCACATCAACGCTCCGAGCAAGATTGTTATAACCAAGGCGATGATTATCAGAACCATATTCATGCTTACTGTATCTTTGTCACGAGATACTGAATTTGGAAGTGGTGTAAAGTTTGCTGTCATATTTAGGCTTATTATTATTCTATACTATTTGATACAACCAGTAACGATAAACTGTTATCATAAACTAAGTAAATATGAATAAAAACTTCGTAATAATCATCTCAGTAGCTACCTTTCTACTTGTCGGACTTTTAATAGCGCTGTCCATTTTCCAATCCAAACCACAAACATCGGAACAAGTAACAACTGAAATTGCCATACCTACCGCAGCACCAAATAATCAATCTTTCACAACATCCTCAAGTAATGTTCGGTCGAATACAGATCTGCGGTTAAATTCAGCCGATACTAACGCCATAGAAAATACTGTAAAAAAATTACCACTAGATTCTGCAGAGCTAAAAATTGAGTACTCTGAACTTCTGAATACCTTCTACGTTCAAAATACTGCTACGGATGGTGCCCGTCTCAAACAGTTTCTCACAGAGAATAATCTATCAGCTTTATATAGCGCAAATTCTAAGCTATTTAAATTAACAGATAAAAACCCCAAAGATATCATGGACGAAGATGAGTTCGTATTCGGTGTAGAAAGCGGGTGGGTTGGTGATCAGGTAGAAGAAACTAGCATAATACCGACACCATCAAATCTCCAAAAGGCGAAAGAACAAATGAAATCGGTGAACTCTATTTTCAATCTATTCTTAGTCCCTAATAAATTAGTAATCGTGAGCCCTGCTCCCACAAGTACACCAGCAGGCTCTCCTCAGAGCGCTATACCCGCAAATACGCCTATCAATGTAGCTAACTGTAACAGTATAGTCGGCAACGAAAAAATTGTCTGCTCCGCCCTGAAGTACACAGGAATCCGTTATGGGTATGCCTCCAACGCAGCAGGCAATGCAAAGTCCAAAGAAAGATGGGGAGTAGTTTCTCAGGGTCGTAACGGGCACGATCCAGCGACCTGGATTGCAAAAAGAATTCCGGGGGGTTCTAATGACTTTCTAGAGTGTAGTGGTTATGTAGCCGTAGCGATTTATGATGCGTTTGGAGTCGTAGAGGACCGCTGCTCAGTGAACTATTACGGCGGTGGGAACTTTAAGAAAATAGACATCAACGCGGCACGCGCTGGAGATTTGCTGATAAAAGGAACCGGCTGCGCTACATCGGGTGGTGGTGGTCATGTCGGAATATTTGTGAAGCGGAACGCAAACGGGAGAATTCAAACTCTTGAATCAACTTCGAGGGGTTCTGGTAGATCTGGACCCTTCGAAGTTGGCCCAACTTATTTCGACAGGGCGGCACGCTACACAGGACCTGGATCAACCCCATAGAAATATCAATGTCCTTCGTTGACAAGCTCGCTCCAGATTCATTAGAATGAAAGCAATGTTTCAAAGATTAAAAAAAGGCTACGAGGTTATTACTAAGGCCTTCCTGGTCATTCTGGTTCTAGCCGCGGTTGTCAATCTGTCTCTTTTTTTTATCAATAAAGACAGACCGCACACTACCTCTGTAAATACTCTAGAAGAAAGCCGAAAAGAAATCTATAGGCTAGCCGATGATAAGGAGCTGAAACAGACAAAGCAAGGACGAATAGTGATTTCTATCTATCGAGCCTCACTGTGTGGAATGATCGGAGAGCTCTGTACCAACGACATAAAAGACGGTGACAGAAACTTTCCCTCAAGCCTATTCGGACGTCTAGTCCAAGGCATCCAGCTTCCATACGCCAATCCGCCTGCTTCAGGCATTATGTGGGTACATAACGGTCTTCAACAGTCAGGATTTATCCCAAAAACCTACGCGGCAACAGGGATAGGATTCGCGGCGTTACAGCCTCTGAACGAGATATGGAAATTATTTCGAGACATCTCATATGTCATATTAGTAATCTTTTTGATAATCTCTGGATTCCTTATAATGTTCAGGCTCAAAATTAATCCTCAGTCAGTAATCTCGATTGAAAACACCCTCCCCAGACTTGTCATTGATCTGCTCATGATTACCTTTTCTTTTGCCATAGCTGGGTTCTTAATCGATTTGATGTATGTGGTGACTGGTCTTATTGTGTCTATCATAGGAAGTAACGCCACTCATCCGGTGTCCATCGCAGATCAGATAAGTATAATCGCAAATAGCGGGCCTCAAAGATTATTCAGTGATGTTTTCTTAAATGGTAGCACTTTAGTAACGGGGCCTGCAATATTTTCATTTCTCCCCACTCAGATAAATATTTTTTTAAGAATAGTGGTTTCGTTTATTACTATATTAGGTCTGGGACAAATCGGTCCAGTAAGAAATCTTCTTAGCGGCGACCTCGCAACAGCTGTGGTCCCAGAGATATCAATCTCGTGGGTCTCTTGGGCTATTCTTTTGCCCCTTATCGCACTTTTTGCACCCATAATACTGTCATTGATTGTTATTTTCTTTACAGGATTACTGGTCTTTTTCAGAATTTTTTTCTTATTGTTCTCAGCTTACATACGAATTATTATCTCTGTAATATTCTCTCCAATTCTATTAATTCTGGAGATAATTCCTGGAAAAAATATGTTCAGTAAATGGATAAAGGCTCTTGTCGCCGATCTCATTTTATTCCCACTTGTGATTGTGATGATAATGGTTTCGTCGATAATAGTTTCTCTGCCGATTAGTAAGGGTGCGCTATGGCAGCCGCCATTTCTTTACGGACCGAATGCTGATGGATTTAGCTTCTTGATCGCAATCGGCATTCTTTATATGATTCCTGACGTAGCAAAGATGATTAGAGGTTTGTTTGGAATTAAGGGATCTCCTCTTAAGTTTGGCTTTGGTACATTCTTTGGCGGAGCTGTTGCTGCGGGCGGGGGTGCGTTTGGAGTGTTTAATAAATTCAGTTCTACCGCTTACTATGCAAAGCAGGCGGGGATGGAAGGATTAGTTAATAAGCTTACTACAAAAATAGTACCTAAAAGCTGGAGATCTCCTCCGAAAGAAGTCGGGACGCCTACGGCATAGCTCTAGAGAAAATTGATTGCACACATCCTACTAACTTCCTACATTTGACTTCCTTCTAAATTATGCGGGGGCATTTTGGTCGACCTGACTATTCTCTAGTTAAACCCAGGTATCCGAAGAATGGTAACTCCTACCAGCCTCACTATGAGTATAGAGAAGATAATAAGAAGTAGCCCAGTTATACAGGCACGAAGATTCTCCTTTGCCTTCTTAATTCGCTCTGGATTGCCGCGTGAGGTCTGGAGTATAAACGCAGCGTAGAATACGCAAAGCAATGCCAGTCCTCCTCCGAATCCCAGTCCCAGTGTAATCAATGAGCCGGCGAATCCTCCCGTCGTGGTGAAGTTTATACAACCAACTCCTGTATAAAAGCCCCCACTCTCGGCGCAGGTGCTACAGCTACCAAGCTCAGGGGAATTCCCCAAGTGTCTCTCACAAAGAACGTTTGCAATCGACACCGTCTGCTTGCATACGCAGTTTGGGTTCGATGCGTTTGAGGTGCTTTGGTCGGCGTTTTCTATACAGGCTTGCTGAGGGAGACTGTCTTGCTGATTACGAAAGGCTTCGCTGTTATATGGCAGAAGCCCAAGTCCCATAGCTGTTAATCCGGTGGCAGCATCGCTCAAACAGATCTTATCATCTGACATTATCGCTCCAATGGTCTTATCAGGAGTCGCGAATTTAATTATATTTCCTCCTGCGCCTTTAAGATCTAGAGTTACTACATTAGTAACAAATCCAATAGATTGCGTGACAACATCAAAGACATCTCCAAACAACCCCCCAATACCACCAGCTGCCTTTCCCAATGCCTCGGGCAAACAGAAAAATTCAGGGATTCTTTCTGTGATTTGCTTTTGCGTCTCTGTGGTCTCTGTGTTAATGACGCAACATTTGGAGGTCGACCCAAGTCCTCCCGGTATACCGCAGTTTACTCCGGTAAGCTGGGGTACGCCTGAGGCTCCTGCTGCATTGAAAATACTGTTTATATTTACGTCATCTATTATTGGAGTCGGTGTTTGAGCATATGCTGTAGAAGCCAAAATGAGAAGGAAGAAAGCTAGTAGATAGCGAATTAATTTCATTTTTTATCTTGTGTTTCTTTTAATGCCTTAGTAATTAAAGTATAGAGCATGAAAATTAGAAATAATGGCAGATACTTACTGGCCATCTCAATACCAATGTCTTTTGCCGATCCTCCAAAATTTTTCCTTAGCTCTTTACCTGTCATGTATGCGTGTTCACTTTTCTCACGGGAAGTTTTTTTGTACGGAATTATGCCTAAAAATTTCTTATCACTAATCTTAACTACCCCTTCATCGGCAAGATTAAGAGCCTCTTTTGGAAGAAGTTTACGTCTCTCTAACTGTGAAATAAAGTTATCAATTTCTGGAAGCTCCCATTCCCATACCCCACTAAATTTTCCTGCAAACTCCGCCGCAAGTGAGTTGGTTCTGCCTACACTAAACGCTTTTGTTAATACATTTTTAGCAAAAGTATCTTTTTTGAAGTAGGCAATAGTAAGACTGGCCATTGCCGTAACAACTCTTGCAGCTTCCGTATGACCATGAATCTGATCAATCGCCGTATGCATAAGTTCAAGCGTCTCAATAAGCTTGTGGATATCGTGCTTAGGATCAAGAGACAGTGGCTGAAGCATGTCTATGTACTTTGTCATCGCACCATAGACCTCTGTCTCCACCTTGCCAGTGTCGCCAAGAGCTCGAGCTAGTACTCGCTGTCCCGCTCCTCTTAGGGCTAGGAACGATGGATCAACCTCTTCCGTACCAATGGCAAAAGGAAAATCTTTATTCTTTAACTTCAATGCAAACTCGTCAATATAACGCGAACCAATATTTCCTTGAAACAAAAGGTCCTGAATTTTATTAAATAGTTGTACCGTCGCTTCAATTTCCACAGCGTCTGTCCCCGCAGTCTGAAGCACCGACCTTATTCTCGGCTCATCGACTTTATAGTCATCTATGTCTGCAGTTGAGAGATCCTGCACCCCACCTTGATCCTGTAGCGATTTATTCATTTTTTTACTGGTCTCCTCTCTTACCTTGGACTCCACCATCATTAAGTTCTGCATTCGGCTATTCATTTGATTCGCGTCGATACCCAAATCATTACGTACTCTTTCCCAGATTCTTACGCCACTAGCAGACTGTCTATCTCTTTCCAAGCGAATTAATTTTGTTGGCAAACGTTGAACTAGAAGATGCGTAAATACATGATTAATAAACAAGCTGTCTCTATCTTTTTCATCCTTGCCGCGTAAACTGTTCATATATTCAGACAGACTCATTCCCAAGGATCCTCCCGGATTTATATATTTCTCAAATAGGTATGCTTGCAACTCAGGTGTTTGTGAAAACCCTTCGACAGCGATTAAGGGGAGTAAAGCTTCGTACCCAACATTTTCTAGAGCTTTCCAGCTCTTTAAGACATTTAGCTTTCTGTCCGTACCTTCCCAATGAAGTGAACCGGCTATCTCATGGGCCGAGCGCCAACCACCACGGGTAAAGTAACCTCCTACTTTGGCAAAATTTGGTAGATAATCAATGAATAACTTTTCTCCACCAGGCCTATTTTCAAAGGAGGACTGGCCGTTCATATACGAATCTCTGAACCGTTGTGCAGACTCCCACAAAACTCTATGATCCCAATTGCCCCTCATAAATTTGAAGTCGGCACCTCCACCCATACCGATCAAAGGTAGAAAAATAAGAGGTCCCCGATTCGCTCCTTCTGTCTGCCATCTTAAAAAGTGATGCTGCGGATTTAGGGTTGCGGTTGCGGTAGCGTCGTTTGTGTAAATGCTCGTATAGGTTGCTTTATTATTTTCAAAATTTAAATGAGGTTCAGCATACGCCGCAATTTCAGCCTCAGTTAACAGAACTCCTTTAGCAAGTCCTATGCCCATGGACATTGCCCGATCTAGTCTCCAGTTCATTTCAGAGCGAAGTTCTGGAAACATACGCTTCAAATCTATACGGACCTTCTGCTCAATCGCGGTTTTATTATTGAAAAAATCGGGACTGAACATGTTGGGCTGATGTTTCCAGTCAATCAATGCGAACTCCTCCTCAAGATATTTAACGTACATACGATAGGCGCTCATAAAAAGGTGGTTATCGGGAAGATGCATCATACTATCAATGTCTGTTGAAGGCATCTGCTCAGCATAACGGGACAACGCTCCCCAGAACCCTCCATCGCCTGCCGGCCTGGCAAACGCCAACTTAACATTATGAAGATAGCCGCGAGTGGCAACCTCATGCTCAACCATTGTATGGACATCGTCTAAGAATTCCTGTACGTTCTCTACCTGTTTTATTCCGGCCGCAGGCTGTATCCTGTACTGTCGTACCGTCTTGGTTCCTGCATGTTGAATAATCTCTCCAGTGGCTGAGTCTCTTACCTCTTTCTTCTCCACAAGTTTCTCATCTAAATCTTGTTTGGAAAACCGCCTAAAAAATTTCATTTCACCAAAATAAGTTCCATACTCCTCAGGACTCATGCGCGATATGCGCTCCCCAAGTTGCTCTAGTGCTCTTTTCATCTGTATCTCAACTATCTGAATAGAGTCATATAAGCCACCCTGTGCAGCAATTTGCTCGAAAGGTTCGTTGGGACGCTGCTTATCGACGCGTAGATATAGCTTGCTAAATCGCAATACAATTTCTCTCTCTACATCTTCACTTGTACGCCTCCATACTTCGTCATTTTTGGGAACCCGGTTGTTGGCTTGTGTTAACTCATCTATAGCCTTAGTCTTGCGCTCATCGACGTAGCTCTTCAACTTTTGAGGACTGTACAAAGCCTCTATAACCTTACGGTCATCTGGATCGTCTCCAAAAAAAGATTGGAAGTATGTTCCCCATGTTTGCGCATCTATGCCTTCCCCATCCTGACTACGAGGTTGTTCTACGGTATCCGTATTAAACATCTCTCTCGCCTGCTCTCCTGAAACAGCTAGTTTACCGTCTTCCGCAGCACCAACAACAGCGTCCGAAACTTTTTGAACCAGCTCAGGAACTCCCCAGTCATGCTGAAGTTGCGCAAACTGGACCTGTAAGTCGGCGACCGACTGATTACTTTCCAGTAACTTTGCTATTATCGGTTGAAGAAATGCAGAGTTATCATTGCTCAGCTGTCTTCCGACCTTTGAGTTTAACTGCAGAAGTATTGCTTTATTAGCTTCCGATGGAACCTCCACAACACCCTCCTCAACCCCTTTAAGAACTCTTATTAAGTTCTTTTTGAGACCCTGTCTCTCGCTTGCTTCCACCTTAGGGCCACCTCGGCCGCTAAGCTGCGTACTTTGTCGTTGTTCTGCAGCACTTACTTCAGCATCTCTAACCGCTTCTATCAACTTCTTCCCAAGTTTTCTCTGCTCTAGTTGATTGTCCGCAACCTCGCGGATCTCCACAACCAACTGTTCTTGGATATCCTGTGCGTTATCCTGTTGGTTACGAACGGTTGACTGACCTGGTTGTCTTTGTTCATTGTTATTAACCATATTTTGATTATAACAGCTATGGAAGATTGATTTTTCCTAAAGATGAAAATGGAGGTATTTAGCGCAGTAGAGCTGGTATAATCGGCGTTTGAAATTTAGAGGATTAATTAAGCGGCCGTTTCTTCCTTCGGAGCGTTTTCTTTAAGATCAACAACTAGTCGTCTATCGCGACCTTCTCCCGTTGAGTATGAAGCCAGCTCTGGATACTTGTTTGTGACGTACTCATGAATCACCTTTCTCTCGTATGCAGAA
>Ga0163144_10015088_pt1 | contig 15980 bp, 12 predicted proteins | sample OliLak19BULKMAT1_FD_123175 | JGI IMG/M metagenome (GOLD analysis project Ga0163144, IMG submission 123175) | Freshwater microbial mat bacterial communities from Lake Vanda, McMurdo Dry Valleys, Antarctica - Oligotrophic Lake LV.19.BULKMAT1 | ecosystem: Environmental > Aquatic > Freshwater >...
ATCCGCGTGATGTCCTCGATGTGCTCGGGGCTCAACTCCTTGCGCTTGCTGCCCAGGCTCTTGCGCATCTTTCGCCAGAAGCTGCTGGCGTCGATGAGTTGAACCTTACCCTTGCGGCGCTTCGGCTTGCGGTTACTCAACACCCACACGTAGGTACTGATGCCGGTGTTGTAGAACATGTCGGTCGGCAGGCCGATGATGGCCTCGACCAGGTCGTTCTCCAGCACATACCGCCGAATCTCGCTCTCGCCAGATCCAGCTCCTCCCGTAAAGAGGGGCGATCCGTTGAGAACGATGGCGAAGCGGCTGCCACAGTCGACGGCGGGCTGCATCTTCGAGATGAGGTGCAGCAGGAACAGCAGGGAGCCGTCGCTGACGCGAGGCAGGCCCGGCCCAAAGCGGCCATTGAAGCCTTTCACCTCGGCCTCGGCTCTCACCTCGCGCTCGATCTTCTTCCACTCGACGCCGAACGGCGGATTCGACAGCATGTAGTCGAACTTCCTGCCCGGTAAGCCGTCCGCCGACAGCGTGTTGCCCAGGATGATGTGGCTGATCTCCTGACCCTTGATCAGCATGTCGGCCTTGCAGATTGCGTAGGACTCGGGATTGAGCTCCTGGCCATGAACAACCAGCTTGGCGTGCGGGTTGAGCGCCGTCAGGTGCTCTTCCGCGACACTAAGCATGCCGCCAGTGCCGGCCGTTGGGTCGTACAGGGTCCTCACCACGCCTGGCTTCACCAGTGCCTCGTCGTCTTCGATGAACAGCAAGTTCACCATCAACGCGATGACCTCGCGCGGCGTGAAGTGCTCGCCGGCGGTTTCGTTGGAGAGCTCAGCAAACTTCCGGATCAGTTCCTCGAAGATGTGGCCCATCTGTTCATTGGTCACCTCTTCGGGATGCAGGTCGATGTTGGCAAACTTCTCGGTGACCAGGTACAGCAGTCCCGACTTTGCCAGCCGATCGATCTGGGTGTGAAAGTCGAACGCCTCGAAGATGTCGCGAACGGCCGGCGAAAAGGCCTGGATGTACGAGCGAAGGTTCTCGCCAATGTGGGTCTGGTCGCCCATCAGCTTCTTGAGGTCGAGCGGCGAGGTGTTGTAGAAGTTCTGCTTCGCCTTCTTCAACAGAAACGGCTCGACGTTCAGCTTTGCCTTCTGGCGCGTAGCCTTTTCAGCCAGTACCGCAGTCTTGGTCGGTTCCAACACGCAGTCCAGACGGCGCAGCACGGTGAAGGGCAGAATCACCTTGCCGTAATCGGACTGCTTGTAGTCGCCGCGGAGGAGGTCGGCTACCGACCAGATGAAGGCTGAGAGATTCGCGTCGGTCATTCTCGGATGGGCGAGGGCGCCAGGCAAAGAAGCATCGGGCAGGGAAACACTTCGGTCGAAGTATATGCTGAACGGCATGCCCTTGTTGCCCAAGGTCGGTGTGGAGTGATGGCGTCCCTGACGTGGCGAGTGGCTGTCACGCGCGATGAAGATCAACACGGACCGTTGAGCGCCGCCCTTCAGCACGAGGGCTTCGAGCCGGTGTGGTGCGTGGTGATGGAGCAGTTGCCATCGGACCAACCTGCGGCGCTCGGGACCGCAGCCGCGTCTCTCGACACCTTTGACTGGGCCGTCTGCTCGAGCGTGCGCGCCGTGGCCGCGCTGGCCTCTGCCCGAACCACGGCATGGCCGCGCAGCTTGAAGACGGCCGCGGTTGGCGCCATGACCGCCGATGCGCTGGTGGCTGCTGGTGCCGGTCCGAAACCACTGGTCGCTGAATCGGAAGGCGCCGATGCGTTGTGGGCGGTGTTGGCGCCGATCGAGTGGACCAACCGTCGTGTGCTGGTGCCTACGGTGGCGGGTGGGCGTCGTGTGCTGATCGAGCGCTTGCGTGCAGCCGGAGCGCTGGTCACCGAAGTCGAGGCCTACCGCATGGCCCCGCGACCGGCCACACGCATCCGCGCCGACTGGTCCGCTGCCAATCCCGATGCTGCCATCATCGCGAGTCCTTCGACCGCATCAGCACTCGTCGAAATATTGGGGCATGACGCCCTGCTCGCCCTGAGAGCGATCGTCGCGATCGGGCCCACCACCGCCGCGGCGCTGGCGGCCGCCGCGGTGCCCTACCAGGTTGCGGCGCGTGCCGATTTCCACGAGGCGGCGCGCACGCTGGCAGCCCTGCGAGACGCCACATCTGCACCACCATGATAAGTTTCACTCCGTGACCCTCGATCGCATCTTCGTCGAGTGCAGCGCCCTGGGCTTCCAGTCGGTGCTGACCACGGCGTTGGCGATTACCTGTTACGTGTTGTGGCGGCGTCAGCGCCGCGACTACTTCCTGACCTGGACCGTCGCGTGGTTCCTCTACGTCGTGCGGCTGTCGGCGATGTCGGCCTTCCTGGTCCGCCGCGACATGACCTGGCTGTTCGTGCACCAGGTGATGACGGGACTGAGCGCCCTGTTGCTCTTGGTGGCCGCGTGGCAGTTCTCGCGCGGCTTCACCTGGCGCCCGTGGCACGCGGCGGCCGTGCCGCTGATGGTCGGCTGGGCGTGGCTGACCATCTTCGGCATGCACAGCATGCTCGTGGCCGGCGTGACCTCGACCATCCTGCTGGCGTCGGTCACGATCTGGACGGGCGTGGTCTTCTGGCGCGCGCGCAGAAAGAGTTCGAGCGGAGCCACCACCGTGCTCGCGTGGGCCTTTGTGCTGTGGGGCATCCATCACCTCGACTATCCGCTCCTGCGCGGCTTCGGCGCCGCCGTGCTCTACGGCGTGTTTATCGATGTGCTGTTCCTGTTCGCGATTGGCATGGGCTTGCTCTTCCTGGTGCTGGGCGATGAGCGAGCGCGGCTGGTCGTCCGTACCGGCGAGCTCGAACAATTGACCCGGCTGCTGCTACGGGCGCAGGAAGACGAACGCCGGCGGATTGCTCGCGAATTACACGACGAGGCCGGGCAGGTCTTGACGGCCGTCAAGATTGAGCTTGACCTCGACGGTCACACGAGCGCCGGCGCGCGCGTGGGACAGGCACTCGCACAGGTGCGAGACCTCAGTAACCTGTTGCGGCCTTCGGCCCTGGACGATCTGGGCCTGACCGCCGCCCTTCGCGCCCTTGCGGCCGACGTGTCCGAGCGGTCGCGGTTGCCGGTCGCGCTCGAGATCAGCGGATCGGCCCAGATTCCGGCCGACCTCGAGGTGGTGATCTATCGCGTGATGCAGGAGGCGCTCACCAATGCCGTACGCCACGCGCGTGCCAGCACGGTGCGCGCGCGTCTCGATGCCGGTCAGGAACTTGTCGTCTTGACCGTTGAGGACGATGGCCAGGGGCTGTCGCCTGGCGCCCATCCAAACCTGGGCTGGCTCGGCATGCAGGAGCGCGTCACCGCGGTCGGCGGCACCCTGACCGTGGCCGGCTATCACGCCCCCGGCGTGCGCGTGGAAGCGCGCATTCCCGTGAGGGCGAACTCGTGAGCGCGGCCGTGCTGCGGGTGATTCTCGCCGACGATCACACGCTCGTGCGCGCGGGCATCCGTCGCATCCTCGAGTCGCGCGCCGGTTGCGTGGTGGTGGGCGAGGCCGCGGACGGCTTCGAGGCGATCGACGCGCTGCGACAGATCGACGCGGACGTGCTGGTGCTCGATCTGAAAATGCACGGCCGTGACGGCATCGAGGTGCTGAAAGTCGCCAAGGTCGAGCGCCCGGATCTGAAAGTGATCGTCTTGACCATGCACGCCGGCCGCGAGTACGTGGTCCGGGCCATGGAAGAGGGTGCCGACGGCTACCTGCTCAAGGACTCCGCGGTTCAGGACCTCGCCTCGGCCATCGACGCGGTGATGGCCGGCCGGACCTATTTCAGTCCGGTGATTCAGCAGCAGATGGCGGCGATTCTCAAGGGCCGCAGCCCCGCCACGCCGGACCTGCGGGCCCTGACGGACCGTGAACGCGAGGTTCTGATCCTGCTGGCCCGGGGCCTCGCAACCAAGGAAATTGCCACCACGCTGGACATCGGCACCCGAACAGTGGAAACGCACCGGGCGAACGTGATGCGCAAGCTTGGTGTGCGATCGGTAGCCCTGCTCACGCAAGTGGCGATCCGCGAAGGCATCGTCGATCTCCCATCTCAGTAGTTATACGGAGGCCTCCTCCGCACTCTTGCGAATTGTCGCCGCGACACGCGGTCGCTAGTCTGGCCTAGCCGTGCTTGCGTCCTCGCCAGCGTCCTCACCATCAGCGCCCAGCGTTCTCGCGCCCCTTCGCGTGCTGTCGATCAGTCATCGGACCCACGGGATGGACGGCCTCGCGGGGCTCACCGCCACACCAGGCGCAGCCGCCGATATTCAGGCCTCGATGACCAGTCACGGCATCGAGTCTGTCCTGCTGACGACCTGCAATCGGGTCGAGTTGTACTGGCGCTCCGGCGATCCTCAGGACGATGTCGTGGCGGCGGGCAGCCTGGCGACGGCCATTGGTGCGCGCGCGGAAGATCTCACGGGGCCGACGTCATGGCTGATCGGCGACGCGGCCGCCCACCATTTGTTTCGCGTCTGTGCCGGGCTCGAGTCGGCGGTCATCGGCGAAGCCGAGGTGCTGGGGCAGGCGCGTGTGGCTCTGGAGAATGCGCGCGGCGCCGGTCGCTTCATGAGTGGTGTCTTTCGGGCCGCCATTCGTACCGGCCGTGCCGCCCGCGCGGAGACCGCAATCGGCAAGGGCGCCGTGTCCGTGGCGTCAACCGGCATCCACTGGCTGTCCGCACGCGTGCCGCTCGCCAATAGCCGCGTCCTGATCGTCGGCGCCGGAGACACCGCGCGCAAGGTTGCCCGCCACCTGAAGGCCGTCGGTGCCGGGTCGCTGGTGATCGCGAACCGGACCTCAGCTCGCGCCGTGGAGCTGGCGCGCGAGGTCAATGCGGAAGCCGTCGGCCTTGACGCCCTGCCGGACGAGATCCTCCGCGCCGACGCCATCATCTCGGCCGTGAACGGCAGCCAGTGGTTGATCACGCGCGATCATCTGCATCCGCGGCAATTGGACGGGCGGCCGCTGTTCATCGTCGACCTGTCGATGCCGCCAAGCGTCGAGCCCATCGCCGGCGGCGTTGAGCGCACCGATCTGACCCGGCTCGCGGAGGCGGCCGACGCCACCCGCGCGCAGCGGGCAAGCGAGGCGCCGCGCGTGGAAGCCGTGATCGCGCGGGAGTTGGCGTGGCTGCGGCGGTGGGCGGCCCGCGAAGGGCTTCGGCCGGCGGCCTTGCACCGGACCGGCGCGACCCCGACGCCGGCCAAGCAGGCGACGTCATGAAGCTCCGCCTGGGCACGCGCGGCAGTGCGCTGGCGTTGTGGCAAAGCCGCCATATCGCGGCCCGCCTGGCGGCGGCGCACCTCGACCTCAAGGTCGAGCTGGTGGAGATCGTCTCCGCAGGCGATCGCATCGTCGATCTGCCGCTGTGGCAGGTCGAAGGCACGGGGTTCTTTACCGCCGCCTTGGAGCAGGCACTGCTGTCGGGGCAAATCGACGTCGCCGTGCACAGTTACAAGGACCTGCCGGTGGATTCGAGCGCAACGCTGGTGGTGGCGGCGGTTCCCACCCGCGGTCCCGTGGAAGATGTGTTGTGCGCCCGCGATGGCCTGACCCTCGCGCAGCTGCCTGCCGGCGCCCGTATCGGTACCTGCAGTACGCGACGCATGGCGCAAGTGAAACGGCTTCGCGGAGACCTCGAACTGATGCCGTTGCGTGGCAACGTTCCGACGCGCGTTGCCCGCGTGTGGGCCGACCTCGATGCCGTGGTGCTGGCGCGTGCCGGCATCGAGCGGCTGGGTCTCGCGCACGCGATCACGGAAACATTGTCGACGACCGTAATGTTGCCTGCTCCCGCTCAAGGAGCCCTGGCGGTGCAATGCCGGGCGACGGAAATGAACGTCCGCCGCCGGATTGAGGTGCTCGACGATGCGGCAACCAGGCGGGCGGTCGACACCGAACGGGCCGTGCTGCATGCGCTGGGCGGTGGGTGCTCGGTGCCGGTCGGCGCGATTGCCACCACGTCGCCCACGGATATTCACCTGACGGTTGGTGTCTTCGGCGTGCGGACGGCGATCGCCATTCGCCTGGAGATGTCCGGCGTTGAACCCGTCGCGCTCGGACACGTGGCGGCCGCGCGTCTGATCGATCAAGGCGCGGGAGACATTCTGGCCGAGTGTGCGCCAGCTCCCACGAGAGCCCAGGCATGAGCGCCCGATTCCATCGCGGCCGCCGCTTGCGGCGGACCGCAGCCATGCGCGAACTGGTCGCCGAGACCCGCCTCTCGGCCGCACACCTGGTGGCGCCGCTGTTCGTTTGCGAGGGCCATGGCCGGCGCGAACCGATTCCATCCATGCCAGGGCAGGCGCGGCTCTCGCCGGATCTCGCCGCGCTCGAGGCGGCGGCGTTGTCGGCGCTCGGCATTCGCGCCGTCCTGTTGTTCGGCGTGCCGTCCTACAAAGACGGGCAGGGCAGCGGGGCGTGGTCGGACGCCGGCCCGGTGCCGCGGGCGATCGAGTCGATCAAGGTCGCCGCGCCAGAGATAGCGGTGTGGGCCGACGTATGCCTCTGCGAGTACACCGATCACGGCCACTGCGGCGTCCTCGATAGCGGCGAAGTCGACAACGACGCGAGCTTGCCGCTCCTGTCGCAAGCGGCCTTGACCTACGTGCGTGCCGGCGCCGATGTCATCGCGCCGTCCGACATGATGGACGGCCGCGTCGCGGCGGTCCGCTCGGCTCTGGACAGCGCCGGCTTTGTCGACCGTGCGATCGTGTCCTACGCCGTCAAGTACGCATCGGCGTTTTACGGTCCCTTCCGCGAGGCCGCAGGTTCCACGCCGCAGCGCGGCGATCGGCGCGGCTATCAGATGGACCCGCCCAACGTCCGCGAGGCGCGGCGCGAAGCGCTGGCGGATGTGGATGAGGGCGCCGACATGGTGATAGTCAAGCCAGGCTTGCCGTACCTGGATGTGATCCGCGCCGTGCATGAGTGCGTGGACGTGCCGGTCGTGGCCTACCAGGTGTCCGGCGAGTTCGCGATGCTGCATGCGGCGGCGGAACGCGGCTGGCTCGATCTGGATCGCGCGATGATCGAGACCGCAGTGAGCTTGCGGCGGGCCGGCGCCGCCATTGTGATCACCTATTTCGCGAAGCCTCTGGCGGTCGCACTGTCGGGCGGGGTCTCGTGATCGACCACTCGACCTTCGCCATCGATCGGGAAACAAGGGCGCTGCGCGTCTCGCCGGGCGGCGTGCACTCGCCGGTGCGCGCGTTCAAGGCCATGGGGACGCGGCCACTGGCCATCGCCGAGGCCCACGGCGCGCATGTCACGGATGTGGACGGCCGTCAGTTCGTGGACTGGATTGGCGCATGGGGCCCGGCCCTGTTGGGACATGACCATCCAGCGATTGCGCGAGCCATTGTCGACGCGGTGGCGCGCGGGGTCGTGTTCGGCCTGGCGTCGGCGCCGGAGGTCGAACTGTCCGAGCGCATCGCGGCGCGTGTGCCCGGCTGCGAGATGGTCCGCCTGGTGGTCACCGGCACGGAAGCGACGATGAGCGCCGTGCGCGTGGCGAGGGCCGCCACGGGTCGCTCGCGCCTGATCAAGTTCGCGGGCGGTTATCACGGCCACGCCGACATGTTCCTGGTGAGCGCCGGGTCCGGCGCGGCCACGATCGGTGTGCCGGATTCGCCGGGCGTGACCGCGGCGGTCGCCGCCGAGACAGTGGTCGCCGACTTCAACGACCTGGCGAGCGTCGATCGCTGCTTCGATCGGCACCCCGGCGGGGTCGCCGCACTCATCGTCGAGCCGGTGATGGGCAACATGGGGTGCGTGCCACCGGCCGAGGGTTTCCTGCAGGCGTTGCGCGAGCGCTGCACGCGGCACGGTGCGGTGTTGATCTTCGACGAGGTGATGACCGGATTTCGTGTGGCCAGGGGCGGCGCTGCGGAGCGGTACGGAGTGACGCCGGACCTGATCACCCTTGGCAAAGTGGCCGGCGGCGGGCTGCCACTGGCGGCGTTTGGCGGCCGGCGCGACCTGATGGGCCTGGTGGCCCCATCGGGGCCGGTCTATCAGGCGGGCACCTATGCCGCGCACCCGCTCGCGGTGGCGGCGGGGCTGGCTGCCTTCGAGGCGATTGATGCCACGCCGGCTCTCTACGAGAGTCTTGAGCGCACCGCCCAGGCACTCGAGGCGTCTCTGCAACACGCGATTGCCATCGCCGGCGCCGCGGCCATCGTGCAACGTGTCGGTTCGATGTGGACACTGTTTTTCTCGGACCGTCCGGTTCGGTCCTGGGCCGATGCCGATAACGTCAATCGTCAGGCCTACGCCGCGTTCTTCCGGGGCATGCTCGCCCGCGGCGTGTTGCTGCCGCCGTCGCCCTTCGAATGTGCTTTTCTCTCAATGGCCCACGACGCGGCCGCCATTGCGCAGACCGTCGAGGCCGCCCGCATGACGCTTCAGGAGATGGCTCGATGAACGATCGTTTCTTGCGTGCCTGCCGGCGCGAACCGGTAGACCGCACGCCACTCTGGATCATGCGCCAGGCCGGCCGCTATCTGCCGGAATACCGCAAACTGCGAAGCCGCGTCGGTTTTCTGGACCTGTGCCGGACGCCGGACCTCGCCGCCGAAGTCACGCTGCAGCCGCTGCGGCGGTTTCCGCTGGATGCCGCGATCCTCTTCTCCGACATCCTCCTGCCGCTCGATGCCTTCGGCATTCGCATGACGTTCTCGCCGGGACCGAAGATCGCGGAGCCGATTCGCTCGCGGAGCCAGGTGGACGCACTTCACGCCCAACCAGCGGCGCAGGTGGTGCCGTTCGTAGCCGACGCGGTTCGCCTGCTGCGACGCGAGCTGGCGGGCCAGGTGCCGCTGATCGGCTTTTGCGGAGCGCCGTTCACCCTGGCGGCGTACCTGGTGCAGGGCGAAGGCAAAGAAGGCTTCGGCGCTGTCAAGCGGATGCTGTTCGCCGAGCCGGCCACGCTGGAGGCCCTGCTCGAAAAGCTGGCGGTGGCCATGGTCGACTACCTGCGGCTGCAGGTCCATGCCGGCGTGCAGGCGGTCCAGATTTTCGACTCGTGGGCGGGGATTCTCGATGACGCCGACTATCGTCGCTTCGCCCTGCCGTACGTCAGCCAGATTGTCGACGGCGTGAAAGACCTGAGCGTCCCCATCATCTACTTCGTCAACGGTGCTCCGCACCTGATCGAGGCAGCTGCCGGCTCTGGCGCCAACGTCCTTGGCGTGTGCTGGCGGACGCCGCTCGACGAAGTGGCGCGGCGGGTCGGGCCGGAGATGGCATTGCAGGGCAATCTCGATCCCCACGTGCTGTTCGCCGAGCCCGCGACCATCCGCGCCCGCGCCGCCGACGTGTTGCGCTGCATGAGCGGACGCCCCGGCCACATCATGAACCTGGGACACGGCATCCTGCCCGAGACGCCGATCGCGTCGGTCGAAGCGTTGATCGACGCGGTGCACCACTTTGCCGAGACGGAGGCATCGTGCGCGACCTGATCGGCACCTCCTCGTCCACGCTGGCGCTGCTGGAACGCTACGACCGTCCAGGCCCGCGCTACACCTCCTACCCGACCGCCTTGGAGTTCCACGAGGGCGTGGGCGACCAGCAATACCGCGAACGGCTTGCCTTGGTCGACGCCGAGGTGCATCAGCCCCTCTCGCTGTACGCGCACCTGCCGTTCTGCGAGGCGCGGTGTGCGTTCTGCGGCTGCAACGTCATCATCACCAGCCATCGCGAGGTGGCGGCCGGTTACCTGGATGCGCTCGATCAAGAGATCGACTTGCTGGCAGCGGCGCTGCCTCGCCGCCGGGCGGTGTCGCAGATGCATTGGGGCGGCGGCACCCCGACCTATTACGAAGCCGATCAGTTGGCCCGCGTGTTCGACCGCATTCATCGTCACTTCACGTTCACGCCGGGTGCCGAACTGGGCATCGAGATCGACCCGCGCGTCACCACCGTGGCTCATCTGCACCGGTTGCGCGATCTCGGGTTCAACCGCCTGTCGATGGGCGTCCAGGACTTCGCGACGGAAGTGCAGCAGGTGATCCACCGCGAGCAAAGCTACGAGCTGACACGCGATCTGATCGGCGAGGCGAGGGCGGCCGGGTTCACCTCTGTCAACGTTGACCTGATCTACGGCCTGCCCTTGCAGACCTTGGCGAGCTTCCGGCGCACGCTGGAACTCACGCTGGAACTGCGGCCCGACCGGGTGGCGGCGTATTCGTTCGCGTTTGTGCCATGGATGCGTGCGCACATGAGGGCGCTGGCGAGTGAGGAACTGCCGTCGGCCCGGCTCAAGCTCGAGCTACTGGCCCTGACCATCGACGCCTTCGTGAGTGCCGGTTACCGTCAGATCGGCATGGACCACTTCGCGCTGCCGGCTGACGACCTCGGCCAGGCCGTTGAGCGCGGCGACCTGCATCGCAACTTCATGGGCTACACCGTCCAGAAGACACCCGACATGGTGGCGCTCGGCGTCTCGGGCATTGGCGAGGTCCACGGCGCGTTCGTGCAGAACACGAAGAAGCTGCCGGAGTACTACGCGGCGATCGCCGCGGGACGGTTTGCCGTCGCCCGTGGCTACGAATTATTGCCAGATGACCTGATCCGCCGGCGGGTGATTACCGGGCTGATGTGCAACTTCCGCGTCGACATCGGCCCAATCGAAACCCAGTTCGGCATCGAGTTCTCGCGGTACTTCGCCGCTGAACTGCAGGAATTGACCGCGTCAGAGTCACCGGCCACGGACGGTCTGGTCACCGTGACCGGCACGTCCATCGAGGTCACCCCGCTCGGGCAGCTGTTCGTGCGAAACGTCTGCATGGTCTTCGATCGGTACCTTCGCGCGCGGACCGAGGGCGCCAAGCCGGTCTTCAGCCGCACCGTATGACCGCCCCTCGAGTGATTGTCGCCGGCGGCGGGATTACCGGGCTCACCCTTGCCTTCACGCTCGAGGCCGAAGCGGCCCGGCTCGGCGCGCCCGTCAATGTGGTGGTCATTGAATCAGGGCCGGAAGCCGGTGGCCACGCCCGAACCATCGACGATGGGGAGTGGCGGATCGAGACTGGACCGAACGGCTTCCTCGATCGCGAACCCGAAACGATGGCGTTGGTCGAGGAACTCGGCTTGACACACGATCTTGTCGAAGCCAACCCCGCGGCCCGCCGCCGATTCATTTATCGACACGGCGTGCTCTCGCAGGTGCCGGATTCACTGCCGGCGCTAGTGACCTCCACCGCCATCGGTTGGAAAGCCAAAATGCGCCTCTTGCGGGAACCGTGGGCGGCCTCGGCGCCGCCGCACGCGGACGAGACGGTCTTCGAGTTTGCCGAGCGCCGACTAGGACGCGAGGTCGCGGAAGTATTCGTGGACACCGCGATCTCGGGCATCTCCGCCGGCGACAGCCGCGAACTGTCGATGCGGTCGCAGTTTCCGGTGATAGTCGAGTGGGAACGCGAGCATGGCGGCCTGTTTCGCGCCATGCTGGCGCGGCGCAAGTCGGCCACCGGGCGCGCCCGGCTCGTCAGCTTTGCGAGAGGACTCGGAACGCTGACGCGCACGCTGGCCGCCCGGATGGCGCCACGCATCCTGACCGGCCGCGCCATCACAAGCCTGTCTCGCGATGCCGGCCTCTGGCATGTGAGCGTGGCCGACGGCGCCACGATTGTCGCCGATCGCGTGATCTTCACCACCCCTGCCCATCGCACCGCCGACATCGTCCGCGTGTTGGATCGCGACCTGGCCGACGAGCTGGCATCAATTCCGTACGCAGGGCTCGTCGTCGTGGCACTGCGCTACGCGGCGGCGTCACTGCCGCGTCCCCTCGACGGCTACGGCTGCCTGGTCGCCCGCTCGGAGCAGTTGGCGACCATGGGCGTGCTCTGGGAGTCGTCAATCTTTTCCGGACGTGCACCGCAGGGGACGGTGCTCCTGCGTATGTTCCTGGGCGGGGCGCGGCGGCCCGAGGTGGTTGGACTGGACGAGACGGCGCTGACCGCGCTGGTACGCAGCGAGTTGTTGCGGATCATGGGCATTGCCGACCGGCCTGTCCGGCACGACATCGTCCGCTGGCCGGCGGCGATTGCGCAGTACACCGTCGGACAGCAAGACCGCGTGCGCGCCATTGGCGAACGGCTGGCGGTTCATCCAGGTCTTGACCTCTGCGGCACGGCGTGCGACGGCGTCTCTTTCAACCAAGCCATTGCGGCGGCGCGCCGCACCGCCCGGTCAATCGCTTTGCAGCTACCCCGCACCTCATGACCATGCAACATCTTGTACTTGTGACCTACGGCGAGCCGCCCTCGCCTTCGTTGGTCGGACAGTTGGTGTATTCGTGGCGGATTCTCCAGGGCCTGACACGATCGGTGGCCGATATTCCGCAGGTCGCCATCCCCTTCATCGCCTGGTCTCGCGGACACGGCCGCCGGCGCCTCTGGAAGGCGCATGGTTACACTTCGCCGCTCGAGCCGATTACCCACGCGCAAGCCCTGGCCGTCGGTGACGTCCTCGCCTCACAGCAGGCCGGGCCATGGACGGTGCATGTGGCTTACGAATTCCGGCGACCCTTTCTGGATCAGATCCTGGGAGCAATTCCCGCGGACGAGCCAGTGTGGGTGGCGCCGATCTACGCGGCAGACTCCGCCTTCACGCACGAGCTGTCGCGGCAAGCCACCGCGGCGGCGCTGCGGCAGTTGGCCCGCCGGGCGCCCGTGCGGGTATTGCCCGCGCTCGACATTGAACAACTCGCCGACCTTTCGGCGGCGCATGTGCTCGCGGAGCTGGGTGAAACCGGAACGGGGCCGGAGATTGCACTGGTGCTGGCCGCGCATGGCACCTTGCTCGAGCCGGCGCGCCCGATCGACACCGGGCGGTGCGCATCGGAGCGGCTATACGGCGCTATTCGCACGCGCCTGTCGCCACGCTTTGGGTTGATCCTGAACGGGTGGCTCAATCACACGCGTGGTGGTCGCTGGACCGAGCCGCCAATCGAAGAGACATTGCAGAGGGTAGCGGCCACCGGCTTCACCAAGGTCGTCTACTACCCGTACGGTTTCCTGGCCGACAACGCCGAGAGCCAGCTGGAAGGGCAGCTGGCGGCGCGCGCCCGGCCGGAATTGTCGGTGCGCTTCCTGCCGTGCCTGAACGACACGCCGAAGCTGGCGCAGGCGCTTGCGGTACAGGTCATTGGGCTCGCCAATTAGTGGAAAGAAAAAGGCTCATGTACTCGTGGTTGATCGGTATTCGAGTGATGGTGATAGCCATGGCGGGTATCGTCGGTGGGGGATTGAGTCCCGCGCTCGCCGGGCAGCCGGCTGTGACTATCTCCGGACGGGTCGTTGACAGTTCCGGCGCGGTCGTGCCCGGCGTCGTGGTGACGGCGCGCCGCGTGCCGGACGCTGTCGCCGCGTCGTCGGCGTCAGACGCCAGTGGTCGATTTGTGCTGCCACTGGCCTCCCCCGGCGACTACACCGTGACCGCCGAACTCGCTGGCTTCCAGCCGGCCGTGGCGCGTGTGGCAACGAGCGCGGCGACGGTCGTGGTCGATTTGGTACTGCGGCCGACAACGCTCGCTGAGGCCCTGACGGTGATCGGGACACGGCTCGCCGGATCTGAAGAGGGGAAGCGCCGTCTTCCCGGCGCACTTGATCTGCTGACGCGCGAGACGCTCGAGTCCGCGCATGTCTTTTCCACCAGCGAAGCGCTGCGAAAAGTGCCGGGCATCGTCGTGCGCGACGAGGAGGGCCTGGGCCTGCGGCCGAATATCGGCTTGCGCGGCCTCAACCCCACCCGCTCATCGAAGGTCCTGTTGCTTGAGGATGGGGTGCCCGTCGCGTTTGCGCCCTACGGCGACAATGCCAGCTACTATCATCCGCCGATCGAGCGATTCGATCGCATCGAAGTCTTGAAGGGGTCGAGTCAGATCGCCTATGGTCCCGTGACACTGGGTGGCGTCATCAACTACCTCACTCCAGAGGCACCGGCGCAGACACAGGTCATGGTGGCGGCCGCCGGTGGCAACCGCGGTTACCTGAACGCCAGTGGTGCGGTGGGTGGCACGTGGGGCGGGACCGGCGTGTTCGTGCATGCGCTACGAAAGCAGAGCGACGGCGCGCGTGACAACGTCCACGCGGGACTCGTGGATGTGATGGGCAAGGTCAACCGATCCTTCGGGCTGACGCAGCAACTGGCGGTGAAGGCGAACTACTACGGCGAGCGGTCGCAGGTGACCTACAGCGGCCTGCGCGAGGCGGAGTACCTGACCGCCGCCAGGCAGAATCCGTTTGGCGACGATCGATTCAGCGGCGACCGGGCCGCCGCAAACGCCGGGTATCGTGCACTGCTGTGGTCGCGCGTCGCGATCACCGGTTCCGCCTACGGGTCGCACTTTGCGCGTGATTGGTGGCGGCAATCGAGCAATTCGGGCCAACGTCCCAACGATGCCGCCGACCCACAGTGCGGCGGGATGGCGAATCTCAGGACGACCTGCGGCAACGAGGGACGAGTGCGGCAGTATCGCCACGCGGGTGCGGAGGTGCGCGGGCGCCACGACTTTGTTGCCGGCGCCAGGCACGAGATCGACTTTGGGCTTCGTGTCCATGCCGAACATCAGGATCGCCGGCAGGTGAACGGCAACACGCCGACGGCCCGCACCGGTGACCTGGTCGAGAGCAACGTGCGGACGACCGACGCGGTGTCGGCGTTTCTCCAGCATCGATGGCTGGTGAAGGACTGGACCATCACCCCAGGTGCGCGCGTCGAACATATCTCCTATTCACGGACCAACCGCCTGTTGACGGTGCGTGGACAGGCCGCGACGACCGAGGTGGTGCCTGGCGTCGCGGTGTCTTGGGGACCGGTGCCTGACGCGACGCTGTTTGCCGGTATTCATCGCGGATTCGGTCCGGCGCGCGCCGAAGACGTGGTCAACAACACCACGGGCGGGACGGTCGACCTCGACCCGGAGCGGAGCTGGAACTCCGAATTCGGCGGCCGCATGCGGGCCGGAGTGATGCACCTCCAGGCCACGTTGTTCCGCCTCGATTACACGAACCAGATCGTCCCAGCCAGTGTCGCCGGTGGTACGGGTGCCACACTGACCAACGGCGGTGAGACGTTGCACCAGGGGCTTGAAGCGGGCGTGGATGCAGACTGGCGTGGCCTGCGCCATACGCGCCATGGCCTCTATGCGCGGATGTCGTACACGTGGCTGCCCATCGCGCGCTTTACCGGTGTTCGCACCAGTGGCATCCCGGGGTTTTCAGGCATCAGCATTGCCGGGAACCGGCTGCCGTACGCCCCCACGACGATGCTGTCGGCAACGGCCGGGTACCGGCATGCCAGTGGCTTCGACGTGCAGCTGGAGGCCCAGCACACCGGCGATCAGTTCAGCGACGACCTCAACACCGTCGCCGGCACCGCCGACGGCCAGCGCGGTCTGATTCCCGCGCATAGGTATCTGAACCTGGCCGCTTCGTGGCGGGTTCCGCGCCACGGCGCCTCAATTTTCTTAGCCATCAAGAATCTTGATAACCGCCTCTTCATCGTCGACCGCTCCCGCGGCATCCTGCCGAGCCACCCGCGCCTGGTGCAGGTGGGCACCTCGCTGCGATTTTGAGGCGCCAGCGACCCGATGGTGACGTAGCCATCGCCCGGCCTGGTGCGAGCGCGCGTGACGTATCATGACGTCATGGAACGCCCGGCCCTCATCCTCGCCTGCGTCGCCGTCCTCGGCGTAGGCCTGACGTTGACCACCGCGTCGGCGCAACAGGCGCCGCCACAAGCGACGTTCCGCTCGGCCGTTGACCTTGTCACGATCGATGTCGTAGCCACCCGCGCGAACGGCGCGCCGGTGCCCAACCTGACCCAGGCCGACTTCGAGTTGCTCGAAGATGGCGTGCCGCAGGCGATTCAGACGTTTCAGTTCGTGGATCTGTCCAGTGCGTCGGCCATCCGGC
>Ga0163144_10015089_pt1 | contig 15979 bp, 16 predicted proteins | sample OliLak19BULKMAT1_FD_123175 | JGI IMG/M metagenome (GOLD analysis project Ga0163144, IMG submission 123175) | Freshwater microbial mat bacterial communities from Lake Vanda, McMurdo Dry Valleys, Antarctica - Oligotrophic Lake LV.19.BULKMAT1 | ecosystem: Environmental > Aquatic > Freshwater >...
ACGCTTGGCGCCCTCGATCGTCATGCCGCGGCCGATGACGATGTGCGATTGAAAGTGAATGACATCCGGCTTCACCAGGTCAAGGATCCTGGCGCTGTTCTGCTTGATGCGCCACGGCAACGCGAAGCGTAACCACGGATGCGGGTACCAGCGCCACGAGTAGATGCGATGCACCGTGATCTCTTGACCGTCGTAGGTTTCACGCAGGGCGCCGCGCTTCATATTCGAGTAGGCCGGCGCTGCGACGTGCACGTCGTGGCCGCGCTCGCTGAGTCCCGCTGCGAGGCGCGCTATGAAGCTCGCTGCGCCATTGATCTCTGGCGCGAACGTGTCTGCGCCAATCAGGATGCGCAGTCGCGGCTTGCCGATGTGCGGCGAAACACGGGGACTTGTCGTCACGTTTCGGGATTCCTTTTGGCTCTGGGACGCTGTCGCGGACGATGCCGGAGCAGGCGGTGCATGTGCACGCGGGCGGAGCAGGAGCGTCTCAATAACCTATCGCACCCACCGCTTCACTCGGTCTTGATCGCGGGTGAGTCAGGCCCGTGCTTGCACAGTCCGCGCTTCTGGCCTCAGGTGGGGATGGTGGCGCGCAAGAGACAACACGCCCCAGATGGCGATCGCCGCGGCGACGACGAAGGCGAAGATCGACCACGGCGGAGCACCTGCTGCTTCGCCAAGGACGATGATACCGATTGAGACGGCGACGATCGGATCGATGACGGTCAAGCCGGCGACGACGAGGTCTGGCGGGCCAGACGAGTACGCAGTCTGCACGAAGTAGAGCCCAAAGAGCCCCGCCGCGACAAGCCCCACTACGCACAGGATTGTGAGCCACTCGGCATCCGAGACCCTAAAAGAGTCGAGCGAAATGGTCTTGATACGGTCGATAACGACCTTCGCGAGGGTCACGACGAACCCGAACAGCATCCCGGCCCCGACGATGTAATAGGTCGGCGATACTCGTTTGCGGAAGAGCCCGAAACTTACCGCCCAACCCGTGAGCACTACCGCAAGAATGGCAAGCACCGTGATGAGCTGCACCTCGGTGATCGGCCGCGACTTGGCCACAAAGGCTGCGACCGTGACGAAGAGCCCGATTCCGACCATGCACGCCACGATCGCGCGAATCGACACCGCGTCGAGCGGGATCTTGCTGACCCGTGCATTCACGATCGCCGTAATGACCAGCGCGATAGCACCGAGCGGCTGCACAACGATGAGCGGCGCGAAGATGAGACTGGCGAGTTGGAAGACTACCGCGAGCCCGAGCATGAGAGTACCGAGCACCCAGCTCGGCCGCGCGAACAGGGCCCGCAACTGAGCCAGGTTGAGGCCGGCCCGCTGGTGATCGCCAAGGTTGCTTTCGACGATCGCAACACCCTGATGCTGAAATTGCGCGCCGATCGCCAGAAACACCGCTCCGACGAGAGCGAGCGGAATTCCGAGCGCTTGATACGGAGTGAGGGTGATTTGGTCGGCGAGTTGGATGAGGTCGATTGTCACGGCTCGTAATCTACCTGTTTCGCGGGGGATATTCTGAAGGAATGGCCGTGCGTGCGATCCGAATCACGGGTGATCCGGCGTTGCACGCGCCAGCAGAGCCAGTGACCGAGTTTGACGCTGCACTGCGCAGCCTCGTCGCGGACCTGAATGACACGATGCACGAGGCACCAGGAGTCGGCCTAGCTGCCCCTCAGGTTGGAGTGCCGCTGCGCGTGTTCGTCTACGACTGGATTGACGACGATGACGTGGCGTTCAGCGGTGTTGCGATCAATCCGGAGCTCTGGATCGCGCCGACCCCGATTGGTGAGGCGGATGACGACGACGAATCAGAAGGCTGCCTCTCGATCCCAGGCGAACGCTTTGCACTCCGACGCTCCCCCGCCGCGATCCTGCGTGCTGTTGATCTCGCGCAGAAACCCTTCGAGGTGCGCGCCGAGGGTTGGCTCGCCCGAATCTTCCAGCACGAGTTCGACCACCTCGACGGCATCCTGTATGCCGACCGTCTCGATCGCGACCGGCACAAGGCGGCTCAGAAGGCCATTCGAAAGCGAAACTGGGGCGTGCCCGACATGAGCTGGACGCCCGGCGAAGAGCACCTCGAGGGGTAGCGTTTGGCTCACTCGCCAGTGCTGACGGCTACGTGACGAGGCGGATCAGCGCCGCCGTCGCCGCCGCCGCGATGATGACGACGATAAATGGCACACGCAGGGCGAAAAGCCCCGCCGCGACCAGCAGGGCTGGCACTCTGGCATCCAGCTGGATGCTCTGCCCGACAGCAAGAGTCTGCACCGCAACGAGCGCAGACAGCAGCGCAACCGTCAACAGGTTTGCAACACGTGCGGGAGTGGGCTTCTCGATGATGGACGGCGGCACCAGATAGCCGAGCAGCTTGAGTGCCAGCACGGCAACCGATGCAACGAGGATGATCTGCCAGACCGTCACGAGACGCCACCGTTCGCGGCTCTCGGGTCCAGCGGCGTCTCGCCCGCGCCACCCCGCGGGGCAAACCAGTTCGCAATGCCGACAATGACGGCCACGAGTGCGGCCAGCAACACTGGCAGGCCCGCGGGAAGTGCGGGCGTCAGCAGCGTCGCAACGACTGCTGCGGCGACGGCCACCACGATCGGCTGCAACTGCTTGAGCCTGGGCCATAAGAGGCCAAGGAACGCGGCGGCGGCGGCAGCATCCAAACCGTACTGGCTGACGTCGCCGATTAGGTCGCCGAGGAGCGCACCAATCAGCGTGGTCAGATTCCAACCGAGGAAAATGATGATGCCGGTCCACCAGAATCCGGTGCGCTTGGCTTCAAGCGTCGACTGGGCCATGGCGACGGCGGTTGACTCGTCGATCGTCCAGTGTGCCGCGAGCAGCTTCCTGGGCCAGCGCTCGGCCAAGATCGGTGCCATCGTGATGGCGTAGAGCGAGTTTCGCGTGCCCAGTAGCGCAGCGCTGGCAATCGCTGCGGGGCCGGCGGCGGCGCCACCACTGGCAAGAATACCGATGACGGCAAACTGCGAACCCCCGGAGAACATCAGGAGGCTCAGCACACAGGTCTGCCAAATGTCGAGTCCTGCGGTAACGGCGAGAGCGCCGAACGAAACGCCGTAGGCGGCGACCGCAAGTCCCACGCCGAAACTCGCGCGGATCGCCTCCATCGCTTCTGGGCTTCTGGCCAAAAAAGTCTCCCTCCGGGCACGCGACCCAGAGGGAGACTCTATCTTCTGCCTGACGCGGTGAGCGCGCCAGGCGGCGAGCTACCGGCTTGGGGTTGGCGCCGGGTTGTTGGCGCGAAGCACCTCGAGGCGAGCCCGGTACTCCTTCTCGTCGATGTCGCCTTGGGCGAAACGCTCAGCGAGCGTCGCCTCAGCACTGCGGCTCGCGGCGCCCCAGCCACCGGGTGACCAGTTGCCGTGGCCGCCGGGGCCGTAGCCGCCGGGGCCGTAGCCGCCGCGCATCCAACGTCGGCGACCGACGCTCAGGAAGACGATCAGCAGTACAACGAGCAGGAGTGGGATAAGGAAGAACAGGGCGAAGCCGAAGCCGAAGCCCACCGGACCACCCATGTAGCCAGCGGAGCCGGCGAGAGCAAGAGTCGAAAACACGTTGTATCCATTCACTAAGGGCCCTTGGTGGACCGTTGTGACCAGACTGCGCCAATGCTGGATTCGGCGAATCGGCCCAGCAGCGACACCTCACCTACTCCGCAGGGCGCAGCAAAGAAACTCGCCCTACTCCGTTCGGCCGGGGCTGACGAGCCCGGTCTCGTAGGCAATCACGACAAGCTGCACCCGGTCACGAGCGGCAAGTTTCGACATGATGCGGGAGACATGCGTCTTCGCGGTGAGCGGGCTCAGGAAGAGCCGCTTGCCGATCTCGTCGTTGGTGAGTCCAAGCCCGACGAGGCCGAGCACCTCGCGCTCGCGCTCGGTGATCACGCTGAGCGAGCTCGCATCCGGTGCTTCGCTTATCTCGCCGGACAGACGCTCCAGCAGGCGGCGCGTCACGGTCGGACTGAGCAGCGCATCCCCGGCCGCCACGACTCGCACGGCGCGAATGAAATCGACGGGCTCAGTGTCTTTGACAAGGAACCCGCTCGCGCCCGCGCGGATCGCGCGCCCAACATACTCGTCAAGCTCGAAGGTTGTGACGATGACAATGCGCGTGCTCGACAGGTCTGAGTTGCGCACGATTTGCTCAGTCGCCCACAGACCGTCGCCTTCTGGCATGCGGATGTCCATGAGAAAGACATCAGGACGCGTCTCGGTTGCCAGTGCGACCGCCTGCACCCCGGTGCCGGCCTCGCCGACGATCTCAATGTCTGGCTCCGCCTCAAGGAGGCTGCGAAAGCCAGCCCGGATGAGCTGTTGGTCGTCGGCGATTGCGACTCGGATCATTCGGCGTGCTCCTTCTGCGGAATGGCCACAAGCACGAGTATGCCGCCGAGCGGCGAGCCGGACACGTCTAGCGTGCCTCCGAGCAGTTCGGCGCGCTCGCGAATGCCGAGCAATCCGCGCCCGCTCGTCAGGTCACGGTCATCGGCCACCCCGATTCCGTCGTCGGCAACCGCGATGATGTAACTCCCGCCGGCCTCGGAGATCTCCACTGTCGCACGGCGAGCCTTCGCGTGCCGCACGACGTTGGTGAGAGCCTCTTGAACGATTCGGTAGGTCGCTAGCTGCACCGCCTTTGGAGCGTCAGTCAGCGCGTTCGACAGGCTCACCTCAACCCCCTGAGACGTGACGGATGCCACGAGCCCGGCCAGTCTGGAGAAATCGGGCTCGGGCACCAGTGGCGCGCTCGGGTCCTGTCCGTCCTCTGCTCGCAGAACTCCAAGGACAGATCGCACCTCGTCGAGTGCGGTCTTGCTGGTGTCCTTGATGCTTGCGAGCGCCTCTGCAGCTTTGTCGGGCTGCGTGTCCATGAGGTGCAGGCCAACGCTCGCCTGCACGTTGATCTGACTCAACGAATGTGCGAGCACATCGTGAAGTTCGCGCGCGATGCGAACTCGCTCGGCCTGCACCTCGGACTGTCGGCGCTGCTGGTACGAGCGCCGATACTCTGCGAAGTTCTCACGCCGCGTTTTGATTGCCTCACCGATACCCATGACGATAAGGATGCCGAGGGTGGTGATGGCCACTTGGGCCGGGCGCCAGTCGACACCGGCGATGGTTCCGATGACGACGGTGATTGTCCAACCGAGGCCGACTGAGATCCACGCCCAGACGCGCGCGCCGCGCACGATTGCCCCAACGATGGCGAATGCGAGTGCGATGAACGGCGGGCTAGGGCCGGTCTGCACAAAGACAAAGTCCACGCACGCAGCGACGGTGACAACAGCGACGACCGGCCCGGGAAACCTACGGGCCCCGAGGAGCAGCAGCGGACCGGCGGTCGCGAGACCGACGGCGATGAGCGCGGTGATGCTGAAGTCAGCGCGATACACGGGTCCAAACAGCGCGGCCGGAAGTTGCAGCACGAGCGAGACAATAACCGGAATCCACAAGCTGGCACGGGCTGACGACGTGCCGCTTCCTGGCGGACGGTGTTCCCAACGTTCAGGCCAGCCAGCGAACCGATCCGACCGCCGTTTCCCGGGCGACTGGCGCTGCGCGTACATTCCTTGATCGTAGGCCTGTGGCACGATGGGCGGCATCCGCCCGCGGGCGTGCTGCGCATACTCCCACGGGAGTAGGCAAAGAAAAAGACCCGAGTCGTGGAGGACTCGGGCCTTCGCTCCCCGACTTGGACTCGAACCAAGAACCGTCGCATTAACAGTGCGATGCTCTGCCAATTGAGCTATCGAGGATCACTGATCGTTGGCCGAACAGCCTGCCCACTTTACCAAAGGTTGTGCACACACCAAACCGCTCAATACCCGAGCTCCGGATCGACCACACCGACGAAGCGACCGCTCCCAGACACGAGGGCCGCGATGTTGAGTGCAATTCTCTCCGCGAGCAGAGGCTCGGTCATCTCGGGCGTGTCAGCGCAGTGAGAGGTGATGACGACGCGGGGCGCATCCCACAGCGGATGTCCGTCAGGAAGCGGCTCAGGGTCAGTCACGTCGAGCCCTGCACCCCACAAGTGGCCCCGATTGAGTGCTTCGACCAGAGCGTCAGTGTCGATGAGCGGGCCGCGCGCGATGTTGATGAGCGCGGCATCCGCCTTCATGGCTGCAAGCTCGCGAGCACCGAGCAGATGGCGGGTTTCAGTTGTTGCCGCAGCGGCGACGATGACGACATCGGCCTCTGGCAGCACGGAGTTCAACTCGTTGACAAGCACTGTGCGGTGAGCGCCAGGCAGTGGTCCGCCAGACCGGCGAACCACGGTCACGCGCACCTCGAACGGTGCGAGCAGTCGGATCAGCTCGACCGCGATACCGCCGGCACCGATGATGACGACGTGGCGGCCGTACAACGAGATGCCCTGCTTGATTCCGGCCCACGATCGCGCGCGGCTCTTGTCGGGCAATTGTCGAAGCACGGCAAGCGTCAGTGCAAGCGCATGCTCGGCCACCGGTTCGGCATATGCACCTTTTGCACTCGTCCAGAGCGGAGTCTGGCGATCGGCGAAACGCGCGAGTACCGCGGCGAACGAGTCGACGCCAGCCCACGGCAGCTGCACCCAGGTGACCTTGGGATGCGCGGCGAGCACCTTCTCGAGTTCCTTCGCCCCGCTCGGGCTGAGCCAGACCACACCCCGTGTGTCGTCGTTCAGCGGCGCGATCGCTCCCCCGCTCGTGCGCACAGCACTCGTGAACGGCTCGCGCTCGGCAGGCAAAATCGCGATCGGGCCGAGTTCTGGCACGCGGTCGGCCGCGAGTGGTTCTGCGTTGGCAGCGACCGGATCACGATGCTGGCCGGGATGGCGGTCGTCGCCGGGATCGCGTTGCTTGCCGACTGCTTGCTCAGGGCGCACGGTACTCCTCGATCGGTGCCTCAATCGGTAACCGCACCGAGGCATCCAGCGATTGGGCTAAGCGACGAACGTACGGATGCCGCGGGTCGTTGAGCACATCGTCAATGTCCCCGATCCCGACAATGACGCCGCGGTACATGACGGCCAACTGGGTGCTGATCCTGCGCACCTCCGACAAATCTGCCGTCACCACGACCGCGGAGAAAGCCCGATCGCGCTGAAGCGAAGACAAAATATCTAGGATTGTGCCGCGCACCGTTACGTCGATTCCCGCTGTCGGATCATCCGCGATAAGCAATCGAGGTTCGAGCACCATGGCGCGTGCGATAGCGACCCGCTGGCGCTGCCCTTTACTGAGTTCGTGCGGGTACTTGTTCATGGTGGACAGCGGCAAGCGCACCGCATCGATGAGGGTCGCGACGGCATGTCCCGCTTCGTCTTGATCGAACTTGCGGTCGCGGGAAAAGATCGGTTCTGCGACGTTTTCGCCGATCGTCAGCCGAGGTGCTAGCTGATCGCCAGCCTCTTGGGGCAAGTAGCCAATCTGGATGCTCAGCCGATCGCGCCGACGCGAGTTGATGCCGCGCACCTCGCTGCCGAGCACCCTCAGGCTGCCGCCGCGAATGGTCGGTGACGAACTGGTTGGACGGTCAGCCTCAAGCGCGAGTGCTCTCGCAAGCGTGCTCTTGCCGGAACCGGTCTCGCCGACAACGGCAAGAATCTGGCCTTCCTCAACGTCAAAGGACACGCCGTCGACCGCGACTCCGCGAGTGGCCTGACTGCTGGATTCATAGTGCAGCGAAAGGTCCCGCGCGGAGACCGCAGGACGGAGTTTCAGGTCGCTCATGCATCCCGCAATGCGCGTCGTTCGGTCTCGATACTCACAAGGTCACGCTGCACTTGGCTATACCGCTCGGGATCGGCCGCGGCATCCATGCGCTGCATACTCCCGAGCAGGTCGCGCTTGCGACGAAGCAGATCACGATCGATGAGGTCGACGACGACGCTGCGCGCATACGCGCCGATCCGATCGGCACGCTCGGGGATCGGCGCCACCCCGAGTTGGTTGACGAGGGTCGAGAAGCTCGGTGGCACCTCAGCCGCAACTCCTTCGAGCCACTGCGGTGTCTCGAGTTGCTCGAGGCTGCCGGCGATCGCGTCGCGCACAACCGAAAGAGTGTGGTCAAAGAAGGCCGCTCCCGTCGCGCGCTGTATGAGTTCGGCACCGATCTCCTTCGGATACTGCAGGATCGCCATGAGCGCATCACGCTCGAGCCGCGTTGCCGGATCGGTTGGCAGCTGGGTGAGGGATGGGCCAGTCGATGGCTCCGATTGAGGCTGCTCGGTACGAAGGGAAGTGCGAGCGGGGGCGACAGCACGCTGTACTTCACTCGGGTCCATACCGAGCCAGCCAGCAAGGTTGCGCACGTACCCAACGCTCAGGGCCTGATCGCGGATGCCAGCGACAACGGGTGCAGCTGCGCGCAATGCAGCAACCCTTCCCTCAACCGTCTCAAGGTCGTGGGAAGCGATCACTCGTCGAATCATAAACTCAAACATCGGCTTGCGTGAGCTGACGAGCAGCCGAAGAGCGTCATCGCCCCTCGCTAAGCGCAGATCGCACGGATCGAGGCCGTCAGGGGCGACCGCGACGAAGGTCTGTGCCGCGAACCGCTGTTCCTCGGCGAAGGCTCGGCTCGCGGCCTTCTGCCCTGCCTCGTCCGGATCGAAAGTGAAGACGATCTCACCCGTTCCGGTCGTGTCGGCGTTGTCAACGTCACCGATGAGGCGCCGAACGACCTTGATGTGATCGAGCCCGAACGCGGTGCCGCACGTCGCGACCGCGGTCGTGACGCCAGCGAGGTGGCACGCCATGACATCCGTGTAGCCCTCGACAACAACCACCTGGCGCCCGCGAGCGATGTCCCGCTTGGCGAGATCGAGCCCGTAGAGCACCTGACTCTTGTGGTACACGGGCGTTTCTGGAGTGTTCAGATACTTCGGTCCGTTGTCGTCGTCGAGCAGCTTGCGTGCGCCGAAGCCGAGGGTTTGCCCGGTTACATCTCGGATCGGCCAGACCAGTCGCCCACGAAAACGATCGTAGACATCCCCCCGATCGCCCCGTCCGAGCAGGCCGGCCGTCACGAGTTCCTCCTCGCTGAATCCCTGAGACTTCAGGTGCTTCGCCAACACGCCGCCCCTGGGCGCGAACCCAATACCGAAGCGCTCAGCGGCCGACTGGTCGAAGCCGCGCTCGCCGAGAAACCGTCGGCCAGGCTCCGCGTCGGTCGTCGCCAGCTGGGCGACGAAGAAGTCCGCCGCGGCCTGATTCGCCGCGAGGATGCGACTGCGGTTGCCGTGATCAGTTGCCGCAGCACCGTCTTCGTAGTGCAGCTCGTAGCCGATCTTCGCCGCGAGTCGCTCGACGGCTTCCTTGAATGAGACGTGATCCATGCGCTGCAGAAACGTGAAGACGTTGCCGCCCTCACCGCAGCCGAAGCAGTGATAGAAGCCGACCTGCGGTCGCACATGAAAACTCGGGCTTCGCTCCTCGTGAAACGGACACAAGCCCTTCATCGACCCGACACCGGCGCTCTTGAGCGTGACGTAATCTCCAACGATGTCTGCGATGTTGGTGCGCGACCTGACTTCGTCGATATCGTTTTGTCGAATCAGGCCAGCCACACAGTGATTCTACGTTCCGGCATCCGACGCTGCCGGGCGCACGAGCCGCTCGTGCCAAGCGAACGCCGACTGGTCTGTGAGGGATGCGAGTTGATCGACGACAGCGCGTTTGCGCGCGCCATCAGTCTCGGCTTCATTCCAGTCACCAGCGAAGCCGGCGTCGAGCCCGGCAGGACCCGCAGCGAACAAGGCGTCGGCCAGTTCAGAGAGCACTTCACGTTGCCGCGCGTACACCGGTCGGCGCGAATTGGTGGTCATCACGAAGGCCGCGACAACGCCCTTCAGCACCGCGATCTCCGCCGCGATCTCACGCGGAACGACGACGCTGCCGCCAAATCGAGCGAGCGAGCCGCTGTAGTGCTCGCGCGTCGCTGCAGTCGCAGCCCCGGCGAAGCGACCGATGAGCTGGCTGGTGAGGTTCTTGAGTCTTCCGTGAGCTCGACGACTCGCATCCCACTGATCGATCCAGAAGTCCAGGTTGTCGAGTCGGTCGAACGCGGCGATGAGTTCATCGTGATCAAACTCGCCGCCGATCCAGGCGAACATCGAGTTCACGAGCTCGTCATGGTCAACGCGAGCACCGAGGGTGGTGACGTCGACGTAGCCGCCGACGATCGCATCCTCGAAATCATGCACGGAGTAGCCGATGTCGTCGGCGAGATCCATCACCTGCGCTTCGATGCACAATTGGCGATCGGGGGCACCGGCACGCAGCCACTGAAACGCCTCAATATCATCGTCGTACAAGCCGAACTTGCTGCGCCCGCTCGGATCGGAAACGCCTTGAGCGGCCGGCCACGGATACTTGCAGCTGGCATCGAGACTCGCCCGCGTGAGATTCAGTCCGTAGGAACGACCGTCATCGCCGAACACCTTCGGTTCGATTCTGGTCAGGACTCGCAGCGTTTGCGCGTTTCCCTCGAAGCCCCCGAAGTCTGCAGCCCACTCGTTGAGCGCTCGCTCGCCGTTGTGACCGAACGGCGGATGCCCGAGGTCGTGCGACAGGCAAGCTGTGTCAACGACATCGGGGTCGAGTTCGAGACTGTTGGCGAGCTCGCGACCAACCTGCGCAACCTCGAGCGAGTGGGTCAGGCGGTTTCGCGCAAAGTCAAGCCCAGCCGTCGGACTTAACACCTGCGTCTTGGCAGCCAAGCGACGGAGTGCACTCGAGTGCAACACTCTCGCGCGGTCGCGGGCGAAGTCGCTTCTGCGGCTGGAGTGCTGCTCAGGAAGCCACCGTTCGGCATCAGTCAAGTCGTAGTGAGAAGGCACCTCGTCGGCAGGCACCGACCTACCCGCCACTGACACTCAGTTCAGCGTTCTTCAGCTCGTCGCGATGAGTTTCCTGCAGTTCACGGCTATCCAACCAACCTTGCGGCAAGCTCGGGCTTTTGGGACTTCCCGCTCGGCCACGCTGGCCTTCGGCATCCGCCCCAGGGTACGGCTGGTCGTGATCGAGCGCCGCCAATAGTTCGTCGAGCTGCGCGAGATCCCGCACCGTCGCAAGCGATGCCCGCAGTTCGCCGCCAACGGAATAGCCCTTGAAGTACCAAGCGACATGCTTGCGGATGTCTCGGCAGGCCCGGTCCTCGTCGTCAAAGAACTCGACCAAGAGCTCTGCGTGCCGTTTAAACGCCTTGGCCACAAAATCGAGATCGGGCGTGGTCCTCAACGATTGACCCGTAAACGCTGCGGCGAGGTCGCCGAACAACCATGGACGTCCGAGGCAACCGCGGCCGACAACGACGCCGTCGCATCCGGTCTCATCGACCATGCGGAGTGCGTCCTCGGCGCTCCAGATGTCGCCGTTGCCCAGGATGGGGGTATCGCTGATCGCGGTCTTGAGCTTCTCGATCGCCGACCAGTCGGCCGTGCCGGAGTAGAACTCGGCGGCGGTTCTGGCGTGCAGCGCGATACTCGCCACCCCGGCGCCTGCCGCGGCGCGGCCAGCCTCAAGGTAGGTCAGGTGATCGCTATCGATGCCCTTGCGCATCTTGACCGTGAGCGGCACGTCTCCCGCCGCCGTGACGGCACGCTCAACAATGTCCCGGAACAGGTCTCGTTTCCACGGGAGAGCCGCTCCCCCGCCTTTGCGAGTTACTTTGGGCACCGGGCATCCGAAATTCAAGTCAATGTGGTCAGCTCGATCCTCCGCGACCAACATGGTGACGGCCTCAGCGACAGTCTTGGGGTCGACGCCATACAGCTGAATACTGCGCGGCGTCTCAGACTCGTGGTGGCGAATCAGTCGCATGCTCTCGGGCGTTCGCTCGACCAGAGCGCGACTCGTGATCATTTCGGAGACGTACAGCCCGGCGCCATACTCGCGACACAAACGGCGAAACGCCGTGTTGGTGATTCCAGCCATCGGGGCAAGCACGACGGGCACAGCAAGAGCGATGCGCCCGATCTTGAGCGCTGGCGCAGCCTGTTGTTGCGGCTCGACGAGAATGGTCACGTAACGATTCTCCCAGACATGCCGGGCCGTTCGTTCAGACGAGGTCCTCGTCGAGCTTCTTGTTCACAACAGCCTGCGTGTGATGTTCGGGGACGGCGCAGAAATCACCGTCGCACACTCCTGCCGCGGCATCCCCCAAGGGAGTCAGCGCCACGATCTTAATTGACCCGGTTGCATTGTTCGTCATCGTGCAGCTTCCTTGTCAGAGCGCTTGTGCGCGGAATCTGGCTCAGCCTCGCGTTCGGCAGCGACCTGTGCCAGCACGTTAGCGAAGCTTTCGGCCTCCTGCGCGCCCGACACCCCGTATTTTCCGTCGATGACGAAGAACGGCACCCCGTTGATGCCGTACTCCTGAGCGAGCGCGACATCGGCCTTGACGGCTGGCAAGAAGCGGTGCGACGTCAGCGCATCGCTCACTTCGGCACGATCGAAACCAAGCTCTGCCGCAATCTCGACGAGGTCCGCAATGCGACCGACATGCTCGCCATTGACGAAGTATGCCTTGAGCAGGCGCTCCTTCATCTCGAGCTGGCGTCCCTTGCTCTTTGCGAAGTGCAGCAGCTCGTGCGAGATGACGGTGTTGGTTTGGTGAACTCGATCGAAGTCGTAGTCGAGACCGACGGACTTCGCGACCGTCGTGACTTGCTCCATCATTTGCTCGACCTGCGCCAGTGGCATCCCCTTGCGCTTGCTCAGATAGTCGGCAGTCGTGCCCTCGAAATCGACAGGAGTGTCCGGCGCGAGTTCGAAGGAGTGGTACTCGACCTCGACGTCGCCGCCGAATGCGGCAGCGCCCGCCTCAAACTTGCGCTTGCCGATGTAGCACCACGGGCACTGCACGTCAGACCAGATGTCGACCTTGATTGGTGCGGTCATAGTCGGCTCAGGCCTACTTGGTTCAGTCATGTGCGGTGCAACGCTTGTGCGCTAGCGTGAATTCCCTCGAGCACGTCGTGCTCCTATACGCCGAGCAGCTGCTCCGCGAGATAGCCGCGCAAACCTTCGAGCGGGATGCGCTCTTGTTCCATTGAGTCGCGCTCTCGCACTGTGACGGCCCTATCTTCGAGCGAGTCGAAGTCGACCGTGACGCAGAACGGCGTGCCAATCTCGTCTTGCCTGCGATAGCGACGACCGATCGCGCCAGCATCATCGAAGTCGACGTTCCAATACTTGCGCAGGCCAGCGGCGAGCTCCTTCGCGAGCGGTGAGAGTTGCTCGTTGCGTGAGAGCGGGAGAACGGCTGCCTTGACCGGCGCGAGCCGACGATCGAGCCGCAACACCGTGCGCTTGTCAACGCCCCCTTTCGCGTTCGGGGCCTCGTCTTCGGCATAGGCGTCGAGCAGGAACGCCATGAGCGCGCGCGTGAGCCCAAATGCGGGTTCGATGACGTACGGAATCCACCGCTCGTCCTTCGTCTGGTCAAAATACGAGAGATCGGTACCGGATGCCTCAGAGTGCGTCTTGAGATCAAAATCGGTGCGATTAGCGACACCCATGAGCTCGCCCCACTCGCTGCCGACAAAGCGAAAGCGGTACTCGATGTCGACAGTGCGCTTCGAGTAGTGGCTGAGCTTGTCCTTCGGATGCTCGAAGAGTCGCAGATTCTCCGGCTTGATGCCGAGCTCGGTGTACCAGCGCAGCGACTCGTCGATCCAGTACTGGTGCCACTCTTCGTCAGTTCCCGGTTCGACGAAGAACTCCATCTCCATTTGCTCAAACTCGCGGGTGCGAAAGATGAAGTTTCCCGGCGTGATCTCGTTTCGGAAGCTCTTGCCCACTTGGCCAATCCCAAACGGCGGCTTCATCCGGCTTGCGCCCATCACGTTCGCAAAGTTGACGAAGATCCCTTGCGCGGTCTCTGGCCGCAGGTAGTGCATCCCCTCTTCATTGTCGACCGGGCCAAGGAAGGTCTTGAGCAGCCCCGAGAAGTTTTGCGGCTCGGTCCAGGATCCTGGCTGGCCGGTATCTGGGTCGCGAATATCCGCGAGGCCGTTTTCCGGCGGATGCCCGTGCTTCTCTTCGTAGGCCTCAAGCAGGTGATCGGCGCGATAGCGCTTGTGCGTGTACAGCGACTCAACGAGCGGATCGGAGAAGACCTCGACGTGGCCGGACGCCTCCCACACACGGCGGGGCAAGATGACCGCAGAGTCGATCCCGACCACATCGTCACGACCTTGCACCATGGTCTGCCACCACTGGCGCTTGATATTCTCCTTGAGTGCCATGCCGAGTGGTCCGTAGTCCCAAGCCGACCGCGATCCGCCGTAGATTTCGCCGGACTGGAACACGAAACCCCTGCGCTTGGCGAGGTTGATAACGGCGTCGAGATTGCTGGTGACCACCCAGCAACAGTACCGATAACCGTCGTCGATGAGTTACGGGCGCAACGCCCGCACGACCGATTCAACGTCGGTCTCGTTGTTCCAAAGGTGGAACGAGGCACGAAGCCGTCCGGCGCGGCCAGACACCCGGATGCCTTCACCGATGAGAGTCGCCAAGTCGTGCCCAGTGGCATCCGGCCAACTCACGATCGCCTGGTGCTGTTGCGGAATGCCCAACGCGTCACACAGCGCATCCCCGAGCCCGGCGGTGAGGTTCCAGATCTCGTTGATGTCGAGACCGGCGAACAGGCCGATGGACTGCTCAGCGCCGATCCATGCCTGCCACGCTGGCGACACATCGAAGCGGCGGGCTGTGGACGCGAGGTGCATCGCCGGCCCATAGGTGCTCTTCCAGACATCCTCTCCCGCGTACCAGCCGGCTTGAAGCGGCGTAAGAAGCGGGTCGAATCTCTCGCTGACGGTGAGGAACGCAACACCCCGGGGCGAGCACAGCCACTTATAGGTGTGGCAAACCGTGACGTCGAAGAGGGAGGCGTCGACCGGCAACACCCCGGCAGCCTGAGTCGTGTCGCAGAAGGTGAACGAGTCATGGAGCCGCGCCGCCTCGAGGATGGCCGGCACGTCCGCGAGGATTCCGTTGGCAGATTGAACACGCGAAAAGACGACGAGCCAGGTGTCATCGGTGATCGACTCGGCGAGCGCGTCGAGTGCAACCGTGCGAACGCGGATGCCAGACCGCTGCAGGAACGGAAAGATGATTGACGCAAAATCTCCGTCGGCGCACAGCACTTCTGCGCCAGCCGGCACTGCCGCGGCAACGAGCGAGGTAAGCACAGAGGTCTGCGAGCCCTGAGCGACCCGATCGACCGGCATCCCGACGAGCGAAGCAAATGACTGGCGAGTCCGCTCGATGCCAGCGTCATAGCCCTGCGGATCACGATCACCGCGCGCCCAATTGGCGAGATCCGCGGTGAGCGCTTCGACAGCGACAAGCGGAGGTATCCCGATCGATGCCACGGCAAGATAGCCGTGCGGATCGCCAAACTGGTCAATTGCCGACTGCAATGCCGCTGAGGTCACTGGAACTCCTAGGGGTTTGCTGGTGAGAGTGCGTGCGCACGCTCGAGAATCCGCACCACCTCGATGGCATCGCGCGGGTCAACGACCGGTGGTGCGCCGTCGAGGATGCTCGCCGCAACGCCAGCGTAGAAGTCCGGGTAGCGACCGTCCTCGGTGCGGACCGGCGCGAGGTCGTCGGCCACACCCAGTAGCCCCCATTCGGATTCTGGCGTGACGCCGTAGCCGGTGCTGCCCGGCCACTGCTGCTCTTTGAGCGCAGGCTCTTGCCCGTCCAAGCCGTAGACGGTGTAGGCGGATTGCGAGCCGAGCACGCGAAAGCGCGGCCCGCTTTGACCGGCCGCACGACTGAGCGTCAAGTGCGATCGCAGGCCATTGGCGTGCAAGAGCGAGATGAACGCGTCGTCGTCACTCACACTGCCTTCTCGCACAATTCGAAGCTCGGCGGCCTCCACCGTCGCCGGACCGAACAACTGCAGGGCCTGGTCGACCA
>Ga0163144_10015093_pt1 | contig 15974 bp, 13 predicted proteins | sample OliLak19BULKMAT1_FD_123175 | JGI IMG/M metagenome (GOLD analysis project Ga0163144, IMG submission 123175) | Freshwater microbial mat bacterial communities from Lake Vanda, McMurdo Dry Valleys, Antarctica - Oligotrophic Lake LV.19.BULKMAT1 | ecosystem: Environmental > Aquatic > Freshwater >...
CGCTGAACCCCGGCCTTTACGTCTATCACTGCGCGACCGCGCCGGTTGGCATGCACGTGGCCAATGGCATGTATGGCCTGATCCTCGTCGAGCCGAAGGACGGTTGCCGAAAGTGGACAAGGAATTCTACGTGATGCAGGGCGATTTCTACACGCAGGGGGCGTTTGGCGAGGAGGGTCTCCAGGCTTTCGACCAGCAAAAGGCGCTTGATGAAAAACCGAGCTACGTGCTCTTCAACGGCGCGGTCGGCGCGCTCGTCGGCGACCGGGCGCTGAGGGCGAATGTCGGCGAGACGGTGCGGATGTTCGTGGGCAATGGCAGGCCCAACCTGATCTCGTCCTTCCACGTCATCGGCGAGATTTTCGACCAGGTGTACCAGGAAGGCGGCGTGGTCCCGACGCAGCTTCCCGCCGGCGTTTATCGCCCGCTTTTCCGCGGCGAGAAGGACGCGAAGGAAATTCCCGTGCGCGCCTTGGCGCTCGCCGCCGCGCCGGTGACGAACGGCGAGTTTTTGGAATTCGTGCGCGCCCAGCCGAAGTGGCAGCGCGCGCAGGTGAAGCGGCTCTTTGCCGATGACGGCTACCTCAAACACTGGGCTGGCGACACCGAACTCGGACCCCGCGCCGATGCGGCCCAGCCCGTGACGTGGGTCTCGTGGTTCGCCGTGAAGTCTTACGCCGCGTGGAAAGGCGGGCGTCTGCCGACAACGGCGGAGTGGGAGATGGTGGCCGCGGCCGGTTTCACCACGGCGGACGGGTCGAAGGAGCCGGAGTTTGTCCGCGCGGTCGCGCGCTGGTATGCCACGCCAGCGCCCGAGTCGCTGCCGGCGGCGGGTTCCGGCCGGGCCAACTTCTTCGGCGTGCGCGACCTGCACGGCCTCGTCTGGGAATGGACCAGCGATTTCAACTCCGCAATCGTCACCGGCGACGCGCGCGGCGACACCGGCTTGGAGCGCCAGCTTTTCTGCGGCGCGGGCTCGCTCGGCGCGAAGGACACGGCAAACTTCCCGGCGTTCATGCGCTTCGGTTTTCGCTCCAGCCTGAAGGCGGCTTACACGGTGCATAACCTCGGCTTCCGCATCGCGAAGGATGAATGACGAATTCCAAATGAAGAATGACGAAGGAATGACGAAACCCGAAATCCGAAGGACGCCGGCGCGCGGATCTTCGTCATTCCGGCTTCGTCATTCCTTCGTCATTCGACTTTCGTCATTCGTCATTTTCCTCTGCGCCAGCACTCTCCTCGCCGCCGAACCCAAGCCCCCCTGCTGCCGCGCGCTCCCGCCGGGCCAGCCGACCGACAAATCGCTCTACCAGCTCGACTCGACCTGGACCTCCGACGTGGGCCGCGAGATGAAGCTCGGCGTGCTGCGCGGGCGTCCGCAGGTCGTCGCCATGTTTTTCGCGCAGTGCGAATACGCGTGCCCGATCATCGTGGAAAACATGCGCGCCATCGAACGCGCGCTGCCCGCGACGCTGCGCGGTCGCGTGGATTTCCTGCTCGTGAGCTTCGACACCGAGCGCGACACCGTGAAGGAGCTGAGCGCCTACCGCAAAAAGCAGAAGCTCGGCACCGCCCACTGGACCCTGCTCCGCGGCGGCAATGACGACGTGCGCGAACTCGCCGCGCTGCTCGGCATCAACTACCAGCGCGACGCGCGCGGGCAGTTTTCGCACTCGAACGTCATCACCATCCTCAACGCCGAGGGCGAGGTCGCGTTCCAGCAATCCGGCCTGAACAAGGACAGCAAGGAAACCATCGCCGCACTGGAGAAAGCGATGACCGCTGGGGCCGCGAAGGCCGCGCCGTGAGTTTTCCCGCCTGCCGCCACGCGAAAAGCCGTCCGCCTCGCGCCGCCAGGCGCGTGCTCGCGTGGCTCGCCGGTGAACCGTTCCGCGTGTTCTTCCTCAGCGGCGTCTTGTTCAGCATCGCGGGTGTTTCGCTGTGGCCGCTTTTCTACGCGGGCCGGCTTGGCTTCTATCCGGGCATCAGCCACGCGCGCGTGATGATCGAGTGTTTCGGCGGCGCGTTTGTCCTCGGCTTTCTCGGCACCGCCGGGCCGCGGATGCTCTCCGCGCCGCGGCTCACGCCGTGGGAACTCGCGGGGCTCTTCCTCCTGCACCTCGGCAGCGGCCTCTGCCATTTGCAGGCGCTCACCGTGTGGGGCGACGGGCTTTTTCTCGCGCTGCTCGCGGGCTTCGGCGCGGCGCTCGGCGTGCGGCTGATCTTTTTTCGCCGCAGCACTCCTCCTCCGCCGTTGCTGCTCGCCGGCACCGGCCTGCTCTGCGGCTTCGCCGGGACAGCGCTCTGGCTGAATCCCGCATGGCACAGCACCGCGCCGCTTTACCGGCTCGCCGGGCTGCTGCTTTACCAAGGCTTCCTGCTCGCGCCGATCATGGGCGTCGGTGTCTTCCTGTTCCCGCGGCTACTCGGCGGCGACTTCGGCGAACCCGCGCCGGGACCCGCCACGCGCCGCGCCTTCCTGCTCACGCTGCTCGCCGCCGCCGCGCTGCTCGCCAGCTTCGGCGTGGAAGTCTGGCTCGATCCACGTGCCGGCCAACTCCTGCGCGCCGGTGCGTTCGCCCTCGCCCTCGCCCAAGTCCGCTGGCGCCGCGCGCCCGGTTCGCCCCCGCTTGGCACGCTCGCCAGCGCCCTGCGCGCGTGGTGCCTGCCGCTCGCGGTGCTCGGTCTCATCGCCCCCGCTTTCGCGTATGCGCGGCACGTCGCGCTCGATCATCTGCTGTTCATCGGCGGCTTCGGCCTGCTCTGCTTCATTGTCGGCAGCCGCGTCCTTTTCGGCCACAGCGGGGACCTGCCCGGCTTTGCGAAAAAATCGTGGCCCGCGCGCAGTATCGTCGTGCTTCTGGTCGTCGCCGCGCTCACCCGCGCGTCCGCGGATTTCAAGGCGAGCATACAAATCTCCCACTACCAATACGCGGCCTGGTCGTGGATCATCGCCGCCCTCATCTGGGTGCTCTGGCACGCCCGGCGGTTTTTCAAAAAGGATGCGTCGCCCGAGTGAGTGGCGCTTTGACCAGACTCGCGGTGAGCTGCTCGCATGGCGCTGTGGGAGCATCATTTCCACGACATCTGCCGGAAGCCTCGACTACGAGGCGATTCGCTGCCCCGCTTCTCCCGAAAGCGTCTTGCCATGCGCGCCTTGCGTAAAATACTTCATTCACCGATACCGACTTCCACATGACCGACCCGCTCCTCGAACCCGCCTTGCGCCCCATTTACGACAAAATCGTCGCTGGCCAGCGGGTGACGGACGAAGACGCGCTGGTGCTTTACGGCTCGAACGACCTGAATGGACTGGGGGCCATCGCCAACGTGCTGCGCGAGCGCAAGAACGGCAACGTCGCGACCTACATCCACAACCAGTACATCAACTATTCGAACCACTGCCTGCTCTCCTGCCAGTTCTGCGCGTTCGGAGCGAAAAAGCGCGAGGCCCACGCGTTCGAGATGAGCATCGACGAGATCGTGGAAAAGGCGCGCGCGGGGCTGAAGCTCGGCATCACCGAGATTCACATGGTCGGCGGGCTCCACCCGACGTTGAAAGGCGAGTGGTATCTCGAACTCGTGAGCCGGCTCCGCGCGCTCGACGCGAATTTTTTCGTCAAAGCCTTCACCGCCGTCGAGATCCGCCACCTCGCCCGCCGCGTCTTCAAACAGCCCATCCGCGCCACGCTCGAAACCCTCCGCGAGGCCGGCCTCTGCGCCCTCACCGGCGGCGGTGCCGAGATTTTCGATCCCGAGATTCGCGAGCAAATCTGCCTCGGCAAAGAAACCGCCGACGAATGGTGGGAAGTCCACCGCACCTGGCACCAGATGGGGATGCGCAGCACGGCCACCATGCTTTACGGCCACATCGAGACGGCCGCGCACCGCGTGGATCACCTCCGCCGGCTCCGCACCTGGCAGGATGAAACCGGCGGCTTCACCGGCTTCATCCCGTTCGCCTTTGAAGCCGACGGCGCCCGCCCCGGCGTGCTGAAAAACATCCGCCACGCCACCGCCTTCGACGAACTTAAGAACCTCGCCATCGCCCGCATCTACCTCGACAACTTCGACCACATCACCGCCTACTGGGTCAGCCTCGGGCTGCCGCTCGCGCAGCAGGCGCTGAACTACGGCGTGGACGATCTGCACGGCACCATCATGGAGGAGAAAATCTTTCACATGGCCGGTGCCACCACCCCGCAGCAGCAGAGCTGCGCGGCGCTCGAAAAGGCGATTCGTGAAGCGGGCCGCGAACCGATGCAGCGCGACACCTGGTACCGCCGCATCGCTTCCACCTGGCACCAGCCGGTGCCTGCGGCCCCCGCCAGCGTCCTCGCCGTCGCGTGACCCGCTACCCCGCGCTCTCCGCGCTCCGCGTCGGTTGCGTCCAGTATCTCAACGCCAAGCCGCTCATCCACGGCTACGACGGCCCGGTCGTCTTCGACCATCCCTCCGGCCTCGCCCGCGACCTCGCCGCTGGCCGGCTCGATGTCGCCCTCGTGCCCACTTTCGAAGCGCTGCGCCACCCGCGCTACCTGCTCGCCGACGGCGTCGCCATCGCCAGCGACGGCCCGGTCTTCAGCGTCTTCCTGGCCCGCCGCGGCCCGCTCGCCGCAGTCCGCTCCATCGCGCTCGACCCGGCGTCGCTCACCTCCATCCACCTCCTCCAAGTCCTGCTCGCCGAATACCACGACCTGCGCCCGCGACTCCTCGAACTCGCCGCCTATCCCGCCACCGCCGACGCGGTCCTGCTCATCGGCAACCAAGCCATCGACTTTCGCGAACGCGACGCCGGCGCCCACCAGCTCCTCGACCTCGGCGAAGAATGGCAGCGCTGCACCGGCCTCCCCTTTGTCTATGCGCCCTGGCTGCTCCGCGCCGATCTACCGGACGCCGCCGCCGTCGCCGACGAACTCCGCGCGCTCCAGCGCCACGGCACCGCGCACATCGCCGAAATCGTCCGCACCGATCCACACGACGCCGCGCTGAGCCAGCGCTACCTCACCCAGCACATCCGCTTCGGTCTCGGCGTCCGGGAAAAAGCCGGCATCGCCAAGTTTCGTGAGCTGCTCGTGAAACACCGCTTCATCCCGGCCTCCGATGAACCGCTGCGCTTTATTTAGGGTCAACGGCGCGCTCGGGAGAATCGCCGGCGACCCGCTCGGCGCGTGAACCCAAAGGAGCGGCGCGCTTCCAGCCACTGACGCCACATGCCGCGACGGTTAAGGGCACTCCCGGGAACTGCCGGGCTGCGGAGGCCGGGAGTGCCCTTAAATCAATCGCACCCTCGTTTCCTACATCACAAACGGCTCGGCATTCCGCATCTCCTCGCTCGTGCGCGCGAGCCACGCCTCGTAGTGCGGGGATTGGTAGAACTCAGCCAGATTTTCATCCTGCCAGACCTGCAAGGCTCGGGAGTCCGCCGCGGGAGGCGGCGGCAGCGGCGTGCCAGTGGGCAAATCGAATTCGAGGGAATCGGTGTTCATAAGAAACCGCGTTTTGCGAATGCCTTGACCGTCGCTTCGGCAGCGGCCGGGCTGACCTAGCCTCTGGTTAGAAAAAGATCGGGATGATCAGGATCGCCACGATGTTCACGACCTTGATCATCGGGTTGATCGCGGGGCCGCTGGTGTCCTTGTAAGGATCGCCCACGGTGTCGCCGGTGACGGCGGCTTTGTGGGCCTCGCTGCCTTTGCCGCCGTGATTACCTTCCTCGATGTATTTCTTGGCGTTGTCCCAAGCCCCGCCGGAACTGGTCATCGAGATGCCCATGAAGAGACCCGTGACGATGCTGCCGACGAGCACGCCGCCGAGCATCTTCGCGCCTTCCATGCCGAACGAGCCGACGAGCACCACCGCGACCACGGGAATGAGCGCCGGGACGATCATTTCCTTGAGGGCGGCCTTCGTCACGATGTCCACGCAGACGTCGTAGTCCGGGGTGTCCTCGCCTTTCAAAATGCCCGGCTTGGCCGCGAGCTGGCGGCGAACTTCCTTCACGACCGCACCGGCCGCGCGGCCGACGGCGTTCATGGAAAACGCGGAGAAGAGGTAGGGCAGCAGGCCGCCGATGAAGAGGCCGATCATGACCTTGGGATCCTTGAGGGAAAACGCGAGCACGTCTTCGATCTGCGCGGCGCTCAGGTGCAGCTTGCTGAGCGGGCTTTCGAGGTGGTGTTTCAAATCCACGAAATACGACCCGAAGAGCACGATGGCGGCGAGGCCGGCGCTGGCGATGGCGTAGCCTTTGGTCACGGCCTTCATGGTGTTGCCCACGGCGTCGAGATCGTCGGTGATGGCGCGCACTTCTTTCGGCATTCCGCTCATCACGGCGATGCCGCCGGCGTTGTCGGTGATCGGGCCAAAGGCATCCAGCGAGATGATGATCCCGGCCATCGCGAGCATGGCCATGACGGCGACCGAGATGCCGTAGAGCCCCGCCGCGCCGTAGCTCAACCAGATGCTCGCCGCGATGCAGCCCACCGGCAGTGCCGTGGCGTGCATGCCCATGCCGAGACCGGCGATGATATTGGTGGCGTGTCCGGTCACGCTCGCCGCAGCGATCTTCCGCACCGGCGAATACTCGGTCGAGGTGTAGTAGTTCGTAATCAGCACCGCCGCGCCGGTCATCAGCAAGCCGATGACCGCCGCAAAGTAAATGCTGCCCGCCGTGTACGTGGCGCTACCCAGGCCGAGCACGTTCACCGTTTTCAGTCCCTCGGGAAACATCGCCGCGGTCACGGGATAGAACATCGCCGCGCAGATCACCGCGCTCAAAAGCACCCCGCCCATGAGGGCGTTGCCCGGCTTCATGTTGGTCACATTCACGAAAAGGATGCCCGCGATGGACGCGAGGACCGCCAGCCCGCCGAGCACAAACGGATAGACCACCGGCGCGCCGAAACCGGCCGTAAGCGCCCCGACGAGCACCGTCCCGATGAGCGAGACCGCGTAGGTTTCAAACACGTCCGCCGCCATGCCGGCGCAATCGCCCACGTTGTCGCCCACGTTGTCCGCGATGGTTGCCGGATTGCGGGGATCATCCTCATCGAGATTCGATTCGACCTTCCCAACGAGATCCGCGCCCACGTCGGCCGCCTTCGTGAAAATGCCACCGCCGAGCCGCGCGAAAACCGAGATCAGCGAAGCGCCGAGCGCCACCCCGACCAGCGACGAGAGCGCCTTGGGTTCACCCACCGTTTTCACCATCACGATCCAAAATCCCCCGACCGAAAGCAGCGCGAGCCCGACTACCAGCAAACCCGTCACCGCGCCGCCATTGAACGCCGCCTGCAACGCCTTCTTCCGGCTCACCGTCGCGCCCTGCGCGGTGCGGACATTTGCCACGACCGCGAGCCGCATGCCGATGAAACCCGCCGCCAGCGAGCAGACCGCGCCGAGCACAAAGCCCACTGCCGTCGGCACATCGCGAAACCAGACCACGAGGATCGTGATGAGCACCGCGATGACCGTGATCGAACGCACCTGCCGCCCGAGATACGCCTTCGCGCCATCCTCGATCGCCTCGGCGACCTGCTTCATTTGGTCATTACCCGCCGGCGAGGCCATGATCGTTTTGATCAAATAGAACGCGAATCCGAGGCCGATGGCGGCACAAAGCATGGACAACGGCAGACCGAAATTGGTCAAAAACACGGCAAAAACGGGGAACATATAAGGCACTTTTTTGGGAAGGGGCGGGAGAGTTAATGGGCAAAACCGGCGCTGGCAATGGGAAATTTCGACGGACTAAAAGAATCCGACACCCCGCCCCTCGGTTCGACCGGTCGGCAATTTACGAATCGGAAGCGTGCCTTTTCTTCCTAGCCGATCACTCCGGGCGCGATTAAAAACTCCCGCCCATGCCCCACCCCCTGCTCTCCGAACCCGCCGCCGATCCGCTGCCGCTCTACCGGTTGCGCGATGGCATCGTCTCCGTGGATTTGCTGGCGGCGGCGCTGGCGCATCTGGATTTTTTCACCTGGCTGGCGGAGCACCCGGCGACGTTCGGCGCGATCTGCGCGCATTTCGAAATCCATCCGCGACCCGCCGATGTGATGATGACGCTCTTCAACGCGATGGGCCTGACCACGCTCTCGGGCGGGGTCTTTCACTGCACGCTGCGGGCGCGCGAGCATCTGTGCGCGGGCTCGCCGTGGAATCTCGCGCCGTACTACGTCTCGATGAAAGACCGCGCGCCGACGCTGGACATGCTGCGGGTGCTGCGGACGGGCAAGCCGGCGAACTGGGGCAGTTACGATCCGCAGGCTTGGGCGCAGGCCATGGAGCGGGAGGATTTCGCGCAGTCGTTCACGGCGGCGATGGACTGCCGCGGCGTGCTGCTCGGGCCGGCGCTGGCGCGCAAAGTGGATCTCGCCGGGCAGCGTGCGGTGCTGGATGTGGCGGGCGGCTCGGGCATCTACGCGTGCGCGCTGGTGGTGCGGCATCCGCATTTGCGGGCGGCGGTTTTGGAGAAGCCGCCGGTGGATCGCATCGCGCGGGAGAGCATTGCCCGGCAGGGCTGCGCGGCGCAGGTGGAGGTGATCGCGGGCGACATATTCACGGCGGATTGGCCGACGGGTTTCGATACGCATTTGCTCTCGAACGTGCTGCACGATTGGGATGAGCCCGGCGTGCGCGCACTGCTGGCGAAGTCCCACGCCGCGCTGGCTCCCGACGGGCTGCTGATCGTGCATGACGCTTTCATCAATGCGGAGAAAACCGGGCCGCTGCATGTGGCGGAATACTCGGCGCTGCTCATGAACATCACCGAGGGAAAATGCTACTCGCTCGCGGAGCTGCGCGTGTTTCTGAGCGGAGCGGGATTTGACTGGATGGAGCATCAGCCGACGGCGGTGAGCCGGGGTTACATTTTGGCGAGGCGCGCATGACGACCGGCGTCGTGAACTGGGCGCGGCGGGTCACCGGGATTGCGCTCGCGCTGCTTTTTTCCATGTCCACATCCGCCGCCGAACCCCAGCTAACCTACCCGCCCGCGCGCCACGCGGAGCAGATGGATGACTATCACGGCGAGAAAATCGCCGACCCGTTCCGCTGGCTGGAGGACGACAACTCGGACGAGACCAAGGCGTGGGTGACGGCGCAAAACAAGGTGACCTCCGCCTTTCTGGACGCCATCCCGGGGCGCGCAAAAATCCGCGACCGGCTGACGAAGCTCTGGAACTACGAGCGCTTCGGCGTGCCCTTCCTGCAAGGCGGGCGCTTGTTTTACACGCGCAACAGCGGCCTGCAAAACCAGCGCGTCCTTTACACCGCCGACGCCCGCGACGCCGAGCCGCGCATCCTGCTCGATCCCAATGTCCTTTCGCCCGACGGCACCATCGCGCTGGCCGGATATTCCGTGAGCGCAGACGGCACGCTGCTCGCCTACGGCCTCTCGCGCGCGGGCTCCGACTGGGAGGACTGGCACGTGCGCGATGTCGTCTCCGGCACCGCCCGCCCGGACCTCCTGGAGTGGGTGAAGTTTTCCAGCGCGGCGTGGAAAAAGGACGGGAGCGGTTTTTTCTACAGCCGCTATGCCGCACCCCGCGCGGGCGAGGAGAAAAAGGGCGTGAACGAGTTTCAGAAACTCTACTTTCACAAGCTCGGCACGAAGCAGGCGGAGGACGTGCTGATCTACGAGCGGCGCGATCATCCCGACTGGGGCTTCAGCGCCACGGTCACGGACGACGGGCGCTACCTCGTCATCCACGTGAGCAAAGGCACCGACCCGAAGAACCTCATCTTTTACAAGGACCTCGCCTCGCCCGGCTCGAAAGTGCTCGAGCTGGTCGCCGACTTCACCGCCGCGTTCAGCTTCATCGACAACGACGGACCGCTGCTCTTTTTCGAGACCGATCTCGACGCCCCGCGCAGCCGCGTCATCGGCATCAACCTCGGCCAGCCCGCGCGCGAAAAATGGCAGGAAATTATCCCGCAGGCCGCCGAGTCACTGCAGGGCGTGAGCTTCGTGAGCGGGCAATTCGTCTGCCACTACCTGCGCGACGCGCACAGCGTCGTGCGCACGCTGGAGTGGAGCGGCAAGCTCGCGCGCACCCTCCCGAAATGGGAAGTAACGCTGCCCGGACTCGGCACCGCGTCAGGCTTCGCCGGCCAGCGCGATGACACGGAAACGTTCTACGCGTTCACCAGCTTCACCGCGCCGGGCACCATCTACCGGCTCGATCTGGTGACGGGAAAGAGCACCGTCTTCCGCGAGCCGCGCGTCGAGTTCTCCCCCGCCGCTTACGAGACCAGGCAGGTTTTTTTCCGCAGCAAAGACGGCACCCGCGTGCCCATGTTCATCACGCATCGGCGCGGGCTCGCGCTCGACGGCTCGGCGCCCGCGCTGCTCTACGGCTACGGCGGTTTCAATGTCAGCCTCACCCCGGCCTTCAGCGTCACCGATCTCGTGTGGATGGAAATGGGCGGCGTCTTCGCCATGCCGAATCTGCGTGGCGGCGGCGAGTACGGCACGCCGTGGCACGAAGGCGGCATCCGCGCGCGCAAACAGAATGTCTTCGACGACTTCATCGCCGCCGCCGAGTGGCTCGTGGAAAACAAATTCACCACGCGCGAAAAACTCGCCATCCAGGGCGGCAGCAATGGCGGCCTGCTCGTGGGTGCGTGCCTGACCCAGCGGCCTGAACTCTTCGGCGCGGCGCTGCCCGCCGTCGGCGTGCTCGACATGCTGCGCTTTCACAAATTCACCATCGGCTGGGCCTGGAAGAGCGACTACGGCTCCGCCGAAAATGCGGACGATTTCCGCATCCTCCGCGCCTACTCGCCGCTGCACCGTCTCCGGCCCGGCGTGCGCTACCCGGCCACGCTCATCACCACCGGCGACCACGACGACCGCGTGGTGCCCGCGCACAGCTTCAAATTTGCCGCGCGCCTCCAGGAGTGCCAGCCGCCCGCTGGCCCGCCCGTGCTCATCCGCATCGAGACCAATGCCGGGCACGGCAGCGGCAAACCGATGAACAAAGTCATCGAAGAAAAAGCCGACCAGCTCAGCTTTCTCGCGCGCATCTTTGGCCTGAAAGGGCCGTAGCCCGCGCGCTCAGTCGCGGAAGTTTTTGAAGCCGAGCACGACTTCGAAATCGCGGCTGCGGCAGAACGCGATGACCTCCTGCAAGTCGTCGCGCTTTTTCCCGCTCACCCGAATCTGCCGCTCCTGCAGGGTGCTCTGCACCTTGAACGCCCCGGCCTTGATCGCCTTCACGATCTCCTTCGCCTTCTCGCCATCCAGCCCCTGCTTGATCACGAAGTCCTGCGTGGCGTGGCCGAGCGGCGAGATCGCCACATCCTTCCGCTCCACGTTGCGCAGGTCGATGTTCCGCCGCGCGAGCTTGCCCACCACGATCTCGTGCAGGCTTTTCATCCGCGTCCCGTCCTCCGCCTTCAGCTCGATCGTGGACTCCTTCGCGTTCCATTCGATCGTCGCGCTGCTGCCTTTGAAATCGAAACGCGTGGCCAGTTCCTTGCGCGCCTGGTTGATGGCGTTGTCGATTTCCTGAATGTCGATTTCGGAGACGATGTCGAAGGAAGGCATGGCGCGCGCAGCCTACGCGGGTCCGCGCGCCGGGAGCAATGCTCACCCGCTGCGCCTTTTCTAAGGGCGCGGCGCGGAGGCCGGGGCCGCGCCGAGGAACTCGTCCTCAAACGCGATCCAGCCCGCGAGCCGCTGCCGCATCCGCGCCCCGCGCGCTGGCTCCGCCGCGAGGATGCTGTGCTGCTCGCCGGGATCCACGCGCAGATCGAACAACGACTCCCGCCCGCCCGCCACTTCGAAGATGTATTTCCAAGACCCCTCGCGCATCCCGAGCTGATACTCGTCCACGCTCGCCACAAAAAACGTCCGGTCAGGCCGCGCCGTCGCGAACAGACTGTGCCCCTGCCACGCGTCCGGGATCGCCGCCCCGAGCACATCCGCGACCGTCGGGTTCAGATCCACATGCCCGCCCACGCCCGACCGTCGCCCACCCTCCGGGAACAGCCGCGGATTCCAAATAATCAGCGGCACCTGCACCTCCTCTTCAAACACCGTGTAACCATGCCCCTGATGATCGTGCGGATCGGCAAACGCCTCGCCGTGATCGCCGGTGATCACCACCAGCGTGTCATCCGCCAGCCCGCGCGCGCGCAGCGCGGCGAAGAGCCGGCCCAAATGCTCATCCGTCTCGCGCAGCACATTGAGATAGCGCCCCAGCGCCTCGGCGCGTGGCGGCAGCGGTTTCCCCGCGAAGAAATCCACCTTCTTTGAACCCGGCCGGCGCGCATACGGATGATGCGTCTGATCCGTCCAGCAATACGCGAGAAAAGGCTGGCCCGGCTTTTCATCAATCCACTGGATCAGCCGGTCAATCAGGAACCGGTCCTCCGCGCCCCACGAAGTCAGCTCCGGCGCTTTGAAATCGCGGAAGTCTTCGATGGTGTCGTAGCCCGCCTCCTTGATGACAAACTTCGAGCCGCCCCAGTCCATGTCGCCATTGTGCAGGTAGGCCGTCCGCCACCCGCGCGCCTGCAAACCGCCCGCCAGCGTCGGCGGCAGCCGCGGCCGCCAATCCGGTGCCCAGCCCGCCGGCGCGTAGCTCCACGGGAGCCCCGGATAGATGGAAAAATTCACCGCCATGAAAGTGCAGAATGTGTAGGGCGCGTGCGCGTAGAAATCCTCGAAGACCAGCGCGTGCTTCGACTCCGCGAGCAGGTTCGGCGTGGCGGCGTACGGACTCCCATACGGCTGCAGGTACTTCGTCGCGACCGACTCGAGGACGATCACGATGACATTGCGCGGGCGCTCCACATTTGCCTCCGGCACAAAGCCCGTCCGCGGCTCCGCACCCCGCTGGCCAAAGACGCGATGCTCATCCTGATCGCCCGGCAAAAATTCCCGCGGCACCCCGCCCAACTGCCGCCCGGCGAGCCCCACCACCGTCGAGCGCAGCAACTCCAGATGCGGGCTCAACACCAACCGCTGGACCTTCCGGTTCGGGCCCGCGGCATCCGTGCGGTTGGTCGCTCCGACCGTGATCCACAGCCCCATCACGCCGAGAATTACCGGCGGCAGAAACCGCCGCCGCGAAGCCAGCAGCGCCGCCGCCAGAAACGCCAGCGGCGTCGCGATCAGCGCGATGGCGATCGGCACCGTCAGCCGGTCGGTGATCGAGGACTTCACCGCCGCGCCGCGCATCAGCCGCAGCAAATCGAAACTCAGCGGACGATCCAGCGCCTCATAAACCCCATGCGCCACCACGCCATAAAGCGCGCACACCGCGCACACCGCCACCACCACCCCCCGCACGATGCCCGGCGCGCGCGGACGCCGTCGCACGAGCCACGCCAAGGCCTCCCCTGCCCCGCCCAGCGCGAGCGCAAAAATCACGTCGCGAAACGAAACTTGCGTGAGCTTCAACAGCCAGCTCCACGAATGCGGTGCGCCCAGCGACACGCCCTTTGCCGCCACCAAAATCACCGCCAGCCAAAACCCCACCCAGACCAACGCCACCGGCCGGCGCGTCTTCCGCTCTACCGCTGGCTTCGCCGCCGGGATGTCATCGTTTTGTTGCATGTCTGTAACATCCCACTAAGGGCGAAAGCCCAACCCGGTCAATGCCCGGCTCGCCCCGCACCACCCTCCAGCGAGCGCCCCCAAACCGCCGCCCCACCCTTTTCCAGCACCCTGCTAAAGCGCCAGCTCGCGCTTCGTGCCGCGCCGCGCTTCGGAAACCTCACCCGGCCAGATGCGTTTGAGCACGGAAGCCAGGCGATAGCCGCCCAGCGCCAGATTGCGGCGCGTGATCTGGGTAGCCCAGGCGTCGTACGTGGCGTTGACGATCGTGGCACTCGCGTCCCATTCCCCGTGGTTGCCAGCCGCGATCCGCGGGCCGAAGCGCAGCCGCACAAAGGCTTCCCGCGCCACCGGCATCATTTCGTTGGCCCAGACGCGGCTAGCGGGGCCGAGAATCTCCCCGGTATTGATGCCTGCTGGAACGGTCGCCGTGAGGCTCTCCGCAAAGACCCGCGGGCTGGCCGCTCCCGCTTGCGTCATGGCCTTTTCCACGGCTTTGTTTTCCCAGTAGTCGTGTAGCAGTGTGCCTTGAAACCGGATGTATTTGCCGCGGTTCGTCGCCTCTCCTTGACCACCGCCCCGGACGCGCACGAGCTGGCCGCTTTTGTCGAGGTAGGCGGTGCCGACGTTGAGCGGCTGATGAAGGTCGCCGAGAAGATGCGCGAGAAGACGGAGCGCCTCGCGGCTCCCGAGTTGGGAATCACCGGAACCTTGAAGAACCGCGATGCAGCGGCGGACCGTGCGGACCACGTCGTCGGGTCGGGTTCCGCGGAGGCCATCGCGGTAGCCGGGCTCCTGCAGCGGAACTTCCGTGTAGTGGTAGCGCTCGGCACTGGCTTCCCGAATCGAACCGGCCGCCGACTCCAAGGACTCGCCCCCGAGCAACGCCCTCACCCGGGCCCCGGCCGGCGTGCCCTCGATAAGCCGGTCCGCCACGGCGCCTACGGTCTGGTGGCCGGCTGGTCCATACGCGGAAGCCGTGGGAGAAAAAGTCGCGTAACAACCCATAGCGGCCAACGCACCCAGCAGGGTGCGACGAACGGTGACAGGAACGGAGCGAAGACATTTAACAGTGCTCGTCATGGGCGTGGCTTTTTAGTCGGTAGTAAGTCGCTGCGTGCGTGCAGACAGTCTTGCCGGAAAGGGAATCCCTTCACCGCCGCGACGGGCCGCGTTGTCTCTGGCTTCTTAGCAGCTTCAGTGCCCACCTCTGGCCCGGCACCTCCGTCCCACAGAAGAAACGCTTTCCTAAAAGCTCACCAACTCCCGCAGCGCCTCCATTTTCTTTGGGCCGAAACCGGGGAGGGCGTCGAGGGCGGCGAGGTCTTTGAGGGGGCGGGCGCGGATGATTTGGGCGGCGGTCTTGGGGCCGACGCCGGGGAGCGCGGTGAGTTCTTCCGCGGGCGCGGTGTTGAGGTTGATGGTGCGGGGCGCGGGCGCTCCGCCGGCTGGGCCAAGGCGGGGCTTGAGGGCGTCTTTGAGCGATTCGGCGGCGACGGCGCGAGCCCAGAGTCCGCGCTTTTCCTGCGCGGCTTTGGCCTGCAGGGCGCGGAGGGCGTGCGCGGTTTTTTGGCCGGCGGTGCTGTCGGGGTAGTTGGCGATTTCACTCGTGGGCGCGGCGAGCCCGGCCTCGACAAGCGCGGCGTCGAGGCGGCGTCCATCTTGCTCGATCATGCCGTAATAACGCTGCTCGCGGCTGGCTCCGGGAGCGAGCTGCCGAGACGTGATGACGCGAAACGGTTTGCTCAGAAAATTCGCCGTGAAGTCCGCCGCCGCCTTACCCCCGCGGAGCGCCGCGGCCTCGGTGACATGGAAGTAGGCGGCCTGCTCCTTGATCCGCTCGCCGAGGCGGGCGTCGGTCTCCGGCGCGTCCACGAAGTAGAGGCGGATGATGAGGGTCTGGCCGCCGTATTGGACGTAAAAGCTGTCGCCGTCGAAATACTTGTCCGCGGCGAAGCGGCAGCTCTCCAGCGTCTCCCATTTTCGCGTGGGAGCGGCCGCCAGAGCAGCGGGGCAAAAAGCGAACGTGAGAACGAGCAGGAGGACGATGCGGAGGGGCGAGCGCATGCCGACGAGGGCACCGGAAACGGACACGAATTTCAACTGGAAACCAAGCTCTCGCCGAGACACCACCGCTGCTGGGGCGGCCTACCCCGTGGGCCGCCGCCGAACCTGCAGGCCGAGGAGCGCGCCGCACGCGAGGAGCGCGAGGCTGGTGGGTTCGGGGACGGTTTCCGCGTTGAGATTCACGTTGTCGAAATTCACTTCGACGCCGGGACCGTTCAGGCTCACGAGCCGGATGGCGAGGGCCTGCCCAGCGTTGGCGTGGCTGCCGCCGGTGGTGAAGGTGACGGTGGATGTTTGGAAAATGCCTTCGCCGGGCGCGAGGGTGTTGTTGTCC